>Ga0181588_10004138_pt1 | contig 11967 bp, 8 predicted proteins | sample 071ome_26_FD_148607 | JGI IMG/M metagenome (GOLD analysis project Ga0181588, IMG submission 148607) | Coastal salt marsh microbial communities from the Groves Creek Marsh, Skidaway Island, Georgia - 071409BT metaG (spades assembly) | ecosystem: Environmental > Aquatic > Marine > Intertidal zone...
TGTGCGCACGTCACGCGAGTCGTGAACCTTCAAAACGACGGACACGAGACGGACACGAGACGGACACGACGACGAGGTGAAAAAGGCGACGATCGGACAATCGGACAATCGGACAATCGGACAATCGGACAATCGGACGACCAAAATCCATAACGGATTGAACTCGCGTGACCGGGTGGGTGTCGATCGATCGATCGATCGGAATACGTCGAGCGAGTGAGACGTGGTGCGCGCGTGCGTGTTGTTTTCGAAGGGGACGGGACGCCGGCGACGCGAGCGCCATCGCGCGTCGCCGGTTGAGGCCGGGTGAGGACGGAACGCGCGCGCGTCGGGGGCGTTTCGCTCGACGGTGGGACGCGGGTGACGTCGAGGGCGACGTCGACGGAAAAATCGGCGGTATTGGAGAGGCAACGCGCGCGGGTTTGGAATTCATTGGTTTGTTTGCGACGTCCGAGAAGTGGACGGAATACGACGGAATATGACGACGGAAACGGACGACGGGGCGCGGAAGTCGCTGGGAAACATGGCCGAGCGCGAGTTTTTGGTGGATTTGGTGCGTGATCGCGGGAGAGGGCGACGGGAGAGGGCGAATTGGACGATATTAGAGCGATCGCCCCGCGCGCGGGGATGTCCGAGGGCGTTTGTTTCGGCGCGCGCGCGAAGAGGACGCGGGCGGATGGATTCGTCGTGCGCGTGGGTTGGAACGGTTGACTGACTGTCGCATCGCGTCGTTTATATCGCGTAGATTAAACACTTGAAGACGGATGAGGTTGTGGCCAAGGAGGTTCCGGATGGTATAGGTGCGTACAAATTTGAGCGTCGGCGTTCTCGAGCGCTCGGAACGCTCCTAGGAGTCCGCGCGCGCTTCGTCGTCTCGGTATCCCGGATTTCTCGTACTGACGGTGCACTCGCGCGCGCTCGTCCGTTGGTTTGAACGCGATGATGTACACAGATTTAGCGCAGTTTCCGCAGCGTACCGTGAATGGGTTCAAGCTCGACCTCTTTGGGTTGTATCACAACGTGTGCGCCAGAGGCGGGTTTCCCGTCGAGACGAATGGTTCCGCGGCTAAGGTTCCGTGGAGTTGGAGCAAAGAGATCTTCAAGGGCATGGCCAACTACACGGATACGCACCGGTGTACGTCGGTGGGTCACGATTTGATTCAGAGCTATAGGAAGTACTTGCTCTCGTACGAGCTGGCGCACCCAGAGGATGTGAATAAGAGCGGCGAGGTGCCGGCGGAGATTCCTCGCGGCGAGCGGCAGGTGCGGGTGAGGATGCCAAGTGCGGGTTCTGGGTCGAGACGGCGACGAACTCCGAGTGAAGGCGGCGAAGGTGGTAGAGGTAGGGGACGGGGTAGACCCCCCGGTGGGAGAGGCCGACCGAGATCGTCAGCCGGGCCGAGATCGTTACCGCCGCGAGGCGGGAATAATTTCAATTTTTCCGTGGGCAATCGTTTGCGCGTGTACTGGCCGAGTGACGCGGCGTGGTACTCTGGCATGGTTGTCATGCAAGAGACCACGCCAGAAGGGGTTGTGTATAGTAAAATTGACTACGACGACGGAGACGAGGAGGTTCTCAACCTGGCGAACGAGATTTGTGAATGTTTGGATGTTGACGACGACGGCTTGGTGTATCGTCCGAGGCCTAGCGCTAGACGGTCTGGAATGAGCCAACCGGGACAACTCGCCTTGGAATACCAAGGAGGTCACGAGCACGAACAGATCCGTCAACCAATATCTATGGAGGAGGTTCTTGAAGCCATGAATCGCCGAGAAGCTGCGCGAGGCTTGTACGAGCTGTGCGCGGAACCTCACGAACCTCAAGAGACGTTTCGGCTGGGGTACATGATGGGAGTTCGTAGAGCGGCGAATAAAGCGGTGGAAATCATGCAGACGATGCTCGCTCGAGCGTTCCCGGAAGGGGATCCGATGCGCGATCTCGTGACGAAGGACGATTTGCACACGGCTGTCGTCGATGGTACATACGAGGCGGACGCGGAGAGCGACTTAGAAGACGTCGAGGAGGACGCGGTGGAAGAACCGCAACGCGTTCGTGAACACGACGCCCCTTGGCCAAAGGATGAGAACGTTCCCAGCGAAGAGGATGTGAAGAAGGAATTGGAGCAGATGCGCATCCGCGCGCAGGGTACCGTGGACATTTCACAGGCTGGCGACGCCGAAGGCAAGAATAAGCTTGTCGTCAAGGTGAAGAGAGGCAGAGAGGACGAAGGCATCGACGATGAAGAAGATCAAGACGCGAAACGCATCGCTCCGGAAGCCACAACCGCAGGTACGCTCGGAGACCAGCGTCGCATCGCGCTCAACAAGGTGGTCAACGTCGAATACGGCGGAGACAAGGTGGTTTTGCGTTGGCTCGACACCCACGGCTGGGGTCAATACGCTGGAAATTTCGCCCACTACGGCGTCACCCGTCGCACTCTCAACCACCTCAACATGACAGACTTAGAAAATCTGTACATCGACACCGAACACAAGTCCGCAATGGCCAAGGCGATCGATCGTCGTCGCAAACGCAACGAAAAATACCGTCTTCACGGTACCTAGTCTCGTCCAACGCGTTTGGTTTCCCTCAATAACACATTGAAGAAAGGTTCATATACAGTAAAAACAATCATCACGCAACGACGACGCTTGTTCACCCACGCCCGCGGTTTGGTTTATCATCATCATTATCATCATCATCATCATCATCATCACCGCGGCCTTTTTCCTCTTCCACCCCTCGGTGCGCGTCCATCACGAACACAAATTAAAGTCGCGTCAAACGCGCCAAGCAAACACACCTGACTTACTCGCCTAGTTGATCCTTAAACCTCGACTTGCGTACGCCGTCGTCATGTCCACCGGATGGCTTCGAGGCGTGGTCAAGGCGGTCCCGAGCGGGGATCAAGTGGTGATCGTCGCACCGGGCGCACCAGGGGTACGTCGTCGTCGTCGTCACGCGCGCGTCGTCGTCGTTTTCGAGGCGTTCGTTGGCTGGAATAGTAATCCATCAGATTGAGATCTATCGCGACGCGTGACGTCCACGGCGATGGATGACGACGGCAAAAAGAGACTGACGATGGAGTTTTATTGTTCATTTCCTGTGCGAATCGTAGGCGGGTCCTGGACCGGAAAAAACATTGACTTTGGCGTCGCTCGTGGCACCGCGAATGGGCCGCCGCGACGGAGGCGTGGTCGCGGAAGCGTTCGCGAACGCGTCGAGGGAAAGCCTTCGACGGGCGTGCGCGGGGAAAGAGGTGACGTTTAGGGTTGAATACAAGGTGGAGTCTATCAATAGAGAGTTTGGGGTGGTGTTCACGGGTAAAGGGGAGAATGTAAGCCTGATGCAAGTATCCAACGGGTTTTGTAAGGTGCGCAGAGGAGGAAGCGACCGAGCGAGCAACGTGGATGAATTGGAAGAGGCAGAGAGAACGGCGCAGACGAAGGAGGTGGGGATGTGGAGTAAAGATCCGGCAGTTTTGGCGGCGGCGAATCGACCGCAGGCGGAACCGGTGAGCGCGGAGGATATTTTATCTGCGGTCAAGATGACGCCGACGCCCGCCGTCGTGGAGCACGTGCTCAACGGAGGCATGGTGAAGCTCGCCCTCACTGGGGACGGTGTCGTGAATAATCAGGTGATCACCGTCTCCATCGGAGGAGTTTCTGTCCCCTCTATGGGTAGAAGAGGTGCGAAGAACGAGGATGGGACGGATCAGGGTCCGGAACCGTTCGCCGTTGAGGCGAAACATTTCACAGAGATGTCTCTCTTGCATCGCGACGTTCGGGTAATCTTGGAAGGTTTAGATCGGAGAAACAACTTTATCGGGTCCATTCTTCCGGCTGACGTCAACGATACCGATTTTGTCAACGTTGGTGAGGGTCTCTGCAGGTTGGGGTTGGCGAGCGTGCACGACGCGAGCGCGGCTGCTTTAATCGGCGGCGCTGGTAAGCTTCGCGCCGCCGAAGCCGTCGCCAAGACGCAAAAGTTGAGACTCTGGCGCAATTACGTGCCTCCCGTTTCGTCAATCAACGCGGTAGCTTTGACCAACTACCAGGCGCGGGTCATCGAAGTAATCTCTGGCGATTGCATCTCTGTCGCGCCAATCTCGGACGGTGACACGTCAGAGCGTCGGATCAACTTGAGCTCGATTCGAGCGCCGAGAATGTCAAACGGGCGAGACGAAAACGCACGTCACGAACCTTGGGCCGTGGAAGCGAAAGAGTTCCTCGTCTCCCGCTTGATTGGTCAGACGGTGTCCATCAGCATGGATTATGCGAGGAAGATTGGAGAGGGCGCAAACGAGCGCACCCTTTATTTCGCCACCGTCAAGGTGCCGACGTCGGATAACTCAAAGCATCTCAACGTTGCCGAATTGCTCCTTGTGCGCGGATTGGCGTCGTGCAACCGTCACCGCGGCGATGAAGAGCGCGCCGCAGATTACGACGAGCTCATTGTGGCAGAAAAGAAGGGTATAGATACCAAGAAGGGGATGCATAACAAGGGTCGAGAGGCTCCTGTTCATAGGAAAAATGACTTTAGTTTGAACGCGCACAAGGCGAAGACTTTCTTGCCGTTTTTGCAGCGCGCTGGAAAGTGTACCGCCATCGTGGATTACGTTGCTGCTGGACATAAAATTCGTGTTTCGATTCCGAAAGAGGGCGCAGTTATTGCATTCTGCCTCGCCGGCGTTCGCTGTCCGCAACGTGACGAACCCTACGCCGCAGAAGCGTTGGCGTACACGCGCAACATGATTCTTCAACGCGAGGTTGAAATCGTCGTCGACTCGGTGGATAAAACTGGCGTCTTCCTCGGAACCTTGCTCGCAGATAACGGGAAGGTCAACCTCGGCGAAGAGCTTCTTCGCGTGGGATTGGGAAGCCTGCACCCAATGTTCCCCGTGGACCGAGTTCAAGGCGGCAGAGCACTCGCCGAGATTGAAGCCGCGGCAAAGGAGATCAAGGCGGGACTCTGGAAGGATTGGAAGCCACCCGCCGTCGAGGCGGAGGAGCCGGTCGAGAACGCGCCCGATAATACCCTGGTGCACGTGGGCGTCACTGAATGCCTCGCTGGCGGTCAGTTCTTCGTGCAAAAGCTCGAAGGATGTAAGATTGGAGAGGTGACAGACAAGTTGGCTGAACTCTACGGAGGCGTCGACACGAGCAAGCCGTTCGACGGAATCTTCGAGCCAAAGGCTGGAGACGTCGTCGCCGCCAAGTTTACCGGCGACGACAAGTGGTCCAGAGCCATCGTGATGCACAAGCGCGTCGGGGATAACCCAGTGAGCGTCTTTTACTGCGATTTTGGCAACTCTGAGGATTTGCCATTTAATCGGCTCCGACCGCTCAAGGACTCCAGCATCACCATCGCGGCGATTCCCGCCATGGCGCTCCACTGCAACCTCTCCTTTCTCAAGGTGCCTCACATAGACTCTGATTACGGCTATCAAGCCGCGTCGCACATCGGCTCGCTCATCTCTGGACGCGCCTTTCACGCGCGCGTCGACCACAGAGAGCGCCGACCTTCTGCCAAGCCCTGGGAAGCCGAAGCCATCCCAGCCTTCTCTCTCACCCTCTTCCCCGACCCGGATCTCTCTTCCGCCTCCGTCTCGCGCGACATCCTCGCCGCCGGTTTTGCCCGTCTCGACCGTCGTGCCGCCGCTCGCCGTCTCGATTCGGCTGAGACGGACGCGCTTCTTGAGTCTCAGGAATCCGCGCGACGCGCGCGGCTCGGCGCTTGGGAATACGGCGACGCGTTTGACAGCGACGATGAACGTTAGATCATTATTAATGATACTCGTACCGGTACTACGCACACGAATCAATCAATCAATCTTTATTCATCCTCACTCCGCAACCCGTTCGCCGTTTCCGAGCGCTCTTCCATTCTCTCGCTCGCGTTCACCAGTCGACGCATTTTGTCCAAAACCAATCGACCGCACCCACAATCGACGAGTCGTAAACCATGAAAGACTGGAACCAGCCGGGTTTCAATAAATTTACAGTGTCGACATTGAGGCATTTAGTCATGTAAATCCACGAGTAATGAACCGCCAATGCATGGGAGGGATGCCACCAGAATAGCGAAGCCCCGATCGACATCGCGTCCGATCGTTATCCACACGACCTCGCTCGCGTTCGGTGCGTCAGAGCCGGACGACGCGACGAGGGGAATCGCGCGCGCGTCGGAACGAACGGGAAAAGCTTTCGTTTCTTCGTAGGATCGAGCGCGGAGGTTTGTGAAGCGAGAGACATGCGGGCGACGACGACACAAAGCACGAGCGCGGTCATCAGCGGAGCGCGTTTGAAAACGAGCAAGAGGAGAACGACGACGACGGTCGCACCGCGACGCGCGACGACGACGACGACGACGCGAGCGTCGGCGGGGGGTGATGTGGATCTCTTGAACGCACGCGGTAAGAAGCGCGTGGTGATCACGGGGATGGGTGCGGTGACGGCGCACGGCGATGATGTGCACGCGATGTATGAAAAGCTGTGCAACGGAGAGAGCGCGATATCTCCGATTGAAAAGTGGGACGTCGGTGAGATTGGAACGACGTTTGCCGGGGAGATTAAGGACTTTCAGTGTGGTGAATACATGAACAAGAAGATGGCGCGTCGTGTGGATCCGTATATTGCGTACATGATTGTTGCGGCGAAGAGGGCGTTGGAGGACGCAAAGGTTAACTGGAATGACGAGGAGGGTGCAAACTACGTGAACAAGGCGCTGAGTGGATGCCTCATAGGTAGTGCGATGGGTGGTATGCAAACGTTCGCCACGGCGACGGAGAACCTTTTCACTCAGGGACACAAGAAGATGAACCCGTTCTGTATTCCGTTTGCGATTACGAACATGGGTAGCGCGCTCACGGCGATGGATATCGGTTTCATGGGGCCAAACTACTCGATCGCGTCCGCGTGCGCGACGGGTAACTTTTGCATCTTGAACAGCATCATGCACATTCAAAATGGTGAGGCTGACATGATGCTCGCCGGCGCTAGCGATGCGGCGATCATTCCGAGCGGTATGGGGGGTTTCTCTGCGGCGCGCGCGCTCAGTACGCGCAACGACGATCCCAAGGCGGCGTCTAGGCCGTGGGATGCCAACAGAGACGGTTTCGTGATGGGTGAAGGTGCCGGCGTGCTCGTACTTGAATCTCTGGAGAGCGCTCTTGCGCGTGGCGCCCCGATCGTCGCCGAAGTCTTAGGTGGTTTCGCGACTTGCGACGCGCATCACATGACTGAACCTCGCCCAGACGGCGCGGGTGTCAACTTTGCTATTGACAAGGCTCTTGAGGTCACAGGTGTCAAGGCAGAGGACGTCAACTACATCAATGCCCACGCCACGTCCACTCCGGCGGGCGACATGGCCGAACTCCGCGTGTTGCAAAAGAAATTCAAGAACTCGGGAGCCAAGATCAACAGCACCAAGAGCATGTTGGGTCACTTGCTCGGCGCCGCCTCTGCTGTTGAGGCTGTCGTGTGCATCAAGGCTATCACCACTGGTGAACTTCACCCGAACATCAACCTTGATACCCCTGATGAAGGCGTCGATGTCTCCATGTTGGTGGGCAGCGCTCGCGAAAAGCACGAGGTCAAGGTGGCGTTGAGCAACTCGTTCGGCTTTGGAGGTCACAACTCTGCCGTCTTGTTTGCTCCTTACAAGCCGAAGCGTGTTTAGACTAACCTCTCCGCCGAGAGGCAATCATTGTTAATAATTCGACGTGTAGCTTCTATGCCTAAAACAATCAAATCATCCTTGACTAAATGTGTGTTTACACTCCTACTAGATAAGCTACGTGCTGAGAAATCAAATCAAATCGAGACCGAACACCGCACTGATAACGAACAAAACACCAAAGGCGAGAGCTACGGCGCTCGAGCCGCGAGCAATGTAGCTGACAAACTTTGGATTGTTCTTTTCAAGTGCGGCAGTACCCGCACCAATGCAGTACGTGTACGTTCCCATGGCAATGATGGTTCCGACAAAGAACGTCGCCAAGAAGGAAATAGCCTCGACTCGCGGAAGTGCAAGGGCAGGCAGCAGTAAAAACAGCGCATCGGGCTGCAAACCGTGGATCGTACCGGTGATGTACGTCCAGGAGATAAAACTACTATCGCGTTTCATCGGCATGCCCGAGTCCCCGCCATGCGAATGTGAATGCGAGTGAGAATGCGAATGTGAATGTGAATGTGAGTGACCGGAGACGCTCTCCCAGAAACCCATTGCCCCGATAATAATGAGCGTCAAACCGACGATACCTTGACCGAATTGTCCAATAATTTCCATGTTGAGCGGCAACTTGTCTCTCAACAAGATGAAGATGCATCCAAACAGGATTTGACCCGTGTTGTGGCCAAAGCCCCACAGAGCGCCCATGAGGGCGTTTTGAGCTCTGCTCGGGCCGACGGTCAGCGGCGTGAGCGCAGCCAAGTGATCGGGCCCAGTCAAAGTGTGCAAGCAGCCAGCTAAAAGGCCTGCCCACGCAGACTTGAACGCAGCGGCAACACTGATCCAGTGCGCGACGTGCAAGTGACTAATCCAGATGGCAATTGCTTCGCTGCACACCGTGTACGCGGCGCCGAGGCAGCAAAACACGGTGAACGCTGTGAGGGCGAGAGTCGTGCTCTTTGACAATGGTTGGCGACCAAAGGTGACGAGCAAACGAACTGAGTTCATGGCAACCATTAATGTCGCACCTTCGTGCAACAAGACAGCCAACCACAGCGGGAAAGCGCCAAAGAGCGCCGGGATGGCTGAGCCGACAATCGAGACAACGGCGAGCGCAATGTTTTGGCGCAAGACGCGTCGCGTGCGCTCGGCGATGGAAAACAACTGCGGAAGCTCGGCGATACCGCCTTCATCCTTGGTGAGCAAGAGGACGTCCGCAGCGCTCGCTGCGGCATCGCTCGGGGTGGAAGCAATCGCGACGCCAACGTCCGCCGCCGCCAACGCTGGCGCGTCATTAATGCCGTCGCCAACCATGGCAACGCGCGGGTTTTTGTTCTCCTTGACCCGCTCTCTGAGCTTTTCGACGAGTTCGAGTTTTTGCGACGGGGTCAATCCCGCATGCACATCCTCTTGCTTGAGATTGATGGCTTCTGCCATGGTTATCGCGCTCGTGGCGTTATCTCCTGTGAGCATCACCAACTCCATGCCGTTTGATGCATTCGCCGGCTCCCACCAGTTTTGTCTGCACTTACCCGACCGCAACAGCGAGATAGCTTCTGGAGCCTTCGGGTTGAGGGTATCGGTAAACGTGAAAAGCGCCGGGTCTTCACCCTCCACGGCGAGCACCGCAATCACCTCACCCTCTTGCTCATTCACCGCGGCGGAGCACTCAGAAGTGCTGTTGTCGCACACCTCAAGGGCGAATTCGGCGCTGCCAAATCTCGCACGTCTGCCATTAAATGTTCCCTCAACGCCACTTCCAGCGACCACCTTATAGTTGGTCACGCTTCCAACATCGGGAAGATTGATACCTCGCGCGGCTTGCGTCACGGCGGCGGCGATGGGATGCGAAGAACCTCGCTCAAGGCTCAAGGCGTACGCGAGCGCCTTGGATGATCCGCTCGGATCGGATTGAATAGTCGCACCGTTTTCAAACCGCGTGATGTTCGTGCAGCTCATTTGTCCAGTGGTAATGGTGCCCGTCTTGTCCAACGCGACCGCGCCCACTTCGGCGAGCGCATCGAGGGTCAAACCACCTCTGATGAGCACGCCTCTGCGCGCCATGGCGCCGATGGCGGCGACGTACACCAACGGCGACATGAGTAGTGCGCACGGTGCCGCAGCCGATAAGAATGCAAAGCTTCGGTACATCGCTCCACCTCTGCCGAGAAAGGGAATGCCGAGCGCCATCGGCGCGATGGCCATGGTAATAAATGTGATGGCGAGAATAGCCTTGCTGTAGCGATCGCCAATGCTATCCAACATGCGCGAAACCTTGGGCCGGCGCCGCTGCGCCGCTTCGGTTAGCCGCGCGATGCGCGCCGGAGTGCTCTCTTCGCTCGATCGCAGGCTTCGCACGACGAGCACGCCATCCGTGTTCATCGCTCCAGCCGGAATCTCATCGCCGTATCGCTTCATCACTGGCAAAGCCTCGCCGGTGATGTGCTGAATGCTCACAAAGGCGCTTCCGTGAACGACGACACCGTCGAGCGGTACTTGCTGCCCGGCCTTGATGAACACCGTCGTGCCGACGAGAACGTCTGCCGCGGCAACCTCTTGAATACTGCTCATATCTGGCGTTCCATCCGCGTTGAGCGTCACAACCTCCGCTGTCGTCGGCACCGTGCCCCAGAGCGCCTTCAAATCTCCTCTCGCGTGCAGCGTGAGCCGATCCTCGACAAAGTGCGCCGACGCAAACAAGACGAGCAAGAGCGCCCCTTCCATCGCGCATCCAAGCATCACGGTTCCAAAGACGGCGAGCGTCGTCAACACGTGAATATTCACGTTACCCACGGCGAGCTCGTACGTCACGTCAACGAATTCTGGCGTCCCCGCCAGCGCATACACCAAAACCGTACAAACCTTACTCACCAACGCCGCCGTCGCCGTCTCCACCCCGCCCACGGCGCCACCACCACCGGCAGCCACGTGCGTCGCCACGTGCGACACCCCGGCGACGAGAAACAACGCCCACGCCACCGCCGCCACCGCCGCGTTCCCCCTCAAGAAATCCGCCACCCGTCCGATACCCGTCGCGCTAAACACCGCATCCAACGCCCGCACGATCTCCCCCCGCACCCCTTCCGCCGCGGACCCACCGAAACCGACGCCGTCCACCGACCCGCTCGCCATCATCCCCGCCTGCGACACGAACTCGTCCTCGTCCGAGCTCACCGCCGCCCCGTCCAGCGCGCTCCGCCGGCTCCCCGGGTCCCTCGCCCGCGTGCCTCCGTGACTGTGTCCGTGTCCCCCGCACGACGCCGAGCGAGCGACGACGACGACCCGTCGCCGCCGCCGCCGTCCTCCTCCGTCCTCTGTCCCGCTTCCCTCCATCCTAAACGCCGCCCGCGGGGCGACGGCCACGACCCTCGTCGCATTCGTCGTCCTCCCTCGTCGCCGCGCGTCCCATCGCGTTCGTCCACCGACCACCGCCCTCTGCGTCGTCGCCATCGCCGCCATCGCCGCCATCGCCGATGGAGAACCGCGTCGCGTCGATCGATGCGGGTCGGGCGACCGACGAGACCCTCAACCATGCGCGCGGGCGGGCGGGCTTCGGACGGATCGGATGACGTTAGGGCCCGTTGTGTAAATGTATCATTCGGTGTCTCGGTATCTCGGTATCGGCCCGTTGTGTAAATGTATCATTTGGTGTGTGGTGGTCTGTACCAGAGTGAGGGCGCCATGTTTATGAATCATGAACCGTCGTTGAAAACCGACCACATTCGCCCGCCTCACCCGAAAACACCTTCACCGTTTCCGAGAAAACTCGTCTCGGAAACGGTGACGCCGACGACGCCGATGATGATGATGATTCAAAACGTCATTTTTGTGTGTACGTGTTTGTATGTGTATACAGTCCGAATTTAATACATACCGGTACGTGTGTGGGACAGACCGGGACGGACCGGGACGGACGCGCGGCGGACGCGGCAGAGCGCGACGGGCGACGGCGCCGACGGGATCGAGCGCGGGACGAGGGATTGAGAAAAAATTCATCGTCGGTATGGTTCGAAGCGGGGCGTCGGCGCGCACGATTTCGACGTTTGCGTTGACGGATGATGATGATGATGTTGATTATGATTATGATGATTATGATGACGACGACGGGACAGCGGATGCCATCGACCTCGTGCCCGACGAGGACGTGGACGAGGACGACGGGCGGGGATCGAACGAGCCGGACGCTCGAGCGCGCGTGGGGCAGAGCGGAAACGCTCATAGTTCTTCTCTCCAGGTTCCGTCAGCTGTGGGATTTTCAGGTGCAGTGACGCCGGATTTTCAGGTGCAAAGTCAGG
>Ga0181588_10004149_pt1 | contig 11954 bp, 9 predicted proteins | sample 071ome_26_FD_148607 | JGI IMG/M metagenome (GOLD analysis project Ga0181588, IMG submission 148607) | Coastal salt marsh microbial communities from the Groves Creek Marsh, Skidaway Island, Georgia - 071409BT metaG (spades assembly) | ecosystem: Environmental > Aquatic > Marine > Intertidal zone...
CACGTTGCGAAATCCGAAGGCAGCGAGGGCGGGCGGAACGGCCAAGGCACCCGTGCCGTGCAGGCCCGTGTAGACGATGGGCAAGTCCGAACCCTGCGCCTTCAAGGACGGCGACAAGCTGAACGAAGCAAGCATGGCGCGGTAGCCCTCGTCCCAAGATGCATCGAGGGTCCGCACCCCGGACGGGTCGCGCGCGATGACCGCATCCATGGGGATGGCCCGCACCTCGGCGACCAAGGCCGCGTCGTCGGGAGCCACGATTTGGCCCCCGTCTTCGGCATACACCTTGTAGCCGTTGTAGATCGGCGGGTTGTGGCTGGCGGTGATGACAACGCCTCCCACGGCGCCCAATTGACGAACCGTCCAAGAGAGTTGAGGCGTCGGGCGCAACGCGGGGTACAACCACGCTTCAAACCCGTTGGCAGCGAGAACCTCCGCCGTGATCGTTGCAAGTTCTTGGCTTTGGTTGCGGCTGTCGCACGCGACGGCCACCTTCATGCCCGCGGATGCGCCGTGCTTGGCGCGCAAGTGGTTGGCCAACCCCTGCGTGGCCCGGGCAATGGTGGTGGCGTTGATCCGGTTGATGCCCGGCCCCATCTTTCCCCGCATGCCCCCTGTCCCAAAGGACAACTCCGTGTAAAAGGCATCAATGAGGGCTTCCCGCGCTTCCTCCTCGTGGTCGCAGCGGTCGAGCCAGCCTTGCACGGTGGTTCGGGTGAGGGCGTCGTGGGGCGGTTGGGTCCATCCGTGCGCCTTCTGTTTGGCGTCTTCAAGCAACGTGATCTGATTCATGGCAGCCCAAAGTTCAGGCATCCCCGCCTTCCTTCCGCAAGCGCCACGTCATTTCGAGGGCATCCTTCCAATGCACGGCGGGCCACCCCATGGCTTCGCGCAAGGCCGACCCGTCCAGCACGCTCCACGACGGACGCACGGCCGGGGTCGGAAACGCCGACGTCGGAACCGGTTCCACGGGCACCTCCAACCCCGCAAGTCGCATGATTTCCACGGCGAAGCCATGCCACGTGGTTTGGCCTTCGTGGGCAAAATGCCAAACCCCCTGAGGCAAGGCCTGGCCCAGGGCGGCAAGGTCCAACAGCGCTTCGGCCAACACGGGCGCCGCGGTGGGAATTCCCTGCTGGTCGTTGACCACCTTCAACGCCCCGCGCTCGGTGGCCAGCCGGACCATGGTGTTCAGGAAATTGTGGCCCTTGGCGTCGTACAACCAACTGACCCGGACCACCGCGACGCGGGCGTTGGACGCCAGGACGCGGCGCTCGCCTTCCAGCTTTGTGCGGCCGTACGCGCCCAACGGACCCACGGGGTCTCCCGGCTTGAGCGGCCGGTGGGGCGCGCTGCCGAACACGTAGTCCGTGCTCACATGAACCAAAGCCACCCCCCGCGCGGCACACGCGTCGGCCAAGGCGCCGGGCCCCACCGCATTGACTTCGTGCGCCAGCGCTTCTTCGGTTTCGGCCCGATCCACGGCGGTGTACGCCGCCGCGTTGATCACGGCGTGGGGTCGGTGCCGGTCGAGGGCCTCGTGAATCGACGCGGGGCGGCAAATGTCCATCGCCTCGCGCCCCAAGGCCACCACCTCCACGTCGTTTCGCCGACGGGCCACCGCCTGCAACCGATGACCAAGCTGCCCGTGGGCGCCCGTCACCAACACCCGCACAGGCGCTGTGGGTTCAAGCGACGCGGGGGCGGAAGGCGATTCGTTCATGGCGGCAAAGGGTTTGGGAGCGACGGGCACGCCGTGCGGGTGAGGATGCAAACATGGGACTTTTCAGGCGCCCAACGCAATCCTGGCATTGCTTTTGTCGTTCCATGAGTTGCCAGCCTTGGCCAAGCCTTTGTACCTTCTCCTCAACAACTTCAACGACCTGACCAACCGAACACTCATGAACCACTGGAATGTCCTCCGGGCCTTGGGCGTGGCCTGCGTCCTGATGGCCCCCTTGTCCAACCTTTTGGCCCAAGCTGCCGATTCCGTCCAACAACCGTCAAGCGACGACCCGTAGCGCCACGTGGAATTCAACCTCATTTCCGACGTGCCTGGCGACAACGTGGCGTCCGTCTTGGACGAGCCTTCGTACGGCTTCTCCCTGCTGTGGATGAAGCACACCGCGGGCAGCCTGTTTGATGGAGGCATCGATGTGGGCTTCCAGCCCTTGAGCGGGCTGGACACCACCTTCACGGTCGACGTGGGGGGCGAGGCGCGCGAGGCCGACTTGGTCCTTCGGAACCAATTGGCACACGCCCACTACGTGCTCCGAACCACGTTGTTTCCCACCAAAAAAGTGCAGCCCTACGCGGAGGTTTTTGGGGGCATTCGAGGCGCGTTTTTGGGGACGACCCTGCGCATTGAAGGCCAAAGCGCGCGCGAAATCGACACGCAAATTCCGGGCACGGATTTCAATTTCAGTTACGGGTACGCCGGCGGGGTTCGCTTGCAATTGGGGGAACGCACGTGTTTGAACGTTCGCTACGCCCAAATGCTGCACTTCGAAGGCGACGACGCCATCGAAATCATCGACATGAGCGACCTTGTGGTGGACGGGGACGGCAACGTCACCGTTGGCGCGACCGAAACCGTGGAACTTCCGGAGATTGCCGTGCGCGTCGGCTTGGCCATCCAGCTGGGAAAAGGGGCCAAGGACGGTCGCTGACCCCCTGCCGGGCGCTGGGGGCGGCCGAAATCCCCCTCAATGGGCACGCATGGCCTCCACAGGCGGCATGCGTGCCGCTTGCCGGGCCGGGGCAATGCCCGCCAACAACCCCGACGTCACCGCCACGCCCAACGCCAAGACCACCCGCGCCGGTTGAATGCGGAGGGTGAGGCCGACCTCCAAGGCATTCACCACCCACACCAAAAGCTGGATGGCCACCAAGGCGAGCACGGCCCCGAACACGCACAGCGTCACGGCTTCGAAGAGAAATTGGATCAAAATGAACGTGCTCTTGGCCCCGATGGCCTTTTGAACGCCGATGATTTTGGTGCGTTCGCGCACGGACACAAACATGATGTTGGCAATGCTGAAGCACCCCACAAGGATGGCGAAAATGGCGATGAACCAACCGCCCACCGCGAGGTTGGCGAAAATGGAATCGAGGATGCTCGTCAACATTTCCATGCGGTTGACCGAAAAATCCTCCTCCTGCCCTGGACGCACCCGACGCACGGCACGCAACTGTTGAACGATTTCGTCTTCAAGGGCGGCGAGTTCCACGCCGGGTTTGGCCTTCACCGCAATTTGCGCATCCTCTGCATTGCGCGCGTCGTACACCCGGGGGGCAAACGCCGAGGGCACGAGCACAAACTCGTCCAGGCCTGTCGACACCACGCTCTCGCCTTCCTCCCCCAAGACCCCAATCACTTCGACCCGCATGCCGCGCAGCTTGAACTCCTCGCCCACCGCATTCGCCCGGCCAAAGAGCTGCATGGCGATTTGGTGCCCCACCACCGCCACGGGCGTTCCCGCCGCGCTCTCAGACGGCGTGAAATACCGCCCGTGCACAAGGTTCAAGCTGATGACCTTGTTGTACGCGTGCGAACCGCCGCCGACGGCCACTCCCACCATGCGGTTGTTCCCGGCCTCAACGTCGAGGAACGCCTTGGACTGAAACATCACCGCTTCGGCCAAACGCAGGCGTGGCACCAACAATTCCATGTCTCGCTCGGAAGGTGGCCGGCGCTGCACGTACTTCCACCACGGGTAATCGCCGCCGGCGGACCACGGCCATTTGGTCACGAAGAGCACGTCCTCGTCCAGCATGTTGAACGTGTCCCGCAACTCGGTCTCGAGCGAGTCCACCACCGTGAACACCGCGCTGATCACAAAGATGCCGACCATCACCCCGAGCAGGCTCAACAACGTGCGCAACCGGTTGGTCCAAATGGCCTGCCACGCGAAGGACAAACTCTCCTGAAAAAGCCGAAACCAGAGCATGGAACGAAGCTACTGCTTCGCTCGGGGAATCCGCATGGGCCTTCGTAGATTTGCGGCTTTCAAACCTCCCTCTTCCCGACATGTCCGATTCACGACGCATCCAATCCGCCCTCGTTTCTGTGTTTCACAAAGACGGCCTCGAGCCCATTGTGGCTGAGCTCAAGCGCTTGGGCGTGACGATTTACTCGACCGGAGGAACCCAAACCGCCATCGAGGCGATGGGCGCCGAGGTGGTGCCCGTGGAAGCGGTAACCGACTACCCTTCCATCTTGGGAGGGCGCGTAAAGACGTTGCATCCCAAGGTGTTTGGGGGGATTTTGAACCGTCGGGACCACGAGGGCGACCAAGTCCAAATGGCCGAGTACGACCTCCCCAACATCGACCTTGTGGTCGTCGACCTGTACCCCTTTGAGGCGACGGTCGCCAGCGGCGCGTCCGAAGCGGACATCGTGGAGAAAATTGACATCGGCGGCATCGCCCTCATTCGCGGCGCGGCCAAGAACTTCAACGACGTGGTCATCGTTCCTTCCATGGAGGACTACGGGGCACTCTTGGACGTCTTGAAGCGCGACGGCGTGACCACGCTCGAGGAGCGCAAGGCGTTTGCGGCCCGCGGCTTCCGCGTGAGCTCGCACTACGACACGATGATCCACGCCCACCTCAGCGGATCGAGCTTGGACGCAGGCCACGTCGACACGTTGAACGTGAGCGTGCCGCATTCGCGCGCCTTGCGCTACGGGGAAAACCCGCACCAGGCGGGCCAGTACTTTGGGGATTTGGACGGCCTCTTGAAGCCGCTCCACGGCAAGGCGCTTTCGTACAACAACCTCCTGGACGTGGACGCGGCCGTGCAGCTGATGGAAGAATTCCAACACGACGCGCCGACGTTTGCCATCCTCAAGCACAACAACGCGTGCGGCTGTGCGACCCGACCCACCCTCGCCGAGGCGTATGCCGACGCGCTGGCGGGTGACCCCACGAGTGCCTTTGGCGGCGTGCTCATCGCGAACCGCCCCATCGACCTCGAAACCGCCAACCTCATCCACGCGTTGTTCTGCGAGGTGGTCATCGCGCCCGGCTTCGCGGAAGACGCCTTCGCCGTGTTGGCCCAGAAAAAGAACCGCATCTTGCTCGAGCGCCAGCCCGGAGCCTTGCCCGGGGCGACCGTGCGATCGGCGCTGAACGGCTACCTGGTGCAAGAGCGCGACAACGCCATCGAGGCGGCGGACGCCTGGACGTGCACCACCGTCGCAGCCCGTCCCGAGTGTGCCGACGATTTGTTGTTCGCCTTGAAGCTCGTGAAGCACACGAAGTCCAACACGGTGGTTTTCGCCAAGAACGGCCAGTTGCTCGCCAGCGGCACCGGCCAAACCAGCCGCGTCGATGCGCTGAAGCAGGCGGTGGAAAAGGCGCAGGGCTTTGGGTTTGACTTGACGGGTTCGAGCATGGCGTCCGACGCGTTCTTCCCCTTCCCCGATTGCGTGGAATTGGCGGCGGCGGCGGGTGTGACCGCCGTGATTCAGCCCGGCGGGTCGATCAACGACCAAAAGAGCGTCGACGCCTGCAACGAGCTCGGCCTGGCGATGTACACCACAGGGGTGCGTCACTTCCGCCACTGAGCGCGGCGCGGCGACACCCTGCTTGCATTTGTTCACATGTTCCGACGCCGGGTGGAGGTGCGGTAGCAGCAGGCGAAACTTATCAACCATTCACGCACAATCGCCGGAATTGGCGCGGCAACACGGACGGGCCCGTCTACCTTTAGGGTATGGGATTGTTCGACTTCTTCACGCAGGAGATTGCCATGGATTTGGGCACGGCAAACACCATCATCTACTACCAAGACAAGGTGGTGGTGGATGAGCCGTCCATCGTGGCCAAAGACCGCATGACCGGCAACGTGGTGGCCATCGGCCGTCTCGCGCGACAAATGCACGGGAAAACCCACAAGAACATCGAGACCATCCGACCGCTCAAGGACGGCGTGATTGCCGACTTCGAATCGGCGGAACAAATGATCAAGGGGATGATCAAATTGATCAGCGGCCGAAAGTCGTGGTTCAACCCTTCACTTCGCATGGTCATTTGCATTCCCTCCGGCATCACGGACGTGGAGAAACGCGCCGTCAAAGACAGCGCCGAGCACGCGGGCGGCAAGGAGGTTTACCTCATCCACGAACCGATGGCGGCGGCGATTGGCATCGGCATCGACGTGGAAGAGCCCATGGGAAACATGATTGTTGACATCGGGGGCGGCACGTCGGAAATCGCGGTGATTGCGTTGGGTGGCATCGTCACGGACACCAACATCCGGGTCGCAGGGGACGAATTCACGCACGACATCGAGGAGTACATGCGCCGCCAACACAACATCCTGATCGGCGAGCGCACGGCGGAACAAATCAAGATTGCCGTCGGATCCGCCCTTCCAAGCTTGGACAACCCTCCCGAGGATTACGCCGTGCATGGCCGGGACCTCATGACGGGCATTCCCAAGGAAATCGTGGTCACCTACTCCGAAATTGCCGGCGCGCTGGACAAGAGCATCAGCAAGATCGAAGAGAGCATTCACAGCGCGTTGGAAAACACCCCGCCCGAGCTGTCGGCGGACATTTTCAAGACCGGCATTTACTTGGCGGGAGGGGGTGCGCTCCTGCGCGGGTTGGACAAGCGGATCTCCCAAAAGACCAAGCTCCCCGTCCACGTCGCCGACGACCCCTTGCATGCCGTGGCGAAAGGCACGGCCATCGCGCTGAAGAACATCGAGCGTTTTCCCTTCTTGATGCGAAACTGATTCGGCGGCCGTGCGAAACTTGATCGAGCTTCTCGCACGTGTGCACCGTTGGTTGCTGTTCCTCGCGTTGTGGGGGGCGGCCCTGGCGTGGATGGGGACGACGTACGGGCACCACCGCACGGCGCTGGCCCGCTGGTCGATGCGCATTGCCGGCTCGTGGGTGGACGCGGGAAGCCGCGTGGCCGATTGGCGAAACCTGTCGGAATCCAACCAGATGGTGATGCTCGAAAACGCGCGCCTTCGCGCGGAAATTGAGCGGCTGAAGTCCGGGGACCGGCAAGCCTGGTCGGCCCAACACGCGCGCGTCTTGCGCAGTCCCGGGTGGAATCGTTCGCCGTGGATGGTGCTCGACGGCGGCGGGGCGGAGGGCATCGCGCCCGGGGCAGGTGTGCTCGCCATGGGCCACGCTGCGGGGAAGGTGGTGGACACCACGGCCCACGAGGCCCTGGTTCTGACCTTGGTTCACCCCGGCGCCCAGTGGAGCGTGAGGCTCGGACGCAACGGCCCTTCCGGTCGGCTGGTCCACACCGATCACAACGTCCGGCAAGCCACGGTGCGCGACATTCCGTGGGCGCACCTTGTCTTGCCGGGCGACACGTTTTTCACCACGGGCCACGACGGCGTCTTCCCGGCAGACATTCCCGTCGGGACCGTTCTGGACGTGGTGGGCACCGAAGCCGACGAATTCCAAGAGGTGCATCTCCACTTGGGCGCCAATTTCCCCGCAGCACGCCACGCCGTGTGCCTGCCGAACGTCCGGGCGCGGCGGTTGGACAGCTTGGTTGAATCTTCCGAATCCCTCACGCCATGACCTCGTTTCTGCCTTACCTCTGGCAACTTGCGTGGGCGTGGCTCCTTCAAGTGTTGCTCTTTCAACACGGCGTGCTCTGGGGCGGCGCCGGGGTGTTCCTCGTGCACCTCGTCGGCGTGCTCCGGTTGCCGACCGGTTTGCCCCCCACGACGTACCTCGTGGTGGCGGCGTTGGGAGGGGCGGTGATGGACGTCGTCTGCATGACGGGCGGGGTGCATCTGGCAGCCTCGGCCACGTTGGGGATGGCCTACCCGTCGCTTCTTGCCGCTTTTGAACCGCGGGACGGCTTTCGGCCAGGCCACAGCCTCAACCCGTTTCACGACGGCTGGACAACCTATGCGATGTACGTGGCTTCGGCGTGCGCGTTGTATGCACTCGTGTTGTTTGGCCTGCAAAACGGCTGGGGCCTGATGGGACGCACGCTGGTCCACACCCTTGCGACAACCGCCTTGAACGTGGGCGTGTTCCTCGCGATTCACGGGTTGTTGAACCGACCTTCCCGGCGTCAATCCCAAGGACCCACCGCTTACCCATGGAACTGAACCGAAGCCAACTCGAGCGAAGGCAGCGCATTGTGGGCGCCATTGTTCTGGTGGTCGGCGTGATTTTCACCCTGCGGTTGTTTCAGATGCAGGTCACGTCCTCGCATTGGAAAAACAAGGCCGAGCGGTTGACCGAGGAACAAGAAACCCTGCAACCGGCCCGAGGCCTCTGCTTGGACCGCCACGGCGAACTTTTGGTGACCAACACGCCGAGCTACGACTTGATGGTGGTTCCACGCCGCATGGCCAACATCGACACCACCGATTTGGCGCGGCTCTTGCAACTCGACCCGGACGTGCTCGTGTCCCGTCTGGACAAAGCGCGCCGGTATTCGCGCTACAAGGCTTCGCCGTTGGTCCGGCAGCTCAGCGCCATCGAATACGCCAAACTCTCGCCCGAGCTTTGGCGCTACCCCGGCCTGTCAATCCGCACGCGTTCCGTCCGGCACAACGCGCAAGGCATCGCAAGCCAAATCCTCGGCGAGTACCGCGAAGCCGACCGGGACGACTTGAACCGCGACGACCGCTACCAACTCGGCGACTACCTCGGAAAATCCGGCATTGAAGCGTTGTTTGAGGAGGAACTGCGAGGCGTTCCAGGCGTTCGAAGGCACCTCGTGGACGTGCGGAACAACGTGCGGAACACCCTGACCGCACTGGATTCCATGCCCGTTCCCGGCGCGGACGTCACGCTGACGTTGGACGCCTCCCTTCAAGCGTACGCCGAGGACCTGATGGCGGGCAAGCGCGGCGCCGTCGTCGCGATCGAACCCAGCACCGGGGAGGTGTTGGCGTTTGTGTCGGCGCCCTCGTACGACGGCAACATGCTCACCGGAACGGGGCGTGGGGCCGCGTACGACAGTTTGGCCAACCACCCTTGGAAGCCGCTCTACAACCGTGCGGTTCGTGGCACCTACCGCCCAGGATCCATTTTCAAGATGGTGCAGGGACTGATTGCCCTGGAGGAAGGCGCCATCTCGCCGCGGACCACCATTGCGTGCAACCGCGACATCATCGGGTGCCACGGACCCCACACGGCCGACGACCTCCAAAATGCCGTGGTCCACAGTTGCAACCCGTACTTCTACGAAGTCATGCGGCGGATGTTGAACCCCCGACCGGACCTCGACAAATTTGACAACGCTCGGATTGGGCTGGGGGACTGGACGGCGCGCATTGAGGCATTTGGATTTGGCACCGACTTGGGGGGGCACATCCCCGGCACGCGGTCCGGACTTGTTCCCGACTCGTCCTACTACGACAACCTCTACGGCAGGCGGCATTGGACGTACCGCACCATTTATTCGATCAGCATTGGCGAGGGCGAATTGCTTGCAACACCCCTGCACATGGCGAACCTGGCGGCCATCGTGGCGAACCGAGGTTGGTACGTGGAGCCCCATTTGGTTCGCGACGTCGGCGGGCGCGGCAAGCCGTCCCACTTGGGCAAGCGCGTGGACGTCGGGGTGCGCGCCGAACACTTTGACCCCATCCAAGATGCCATGCAAGCCGTGATTGAAGACCCGAGCGGGACCGGGCGCCGGGCCAAAACCCCGGGCATCACGCTGTGCGGAAAAACGGGAACGGTGCAAGATGGGTCCCGGGCAGACCACAGCGTGTTCATGGCGTTCGCCCCTCGGGAGAATCCACAAATTGCATTGAGCGTGTACGTGGAAAATGCCGGTGCCGGCGGCGAGTGGGCTGCCCCGATTTCCGCCCTGCTCGTGCAACACTACCTGGGAATGTCCCCCGAAGGCAGCGCACGAGAACGGCGCGTTCTAGGCGCAACCTACCCCCTCGACCCCCGATTTGCCAACCTCGCCCCCGAGCAACCATGAGCGCCCGAAACCTCCGAAAATCTTCCACACTTGACTGGGCCACACTGGGTTTGGTGGTCGTGTTGGTGTGGATGGGCTGGTTCAACATCGTCAGTGCCACTACCGAGGCCGAAGTGGTGTGGGACTTGACAGGCAAGGGGGGAAAGCAATTGATTTGGATGGGGGTCTGTGCCGTCATGATGGTGGGGTTGCTGTCCGTGGAAGGGGAATTCTACATCCGCACCTCGGTGATTCACTACGCCTTGGTCACGCTCCTCTTGGTGGCGGTGTTGGTGGTGGGAAAAAAGGTGGGGGGTGCGCGTTCGTGGTTTGGGGTAGGCAGCGTGGGCATTCAACCCAGCGAATTTGCCAAAACCGCCACAGCCCTGATGATTGCTTGGTACCTGAGCCGGGACGGCACGCCGTGGCGCACGTTTCGGACGCGGATGCAATCGCTGGCCATCCTCGCGTTGCCGGCCGGATTGATTTTGCTCCAACCGGACGCCGGAACGGTTCTGGTGTTTGGCGGGTTTGTGTTTGTCCTTTACCGGGAAGGCCTCAGTGGCAACGTTTTGTTGTTGGGAGTCAGCGCCGTGGTGCTCGGCGTGCTCACCATTTTGGTCGGCGCCACCGAGAGTTGGTACCCGTTTGCAGGCACCGCGTCGGGGTTTTGGTGGTACCTGATGGCGGTCGCGGGGATTGGTGGAGCTGCGGTTTGGCTGGTGAAAGAAGCCACGCTTCCACGGCGCCGCAAGCAGACGTCGCGGTGGGGGTTGGCCCTGCTGGCGGGCGCGTTGGCGCTGAGTTCCGGCATTCACTGGGGCATGGAGCACGTGCTCCAACGGCACCAACGCGAGCGCATCCACGTGCTGTTGGGCATCGACGTCGACAACCCGGATGCCGACTACAACATCCGCCACGCGAAGGCTGCCATTGGTTCCGGGGGTTGGCTTGGAAAGGGGTACGCCTCAGGGCCCATGACCGCTTACGGCTTTGTGCCCGAACAAGAGACCGATTTCATCTTTTGCACGGTGGGGGAAGAATGGGGGTTTGTCGGGAGCGCCCTCGTGGTGGCCCTGTTCGTGCTGTTGATCTTGCGCGTGCTTCACTTGGCCGAGCGGCAGCGCTCCAACTTCACACGCATCTACGCGTACGCCGTGGCCAGCATTTTCTTCATGCACTTCACGGTCAACATTGGCATGGTCATCGGCCTGGCGCCGGTCATTGGCATCCCACTTCCCTTTTTCAGCTACGGCGGGTCGTCGTTGATGGGCTTTACGCTGCTGTTGGGCATTTTGCTACGGCTGGACGCCGAGCGGTATTCCGTGCTTCGGTAACTCCATTCGTCGAACTTTTTTGGCGTTTCATTTGGATTTATCCGGATTGCGTTTCATTTTTGGTTCATGACATTGTTCACGAACGTGTGTTGTTGCTGCTGCTGTCCGACGGACAGGGGCCACTTGCGCACGCGTGGATGAGTTGAATCACTGAATCACGTAACCTCAAGAAGCCCTCGTTCGTAACGGGGGCTTCTTTTTTTGACCATACTCGAGATGACCACGCCAATCCTCGACCCCCGACTTTCAACCCTTGACGAGCTCCGCTGGCACGTCGGCAACACCCCGTTGCACCCCATGCTCAACCTGAGTCCCAACCCGAAGGTGGAGATTTACGCCAAGCTCGAATGGCAGCAATTTGGGGGCAGCGTGAAGGCCCGGCCCGCGTTCAACATCTTGCGCAACGCCGTGGCCTCCGGGGCATTGCGGGGGCGTCGTCTGCTCGACGCTTCCTCTGGGAACACGGGCATTGCCTACGCAGTGTTTGCCGCCGCGGCCGGCATTCCGGTGACCCTGTGCCTTCCTGAAAACGCCTCGAAAGAACGAAAGCACATCTTGACCTCGCTCGGGGTGGAGTTGATCTTGACGAGCCCGTTTGAAAGCACGGACGGCGCCCAAGATGTGGCCCGTGAATTGGCCCAAACCCACCCCGACACGTACCACTACGTGGACCAATACAGCAACGACGCCAACTGGATGGCCC
>Ga0181588_10004154_pt1 | contig 11944 bp, 10 predicted proteins | sample 071ome_26_FD_148607 | JGI IMG/M metagenome (GOLD analysis project Ga0181588, IMG submission 148607) | Coastal salt marsh microbial communities from the Groves Creek Marsh, Skidaway Island, Georgia - 071409BT metaG (spades assembly) | ecosystem: Environmental > Aquatic > Marine > Intertidal zone...
ACGGCGAAGTCCCGGGCGAGTTCAGCCGCGACGCTCCTGGCAGTCGTACGGGAATCGAGAAAAAGGAGACCGCGATTCTTGAGCTCCCGCATCAGTCTGGTCATGCCAGGCCGGTCAGCGGTGAAGCGGCTTCCCATATGATTGTTGATACCGACAAACCCCGAAAATCGTTGGAGCGCCCAGTCTATCCGACGAACGAGCTCCTTTTCGGAGAGTCCGACCTCAAGAACGTTCGTCCCCATATCGTCGCGGACATGTTCCGGTTCCATCGGAACATGAACCAGAAGTTCGTGCCCCGCCTCGCGGGCCCTTCGCGTCTGCCTTGAGAGATCGCCGGCATAACTCAGGAACGACATCGTCAGCGGTCCGCGAAGAGCCATGATTTCCGCCATTCGACGCCGGTCCATCCCCAGGTCGTCGATAACGATTGCAACCATCGACCTGGCTTTGACCGGAGCGAATACGACCGAATGACGCCGCCACGTCTCATCGACACGATCTTTCGATTAAACCGCGATAATGTTCCCGGAGGGCGTTCGACCGAAAACCGGCATCGCATCGAAAACAACCTCCGAAACGACCGCCGCCGGCAAAAAGTCCGCTGGAGACAATACCGGTCTGGCGGCCTCTTCCATAATCGACGACGACGCCGGCTCGATCTCGACGAGGGCTTCCAGAAGCGAGGGCTCAACGGGGCGCAACGACACAAGCAGTTCGGACGCAGGCGGTTCGGAAGCAGGCGGTTCGGAAGCAGGCAACTTGTATGCAGGAGGATGGATCGGCTGCGCCGAATCGTCTCGCAACTCTGCAAAGGTTTCGGTTTTCAGGTGAGAGGATTCTTGAGCAGACTGATCGACCTCGACGATCTGTGTCGCCGTACCCTTCTCGTCGGATATCTCCCTGTCCGTGCTCAATCCCATGAGGACGGCGAGCCCAAACGCAAGATAGGGAACAATGGCGGTTCGATTTACACTTTGGCCCCACCCGGCAGATATATTTTTCAGGTCGATGCCCAGACGCGTTGCAGACGCCGTCAGGCGCGTCCCCCACTTCCGGCGAAACAGGCTGAACCCGTAGGATCCCGGCTTCAGGGATCTAAGCAACCGGAAGGACGCATACTCGAGCGAAGCTCTCAGCCGGTGCGCATCCCAGACCATTTTTACAGACGAATCCGGTTGAGCCTGAGCGCGTTTCCGATAACCGACACCGAACTCATGCTCATCGCCGCCGCGGCGAACATCGGCGAAACCAGGATCCCGGTGACGGGGAAGAGAATGCCGGCGGCGACAGGCACGCCGAGCGCATTGTAGACCAGTGCAAAAAACAGGTTCTGCCTGATATTGCGCATGGTCCCCCGCGCCAATCGACGCGCCCTGACAATCCCGGAGAGGTCGCCCTTGACCAGCGTTATGCCAGCGCTCTCGATCGCGACGTCAGCGCCTGTGCCCATGGCGATGCCGACATCCGCCCGGGCGAGCGCCGGTGCATCGTTCACCCCGTCTCCCGCCATCGCCACTTTCCGGCCCTGAGCCTGGAATTGCTTAACCAGCGCCGCCTTGTGCTCAGGAAGAACGCCGGCATGGATTTCATCGATCCCCAGACGCCTTGCCACCGCCAACGCGGTACGTTCGCTGTCGCCGGTCGCCATAACGATCCTCAGACCTTCGCGACGAAGCGAACTCAGAGCTTCGGCTGCAGTTTCCTTGATCGGGTCCGCGACCGACAGCAGCCCCGCAACGGTTCCGTCGACAACAACGAACATGACGGTTTCGCCATCGTCGCGCCGCGCATACGCCTCTGCCGCCAGCCCGTTCCCATCGACACCCATCTCTTCAAGCAACCGTTCGTTCCCGAGCGTTACCCGTCTTCCTCCAACCGATCCCCTGACGCCTTTTCCGGTAAGCGACCGAAAATCCGTCGCACCGGCAAGAACCGTGCGCCTTTCCTTCGCGCCCGCAACAATGGCCTCGGCCAACGGATGCTCCGACCCCTGTTCGACGCTCGCAGCAAGGCTCAGGAGTTCATTGTCTTCAAAACCGGGCGCCGACAGCACCGAAGCAAGCCGGGGCTTGCCTTCCGTCAGCGTCCCCGTCTTGTCGACAATCAGCGTGTCCACGGCAGCAAACCGCTCCAGGGCCTCGGCGTTCCGGATCAGGACGCCTGCCGCAGCACCGCGGCCGGTTGCCGTCATGACAGACATCGGTGTCGCAAGGCCAAGCGCGCACGGACAGGCAATGATGAGCACGGCCACCGCGCTCACCAGCGCATAGGCAAACGCCGGTGCCGGTCCCCAGAACGCCCAGGCCACAAATGTGATTATCGAGACCAGCACCACTGTGGGAACGAAATAGCCGGCAACTGAATCTGCAACGCTTTGTATAGGCGCGCGGCTTCGCTGCGCCGCCGCAACCATTTCTATGATCCGGCTCAGCATAGTATCGGACCCGACGCGCTTAGCCTCCATTACCAGGGCGCCGGTTCCGTTGATGGTCGCACCCGTAACCGCGTCGCCTTCCGATTTCTCGACCGGGATCGGCTCTCCGGAGATCATCGATTCATCAACCGATGAAAGCCCTTCCAGAACCAGCCCGTCGACCGGAATTTTCTCTCCGGGACGCACGCGCAGCCGGTCGCCGACCTTTACGCCCTCCAGCGGAATGTCGTCCTCGCTACCGTCGGCCCGGATGATCCGTGCGCTCTTCGCCGACAGGTCCAGCAAAGCGCGCAAGGCTGCTCCCGTGCGTTCCCGCGCGCCCAGCTCCATTATTTGCCCCAGCAGGACGAGGACCACGATCACAGCGCCCGCTTCAAAATAGACGCCGACATACCCGTTGCTGTCGCGGAAACCATCCGGGAAAAGACCAGGTGCGACTACGGCAACGACGCTGAACAAATAGGACGACGCCACTCCGATCGCGATCAGAGTGAACATGTTCAGGTTCCAGGTCCGTATTGAGTTCCAGCCCCGTTGCAGAAACGGGAAACCGGCCCACAGGACAACCGGTGTCGACAGCAGGAATTCCGCCCACAGCGACACCGCTTCTCCCAACGATTCCCGTATCGCGCCAAATCCCAGATGCGGCGCCATCGCGAGAATCAGGACAGGTAGCGTCAGGACGGTGCCGATCAGGAACCGCCGCCTGAAATCCACCAGTTCGGGATTGGGACCTTGATCGCCGGTGGGAATTCCCATCGGCTCCAGCGCCATGCCACAGATCGGACAGGCCCCCGGGCCCACCTGTTCAATTTCCGGATCCATGGGACAGGTAAAGATCGTCCCTTCAGGCGCCTCTTCCGCAGCCTTGCGGTGGGCCCCCGACAGATAATGCACAGGGTCACCGGAGAACTTGTCGCAACAGCCCTGACAGCAGAAATGATAGGTTTCGTTCTCATGCTCGAAAGACGGTTTACCGACATTGAGCTTGACGGTCATGCCGCAGACCGGATCGATCGCCGTCGCTTCTTCTTCACCTCCTGCGAGGTGCATATGGCAATGATCGGTCATTGATTGCCGGTCCTTCGGCTGAAATCGCGAAGTCACTTCAGGTTCCGTACAATATCGATCCTGCTGTTTGAAGTGGCAAGCGCCCTGACAGGTTCCAGATACTGCGTTGCTTTCGCGAGCCCTCCATACCTGATATAACCAACTCGCATTCGCAGAAGCGCGGCCAAGTCATTGAAATGATACTGTTAATCGATAATTACGACAGTTTCGCCTACAACCTCGTCCACTTTCTCGGTGAACTCGGGGCCGAGTGCGTCGTTCACCGCAACGATGCGCTATCCGTTACGGAAGCTCTGTCGTTGCGACCGGACGGCATCGTTCTTTCGCCAGGGCCCTGCGATCCGGACGGCGCGGGTATCTGCCTCGAGCTTGCAAGCAAGGCGGGCGACACCCCCCTCCTCGGCGTGTGCCTCGGTCACCAGTCGATCGCGCAGGCGATGGGCGCCCGGATCGTTCGCGCACCGCTGCCGATGCATGGCAAGCCCAGTCCGGTCCGTCATCGTGGCGAAAGCGTTTTTGCCGGGCTGCCCGACGGGTTCTCGGCGATCCGATATCATTCCCTGACGGTTGCTCCGGACAGCGTGCCGGATTGTCTCACGGTTACAGCGGAAACGGACGACGGCGTCATCATGGGTGTAGCCCATCGCGACCGGCCGCTGCATGGCGTACAGTTTCACCCCGAAAGCATCGACACGGAGCACGGCCACAGGCTGTTGCAGAATTTTCTCGATCTGACGAAGGAACGGAAGGAAGCGGCATGAACGGTTCCGCGGACGGCATCAAGCCGCTTCTCAACAAGGTCGCCGGCGGCAACGCGCTGACCGAGGACGAGGCGGGCGAAGCCTTCAACATTATCATGTCGGGCGATGCGACGCCGGCGCAGATCGGCGCGTTCCTGATGGCGTTGCGCGTCCGCGGGGAAACCGTCGACGAGATCACGGCGGCAGCGCGGGTCATGCGGGAGAAAGCCACCCACATCGCGGCGCCCGCCGATGCGATCGACATCGTCGGCACAGGCGGCGACGGAGGCGGCACCCTTAATATTTCGACCGGCGCCGCGCTCGTAACTGCCGGATGCGGCGTTCCCATCGCCAAGCACGGCAACCGAGCCCTGTCGTCGCGAGCCGGCGCGGCGGACGTGCTGATGGCGCTCGGCGTCAATATCGACTGCGACATGCCCCTGATCGAGAAGTCCATTCGCGAGGCCGGTATCGGCTTCATGATGGCCCCGCGCCATCACAGCGCGACGCGCCATGTCGCGGGGCCACGGATCGAACTCGCCACCCGGACTGTGTTCAATATCCTCGGTCCGCTTTCCAACCCTGCCAATGTCGACCGTCTGCTGGTCGGGGTATTCGCCCGCGAGTGGGTGCGGCCGATGGCGGAAGTGCTGGGCAAGCTCGGCGCGCGCAAAGCCTGGGTCGTTCACGGATCAGACGGGCTCGACGAGTTGACCACAACCGGACCAAGCTTCGTTTCCGCGCTTGAAAACGGAAGCGTGACGGATTTCGAGGTTTCGCCCGAGGACGCCGGGCTGGCGACCGCAGATGCCGCCGACCTGAAAGGCGGCGATGCGGAGGAAAACGCCAGCGCGATGCGCGAAATGCTGGACGGCAAGCCAAGCGCGTTCCGGGACGTCGTGGTCTATACCGCCGCGGCCGCGCTGGTCGTCGCCGACAAGGCTGGCGATATCGCTGAGGGCGCCAAGATCGCCGCCAATGCCATCTATAGCGGCAAGGCGAAGCAGGCGCTGGAGGCGATGGTCAGTATCACCAACAGCGGAAAGAGCTGACCCTTACCATGTCAGGCGTCATGTCGAACGTTCTCGAACGCATCTGCGCAGAAAAACAGGTCGCAGTCGACGAGGCTAAATCGGTACGGCCGATCGAACGGGTCCGCGCCGAAGCGGAATCGGCTTCGCCGACGCGCGGCTTTGCCGATGCGCTGAGGACCGCCTCTTCGGAAGGCTATGGCCTCATCTCCGAAATCAAGAGAGCCTCGCCAAGCAAGGGGCTGATCCGCGAGGATTTCGACCCCGAATCGCTGGCGAAAGCGTACGAGAGCGGCGGCGCGACCTGCCTTTCGGTTCTGACGGACGAACCCTATTTCCAGGGACGCAGCGAACATCTGGTCGCCGCGCGCGGCGCCGTTTCCCTGCCCGCGCTGCGCAAGGATTTCATGGTCGATCCCTACCAGATTGTCGAGGCGCGCGCGCTTGGCGCGGACTGCATTCTTCTGATCATGGCGGCACTGACCGATACGCAGGCGTCCGAATTCGAAGCCCTGGCGTTCGAATACGGCATGGACGTTCTGATTGAAGTGCATGACGAGGAAGAACTTGAACGCGCTCTGAAGCTCTCTTCCCCGCTGATTGGAGTCAACAACCGTAATCTCAAGACGCTGGAGACCAGCCTGGACAATACCGAGAGGCTGGCCCCGCTGGTTCCCGCCGACCGGCTGCTGGTCTGCGAAAGCGGCCTCTATACAGCGGACGATCTGGCGCGCATGGCGGCGGTCGGCGCGCGCTGCTTCCTGATCGGGGAATCGCTGATGCGGCAGGACGACGTTTCCCAGGCGGTGCGAACCCTGCTCGCCAATCCTGTTCCATCTCTTGCACCGGCTGCTTCCGCATGACGAACGCCAAGCTCAGCCATATCGATGAGGACGGCAATGCCTCGATGGTCGACGTTTCCGACAAGGATGTGACGCATCGCGTCGCCACCGCGGCGGGATCGGTCCTGATGGCGCCCGAGACGATGGCGCTGATCCGCGACGGCGGCGTCAAGAAGGGCGACGTCATTTCGGTCGCCCGGCTTGCCGGTATCATGGGAGCGAAGAAAACGCCCGAGTTGATCCCGCTCTGCCATCCGCTGGCGCTGGAAGCCATCGACGTGGATCTCTCACTCGATCCCGACCGCAATGCCGTCGACATCACGGCAACCTGCAGGGTCAGCGGGCGCACCGGCGTGGAGATGGAGGCGCTGACCGCGGTATCGGTTGCAGCGCTCACAATCTATGACATGTGCAAGGCGGTCGACCGCGGCATGCGGTTGACCGATATCCGACTGCTCGCCAAGTCCGGCGGCAGGTCCGGCGACTTCAGGAACGAATAATGGCCGATCTGCTCCCCGTCGCCGACGCGCGACAGAGAATTTGCGATGCCATGCCTCGTATGCCCGCGGAACGTATCTCTCTGGCGGACGCTCTGGGCCGGGTGCTGGCGGAAGATGTCGCAGCGCGCCGGACCCAGCCGCCCAAGGCGGTCTCGGCGATGGACGGATATGCTGTCCGCTCGGAAGACGTAAAGACGATCCCGGTCACTCTCAAGATCGTTGGCCATGTTCCTGCGGGACAGTCCTATGACGGAACCATCGGTTCGGGCGAGACAGTGCGTATCTTTACCGGCGCGCCCCTGCCCGACGGCGCGGACGCCATCGTGATCCAGGAAAACACCGAGGCCGGCGGCGACACGGTCAATGTCGTTGACGGCGAAGCGCCTGCAGGCCGATTTGTCCGACCCGCCGGGCTGGACTTCCGCGAGGGTGACGTGCTTCTGGAAAAGGGCTCCGTCCTTACTGCACGGCGGGTTGGGCTTGCGGCGGGCATGAACGTTCCCTGGCTCTCGGTCAGCCGGAAACCGCGCATCGCGCTGCTGGCCACCGGCGACGAGATCGTCATGCCGGGCGAGCCTATCGCAGACAACCAGATCGTCTCGTCCAACGGGCTGGCGCTTGCCGGCTTTATCCGGGCAATGGGCGGCGAGCCGATCGATTTAGGCATCGCGCCGGATTCTGAAGATGCTCTGCGGGCCATGGCGGAAGGCGCGCGCGGCACTGACATGCTGGTTACCTGCGGCGGGGCATCGGTCGGCGAGCACGACCTGGTGCAGAAAGTCCTCGGCGATATCGGGCTTGAGGTCGATTTTTGGCGAATTGCCATGCGGCCGGGCAAACCGCTGATGTTCGGCAATATCGGCGAGACGCACATGATGGGTCTGCCCGGCAATCCCGTTTCGGCGCTGGTCTGCGCCACAATCTTCCTTGGGCCTGCGATAGCCGCAATGCTTGGCTCTTCCGCCTCGGCAAACGCCATCGAAACCGCCGTTCTCGGCAATGATCTCGGCGAAAACGACGAGCGTGAAGATTATCTTCGCGCCTCTCTGACCCGGGACCACAAGGGAAACAGGGTCGCAACGACATTTTCCAGACAGGACAGTTCGATGTTTTCAGGCATGACCCGCGCCGATTGTCTCGTCATCCGCCCGCCCTTCGCGCCGCCGGCCTCTGCGGGCGACAGCGTTTCCGTCCTGATGCTGGGCGGATCGCTCATCAGCGCCTGATCCGACGAATTCAGGCAATTTAATTTCCGTGATTCTTGACCGGGAAAAAGAACTTTACTAGAACATTCGAAATGTTTTTGTTTTGTTCGCCCGGCCCTTTCGCTTTTGGGGGGCGCATTCGAGTAGTGAGGCCCAAACCATGCTGACCAGAAAACAGTACGAACTTCTTCAATATATCGACCGCCATCTCAAAAGCCGGGGAGTATCGCCGTCTTTCGACGAGATGAAGGATGCGCTGGGCCTCAAGTCCAAATCCGGCATTCACCGGTTGATCACCGGGCTGGAGGAACGCGGCTTCATTCGTCGCCTGCCCCACCGGGCCCGGGCGCTGGAAGTCCTCAAACTGCCGGAAAATTCAACCGACGGAACATCGGGGCCGTCGAGGTTCGCCCCCAACGTTATCAAGGGGAGATTTCCCGGCGAGCCGGAAGCATCCGATACGCCGGAAGCAATGCAAGAAACAGAGGAAACGGCCACCCTGTCCGTGCCGTTTTACGGGCAGATCGCGGCGGGACTTCCCATCGAAGCCGTCCGCGACGAAACCCGCACGTTCGAGATCGCGCCGTCCATGGTCGGTCGCGGTCGACACTATGCGCTGGAGGTCAGCGGAGATTCGATGATCGAGGCGGGCATTCTCGATGGCGATGTTGCAATTATCGAACATACCGACACCTCGGAAAATGGAACCATCGTGGTGGCGCTAGTCGATGACGAAGAGGTCACGCTAAAATACCTGCGGCGGAAGGGCGACACTGTTGCGCTGGAGCCCGCCAACCCCGCTTATGAAACGCGTATCTTCGGGGCCGACCGCGTCAAGATACAGGGCCGGTTGAAGACGATCGTCCGACAGTACTAGCGCTACCTGTTCTGCGATCGCGGATAGCGCTGCCACGGGCGCACTCCGCCATCAGAACCGACGCTATCGACAGTGATCCGATCAGGCCGCAAATAAAGCGCGTGTGCGCCGTTTCGCCACAGATCGAAACGGTCAATGACGAGGCCTGACCCTCTGCAGCGCCATTTTCGAACCGGCGTCTGGCTGATCACAATATCCGCGGAGCGGCAATCTTCCTCGAGCGCGGCAGCATCGCGGACAAGGGCCACCACGCGCTCGCCCGACCGGTATATACACCCGAGACCGTCGCAGCGCAGACCGGGAACGTCATCTAATGCCGGACCGCGCGCCTCCGGTTCCAGCCCGGAGCGGCGACGCCAGGTTTCCACGGTAAATCCCCTGCCGCCGAAAGGCAGGACGAGGTCGCCATCCAAAGTGCGCAGACCGACGGTCTTTCCGTCTGCAGTAACCCGGATGTCGGGCGACGCCGACAACGACCAGCCGAAGATTCCAACGAAAACGGGCAACACACCCAGAACGCGAAGCCTACTCCGCCAGACGCATAGCCATAACCCGCCGATTGCGACCGCTCCTAGCGCCCAACCGGGCGCCGAAGGCAGCATCGTCGCAGCACCCGGCAGGGCCTGAACCCAGCGCGCGACGGAAAGCACGCCTTCGATCCCCCAGCCCATGGCGGCGAGCGGCCATTGTTCGAGCCCGAACGGCATGAACACCAGCGAAATCAGCGCCAGAGGCATGATCCAGAGCGCCGCCAGTGGAACCGCGATCAGGTTGGCGATTACGCCCAGGAGAGCCAGCCGGTTGAAGTGAAACGCCGCGAAAGGCGCTGTCGCGACAGTTGCGATGATCGTGGTCAGGAGAACCCCGCCGACATAGCGCGCGCCTTTCATGGCCGGCGTTCTGCGTTCCATCGGCTCGAACCGGCGGGCGGACACCGCCTCATAGGCGGCGACCAGTGCGATTACCGCGGCAAATGACATCTGGAAACTCACCGATTCAAGGCTCTCCGGGGCCAGCAACAGGATTGCGGCGGCCGCCCAGGCGACCAGATTCATTGAAATGGCATTGCGATCGATCATGACCGCCAGAAGAACGAGCGAAAGCCTCAGGAAGGCTCGTTATGTCGGCAGGGTCGACCCGGAAATCAGCAAATAAAAGAAACCCCCGAAAAACGCGGCGAGCGCTGCGAGTTTCTTTACCGGAAACGCCAGAACAAGCCGCTCGCAGGATGCAAGCGCCAGCCGAACCGCGAAAAAAATGAAGCCCCCGATCAGCCCGATATGCAGCCCCGAAATTGCCAGCAGATGCGCCAGTCCGGAATCCCGCATCGCCGAAAGCTCTTCTTCGGGTATGGCGCCCCGTTCGCCCGTGATCAGCGCGGCCGCCACCGCACCGGGCGTACCGGGCAGCGCCTCCAGAATAGCCCGGGTCAGGGAATGGCGCTGCTTCGCGATCATGACGCGCCATCCGCCATCAGCCGCTGACACTGCCAAAACCGGAGCACGGACGGCGTATCCGACCCCGCCGAGACCTTCGAAGTAGGCCCGCTTTGAAAAATCGAAAGCACCGGGCTCTGCTGGACCGGGCGGCGGATGAAGGACGGCCAGCACCCGGATTCGTTGCCCTGGAGCGAACGTTCCTGCATCTTCCCGGGCGCCGCGTATCCGGACTCTTGCCGGCGTTCTCTTCTGGGCCAACCGACCGATGGAGAGATTGTCCAGAGTCAATCGGCTGCCCGCGTCCCGAATTTCCGCGGCAACGACCCTCCCTTCGATCCACACGGGCCCCGTCTTTTTCTGAATAACGGGCGCATCGACTGACCAGGTCCGCAACTGGGCAGCAGAAAACCCCAGCGCAACGAAGGTCAGGCAGCACATAAGCAGCTGCAGCCAGATCCTGCGGCGCAACAACATCGCACAAACAAGGCTGACTATCGCGACAAGCGGACCGCCCACAGGGGCGGTTCCTTCCGCAGCCCGAAATAGACCGCGATCCCGACGCCGATCATAACGGGCAGCCAAAGCGCCCAACGCCCCCTTTCGGCAGAGGATACAGCCGACATGGTCCGGTCAAGCCAGTCCCTTGCCGCGTTGTAAGGCGGCGCCGGATTACCGGTCTCCTGTCCGATTGCCAATCTCATGGACGTTCAGTCTAGCGAAATGCTATCAGGACGCCATCGTATCGCCTGAAACACCGGATGACCCGTTCCATGACTGTCGTAACCCGCTTCGCCCCCTCTCCCACCGGCTTCCTTCATATCGGCGGCGCGCGGACAGCTTTGTTCAACTGGCTCTACGCCCGTCATTGCGGGGGAAAATATCTTCTCCGCATCGAGGACACCGACCGCAAGCGTTCGACCGAGGAAGCCATCGACGCGATCCTCGACGGTCTCGACTGGCTCGGGCTTTCCGCGGACGAGGAACCGGTTTTCCAGTCGCAACGGCAGGATCGTCACGCCGAAATCGCCGCGCAACTGCTGGAGAGCGGCAACGCCTATCGCTGCTATTGCACGCCGGAAGAGCTCACCGAAATGCGGGAAAAGGCGCGGGCCGAGGGCAGAACGGTGCTCTATGACGGGCGCTGGCGAGACCGTGACCCGTCCGAAGCGCCTCCGGGCGCCGATCCGGTAATCCGGCTGAAAGCGCCGCGCGACGGAGAAACGGTCATTGAGGACGCCATCCAGGGAGAGGTCCGCGTATCGAACAGCGAACTCGACGACATCGTGCTGCTGCGCGCCGATGGCACGCCGACCTACATGCTCTCGGTGGTGGTTGACGATCACGACATGGGCATCACCCATGTCATCCGCGGTGACGACCACCTGACCAACGCGTTCCGCCAGATCAACATCTACCGCGCGATCGGCTGGGATTACCCGGTCTTCGCCCATATGCCGCTGACCCATGGCGCCGACGGCGCAAAACTGTCGAAGCGCCACGGCGCGCTGGGCGTCGATGCCTACCGCGATATGGGGTATCTGCCTGAAGCGCTGCTCAACTATCTCATGCGGCTTGGCTGGAGCCATGGCGACGACGAAATCTTTCCGCTCGAGAAGGCCATTGAGTGGTTTGACATCAAGGACGTCAACCGGGGCGCCGCGCGCATGGACTTCGACAAGATGAACGCGGTGAACGCGCATTACCTCCGCGATTGCGACGAGCGGCGCCTGGTCGAGCTTATCCGACCGAAGATTGAGAAAGCCCTCGAAAAAACGATCGACGAGATAACGGTCGAACGCCTCGTT
>Ga0181588_10004163_pt1 | contig 11934 bp, 13 predicted proteins | sample 071ome_26_FD_148607 | JGI IMG/M metagenome (GOLD analysis project Ga0181588, IMG submission 148607) | Coastal salt marsh microbial communities from the Groves Creek Marsh, Skidaway Island, Georgia - 071409BT metaG (spades assembly) | ecosystem: Environmental > Aquatic > Marine > Intertidal zone...
GACACGAAGTCAATTCCTCCATCGCCGTTGATGTCGGTGGCCAAAAATCCGCTTCGGATGTCGTTGAAGGTGTTCGGGCCGGCCGCGAGGTTCCGGCCGTCCCAGGTCACGGTGTGGCCACGCCACGTGTTCCCGCCCCACCCTCCGGAGGACACGACGACGATGGTCGAGGTGTTGGTTTGGTTGTCGGTGACCCCGACCCACATGTCCTGCAGGCTCGCCCGGTTTTGTCCGCGGTACAGCGTCACCGTGGCCTTGGTGAGGAAGCCGGTGCCGAGGGGCGAGAAGGGATAGAGGCCCACGATGCCGTTGTTGTTCGTGCCGCCGCCCCAGCCTCCCCCGCCACCGTGGTAGGTGATCACATCATCGATGCCGTCGCCGGTCAAGTCGGCCGCCCAGGCACCACGCAGCCCCCCGTCCACGGACAAGTTCATCCTCGGGTCCCATCGAACGTGGGGAAGGTTTGGATCGAGGGCCGGCGTGGCGTTGGTAAGGTTGGCAGTGCTGTTGCCCGTCGAGTTTCCTGTCGTGTTGCCCGTGCTGTTTCCACCAAGACCGGTGAGGTTCAGCGCGCTGGCGTTCGAGAGGTGCATGCAGACGGCGGTGTCCGACGGGTTCCAAGTGAACACGTCCTGACGGGAATCGTTGTTGAAGTCACCAAGCGAAAAATCGGTTGCGTTCCCGCAGGTGGGCACCCACGACGACATCGTCAGGGAGCGCGTGGTGAGGTTGTAATCGATCACGGCGAAGGAGGTGTTGTTGACGTTCGGGTTGGTGGACCGCGCAAGCACGACGACTTCGTCGCCTCCGTCACCGTCGACGTCGCCCGCACGCATCCCTTCGAACCCGCCGGTGAGGATGAAGTCGGTCGTGACCGCTGGGGTGAAGGTGACGTTGAGCGATGCGGAGGTCAAGGTGGCGCCTTCGGGCAGCAGCACGTCGCTGGTAAGGGCGGTCCCGTTGCTTCGGTTGTAGGCCAACGCGTCGACCGAAGCGCCGTGGTCGAAGGTGTCCTGATGCCCAAGGTCACCGTAGCCTTGTCCCGAAAAGGCCCATTCGTAGGTGCCGTCCTCGTTGATGTCCAGCCACACCTGTCCCGGGGTCATGTCGGCGTCATCGACGTCAACGGCGAAGGTGAAGTCCGAGAAGGTGACCTCGCGGGGAACGTCAACGCCCACGCTGTTGTTCATCACGCTTCCATCGAGCCCGATGAGGGTCGTGCTCAACCCGGTGTCAAAGGTGCTCAACACGCCGTTCCCACCACCTGCAGCAACGGGTGTGACGGGCACCATGCTCAACAGGAGCAGGCCGACGAGCGCTGCGGCGCGACGGGACGAGGGGTGAACGTGAGGGTTCATGCAGGGATTCTGCTCGTTCTGACTTCATATGCCTCTCGCATCCATGGACGGTGGCCTGCAGGTCGTGGGAGGTTTCGCGTTCCACGGGAATGCTGAACCCTTAAGGCGGCTGCGCGTTGGGCCCAAATCGATGAGCGACGGTCTTGTGCACATCACCGCCGGGGACCTCCACATCGAGGTGTCTGGAACGGTGGAAGACGTCGAAGAACGCATCGCTGAACTCCAAGAGGACGGCACGTGGTCGATGGTGCTGGACCACCTTCGTCAAGCCCGGGAATCCGCCCTTGAAGCCGCGGCGGACGCCATCGGGAAGGCTGGACTGCCCGAGCGCGGAACGGCCTTCCGGCAACTCCTCACCGGCTCCGCGATCGACCGGAAGCCGGACCAGGTGCTGGCGGCCATCCATTACCTGAGGGAGGTGGAAGGCGAGCACGACTCTCCGCCTCGCGTGGTCTCCCGCTTGTTCGAAGACGCCGGCATCGAAAGCCCGGGCAACATTTCGCTCTACATCAACCGCCTTCGGGAGCGAGGCCTCCTCGAAATCCCCGAATCGGGAGGGGGGAAAAACCGCTACGTGGTGCTGACGGCAGCGGGACGCACCCACCTGGACGAGCACACGGGGTGAAGGCATGGTCATGTCCTCGTCGGGCGACGACCCCCGGGACGGCCCGTCGGACACGGCCGACGTCTTGGATTGGTCCTTCCAAAACCGAGCAGGGGCCTTGCTGCGTGGAGGGCGGCACCGAGGGTCCACCTTCCGAAGGGCGATCCTTGACGGGGCCGACCTGACGGAAGCGGATTTCACGGACTGTGACTTTCGTCGCGCCTCGATGGTCGAAGCGGACCTGATGAAATCGGCCTTTGACGGAGCAGACCTGCGCGGGGCGGATCTGCGCAAAGCCAGGCTCAACCTCTCCAACTTCAGGAACTGCCAACTTGCAGGCGCGGACCTGCGCGGGGTGCGTGGAAAATACGCCATCTGGCAAGGCAGCGATTGGTGGAACGCCACCCTCGATGAAGGCCTTGAGAAGGCCTTGGCGAAGAAATGGCCTCGGCCCGAACCGTGATTCACTCCTCTTCCTTCGGCTCCAAGGCGAGGCGCGCCCGAACGTTGAGCAACGGCAGGGCCGCGACGGCGAGGCAGAGCCCGCTCGACACGCCGCACGCCAGCGTGACGTGCCACTGCGTATCGACCAGCAGCCCCTCCATGGTCGCCTTCGCTGCGTCGTGGAAGCGGAAGCCCGCCAGCGTGGCCCCGACCGTGGACACCAACGCACCGGCAGACGCCAAGCGTGGACCCCAGAGGCGCAGCCGAAACAAGCCAACAGCGCCGACCAGCACCAAGGCCATCCCCACGGTCAGCGACCACCCCCGAAGGGCGTACGCACCGTTGGCTCGCGCCAGGTCATGGAAGGCCTCGTACTGTTCAACGGTCACCTCGTCGCCGCTGAGGTTCGGCGTTTTGATGGTGGTTTCGACCTGCTCCAACGGGAGGTCCTCCACCATCCCCTGACGAAGCGCGTCCACACCGGTCAGGCCAAGCAACACCGCACCAAGGACGAGGATGACGGCCACGTTGCGTGGCCCGCTTGTGTCCGGTCGAAGCACGATGGTTGGCCCAGCCATGCTTAGGCCTCCTCAGGAGGCGTGCAGGCCTTGAGGTGCCGGCGAAGGTCCTCGGGCACGGGCCGAACGGACATGTCGTCCATGTGCACCCCAACCGTCACCTGACGGGACGTCCACACGAGGTTCCCGAGGTCGTCCTCCAACCGGTACCGCCACACCACGCTGCTTGTCCCCACAGACTCGATCCACATCGTCATCACCGCGGTGCGGCCGTAGCGGAGCGGCCCGTGAAAGGTCGAGGCGATGTCGACCACCGGGTAGCCCAACCTCCATTCGTACAGCATCTCGTGGTATTCAACGCCGCACATCAGGACCCAGGCTTCCTCAAAGCACCGGTGTGCGAGGTCGTAAATGCGTGGATAGAACGCGATGTCGGCCATGTCAATCATCGGAAAATCGACGCGACGACGCACCGTGACCGCCATGGCCGTGGGTGCGGGACGTCGCCCTTGAAGGCTCGTCGAAAACCCGACCCGTCGGCCTTATATCCAAAGGTCCGGTCGCCGCGTTCAAGGCCTGTTAGGGTAGTCTGGATATCCTTCATCCCTGCGGAGGATGAGACCCGTGTTCGAATCGCGGACGGGCCGCCACCTCTTCTGCTGAAGTCAACCAACGCGCCAGTTGACCTGCTCCCAGCCGCGCGCTTCGGCCTCCTTGACCAGTGCACCTTCAGGATTGACGGCGATGGCGTGCCCGCATTCACGCATGAACCAACTGTCGGCATGCGTGTTGCCGTAGGCCCAACAGAGGGCCAGGTCGTGCCCGTTGGCTTCGGCGTCCGCCATCACCACGGGCACCTTGCCCTTCCTCCTGGGGACGGACCAACCGCGCTCTGAGCCGGTAAGCCGACCGGACCGGTCGGCGGGACCGCAGCCGTAGGTCGCATCCATGCCCAACCGCCGCCCCATCGCCTCGGCCATCGGAGCGACCGTCGCGGTGACGAGCACGAGGCGGTGGCCTTGCTCCCGGTGCCATGCGAGCCGGTCGTGCGCGTCCTTGGGGACACGAGGCATGAGCACCTCCTCGGCCAGTTCGTCGGCGAGGGAGGCCAGCACAGCCCACGATGCTCCGGTGAAGTGGCCACGGTTCCTCAACGCGTCGTAGGGCGCTCGGCCGGTCAGCAGTCCGGCCATGGTGCGTACGGTCCAGGCCGTAAGGCCGAGCGGAAGGCGCCACGGTCGACGCTTCAGCAAGGCGCCCGTCAGCGTCTTTTCGCTGGAGGCATCGAGCAACGTGCCGTCGAGGTCGAAGTACGCCGCCACGGACGTTGCGGCCTCCCCCATGGGCTGGCCTTGCGCTCGCCTTCGATTGACCTTGTGTCGCTCATCGGTCCTCGGGCACGGCTGAGGATCCAATTTCACCGTAGACGCGACGACCTGCAATGTGGTCCTGCCACCACGTCAAGCGGTCGGCGAGGTGGCGTGGGATGAAGAAGCCGATCTTGCGGGGTGTGAGGCCGTGGTTGCGCATCGCGCGGTCGTTCGCAAGTTCGGCGACGATGGATTGGGCAGAGCATCCTGGATTGGCCAAGACGAAGCGAAGCACCTCGTGCTTCAATCGTTCCAAGCGCGCTTGCTTCTGGCTGCCTTCCCCTGTCCTTCGTGGCATAGGCCGGAAACCATCTGCTACCGCCATAAGGGTCCTGTGGGACCTCCCACAGCCCTACGCGGTCAATCGACGTGCACGGGCAGGGTCGTCTTCCAGTTCGCGTTGGCCAGTTTCTTTGCCTTGCCGTCGGCGATGATCGGATGGATGATGTTGAGGCGCCCGTGCATGCCCGTGACTGCGAACTTGACGCGGAGCGTGGCCGCGCGGTCCGCCATCATGGCGTTGATCTGCTCTTGGTCGAGGGTCACTTCGGCCATCGTGCTGCCGTCCGTGCTGCTGAGGATGGACAGCGTGGTGTTTTGAAAGTGAAGGGAAGGGCGGAAGTCCCAGTCGTCGGGGTGCGCCATCTGAACGGTCACGTCCAGCGACAGGCCATCTCGGATGCCGACCCGGCTGACCTCGACCTGCTCCACCATGTCGACCGTTCCCTCCCATCCATCGGGCCTTCATAGCCTTGTCCAAGCCACCCACGGTCTCATTCGTAGGCGACTTCCACCAACCGGGGGACGAGGACCGTGATGCGGACCTCAAGGGTCCAGTCATTGCCGGGGTCTGGGTCTGGTGCGCCAGGAATCAATCCGTCGGGATCGGCTTGGTCCGCCACCACGGTCCAACTCCAATTGCCCTGACCGAAGCGTGCGCCCGGTTGGTTCAGGATGCGAGCGAGGACCTCGTCGGCCGAATCGCCCTCGAAGACACCAGATTCAGGCAGGGGGTTGAGGTCCTCTTTCTCGAGCGTCGCGCTCGCAGGTTCGTTCCGCGTCACGTTGCCCGTGGTGGTTTGCGCGCTCGCATCCCAGCCGCTGGCAGGAAGTTCAAGCATCAGCGTGAAATTGTCGTACGGAAGCAAAACTTCGCTTTCCAGTTCGAGCACCGCTTCGAAGGCCATGACGCGCATGCCCACGGCAGGGAGGTGCTCGGTGCGCCACCGCTCGCCTTGGTCGAGGTAACCCTCCCACGATTCGGAGACGGTTTGCTCGTCCCATGCGAGGGTGAAACGACGGGTGGTGACGTTGACCTCGAAGCCCTCGCTCACGACACCGCCGTCCGCGTCGCTGACGGTCAAGCGCCCTCGGAGCAGCCCGCTTTCAGAGGTGGGCAACAGAACGTCGGGGGTGATGGCGTCCGCATCGTCGTCGGGCACGCCGTTGCCGTCCGCATCCGTCAGCACGTCGAGGTCCCACGAGAAGGACAGGGGGCCGCCTTCAGGGTCCGTCGACGCGCTTGCGTCGAGGAGCGCCGTGTCGCCTGCCCGAACCTGCGTCGGCAGGTCAAGGACGAGGTCGGGGGCACCGTTCACCGTCACGGAGGTGGTCGCTTCGTCCGTGCCGCCTTGGTCGTTCGTCACCTCGACCGTGATGGTGTAGGTGCCAAAGGCATCGTACCGGTGCGACGTGAAGCCGATGAGCGTCTCTGAGGACGTCCCGTCCCCAAAGTCCCACGACCAGCCGGTGAGGACGCCTTCCACGGGTTCGGAGGCACGGGCATCGAGGGTCACCATCTCCCCGGCCTGAATGAGGGCGGGGTAGGCCTCAAGGGACGCCCGTGGGTTGGTTGTGCGGTCGAGGACCTCCGTGCAGCCGGGCAGGAGGAGGCTTCCGAGGAGCAGCATCAGCAGGGCCGCGCTGCTCAGCGAGGAGCGGGCCACGACCATGTGGTTGAGGTGGCGCCTCCCTTTCTGAACCGTGCGGTGCGGTGCACGACCGTGGACCACGTTCGCGACGGCTCAGTCAAGGTCCACGTGCTGCGGAAGGTCGCCGTCGATGGAGGCACGTTCCAGCGGGTCGTCGAGGCCGTCGAGGTCGTTGTGCACAACCACGTTGACGTCGTGATGATCCACGGGAGGGGACGGTTCTGCCTCCAAGAGCACGTCCACGTCGACGGTCCCTGCATCGTATTCAGGCGTCGGCACAGGTTCGGGCGCCACGTCCAGCATCGGCTCAACGTCGCCCTCGAGCAGCGCAGCGGCGGCCGTGACGCGCTCCTTCCGTGCCTCGTCCATCTTGGCCACGTCCGCGGCGGTGAAGGCGTCCCGGACCGCCTCGACGTCCGGCACGTCGGCCTCAACGCGTCGCCTCCACCACCTGCCCATGACCGTGCGTTTGGGCAGGCACCCATCAAGGTGCGGGGGTGGTCAGGTTGAAGGGGGGTCGTACAGGACTGCCGCGCATGGCCGTGGACCCCCTCGCAGGCGAGCGTGTGCTCGCCTTCGACCTGGAGACCACGGGCATCTCCACGCGTTCAGACCGCATCGTGCAGATTGCCCTGCTTGGCACCGAGGCCGACGGCAGCGCCGTCGGCATTGAGCGCTTGGTGGACCCACGTCGACCCATCCCCATGGCCTCCAGCCGGGTGCACGGCATCTACGACCGGGACGTTCGAGGCGAACCGACCTTTGCGGACCTCGCCGACGAACTGCACGCCCTCATTGAGGGAGCCGTCGTGGTGGGCCACAACGTTCGCCGCTTCGACATGGCCCTGCTCACGGCCGAATACATGCGCTTGGGTCGTCTCCCTCCCCGTCCGAAGGCGGTCATGGACACCCTGGAAGTGGCCCGTCGCCTCAAGGTGGGCCGGCCCCACAACCTCGGGTCCTTGTGTGCACGGCACGGCATTCGGCTGGTGAAGGCGCACACCGCGGGAGCAGACGCGCTCGCCTCGCTTGGGCTGCTGTGGAGGATGATGGAACGTCACCCCCAACCCTTTCGCCGCTCGGTGGACGAGATTGAGCATTGGATGATGCACGGTGAAGGGCGCCGTGACGCCAGCGAACTCGGGCGCGGCTTGGTGGACCTCGAGCCCTTCGATGCCGACGGTCGAATCCGCATCGACGGCGACCACCTCGTCTTGGCCTTCGGACGGCACCGGGGCCGGACCGTCGCTGAGGTGGCTCATGAGGACGCACCCTACCTTCGCTGGCTGACGTCACCTGCGGGAGGCCTGTCGACCGAGGACCACGCCCGCCTGAACGAACGCCTGCAGGCGTCAGGCATCGGGGATTGGTGACCAGGCCAACACGTCGCACCAATGCCCAATCCGCCAGTCCGTTCCACGTGCCAAGGCAGAGCCGAGGAAGATCGGTCCGGCCGCATCCTGCTCCATCAAGGCGTCCAACCGATCGATGCTCGACCCGGTGAAGGTCACCGAGAGCCGCCCTCCGCCGTCGCCAAGTCGGCCATTGTCGTCGAAGACCTGCCGCTCGGCCTGAACGGTGGAGGACCCCTTTGGGCGAGCAACAACCCGCACGACGGCATCACGAAACTCCCCGTCGTCGAGCCGCCCCTCGTCTTGGCGCCAGCGGAGCCAATGCGGGCACCACGCCTTCCAATCGCAAAATCCGCCGCAGCTGGATTCACCGGGGGTGGCGTCCGCCGGAGCCTCGCTCGGGATGGTGGCCTCCCACGCGAGGTACGCGTCCTCGAGGACGCCGTCCTTCGACGCCACCCAGGTCGTGCGGTCGACGGTGTACCACCCTTCGGCACGGACGACGGGAGCGTCCGGGTTGTTGGCCATCAGGATGTCCCGATAGAAGCGAAGTTGACGGTCCACCTCGGGCTTCAACGCCCCTTCTGGTGCTCGACCCGTCTTGAGGTCCGCCACCACCCACGCCGTCGTCGTGCCGTCGTCGGCCACCTCCTCGAGCAGCAGGTCGACGCGCCCGCCAAGCCGGCCGTCGCGCGAAATCACCTCGCCCTCCACAACCAGCACGCGTTCCTGCACCCTCGACCACAAGGCCACGGTGACCCGATCGTGGTCGAGGCCTTGGACGCCGACCCAGCGAAGCAGCAGGTCGATGCCGCCCCGCTGTCCATCAAGGGCGTCCGACCATCGTTCCTCCTTCCACCGAGGATGTCGCGGCGTGGCGTGAAAGGCCGCTTTTTCTTCGGCCCATCGGTCCCGCAGAAGACGCTCGCCCTCTTCGGGCAACCACCCCATGCTCGCGCGCGGACGGTCCGCGAGGTCGAGGTTCAGCAGGTCTTCGATGGAGGCGTGCACCGCCGTGCCCAAAGCAGCGGCCATGCCCGTTTTCCTGGGGAGGCCTTGCTTGCTCAGCCAATGCATCCGCGGGCAGGTCTCAAACCGGTTCCACGAGGAGGGGGAAAGACGGTGCTCGCCCTCCATGCTCGCCTCCTGCTCCGAGAGGTCATGAAGCCTCGGTCCGGACGCCGGAAGGGTTGAATCCCTCAGGAGACGACCGATGCTCATGACCGGTCCAATCGTTCGGGTTCGAGGCGATGTCGAACTCAAGAACGCGCTGGTAATCACGTGCTTTCCCAGCGTGGGGATGGTGACGCCGATCGTGGCCAATTACCTCATCGAAAACCTCGGTCTGGAGTACATCGGTGGCGTCTTTGACTCCCGCTTGCCCGCCGTGGCCATCGTCGAAGACGGGTGGGCCCTCCCCCCGGTCCGTGCGTACGGCGGAAGCCCAGGCTGCACCATCGACGGATGCGACCAAGTGGTCCTGCTGATGAGCGAAATGATGGTGCAGGACGTCATCGCGAACGAAATCGTCTGGGCCCTGCTGGATTGGTCCAAGGAGAACAACCTCGGCCGGGGCTTGGTCATCGACGCCTTTCCCAAGTCCGGCATGAAGGCCATCGGCATGGAAGGAAACGAGCCGACCATCACCTACGACGATGAGGAAGGCGTGGTCGACCTGCTTGGCATCGCTTCGAACGACAAGATGCGCGAAGCCGTCGAGGGGCTTGGGTTGTCCATGGTTCAGGGAGGCGTGATTCGCGGCATGAACGCCGCCCTCCACGGCGAGGCACATCGACGAGGCATCGACATCATGGGCATCATGGCCGAGGCCGACCCGCGCTACCCTGACGCTCGAGCAGCGGCCGAAATCATCCGCTGCATCAACCAATTGCTGCCGATTGCCAACCTCGAGATCGACGAGTTGTTGGCCGAAGCCGAAGAAATCGAACAGCACGTCTCGTCGATGATGGCCGCCGCCATGGGCGAAGACGGCGGGGGCTCACCCAACCCGATGCTCTACGGCTGATCATGGACGTTCAAACCAACGGTCGAGGGTTCCCGCAGGGCCTTCCTTCGGTTCCTGTGCTGTAGACGGGTCGGTCGCATCGTTCGACGGCGCGCCTGTGTCGCGCTCGAGTTCCGCGACGAGTTTCGCCTCGTCCCACACCTCCACACCAAGGCCCTGTGCCTTGCTCAGTTTCGAGCCCGCCGCCTCGCCCGCAACGAGAACGTCGAGGGCTTTGGAGACGCTACCGACCACGCGACCGCCGGCCGCTTTGATGGCGTCCTGCGCCTGTTTTCGTGGCATCGTCAGGGTTCCCGTCAGGCAGAAGGAACGACCGCTCAGGGCGCCGCCGGCCGCTGGTGTGGGTTCGTCCGCCACGTTGAGCACGGAGAGCAAGGCCTCCACGGTGCTGCGGCGGGAGGACAGGCCGTCGCGCACAGCACACGCCACGACGGTGCCCACGCCTTCCACCGTGCACAATTCCCGGATGGCCTCGGGATGCTCGTGGGCCTTTCCTTTCTCGTCCTCAAACGGCCCGAAGCCTTCGGTTCCTGGGTCGGCCTGGGCACGCTCAAGCCACGGAAGCACCGCCTTAGCCCCCTCAAAATGGCGGGCGATGGCGGAGGCGAGTTCCGGACCGATGCCCGGCAAACCTAGGGCGTGGAGGAATCGCCCGAGCGTGAGGGTCCGCGAGGCTTCGATCTGCCCCATCACGTTCCCCGCAGAGGTCGCGCCCATGCGGTCCAGCGATTCCAAGGCCGGCGCGGTGAGGGCGTAGAGGTCTTCGATGCCGACGACGAGGCCCTGCTCAAGCACTTGTTCGACGAGTTTCTCACCGATACCGTCCATCTCAAGCGCCCTGCACCAGTACAGGACGGCCCTCGACGTGCGCGCTTCGCACATCAGGTCGTCGCACCGAAGGAAGGCCCCGTCCAAGCGAAGGGGACCGCTGCACGACGGGCAGGCCGTCGGTGCCTGGACGTCCATTGACGCGGGCAGGGTGGCCTCGAAGGGACGCCCGTCGGCATGCATCCGCCCCAGCAGATCCGCCTCGGTGGCGGGGCCGAGCGAGGCCTCGATCTTCGGGATGACGTCGCCACGACGGACGATGCGCACCTTGTCGCCGAGCCGGACGCCGAGCCGCTCGACTTCGCCGAGGTTGTGGAGCGTGGTGTTCTCCACGGTCACCCCCGCAACGCTTTGCGGTGCAATCCGAGCGACGGGGGTCACGGCCCCCGTGCGTCCCGTTTGCCAATCCACAGCCAGCAACACGGAGATGGCTTCCTCGGGCGGGAACTTCCATGCCAACGCCCAACGGGGGTGGTGGGCCGTCATGCCGAGGCGGTTTCGTTCGTCCAACGAGGCGACCTTGAACACCACGCCGTCGATTTCGTAGGGAAAGTCAGATCGCGACGCCGACCAGAACGCCGTGTTCTGAATGAGGGCTTGCGCGGCAGCGGCAGGGCCCTCACCTTCCAGAACCTGCCACTCGGCCGGTCGAACACCCGCCTCATGCTCCAACCACGTCAGCAGGGCGTCGTCGGCCGTGCGCTCCGGAGGCGCGGTCGAATCGGGGTGCTGGTCCTCGGGCGGCAGGAATTGAACATCGTAGGCATGGAACACCAGGTCTGCGGCGTCGGCCTTGCCTACGTCGTGCTTCTGCCTCAACGCTCCGGCCGCAAGGTTGCGGGGGTTTGGGGAGACCTCCCTGTACTTCGCATCGAACACCGCGAGGGGCATGACCACCTCACCGCGAACGTGCGCGTCTACGGCCACGCCAAGGCGCTCGGGAACGTTGCCAACCTTCCGGGCGTTGCGCGTCACGTCCTCACCACGTTCGCCGCTGCCACGCGTGGCCGCCCGAACAAGCCGCCCGCATCGGTATTCCAAGGACAAGGCGGAGCCGTCCAGTTTGGGCTGCGCGATGAACCGGGTGACCCCGCCTGTGGTCTGGTTGACGAAATGGAGCAGGTCCTCATCGGTGGTGCCCTTGTCGAGGGAACGCATGGGGAAGCGGTGGTCCACCTTCACCGAACCGGGGTCAACCTCCGCGCCCACGCGCTGGAGTTGGGGGTGGTCCGGAGCCAAGCCCTGCAGTTCCGACCACAACGCATCGAAGGCTGCGTCGCTGATCTCCGGGGCTGCAGCGTTGTAGTACAAGTCGGAATGGCGGGCGAGTTCGGACGCCAACCAAGCAACCCGCGACGCTTCCTCCGCACTCACGCGCCTGAACCGTCCTCGACATCCTTTGAGCCCTCGCCCTGCACCTCGTCACCAAGGCGCAGGGCCGTGAACTGGCTGTTCTCCAGCGGGCAGCGCATGGCGACGGCCGAATTCATCCGTCGGAGGTGC
>Ga0181588_10004166_pt1 | contig 11933 bp, 6 predicted proteins | sample 071ome_26_FD_148607 | JGI IMG/M metagenome (GOLD analysis project Ga0181588, IMG submission 148607) | Coastal salt marsh microbial communities from the Groves Creek Marsh, Skidaway Island, Georgia - 071409BT metaG (spades assembly) | ecosystem: Environmental > Aquatic > Marine > Intertidal zone...
GATGGCCGGGGAGCCCGCTGGCGTGATGGCAGGGGAGCCCGCTGGCGTGATGGCAGGGGAGCCCGCTGGCGTGATGGCAGGGGAGCCCGCTGGCGTGATGGCCGGGGAGCCCGCTGGCGTGATGGCCGGGGAGCCCGCTGGCGTGATGGCGGGCTCAGCCCCTGAGGACGTTGAGCCTCTGCCTGGTCATGAGCCTATCGACATGGGCCTTGAGTACACAGGGAGCGTGCCTGAGGGTGAGCGGACAGAGCACCCCTTCTTCGTGTCTTCTGAGAGCAACGTGTTGATCTTTACCAGTGATGGCATGGGCGGGTGCCCCTCCGGTGAGGACACGATGCTCGCCCTGTATGCCCTCAGCCCTTCTGGTCAACGCACTCAGCTCGATGATGATGACGACGGAGGTGAGGGGCTCTGCTCAAGGATCGAGATGGTCCTCCCTGCAGGGAACTACATCGCAGAGGTGCGTGGCTTTGCAGATCGCGCTGTCACGTCATATGTCGTGAATATCATGATCCTCACTCGACTTGCGGAGGGAGAGGCCTGTGACCTCGAGAGCCCTGAGTCAGGGATCTGTGAGGATGGCCTCGCGTGTGTAGAAAACGTGTGTGGGAGCGCGCTCCCAGTGATCAACTCTGGGACCGCTTACGCCTACCAAGACCGGCTTGTCGTGAGCGTTGAGGGCGCAGATCCAGACCAGAACGCTCGCTACCTTGACGTCATTTTATACGATGATATGCTGTTCGAGGTCGACTATATCTTCGCGAACCTGACACAGGGTGAAGGGACGGACTTCACCGGCTTCTACAGTGGAGCCGGCTTCGACTTCACCTTGGTTACCCAGGTGGGCTTAGTCCCGCTCGACGCCGACTTTAACGAGGGGGAAGAGCTCTTAGTCCCATTAAGTGAGCTCCCGATCCTCAGCGCGGGGGACGCCTGTGAGGTCAACTTCTCAACGGGTCGATGTGAGGATGGCTTTATCTGTGCGAGCGACCTCGACCCGAGCGTCACAGAGTGCGTGCAGGGAGTCGCGCCAAGCGCGAACACCCCAAGCGCCTACAGCGACGCGGGTCGCTTGATCCTCGCTATGAATGGCGCAGATCCTAACGAGGACATCATCGAGATGGAGCTCACCCTCTATGATGAGCTCGGTGAGGTCATCTCTGTGGAGGGGCAACCCAGCGCTCGGCTCCCATTCTATGACATCAGAGATGGCGCCTCTCCTGGTGAGCTTCGTTATCTTTCACTCTTTGAGACCTTTGACGCCTACCCCCTCGCCGTCGCCGTCGAGCTCACGCTCATTGACGCTTCGGGTCTCACCAGCGCTCCGCTGATCGCGGTGATCGCGCCTCTCCCTGTCAGCGCCATTGGCGCGAGCTGTGACCTAGAGCGTCTCGAGAGCTCGTGTGGGCCTTACTTCTGTGTGACTGATGTCGCCAATGGCGGTGGGGTCTGTATCGAGAGCCTCCCAGCCTTTGGAGAGGACTGCGTCCAAGAGATCGGGTGTGAGCCCGGGCTTGTCTGCTATGGTCCTGACCAAGGGGTTGGGCTTGAGGCGCTGTTTGGGACCTGCTTTAGGGCCTGTGATGAGAACGGCGTTGAGCTTGGTGGGGTCGTCGGCTGTGAAGCGAATGAGGCGTGCGTACCAGACTTCCCATGGCGCGAGTTTGGCTTCACTGAGTTTGAGTCACCAGGGTTCTGCCTCCCGAATCAAGGCTGTGATCCACTCAACACGACCGACGCCTGTGGTGAGGGTGACTTCTACTGTCACCGCTACACCGACACGACCCAGTGCCTCGAGCTCTCCGGCTTCGACCCTGAGGTGGTTATGGCTGAGGGCGAGGAGTGCAACGGCGCAGACATCATCTGTCAAGCGGGCCTCGTCTGTGAGTTTAATCAGTGCCGGGCGGGCTGTGTCGATGACTCAAGTTGCGCCACAGGTGAGAGCTGTATCTTAGCGGATGGTGGCGTGTACTCCTTCTGTATGGAGCTGTGTGATCTATACGCGCAAGACTGCCCAAATGAGGAGGTCTGTCAGGTCCTCACCGCTCAGAACGGAACGGTGATCACCCAGTGCGCAGAGGGCTCTACCCAAGGGACAGTCGAGCCCGGAGGGGTCTGCGATCCGCTCGCGGGTGACGTGTCGGGTTATTGGGGGGACTGCGCGGGGCCCGCCTTGTGCGATAACATCGGCGCAGATGAGACCACCTGCTATGAGCTCTGTAGCCAAGAGGACAGCCCCTGCGTGGGTGAGACCACCTGCGTTGAGCGCCTGCTGAACATCGATGGCGTTGGGCTTTGCTTTGGCGACTGCGATCCTTTCTCAGGGGTAGGCTGTGGCCAAGATGAGAGCTGTGTGCTCGTCGGGCAAGGTAAGAACCAAGCGGGTGAAGATAAGATCGTCGGGCTGTGTGTTGGGAACCTCAATCAGGGCGCTGTCCCGACGGGGGGCTCCTGTGTCTATGAGCCTGACTCTGGCACGAGTGACTGCGCCCCCGGTCACCTCTGCGCAGATATTTACAACACAGGTGACGAGTGCGTTCAGCTCTGCTCAGTAGATGACCAAGGGCAACCGGTCATCGAGTGTATGGGAGCCCAGACCTGCCTGTATGAGCAGCTAGGGGAGCCAGTCTTCGAGAACATCCCGAACCTCGGCGTCTGTATCAACTGAGGGGCGAGACAGCGCCTCCCAGAGCGCCTGCTCTTCGCGGTGGACCGCATCAGCGAAGCTCAGCTGCTCTTGTTCACTGAGTGAGGTCGCCCCTCTTGCGATCGACAGGGAGGCCTCGAGGCGCCAGCCTCCCCCCCCGGCCTCTGATTGTTTCAGGAGCTGTGGGCGTCGATAAGAGCCATAGGCTCTAGTGACTCTCCCTGGCTTAACCCGCCGGAGGTTTGGGAGCGCAGGGTGCCCCTCAGGGAGCTCGATGATCCTCTTGTAGTCACCGCTCAACAAGGGGCCTCGGAGCTGTCTTGACCCCTCCACCCGCTCGCTGAGGAGCTCAATCCTCGCCGTTGGGCTTAGCGGGTCAAGAGTGGCTGTGTCGAGGCTCCCTTGCACCGCCTGTGCGGATGAGGAGAGTGACCCTCTCCAGAGGCGTGAGCGCTCCTCAGCGCTCCGCTCGGGAGGGAGAGACCACCACGCGAGGTGCCCAACAGCACGAAGCTCACTGATTGATGGTCTTATCGTCTCCCAGAGCAGGTCCGCGGGGGCGAGCTCATGAGCCACGCGCCTGCCCCCCTCCTCGCCGTTGAAGCTCGCTCCAAACCAGCGCGGAGGGTCGCGCTCAGCGGGGGTATGTCGCCACTGCGCTCGCCATGTGTCGCCATATTTACTCCACTTAATCACGAGCTCAACAGCGCGAGCCCTCGGAGCTCCACATCGCTCTACTCTCGGCTTCAAGCGACTGAGCTCAAGGCACCAGGCGCCCTCGGGGATCGGTCGAAGGGGCCCGAGACTAGGTCGCTCAGCGGGCGCGAGGCTCAGGTCACGCTCAGCGCACCTGAGCCCTAGATAAGGGAGCGGGAGCTCAGGCTCCCACCCCCACCCAATGAGCTCAGGAGGCCCTCCCCCTTGTTGGGCACACCACCCCTCAAGGCGCGACCGTTGGGTGAGCGCTTCTGACAGTGGGGTCTCCGCCTCGCTGAACACCGGCTGAGCGCGCCTGGCGACTGGGGTGACCTCATAGCTAAAGTGACCCCAGAGCGCTGACTCTAGAGGGGTCAGCTGGCTCACCAAGGCGCTCGGTAGGGCAACCTCACCCCACCGCCGAGTGATGGTCTGTGGCGCGTGAGGGGTCGGCGCGTCACGCGCGTGTCTAGGTGGATCAGAGCTCAACCTAGCGAGCTGTTCAGCGAGGTTCTGAGCGCTCAGCGACCCCTCAAGGGCTGAGCGAGCTTGTAGGTGACTTGACCTGACCTGCCTCGCATAGGTGAGCGAGGCCCTCCAAAACCCTCTGCTGTGACCTCCTTCAGTGAGCCTCCAACCGAGCGTGTCCCCCCGCTCAACCCATGTGATGAGCGCGCTCGCCTCACCCCGATCAAGCGTCCAGCGCTCACCTCGAGGGGGCCTCCGCCAGCGCTCAGCGACCAGCAGCGCGCGCTCGCCCTGGAGCGTACAGCGCCACTGTACCCTGTAGCGCCACTCAGGCGCTTGACCCCCCCTCGGGCTCTGTGCCACCCACCCAGCCTGCGTCACGCTCACCCCTTCACATACCCTAGCGAGGTGTCGTCTCACACGGCGCTCATCTCGCATCGGGTCGAGGGAGGGAGGTCGCTCCGTCGAGGACACTTGACCGCTGAAGGAGAGCACGCGAACCCCAAAGGGTTGGACTGTAACGCGCCACCTTACGCCGAGCTGGTCACTCGACTCTGTGGGCACGCTCACTTGGGTTGGGCTCTGAGCGTCAAACAGCTGATGCTTCACCCGCCAGCTTGAGGCGCTCAATGACAGCGAGGGTCGACCGGCGAGCGGGCTCAATCGGACCAGTATATCTCGGCTCGACGGCGAGATGTGTGCCCTCCACGACAGGGGCGTAGCCCGCTCAATCGAGACGCCTCGCCCGTCCACCCACACGTCGAGGGGGTGGGTGCTCTTCAGGGTTAGGAGGTGCGGGTCGCGTCGCTCAGTGGTATGAGGGCGCTCTACTTGACTGGGGGACAGACAAGCGCTCACTCGACCGAGCAGATAGATCCGCTGATCCCTCCCCTCTGTCAGGTCCAACAGGTCGCTCAGCTGGAGGTGTACCCCCCCCGTGATCTGTGTGAGAGAGAGCGCGCTGGGCTCCAGCGTGTCGTTCGCTTCTTTGAGCTCCTCGTCACCGCGGAGGCTTAGAAGCTCCGGGACCGGGTCATAGCGCTCAGGGCTCCAAGGGGAGCTCGCGCGAGACGCGCGCCAGCTGACACAGCGCTGAGCGAGTGAGGTCGTTTTCTGAGCCTCGGGGACCTCACAGAGCGCCTGACTCGAGGCCAAGACCAGCGCTAGGCACGCACAGAGGATGAGGGAGCTGTACGTCTGTCGCCCGCGAGACCTCAGCTCCATCACTCAGCGCTCAGAGGCACCATCCGAGCTAGGGCCAGCCTCGATTCGAGACATCAGCTCACCGGCTCGATCTAAGGCGTTCAGCTCCATAAAGCCACCGATCGGCTGATCGTGGATGAAGATCTGCGGGACGGTCCGCTGGCCAGTCTGCTCGATGAGCCAATCTCGTAGATCGGTCTGCCCCGCGGCGTTGATCTCCTCATACGCCACGCCACGCTTCTCTAAGAGCCTCTTAGCCATCACGCAGTACCCGCAGATAGGTGTAGTGTAGATCTTACAGCGCTCATACGCTCTCCTCACTTCAGTCGTTGAGACGAACAGCCTTGCCCTTTAAAGAGGGCGTTGATGCTGTCCTTACCAATAAAATGTGCGGCGCCAAAGGCGAAGAGGTGCGCGCGCTTCTTCGCTCGCCTCACGAGCTTAATGACGCGCCTCGCCATCCTTTTGTTTCGCTGCTTAAGCAGGCGGTCAAAGAGCTTGAGCTGAGCGGGAGGGGCGCCCTCCAGCTCAGCCATAATCTCAGCCAACAGCTCACCCTCGTCCCCCTTGAAGAAGGCCGTCATGAGCTTAAGGTGAGGCGCCTCTCCACGCTGGTGGAGCTCCATCAGGCGCTTGAGCGTGTGCTTGAGAGACTCGACAGACTCCTCTTCAGACTTGGAGAACAAGCTCTCGATCTGCTCCTCGACCGTCTCGACTCCCCCGACCTCTTTACCTGCCTCTTTAGCCCGAGTGAGGATCACCTCATCAAGGCTGGGGAGCCCCTGAGCGAGCAACGGCATCAGCTCTAACATCGGCAGGAGGATCTCAACCGCCTCTGGCTTCATCATCCCAAACATCGACGCTGAGCTCCCCTTAAGCTCAAGGTAGGACTTGAGGGAGGCATAGACGTCCACAGGGAGCTTAGACTCAAGCGTCTCACCTGACGGGAGGAGCATGTGGGGGGTCAGCTTCGCGGTGAGCGCGACCTTATCACTCAGGTCAAGCTCGCCATAAACCGCGTCCGCCTCGTCTATGAGCCGTAGCAAGGTGGGGCTAAGCTGGGCGAAGCGCGCGTCTGGGATGTGCATTGTGCCTACGAGGTGAAACTCCGCGAGCTCAGGGCAGCGCACAGACCACATCATCGGGCGCTCGAAGCTCGGCCCGCCCTTGATCGCGCCGGTCCCCCCACTGTAGTCAAGTTGAGGCTTCGTTGGAGGGGGCTCAGGTTGCGCGCTCAGCTCAGCGCGCAGGGTCGCAAAGGCCAAGCCTACGCCGAGCGTGTAGGTAAAGAGGCGAGACAGTGGGCGAGTGGGTAGCAGACGAGACCGCATAGACACCTCTTAAAAGAGTAATGAAAGTGAGGGTTACGGAGCGCTCCGCTGGCGCCGATATGCTCGGATGAGCCCATACAGCGACAGGAGGGCGAGGAGAGGGCTCAGCGCGAAGGTAAAGAGAGGCATCTTATGGTCCCAGGGGTCATAGGTGACATCAAAGATCCAGATCGGCGCCTCTCGTCTCACCTGAAAGTGAACACGCACCTGCTCCGCTAAGCGTTGATAGACAGGCTCTTGATCAGGCTGAATCATAAGCCCTTTGGCTTTGAACTCAAGCCCAACCAAGCTCCCCTCTTTAAGCCTGTAGCCCTCTACCCACGGCTGATGTGCTGGGAGGATCGCAAACACCATGTCCCCATTGAGCTTCGTGACATAGCTGACGCCCCTGTTCTTCTCGAACATATCTTGGGAGTCAGGGAGCTCATGGTAGCCGATCGCGAACAGGCTCATCTGCTGTACGACCCCCTCGAGCTCACAACGCTGGAGGTGTTCAAAGGCCACAGGGGTCTCCCCACGACCTCGAGCGAGCGCTCGATCGATCACGCTACCGCAGTCGCTGTGCGTGTCTGCCCGCAACAGCCCCTCAAAGGCGGGGTAGCTCCGATACGCGAGCGAGCAAGACATACCGAAGACGAGGAGCAAGAGCAGTGGGTGCCTACCTATACTGAAGCGCTCCTCTCTCGCGCGCTCCTCGGCGTCCTCTCGATCCTGTGCGGCCCATTGCTCAAAAAGCTCGTCTGGGTCGACCTCTGCGATCACAGAGTTCGGGTGGCTCCAGCCCTCCGCGTCAGGGGTTGGCTCGTCAGGGGGCACATGCTCTATTGGCTTAGGGGGGCTGCTCATCGTCCGTCTTACCTCAGCGCTTTCATCGACCCTAAAGTGGCGCGGGCTCTCCGCTCCGTCAAGCGCCTCAGTCGATCCTGTTATCTACTAGATTTCTGCGGGCGTGCCTGTATAGTGGTGCGCGCCCTCGCTCCTGTGAGGTGCGATCATAGATTTGCAGACACCCTGTCGCGGAGAAAATATTCGCGATCACATGAGGTTGAGAGGTAGAGATGAGCGAAGACGGTCGTCCAGTGAACTTCATCCAAGAGATCATTCAGTCAGACCTTGAGGCGGGTAAAAACAAGGGGAACGTCGTCACACGCTTCCCTCCGGAGCCCAACGGGTACCTGCACATAGGTCACGCGAAGTCGATCTGTCTCAACTTTGGTCTCGCCAAGCGCTTTAACGGTCAATGTAACCTGCGCTTTGATGACACCAACCCCGCCGCAGAGAAAGACGAGTTTGTACAGTCCATCCAAGAGGACGTCAAGTGGCTAGGCTTCGACTGGGGTGAGGGCCTCTATTTTGCGTCTGATTACTTTGAGAAACTCCACGCTCACGCGATCGAGCTGATCAAGGCGGGTAAGGCCTATGTCGACAGCCAGAGCCCAGAGGACATGAAGCTCAACCGGGGTGACTTCCATCGCCCAGGGGTGGACAGCCCGTATCGTGAGCGGAGCGTTGAGGAGAACCTCGACCTGTTCGCGCGGATGCAAGCGGGTGAGTTTGAGCCAGGTGAGCACGTCTTGCGCGCCAAGATCGACATGTCCTCACGGAACATTAACTTCCGTGATCCACCGATTTATCGCATCCTCAAGGCCCACCATCACCGCACAGGGGACCGCTGGAACGTCTACCCAATGTATGACTACGCCCACGGGCTCTCCGACGCGATCGAGGGGGTCTCTCACTCCGTGTGCACGCTCGAGTTTGAAGATCACCGCCCGCTCTATAACTGGTTCCTCGATGAGCTCGGTTATCAGCCTGACAACCGCCCCCACCAGTATGAGTTCTCACGCCTCAACATCAACTACACCGTCCTCAGCAAGCGTCACCTCCAGCGCCTAGTGAATGAGGGCCATGTCCAAGGTTGGGATGACCCCAGGATGCCTACGGTCGCGGGGATGAGGCGCCGTGGCTACCCTGCGCAGGCCCTGCGCACCTTCTGTGAGCGGGTCGGCGTGACCAAGAACTATGGGGTGGTGGACATCGGTCACCTTGAGCACGCGATCCGTGAGTCGCTGAACGCGACGTGTAAGCGCACGATGGCGGTCTTGCGCCCTCTGAAGGTCGTGATCGAGAACTTCCCTGAGGGTCACGTGGAGTGGTGTGACGCGCCCTACTACCCTGATGATGAGAGCTTTGGCTCACGTCAGGTCCCGCTCACTCGTGAGCTCTACATTGAGCAGGAGGACTTTATCGAGGTCGCGCCCAACAAGAAGTGGTTCCGCCTCTCTGTGGGTAAAGAGGTCCGCCTTCGGTATGCCTGCCTCCTCACCTGCACAGGGGTCATTCGAGATGAGTCAGGGGAGATTACAGAGCTACGCTGTACTTGGGACCCAGAGTCCAAGGGAGGGACCCCTGCGGATGGTCGTAAGGTCAAAGGCACGCTCCACTGGGTGTCGGCTTCACACGGGCTTAAGCGCCCAGTTCGCCTCTATGACCGGCTCTTTAGTGAGCCTACGCCAGGCGCCGCTCGCGATGGTGGTGAGAAGAGAGACCTCCTTGAGGATCTGAACCCAAATTCACTTGAAGTGCTCAGCGACGCGGTCGTCGAGCCAGCCTTGCTGTCGGTGAAGCCCGGTGAGGTTGTACAGTTTGAGCGACTAGGGTATTTCTGTGCCGACGCACAAGACTCAGCCGATCAAGCGCCCGTTTTCAACCGCACGATTACGCTCAAAGACTCTTGGGCAAAGCTCGCTAAAAAAGCCTAAACTGACGAGGACTGTACATCATGAACATCAGCAACGAGCGTCCACAGGGGTCTGGTGAGCTCACCATAAAGAGCTCAAAGGGGGTCTGCTACTCATGTGGAGACGCGCTGAATACAGCGCTCTATGTTCACATCAGCGACCAAGACCACGACGCCTTTAGCCTCTTGCGAAACGCGATCGCTGACGCGAGCCTGAGCGCGTTGAACACGGTCACCTGTTCATGTGGTGAGGTCCTGCGCGCTGAGCATCCGCTCACGGTTCACCTCAGCAGCTCAGAGCGCCTCCTCATCTTTATCCCCTCCTCACAAGCGCTCATCGCCCATGAGCTCTTCAGCCAACAGCTCTCCGCCCTCGCTGGGCGAGCCCATGTAAAGGCCCAGCGCTACTTCACTCAACCTGAGCTCTACGTAGGTGTAGACGCCCTCAGAGATGCGCTTGACGGCGTCAGCGTGACTCAGGGCGCTCGCCCGAGCGCCCTGACCCCCGCCGAGAGCCTAAAGGCCCCCTCAAACACCCCTGTGAGTGAGCGTGACGCGCTTGACCCGCTTGATGAGCTCCTCGATGAGGCCCTCGATCAGGAGACGACAGGCGTCTATGACATGAGCGGGTCGCGACCCGCTCCGGTGCAGATGAGCCAGCACTTGACCGCGCTCGACGTGATGAACCCCGCTACCCTGCCCCCTGTGCTACCTGAGTCTTCAACAGAGGAGAGCGCTGAGCTGTCTCCTACTGCTGTCAACCTCCTCAAAACAGAGCTAAACCAAGATGTGAACCTCCTCAAAAAAGAAGAGGTCACCAAGGTTGACGTCGAGCTCAGCTCAGCGCTCTCAGATGACCTGAGCGAGGGTGAGCCCCCGCTCGACAGCCCTACAGACACAAACAACCTCAGTGAGCTCCAGAGCTTAGCAGGTGAAGACAACACCTCTATTCAAGCGCTACCGAGTGACCCACTCGAGACCCACTCAGCGCCTACAGACGTAAAGGACCTCCCCTCCCCGTCCACAGAGCTCCTCTACTCGAACTCGATGCGCCACTTTGATCACGAGGCCGCGGGTCAAGGGAACACATACCTCAAGATCACAGAGGGGCTCATTGAGGCGGCTGCGCTCCTTGATGAGCGTCAGGCAGAAGGATGGCTCCTCTGCGATCTGGACGTACGCGCTCAGCTTCACTTTGTACAGGGGGGGGGCGCAGCTCCCTGCTTAACCTTGTTCAGCGTCCAAGATGGGGAGGTTGAAGATGAGCTGTATTGGCCCATCGAGGTAGATGGGGTGCTTGGCCCTAAGGTGCTCCGTGCGCTCCGTAAAGACTTTAAGTTTGAGCTGACCCTCTACAAGAAAAACGGTCACCACTATGGGCAACGCCTGATCGAGGCCCCCCTAGAGGACAACGTAGGCTACATCCTAAGCGCGATCAAGCGCCTCCAGATGACCCCAAAGCAGTCGGCCCGAGCGCTCTTTGAGGTGAGGGCTGAGGAGTTTGACCGAGATGGTCGGATGAAGCACAGCTTTAGTAAGGACAGCTACTCAGAGATCGAGAGCGCCTCAGACGCGAAGCTCGCGACCGGCATCTGGGGGTACTGGAGCACGGTCAAACAGCGCGACTACCTGCTCTTAGTGAAGTCCTTCCCGCTCTCATGGCTCAGGAGGGTTCAGCATCGGATCCTCAAGGCTGGTCTAGATTACGGGATCGCGATGCCAGCTCACCTCCAAAGTCAGGCGGTCGCGCTGAGGCTCGCCAAGAGTGACGTTGAGCTCCTCCAGCGCCTCGTCGCAAACTTCGCCGAGGTGAGCTTGAAGCTCAAGAGCTCTCAGCTGAGCCCAGAGGATGAGTGGGAGAACTGGGATCAGCTCCTCGCTCAGGTGGATGAGCTCGGGATCCCTGTCGATGAAGAGATCGAGCAGCTCGCCTTCCAGGCGATGGAGCGCGCAGGTCTCAACGGTGACTCCCTGTTTGGTGACCTCCCCGAGCACGAGGTCGCTGAGCCACTTGAGTTGATCGATGAGCTCGAGGTGGACGAGCTCGAGGTCGATGAGGTCGCGTTCAGCGAACCAGAGCTGGTGTCGGATGACCTGATCGAAGAGGAGCTCATCGAAGGCGACCTGCTCGACATCGAGTTTATCGACGAGGACCTGATCGAGGATGAGGAGCTGATCGAGGCTGAGGAGCTCATTGAAGAGGAGCTAGAGCTCCTTGAAGACTCCCTCGATGGTGAGGTCTGATGCGCTACGGGATCATCTCTGACATCCACGCAAACCTTGAGGCGCTCCAGGCGACCCTCAGGCTCCTTGAGAGCTATAAAGTCGACCAGATCATCTGCTTAGGGGACGTGGTTGGCTATGGCGCTGACGCGGACGCTTGCTGTGACTTGGTTCGGCGAACCGCTGCGTTCACAATCCTAGGAAACCATGACGCTGCGGTCGCAGAGCGGATGGATTACACCTTCTACAGGCTCGCGGCGCGGAGAGCGCTTGATGGTCATCGTCAGAGCATCAGCGAAGAGAACCTGCAGTGGCTCAAGGAGCTCCCTTATATCGTCCATCAAAAAGAGGCCACCTTCTGTCACGCCTCCCCTGTAGATTACACGACCTTCAAGTATATCTTTGGGGTCGAGCACATGGAGCCCTTAATCAGCCAGTACCTCGACCAGCCCTTCGTGACCTTCATCGGCCACTCCCACCTGTGTAAGTGTTTTTTCTACAACGAGCGCTACGCTGAAGAGATCCTAAACACACGCTTTCATTTGGTCCCAGGGTATCGTTACGTCATCACGGTTGGGAGCGTAGGGCAACCACGAGACCACGACCCTCGCGCGTGCTGTGGTGT
>Ga0181588_10004183_pt1 | contig 11916 bp, 21 predicted proteins | sample 071ome_26_FD_148607 | JGI IMG/M metagenome (GOLD analysis project Ga0181588, IMG submission 148607) | Coastal salt marsh microbial communities from the Groves Creek Marsh, Skidaway Island, Georgia - 071409BT metaG (spades assembly) | ecosystem: Environmental > Aquatic > Marine > Intertidal zone...
ACCAAGAATGCAAAGTGTGTGGAAAAACATTCAAACTTCCAACTCGTAAAGAACTGGAAAAGTCAATCTTGTTCAAAGCCAGCGAGGTTCTCGGAATTGATATGGGAAATGGGCACACAGGCGGGAATAGCTTGTTGGCGATGTTGAACTGTTCATTTGAGTGTGCGAGAAAACTGGAAAACAAAGAATGACTGACGAAATCAAAGAACTCAAAAAGCAAGTAGAAGAACTCAAAAAAGAGAATGCAGAACTACAACGAGAGTTATCAGTTCATAATTTTCTTGATACTGGTGTTCCACAAGAGCGACTTGATTATCAGCGAGAGTTAAAAAAAGAAATCATTAGGTTGAAATCGCTCAATCGCAGAGCAGCAGATGAGATTAGAGATTTAGACAACATTATTATTGATTTTGTTGAAGGCAATGCTTTTCCGCATAAGAACGAAGATGACCTATGGATTGGCGAAGCATCAATCAATCTTCTAAACCGATTGGATGGACGAACCAAAGGTGGTTATGTTGAGAACTATGAAGACCTTCTTTCAGAAATGAAGGCGATTGACGGAGAATAAAGAGTGGATAAAAAGGTTGACATCTGGCTCCAAGTGGAGTAAATTTGTCACAAATGAAGTTACCCCGATTGTAAGGATGAAGCGGGAGAGAGATAAACTCCATGATTGCTAATCTGCGGGTGGGAGCATTATTGCTCGGTTAGGTGGGTGGTTGCCTAACACCTTTTTAGGGAGAGCGAAGAGTGAAAGTCGGTGACTTAGCATGGATATGGATCAATGGCAACGATGAGCCAACTCAGGGTCTCCTTGTGGATCTGGTCATTAACGATCATTTGCGCCAAACTCCAGTTTATGTTGTATTAGCTGACGGCCAGAATCACGAGCGAGTGCGTTCTAGAATCTGGCATTGTAAAGAAGCATGCGTAAAACCGGTCCATTTTGGATCCACGCCGAGAAGATTGTTTCCGTCTCTATTGGCAAAGGAAATGGTGTCAGTACAACCAATGAGCTTACCTAGTGGGCTAATCTTCTATTTAGATGAATGAAAGATATTTTACTGAAGGTAGCAGTTTGGCGTGCAATATCAATAACCATGACTTCAATAATAGTTTATGCAGCAACCGGTGACATAAAGAGAAGTCTGTGGACAACTCTAGCATTGCAGACCTTGTTAGTATCGTGCCACTTTGCTTTTGAAATGAGTTGGAAGAAGTTCTATGAAGAGAGGCGATCTAGTTAGTCTCGAGCCCGAACAGTTTATAGATTACAAAACTGGTGAACCAAACGGCTTTTCTAAAAGAGGGTATGCCGGCATAAAGCCGGGAGAGATAGGTATAATTTTAGAAAGAGTCGACAGAGAAAAATGGCATGTGTTATTTGGCGAAAAAATATCCGAGATTTGGGGATTGGATCTTCGAATTCTGGGAATGGACTAAAGGCTGGTTAGTATCGATCATTTTCTTTAGTTTGATTTTCTACATCTTCTTGTTACTGATTCTTAGAGCTATTTTGAGATTCCCCTTTCTTCCATTCATTCGATTTCCAAAATGGCTCAAGAGAAGAAAAATGATCCGCGAAATATACTACAGCGACAACGAAAAGTGGTGGTAATTACCTACTTATAAACCATGGGAAAGAATTGTTATATTGTCACTTCTGCCATCGGTACAAGAACAGCTCCGGAAAAAACTATTGAAAGATTTCATCAGACTCTGCACACCGTAGATTCTATCAATGCAAGAGATCCCAATGCTGAAATTTTTATTCTAGACACAGGGCTTGCTGGGCTGCCTGATTGGCTGATCAATCGATTCCAGAAAAATGTAGACTTTGTCAATCTGACTGATCACAAAAAAGTGCAAGAGATAAGTGCTGAAGCCCAAAGAATGGGCTCACTATTCTCGCAAAACTTTACCATAAAAAACAAGACAAAAGAAGAAACGAAAGACTTTATCGATCACGGCTATTTGAAAAGTGTGACGGAAAGCTGGTCCATTCAACACTTTTTTGAAACAAAAGATCTGTCTGATTATGACAAAGTGTTCAAGATATCGGGCAGATATTTTTTGAATGAAGATTTCGATCTAAACAACTTCAATAACAAATTTTCATTTCGGAAACAGAGTGAAAACATCAAAGAGCTCGGTGGCATTACCAGTATATCGTCAGTTTGTTGGTGTTTCCAAGCCGAGCATTTTGAAGAATTCAAAGCCAAATGGGACAACACTATTGTCTGGATGTTGGGCCAATGGAAATCCGGAAGAATAAGGGACCTGGAATCTTCTATCTGGATGGGTTTCGGAAACACTGAGGAAGAACGCCAGATAACATATGTCAGCAAGGTGGGCGTCATGGGAATAATAAACATGAAAGACGGACATAAGAAAGCATGGGCGCAATAAAAAACAAAAAGATATTCATCACAGGCGGCGCTGGCTATTTGGGTAGCAACTTAGTAAGAAGGCACATTGGCAACAATGAAGTCACGGTTTATTCCAGAGACGAGGCCAAGCACTATTATCTCAAGAAGAGATTCCCAAAAGTCAACTGTGTCGTGGGTGACATTAGAAACTTTGACCTGATGAAAAGAGCTGCTAGCGATCACGACATAGGCATATTTGCCGCATCTTTGAAACAGATTAGCGCTGTCGACCAGAACGTTGAGGAATCAGCCAGAATCATTGTGGACGGAGCGCTAAACTCCAGGCGTGTTGCCGAAGAAGTCGGCATGGAATCTGCATGTTTTATTTCAAGCGACAAGTCTCGAGCGGCAACAACGATATACGGAGCGATGAAGTTTGTGGCCGGAGAATCTTTCATTGTCAACTCCGATAGATCTTCAGTTAGATTATCGTCTGCAATTTACGGCAACGTGTTAAACTCAACCGGTTCTGTGATACCCCTAATGTGGGATGCTATATCAAAAGGCTACGAGCTAACACTCTTCTCAGAAAAAATGACCAGGTTCATGATCGACATTGAAGAAGCCATGGACCTGATTGAATACAGCTTGGAAGTCGACGGCTACAACGTGATACCCAATCTAAAATCTTTTCTGGTGAAAGACTTGTTTGAGATTTTTGCCGACAAGTTCGGTCTCAAATACAAGATGGGAGTGCCTCGAATCTCTGAAAAGCTTCATGAAATGATGATTTCTATCGAGGAAGCTCCTAGAACTCATTACAATGAAAAGCTAGATTCTTATTTCATGCACTATGAAAAACTAGCTGAGCGTGCCATAGACTTTGAATTTACAAGCGACAAAACTATCGTCAGCAAAGAAGAGCTCGTGGCAACTTTAGAAAAATACAAATACTTTAGAGGCCATAACTTATGAAGATCTTAATACTAGGACACACTGGCATGTTAGGCCACATGGTGAAAGCTTATCTAGGACAGAACCACGTCATTGAGACGACAGGAGATCGTTGGCCGACGCAAGAATTTAAAGACGCCGTTTCTAAGTCTGATGCAGACTATCTGATAAATTGCATCGGTGCTATCCCTCAAAGAACCAAAGAGTTCGACGTTAATTTTGAACTGCCAGTCTGGTTAGATTCTAACTTTCAAGGAAGAGTCATACATCCAGGCACGGACTGCGAGATGGATGTCGACGACTATGGCATTTCAAAAGCTCGAGCAGCAGATTGGATAAAAAAGTCTGGTCAGAGAACCAAAATAATCAAGACGTCTATTATAGGTCCGGAGCTGAAAGGCAGCAGTAGTCTTCTGTGCTGGTTTTTGAGCAATGAAGATGGCAGTACGGTAAGAGGCTACACAAACCATTTGTGGAATGGAAATACGACTTACTACTGGGCAAAAATATCAGAAGATCTAATAAATGATTGGGATAACTTCTCCACAGAAACAGTTGTGAGCAGTTCGGTTAGCGTTTCCAAGTATACTATGCTCAACATTTTTAACGATGTTTACGACAGAGGAATATTCGTAGTACCTTTCAGCGCTCCGACCCCTGCAGACAAACGCTTGACTGGCCACGTTGAACTGCCAGACATCAAGACTCAATTAGAGCACATGGTTGAATTTTATAGCAATTTAAGCAGCGAATAAAACAACAAAATCTATAAGTAAAAGATTGTAAACACACAGTTCAGGCAATAAGATAACCTCAGCCAAAGGAGAACCATGTGCGATTAATTTTTTGTTTATTTGTATTCTTTACTGCCATGGCGCTGCCGGCTTCTGCAGCAAAACTCACACAAAGCGAGACTTCCTACACCGGAGCACAAATTCTAACCGGGGGTTGGGATATTGACTTTGACGACTTCTATGCGATAGGCGACCCACCCGAAGAGGTTTCGCCTTATGCTTTCTTTACAGGCAACACACTCTATGCCGGAAACTCTGACGTTTTCGGAAACACCGTGGACACTATCATAGAGTTCTTTTGGTTTGAGTCGTCAATAGACCGAGGCTCTGACTTCTATGTCGCAGTTATAAAAGTTAGAGCAACACCAGGGAAAAACTGTAATGCCGACCCATTCGGTTGGTTTGGTGGTTTTAAATGCACCCTATGGTCAGACCAGTGGCAAGATTGGGGAGAGCATCCTGTCTTATCAGTCCAAGCAACAACCGACACCGAAGTTGAATCTGGTGCTTTCCGCTGGGATTGGTCCTTACCCTTCGAGTCTTACGGCATAGACGCTTACGGTCAGGTTACTCTAAAGTCTGAGTATGGTCTGGGAGTAGAAAGCGAAGGCGCTGCTATGGCTCACGGCGAATACAAAATGAATGAAGAAACCACTTGGATGGCAGAAGGCGACATTCAAGTCAAAGGTTATGCCGACGAAAGTTATAGTGTCAAGACCCAATACAATGTCACACTCTGGGAGTGGCAAGTTTTTGTGGACGGCAGAGCAGACCTAATGGCGTGGGATATGTATCTCAACCTTTCAGCGAGAGACGAGCAGTCTGCTTACCACGAGTTCTTTTTAAGCATCCAAGTTGAAGATGGAAAGCCTTTCACTATGGACGAACTATTCGTTATGGGAAACTTTGACGTAGGTTGGTATAACCCTTGGCACCGTCCGCTTGGCATTTCTATTATGCCCGTTACTATCAGTCGTCCGTCCTATGCGGTAGACCCACCGGACATTCCACCTCCACATAAGCCAGTGGAGAAAGAAGAGATAACACAAAATGAAGAGGTTCAGACCTCTACACAAACCGAGGACAACCCAAAAAATCAAAAACCTCTTGACAAAAGTATTATTTCAAGAGATAATCTGGTTGAACTATCCCAGGGGATAATTGAAGTGGAGATCTTTGTTCCGGAAGAAGTCATAACAGAAGAAGAAACACCAGCGACGCCTGTCGTAACTTCTGGGCAAGGTTGTTCATCAGCGCCTCTGAAAAAAGCAGATTCATTTGGCCTAACAATTCTCTTGTTGCTTGCATTCGCATCTTACCGTTGGATGGCAAGAGAATAAAAATTATACAGCAAACGAACGTGGAGCTTATGGAATTGAAAAGAAAAGCTAGCCAGCTATCGGCTCAACTAGATTGGCTTGAAAACGAATTGGAAAAAGAGTCAAATAAGTCTAAGACTGTAAAAAAAGTTTTAGAAGCTTATTACATGAAGTTTTGGGAAGTTTTGGAAGATCGACCCGGAAGAGACCCAGGTTTTGCTCGAGCCGCCCGAGTTTTTAGAAATGATGCCGATCAAGAAAATACATGCATCGTAGGTGATGCTTTTACAGACTAGCCAACGCCTTGATGCCCGTTCGAACCGGTGATTGGCAAGAAGTTTTTGTAAGGAATGTTTGTAAGACCAGCAACGATTTCATAATTCACGCCAGAACCGTTCGAGCAAGAGACGAACAATTGCACGCATCTAATTTCATCTCTAAAAGCCTCGCCTTCTTCCAGCGTGAAGTAATTGCCCGTATTGAATCCGTTAAGAGTGAAAGCAACAGCAATGGTGTCCGAAGTAGTCGGGCCTCTGTTTTTGATATTGAAGTAGCGCGTCACTTGATTGAAAGTGTAAGTGTGGATCTCTCCCAAACTAATCTGAGATGAAGTGACAAAAGGAACTGACGAAGCCTGATAAGCTGGCACATATCCTTCATGTAATATAACGTTTTGCATTCCAGTTGTCCTTTATTGCTGCTCGTACCAGTTCAAAGAAAGTCCGCCGTTGATTGCATCGTCTGAATTGACTGCAATCACTACCAACCTGCCCGGTCCAAACACAAAGTTGTATTTAGCGAGATCGACCAAGATAGAGTTACCTCCGTTTACACCAAATGCAAAGATCGGATCAACGTCAGTGTTCAAAAAAGCTTGCGAAGATGGATTTAGCTGCGCTGTTGAAACTATGCTCTGGTTAGTATTAATATTTTGAAAATCAGCGTCTCCTGTGAAGTATTCGTCCACGAATATGCCTAATCTGTAGCTTTTTGGTGCAGTTGCCCCGGTTTCGTTCGATGCTCCAATTGAAATTAGATCCACCTCTCCGAAGCACGCTTGGCTGTCGTGAACCCTGTTGACCTTGAAGGCCTGCACAGGTTTCCAAACGTTGTTAGTATCCGGATATGCAATTCTCCTACTGATCGCGTACTTGGGATCTAGTTTAACCGTTTTTCCCTCTATAAAAAGAGACAATGAAGCTGATCTAGCAGGAACATTTATGCCTGGCAAACCGGGAATGTTAGAAGACGCTAATAGCCCGGAGACATTGGGGTTCTTGAGAACCGGCGTTATTCTGGCATTTGCATTTTTTATTACATGCACCGGTGTCATTCGACCAGAATCTGGCTCTTCAATAGAGAAGAAAGCGTTGCCAAAACCTAGGTATTGAAATCCAATTTCGTAAACGTTTCCTTTAGTCGGATCTAAGGTCATGCCAGAAGGCCCGGATCCGTCCACAGTATCTAAATTCCAACTGGATTGTGAAATAAATGTAGATGAAGGCGATATTCCTTCGCTAGTCCTTGCAAATGTACCGGCAACGGAAGAGCCGGCGACGCTGTATGCTCCGTCGTTTAATGGTTGAGCCCGAGAAGACAGAAAGTAGACAGTACCAGAAACGGCATCTGCTAGCCAGCCGTTGCCTAATTGAGTGTAGTCTGCTTGAGCTAGCTGCCATGCAGTCTGCGTTACATCGGAACCGCCGGTGATTGGCAAAACTATGCTATCACCATTTAGCGTAACAGTTACATTGCCTGTCGTTGAGCCGGCTGTAACTGTCAGTGCTCTAATTTCTCTTGCAGAAGTAGGCTGGTGGAGGATACCAAAGTTTTCTTGCAAGTATCCCATGAAGTAACCGCACTCTCCATTACCAACTCCAATTATCTGGATATTGCCGGCAGTGCCCGTCGTGAACAAAGCTGTGCCTCGAAACAGAGAACCTTGGCCAGACTGATACTTCATGGCTCTTCTGAGTTGCAAAGCAGCTGATCCGGACGGTGAAATAGAACTTTCGACACAAGCTAGCCCACCTGTTTGGCTAGTCGTGCCGCCTGCGTATTCCACTCTTTCGACCACTTTTTCGTTGATATTATAAACAAAGTCTCCCTGCGCTACTGGGGTCAGTTCGGCAGTTCTAACCTCGCCGAAGGACGTCACCGGTCCCTGTATACCAACTTTTTTCTTACCATAAGTGAAAGACATCCACGAACCTCTGCTCTGTTGTTTACTGTAAATATCTTATCGTTAGCACAAATTCTAGAAAAGCTCATAAAGTTGATGTGCATAACTGAATTTAAATTGCCTCCAGACTGCACTTTTCATAATTAAAACTATGTCAGGTGCATTCCAGAAGGGAGAATTAGTGTGGTGTTTCCCTATAGGGGCAAAGGAACCCATAGCCGGCCTGATAGTTTCTGGTCCTCTCAGAAATTACACGTACGAAGTCATGTATGCACACGGCCTCGAGCTCAATTCTGAATCAATTTTGCACAGATCTAGACAAGATGCCGTACTTTGGAACAGCAAAAAAATAAAAGAATTTGGATGGTGGGGCAAAATCCAGTGTAATGTTCTTTAGTTTGTGGTATAATATTCCCATAAAGCGCATAAAGGATATTGCCATGAAAAATTCTTTCTTCTCTGAGTGTTCTCGTCGTCTTCACCAAGGGGCAGCCGAGTATGGCAACAGTTCTTTCTTTGAGTCTTCAGAAGACCTCACACGTGAAATTAACGAAGAACTTCTGGACGTTGCAAACTGGGCTGCTATTTTTGCTACCACGGTTGTAGATCCTCGAGGTCGCCAAGCTTTAGGCGAGCTCTGTTTGGCTGTGGAACATCTTTCTGTCAAGCTACAAGAGTGCCAAGATTCAGGCATTTTTGAGCAGCGAGATTTTAGCAAGCACGGCGATACTCTCGCGCAGGAAGCAGAAGGCTTCTTGTGTGATTTTCTCGATAAAAATCAGTAAATAAAAAGAACAACTGTTTTCAAATCACTTGTAAGCCATACCTTATTAAAGGATGGCTTTTTGATGATTTTCTTTTTTGCGGGCGTGATTTTAGGTTGGCTGATAGAATGGTGGGCACACAAGTACTTGCTGCACAACTTTTCTCGGCGATTGTTTTCTTACGCTCATTTCTCGGTTCATCACAGAAATTGCCGTAAAAACGGGTTCTATGATGCCGACTACGAGGTCTTCCCTCCTAGAGAGATGGACCGCGGGCTGATGGAGGTGATCTTGATAGTGTCAGCCATTGTGGCGGCCATGCCAATCATGTTGCTATCTTTCTGGCTCTGGCTCGGAGTCTCCTGTCACGCAGTCTTCTACTATTTCGTCCATCGCAAATCCCACTTAGACGTCGAGTGGGGCAAGAAGTGGCTTCCATGGCACTATCAGCACCACATGGGCAAGGATCAAAATGCCAATTGGGGCGTGACTAATCCTATCTTTGACCATGTTTTTGGCACTAGAAAAAAATGAATTAGCAACCAATTCGATCTAAAATTAGGTTGTGAATCAAAAATTTAAATGTGGCGATTTGGTTCGTCTCAACGAGAACGCAATAAAGTGGATGATGCCGTACGGCTTAGACGACCTGTTCCTCGTCATAGAAGTCATATCATCTGCTTCTGGCTGGAATGAGGATGGTTCAGGAGAAGGCGTAAAAATTGTAGATGTTAAAGGAAAAGAATATCCCAAAAGCGAACACACGTTCATGTCTGTAAGAGATCTAATTTTAGTTTCGGAGGCGAACGATGACTGAAAATCAACACATTGCTTTTATTGAAATAATGAAACACATATCTGAACCTGAGCTCTTGTATGAAGAGGACGATGAGTGGCGGGCTGACTGGCTCTGTTTGCAGTACCCTACTTTTGATTTGAGGATTTCTCAAACAGGAAATGCTTATATTACTCACGAAAGCCAAATTCGTCCGACATTAGTATACGATTTCAATCAAAACGAATTCAAACTGAACGGTTTTCCTATAGACGTCATGGAAAACATCTCTTCCATCTTAGATTACGTGTAATTCCTGCTAAACTTATGTTACAATTTCATCGTTAGTCAGTTTCAATCATTGCAAGGAGAAAAGATGATCAGCATTGTAGAGCACCTCGATGAGCGCCAGGTCCTAATTCAAGAAGGGCAAAATTACTTCGTTGTAAGCGAGAGTTCCGAAGAAGCTCAGAAGCACTACGGATTCAGCGAGGTATTGGTATTTCCAGCCTATTCGGATGGAGAGATCAAGGAGTACAGTGAAGTGTCCGGCGATCGTCCGGCAAAGCTTCACGAGTTTCTGCCCAAGCTCATTCGCCACAACAAAGTAGAATTTTTCTAAAATGCCGAATATGAAAAAATGCCAGTTCATAATCGACAAGAATGGAAACCGTTGGCTTCCGCCTGGTACTTCAATGAGCGCCATGTGGAGTCGAAGCGTTTGGTTTCGACGTCTTTCTGGTAAAAGAGGACTCATAGCTTCTCAGGCTCACTGGGAATCTTTGCGAAAAGATTACGACACTTTTGAGATAATGGAGAACGAAGATGGAAGTCACAAAACACGAAGAGTTGCCAGTTGTAGTGAGTGACGAAAATGTCTACTACGAAGAGGCAGACTACATCGGACCTGACTACGACACCGGCTGGCAAGACCTTTAGCGATGAACCTCTCGATGTTGGAGACTTGATAGAAGTGCCTCGCTGGGATGACATCTTTTCAGCTCGATGGGTAGGACCAAGAGAGGAATGGAAGTTCGAACCGGTCTTAGCTGCTGTCATAGATTCTGGTTGGGGTTACGATCCTCGAATCACAATTGCATTTCCAGATGGTACAGTTAAGAGGTTGCAACTCAACATGTTTAGAAGAATGGTCGAGACAGGCAAAGCCAGAATCGTAGCTAAAACAAAGGAGTCTTTATGAGTACCCATGCTCTGATCGCAAAGAAAGACCATGATGGTACAGTTCGATCTGTCTATTGCCACTACGATGGGTTTCCTCAACACACCGGTCAGATACTTCGAGATTGCTACAATGATCCAGCTGTGATTGATATCGTAATGAATTTTGGCAATTTAAAGTTCATCACTCCACACGTTGGCGATATTGAATTTTATGTTATTGATTCTAGAATTGATGAAAGAGCTTTGTCGCATGCAGATGCAAAGTCTTTTCTCGATTACGGTTTAAAGTCTGATTCTGATTTCCTTTATTTGTTCGAACAAGATCGCTGGCGTTGCTGGTCAACTTACTCTAAAGAAGAAATTCAGCTTGATGAAAATTTAGGTGAGGAGCACTTGTTTTGAAAATGCTAGTATTGGTATTTTTTGCAGTGTTTTCCATGGGCTGTGAAGTCAGCTCTGAATGTCGACTGTTGAAGAATCATGACCACGTTATGACGTGTATGGCTGTTAGAAATAACAATCTATCTTATTGTTATAGAATAAAAGACAGGGATAAACAAAGTCTTTGTTTTGCAAGAATCACTAAAATTAGAGATTACTGCGAAGAAATAAAAAATAAGAAAGATAGAAGCTTTTGTTACGTCATGGCTCAATAAGTCAAAAAGGAGAATTAGATTGGACGTATTTTTAGATGTAAGATCTGAAGAAGAGTTCGCTGAAGACGGACTTAAAAATACTCTGAACATACCGCATACTGAAGTCCTCGACAGAATTGGAGAAATTGATAAAAACAAGAAAATCCTAGTCTACTGTCGCTCTGGTAGAAGAGCTGAAGCTGTAACTCAGGAACTATCCTCTCGAGACTACAATGTTCAAAACATAATGACAATCCAAGCGGCCCGCGGGCTGATATCCGGCGGTTCGCAATTGTGAAAGTTGGTGATCTAGTAAGAGAAAAAAGAACTGGGAAACTAGGTATCGTAGAAAGAATCGATGAAAATTATTATGGCTCCGACACTAGTTTTACCAATTGGTATCGCGAAATAGAAAGAGGGCTATGCATTCGTAGCGACCTTGCGGACGGCATTGTTCTCAGCAAAAGAGGTAAACGTGATAGAGTGCTAGTATGCTGGACAGACGAATACCCGGAATACTTGGAGTCTACAGAGCTGGAGGCTGCTAATGAAAGTCGGTAATCCTGATCAACCTTGGGAGCTCACACAAGGGTCATCAGATGAATTTCTGTTGAAAATGTTAGAGTACGGCAAGCCTGTGGAAGTTTCTCTTGTTGGAGTTTTCGATGAAACTGGCCGCGGCTCCCGAAGAGACATTCCTTTACCCTTCCACAGAGACGGTGACTATTCCAAAGACATGGCAGCCAAGCACAGCATTGATGTGGTGGGATTACACTGCCTCCGAAGCGGAGATGCAACAACACTCATCAAGCGCGGAGATAAAGTGCATCAATACAATCTGCAAGAAGGCCATGGAATAATATTTGAAAACCAAGAAGTCCTTCATGCCCGAGAAGGAGAAGTTGGTGATCGAGTTCTTCTCAGAGTTTGGATTGAGAG
>Ga0181588_10004198_pt1 | contig 11897 bp, 8 predicted proteins | sample 071ome_26_FD_148607 | JGI IMG/M metagenome (GOLD analysis project Ga0181588, IMG submission 148607) | Coastal salt marsh microbial communities from the Groves Creek Marsh, Skidaway Island, Georgia - 071409BT metaG (spades assembly) | ecosystem: Environmental > Aquatic > Marine > Intertidal zone...
TACCCATCGATGTGAATCACAGCAGTTGGGATCACCAAGTGCTGTCATCACCCAATCGGCAGCAGCCACCGATCAGACTTGGGTTGAGGCTGGTCAAGGGCTTGAGCAAGGAGGCGGGTGAACGTATCTATGCCGCACAACAAGGACAAGGATTTTCTGATATTGGCGATTTGCGCCGGCGCGCATCCCTTGATCGCCGCAGCATGGAGGCATTGGCCGCAGCAGATGCACTCTCGAGCATCAGTGGTAACCGCTATCAATCACATTGGCAGACCATGGCAATGGAAGATGAATCTCCACTGCTACCTGCAGACACGCATTTACATCATCACCATGATGAAGAAAGTGCTATCGAAGCGCCTGCCCTCGCAGAGGAGGTTATTGCCGATTACCAAAGTACGGGGCTCACCTTAAGGTCGCATCCACTGGCCTTGCTGCGTCATCGGTACCCATTTGATCGCTGTCAACGGCAAACAGAGCTTGAGCATTTGGGCAATCACCGCTTCGTTCGCGTCGCAGGACTGGTCACTTGCCGTCAGCGCCCGGGCACTGCCTCAGGCGTAGTATTTCTGACCCTTGAGGATGAAACTGGGAACATCAACGTTATCGTTTGGCCTGCCATACAGGAGCGCTGTCGCCAGAGTTTAATGACGTCCCAATTATTGCTGGTCAAAGGCACGGTTGAATCCCGGGAAGGCGTCACGCATGTCATTGCCGGCACGCTTGAGGATTGCAGTCATCATCTAACAGCGCTAAGTGTCCAGTCCCGAGATTTTCACTGATCGGTTTTTGCCGCACTCGTGACACTGGGGAGGCGAACTAGTGCGCGCACCCAGCCACTCAGCGGTCTTTAGCGCTTCAATCCTATCGCGGAATCCGCGGGGAGTGCCTCAGAAACAACTCACTGCAAGAGGGCTCACTCAACATCAGACCGAACCTCGGCCTCCAACCAACCCCCCGCTTGCTCACGCAAGTGAAACTCAATTGGACGACAACAAACCTGACAATCTTCAATGTAGTCCAAGCCCACGTCTTCGGGGTTGAGCAGCACCGCGATGGATTCGCCGCAGTAAGGGCAATAAACACTGCTTTCCTGTAATCCCGGCGCCGTCACTAAAAGTCAGTTTGCCTCCTGCAGTGCTGGCACATCAGTTGTGACTGCAACGCGCTCAAAAGTGAGCGCCTCATCTTCTAAGGGGTCATCGCGGAACATTTTGCGGTCCTTACGATAGTCTTGCGGGTTCATCCAGGGCATCTGATCACCTTGCTTGGGAAAGCGGTGCATGACGCGCTGCATATATCCCGCAGAAAAGTCATCGATCCAGAAGCGCTGACTCATAGACTCTGCCAGCTCACCCGAGATCCGCGGCGTTGCGGTCGTCCATTCTTTCGCTCGCATGTGGTTCAGCAGACGACACACCCACGTCGCGATCAAATCAGAGCGCAGGGTCCAGGATGCATTGATGTATCCAAAGGTGTGAACCATGTTCGGAATGTTGGAACACATCATCCCCTTGTAAGTCCACTCATTAGCGAAGTCGATGTCCTCCCCGTCGAGGGTAAACTCCGCCCCCCCGAGTACGACCAATTCCAGCCCCGTCGCGCAGACGATAATGTCAGCATCCAGATGTTCACCGGATGCCAGCTGCACACCGGTTGCTGTGATCTTTTCAACATAATCGGTCACAACCGATGCTTTCCCCGACTGGATGGCACGAAACAGGTCGTCATCAGGCACCAGACAGAGCCGCTGGTCCCAGGGGTTATATCGCGGCGTGAAATGCTTTTCTACGTCGACCATTTCGCCGATTTCTTCTCGAACCTTTTTCAAGAGAGATCGCTTGAGTACTCCCGGCGCGATGCGACTGAGTTTATACATCCATTGCTGCCACAGGGTGTTACGCCAACGCACAATGTCATAAGCGAGTTTGGGTGGTAAAAACCGGCGCAATCCATTCGCAAGTCCATCTACTGACGGCCTCGAGACCACATAGGTGGGAGAGCGCTGCAACATCGTTACCTTTTTTGCTCGCCTCGCCATATTGGGCACCAGCGTCATGGCAGTCGCCCCTGAGCCGATCACCACGACAGTCTTATCTGTGTGATCGAGATTCTCGGGCCAAAACTGCGGGTGCACCCACTCACCTGAGAAGGACGCCTTTCCCTCGAATTCGGGCTCGTAGCCCTGATCGTAGCTGTAGTAGCCCGCACACATCATCAAAAACCCGCATCGATAGCGACGGATGCCGTCTGGGGTCTCCACGGTGAGCTGCCACTGACTGCGCTCACTGCTCCAATCAGCGGCGATTAATTTCTGGCCAAACCGAATACGCTCTCGAATGCGGTATTCATCAGCCGTCTCATTGACATAGCTGAGAATCGAGGGGCCGTCAGCGATCGTCTTTTCGGCCTCCCAGGGTTTAAAGTCATAGCCTAGCGTATGCATGTCGCTATCGGAGCGGATCCCGGGATAGCGAAATAGATCCCAGGTACCACCGATCGCCTCTCTGCGCTCCAGCAGGATGAAGTCCCTGTCAGGGCAATCGCGTTGTAACCTGACTGCTGTGCCGACGCCCGACAATCCGGCGCCGATCACGATGACGTCGAAGGTCTCGGCGTCCATCTGCTGCATCCCGGGGATATCAACTGTGGAGTTCATAACAGGTTCCTTGAGCTCACTCGCTCATCATGACGAGGCCCGACTGTTTGATTGGCTATTGGTTCTCACCGCCCGGCCACGGAACAACTCTGACCGCCTTCACTTTACACCGTTTTTGACTGGGCAGCGCACGGTGTTGAGGCGCCCACCGAACCGATAGACTCAACGATGAGCCGCTAGTGGTGCTGACGCCCCTTGTTCGCGGCGATTCGCAATCTTAGGGCATTAAGCTTGATGAAGCCCTCGGCGTCAGCTTGGTCATATGCGCCACCGTCAGCCTCGAAGGTCGCGATGTGCTCATCAAAGAGTGAGTCTGCCGACCGCCTACCCGTTACTGTAACGTTCCCCTTGTATAGAGCAACGCGCACATCGCCGTTAACCACCGACTGGGTCTGGTCGATCGCGGCCTGCAGAGCATGTCGCTCGGGAGACCACCAGTATCCGTTGTATATCAGCTTCGCGTAACGCGGCATTAACTCGTCTTTCAGATGCGCCACCTCGCGATCGAGCGTGATTGATTCAATTGCCCGATGTGCCCGAAGCAAAATGCTGCCTCCCGGTGTCTCATAACAGCCCCGCGACTTCATACCGACGTAGCGATTCTCCACAATATCGGCTCTGCCAATGCCATTGGCGCCGCCGCGCTCGTTGAGTTTCGTGAGCACCTCTGCTGGCGAGAGCCGATGACCATCGATGGCCACCACGTCGCCACGCTCGAAGGTCAACGTCAGTTCCTCGGCCTGATCAGGCGCCGACTCAGGACTGACCGTCCAGCGCCACATCTCCTCTTCGGGCGGCACCCATGGATCTTCTAACACGTCCCCCTCGTAGGAGATGTGCAACAGATTGGCATCCATCGAATAGGGGGACTTTTTCTGGGCTTTGGCGAAATCAACAGGAATGTTGTGCTGCTCGCAATAACCCATCAATGCTTCCCGAGAGTTAAGATCCCACTCACGCCAGGGTGCGATAACTTGAATGCCCGGTTTCAACGCGTAAGCGCCCAGCTCAAATCGCACCTGGTCATTACCCTTACCTGTTGCACCGTGGGCAATGGCATCAGCACCTGTCTCGGTCGCAATTTCTACCAGTCGCTGTGCAATTAAAGGGCGCGCAATTGACGTGCCCAGAAGGTACTCACCCTCATAAACCGTATTCGCGCGGAACATAGGAAAAACGAAGTCACGCACAAAAGGCTCGCGCAGATCTTCGATATAGATCTGCTCGACCCCCAGCGCCTGGGCTTTCGCCCGCGCAGGCTCTACCTCCTCGCCCTGCCCGATATCCGCGGTGAAGGTAACAACTTCACAGTCATAGGTTTGCTGTAGCCAACGCACGATGACGGATGTATCTAGACCGCCGGAATAGGCCAGCACGACTTTTTCGACCGTCGCCATAATGCTTCCAGTGAAATTTGGGGCGCGTAGTGTACGTCTGCCGCTGCCCTTTCGCTAGCAGCCAGATTCCTCAGGGCGGCCTCTGCTACACTGCGCCCGTCTTATTAGTAGCCGCGGCAATGGACTCACTGACACTGACAGCACCCGACGACTGGCATATCCACCTGAGGGACGGGCCGGCCCTGAGCACGACAGTGCCAGACATTGCTCGCTGGGCAAGGCGCGCCATCGTCATGCCAAACCTCACCCCACCCGTCATTAGCGCTGCAGACGCCACGGCGTACCGGAATCGCATTCTGGCGGAAGTCCCGGCAGGGGTTGATTTCGAACCACTCATGACGCTCTACCTCACAGACGATACGACACCGGCAATGGTCGCCGAGGCGGCGGCATGCCCCTACGTTCACGGCATCAAACTCTACCCCGCCGGCGCAACAACTAACTCGGAGGCCGGTATTACGGGCTTGCGCGCACTGTATCCGGTCATCGAGGCCATGGAGACCCATGATTTACCGCTGTTGGTGCATGGCGAGGTGACCGATGAGCACTGCGATATCTTTGATCGGGAAAAGGCCTTTATTGACGGTGCTTTGATACCCCTCATTGAGCAATTCCCGGCTCTCAGGGTGGTATTTGAGCACATCACCACAGCCGAGGCGGTGGAGTTTGTTGAGCACGCCGGCGATAAAGTGGCCGCCACCGTCACCGCGCATCATTTGCTTTATAACCGTAACGACATGCTGGTAGGCGGCATCAAGCCCCATTTATTTTGCCTGCCAGTGCTCAAGCGAGACCGGCACCAGCTGGCGTTGCGCGCTGCAGTGACGTCGGGCCACACGCGCTTTTTCTTGGGCACGGACTCAGCACCGCATGCCAGGCATGAGAAGGAATCCAGTTGCGGTTGTGCCGGCTGTTACACCGCCCTCACAGCACTTGAGTTATACGCGGAAGTGTTTGACGAGGAGAATGCGCTGGATCAGCTGGAGTCGTTTGCCAGCTTTAATGGACCGGACTTCTACCGCTTGCCACGTAACACGGCTGAGATCACTCTTAACAGGGTGGAGCAGGTCGTTCCAAAACAGTTAGCCCTTGGACAGGACGAAGTGATCCCTATCAGGGCCGGTGAGAGCGTAGCCTGGACGATCGCCCGTCGGACGCAATGACAGACGCTCACACAGGTGAAAACTCGTCAGAAGAGGCGGTAAGCAAGCCTGCGACCATGCGAGATCGCTTTCGGGGCTTTTTGCCCGTGGTCGTTGATATCGAAACCGGCGGATTTAACTGCCACACCGATGCCATTCTGGAGATCGCCATAGCGATCCCCTCCATGACCGAGGAGGGAGAGTTGGTCATCGCCGAGACGCACAGTCGAAATGTTGAGCCCTTCGAGGGCGCCAACCTCGATCCCTCCGCACTGGAATTTACCGGTATAGACCCTGAAAATCCGCTGAGAGGGGCGGTCCCCGAAGATATTGCGCTGGGTGAACTCTTTGCAGTGATCAGACAAGCCGTGAAGGCAAACCAATGCAACCGCGCCATTTTAGTGGGCCACAACGCCCACTTCGATGCCGGGTTTCTCACTGCGGCTACGGAACGACTCGGGCTCAAACGCAACCCTTTCCACCCCTTCTCCTACTTCGATACGGCAACACTGGCTGGCCTTGCGGTCGGCCATACTGTGCTGGCACGAGCCTGCGCACTTGCAGACATACCCTTCGATAACAAGGAGGCTCACTCGGCGCAGTATGACGTGACAAAAACTGCAGAGTTATTCTGTCTTATCGTGAATCGGTGGCGCTCACTGGGGGGCTGGTCACCGACGGCGCAGGCTGAGGCCCTCTAATAACCCGCCCGGGGTAGTCACCGGTTGGCTGGCCGTTGTGAAACGTTACTCGACCGGACTTGATCGTGAAGTCATAACCCTCGGCCTGTTGCAAAAGACGACGCCCACCCGCGGGCAGGTCAAACGCTACCGTAGGCAGTTGCAGTGCCAGGGACTCAAAGTCAATCACGTTAAGGTCAGCCAACAGGCCCGGTGCTAATACACCTCTGTCCTCAAAACCGTATAACCGCGCTGTATCGTGGCACTGACGCTTAATCGCCTGCTCAAGGCGAATACGTTTCCCTTGTCGATCACGAACCCAATGCTGAAGCATGAAAGTGGTTGCCGCCGCATCGCAAATGGTTCCGCAATGTGCTCCGCCGTCTGACAGCGAGTTGACGCAGTCCTCTGAGTCCAGCGCCTCCTCCAAAAAATCCAGATTGCCATTGGCATAGTTCAAAAGCGGGAAATAAAGCATCCCTGTGCCGCCGTTACGCATCATAAAGTCGTAGGCGTACTCCTCCGCTGAGACGCCCGACGCCCTCGCTCGCGCCTCCACCGACTGCTCTGCGGATGGTTCGTAATCGAACCCGGGCTGCATTTCATATTGCATCGAGAAGGCACTTTCCATGAGATCAGCGATCAGCTGCAGATCGCTGCCTGTCGGCTCACCCCGCTCAGATAGCAGCCTTTGACGAAAAGCTGGATCCTGCAGGTGCTGCCACTGCTCGAGCCACGATTTATCCATGATCGCTTTCCAACTCGGGCGCTGGGAAAAAGGATGGAAAGTTGCCCGCCATCCCAGAATCAAACCTGTTCCGCGCATTGAGATTTGCGCGACGATGTTGCCGCCCTTGGCGTTCTCCGCGCGCATCTGCTCAAGCTGTTGCTTGAATGACAGACCTTTGATCGGCGACTCCAGGGCGGTAAAGGTCACCGGCGCTCCAGTCTCACGGCTCAGGTCACCCATCCACTGGAACTCGTTCCACTCCGGCAGCAAATCGCTCGCCATCTCGAATACCCCATGGCCCGCTCGCTTCAGAGCACGACCGATACCCAGAAGCTCTTCTTTGGTCGCAGTGGTTCCGGGCACCAATTCACCGTCAATGGATTTATGTAGGATCGTCCGCGACGTGGAGAACCCGACGGCCCCGGCTTGAAGTCCCTCCTCCACAATTGCCGACATCCGGGCGATCTCTGTCTCCGAGGGCGCTTCATTGGCCGCACCGCGATCACCCATGACGTAGGCACGCACTGCTCCGTGGGGCACTTGTGCGGCAACATCGACCGTACGATCCAGCTCTTCCAATGCATCGAGATATTCGGGGAAAGACTCCCAGTTCCAAGTCATACCCTCGGTGAGCGCGCTCCCCGGGATATCTTCAACGCCTTCCATCAAACCGACCAACCACTCCTGCTTGTCAGGCGCTGCAGGAGCAAAGCCGACGCCACAGTTGCCCATCACGACCGTCGTAACGCCATGCCAAGATGACGGTGCCATTTCGGGGTCCCAGGTAGCTTGGCCGTCATAGTGGGTGTGAATGTCGACAAACCCCGGGGTGACGATGCGGCCGGAGGCATCAATTTCCCGGGCTGCCTCATCCGACAGGTCGCCCATGGCCACAATCCGATCGCCGACGATGCCGATATCCATCACCTGCCCGGCAACGCCCGTGCCATCTACAACCAAACCACCAGAGATTTTAAGATCAAACATCATCAATCCTTTTACCTAGTTACGTGTCCCAGCGGCGGGTTCCCCGCTCAGCTCGACCAATAGTTTATCCATTTCTTCCAGCAGTCGTTCCGCGGAGGTCAATCCCTGAAGCCGATACTTGATCGCCTCATCAATCGGTAGAAGTTGCGTCAGCTGAGCGGGCACTGACCACGCGTCTTCCAAATCACTCTCCAATTTCAGCCGCTGGATTTGCGGGTGCTGTAGTAACCCTGCCAATACCTCTGCCAGTGCGCTGTAGCGTTCAGGCAGGGGTGATGGAGTCGGCGCATCCGATAAAGTCACCTCAGCCTTTATCAATCCATCAGGTTCCCGCCACACGGACTGGACGTCGAAACGCTGGGCGCCTTCGATCAAAATGCCCAGCAAGCCGTTGGGCAGTTGATCCCAATCGACGATGTGGGCATAGGTGCCGTAACGCCCGACATTGGGCGTATCAAGCGAGCCTCCCGATACCTCGGAACCCTGCTTGAGCCAAATCACGCCAAAACCCTCGTTCTCGCGCATGCACCGTGCGACGAGATCCAGATATCGCTGCTCGAATATTTGTAACGACATCCGACCCAAGGGCATGAGAATCGAAGACAACGGAAAAAGCGCAATCTCACTCATGCTATAGCCTCAGCGGTTTCGCGCTCCAGCGCATCGAGTAACTTAAGCGCCTCTGAGCGGGTGCTGCCACATGTGGCCGGCTCAGGCAGGAAGTCGATACAGGTCTTCGGCCTGCGAGGATCCCCGAACAAGCGACAGGTGCGCTGCACCGTCAGATGAACGCAGCGCTCCCCCGCCGCTTTACCTCCCGGCATGCCCCAGAAGGGTCGGGTAATTGCAGGCGCTACGCAGCAGGCGCCGCAGTTTGGCCGGCACTGCATCAGGTTTCGCTGGGCCCAAAAGGCTTGAACATCAAGATCAGCTTGGGCAGCAAAAGTAGCGCGCCCGCAACAGCAGCGATCATTGCGACCACCGTGAGCACTCCGAAATAGAGACTCGGAGTGAAATTCGATAACGTCAGCATGGCGAAACCCACAACGACCGTCAACGTCGTGTAGTACATCGCACGCCCGATACTCCCATGGCTTCGCTGCATCGCAGCGCGATAATTTTGATCCACCGCAATTTCGTCACGGAATCGATGCAAGTAGTGAATGCAGTCATCCACGCCGATACCCACCACAATGGCTGCAATAGTGATGGTCATAATATCCAAAGGAATACCCGCCAAGCCCATCAAGCCCAGCACCAATCCGGCGGCGAGGACATTTGGCGCAAGCGCTAGCAGCGCGATGGAGAGGGAGCGAAACAGCACCCAGAACATCAGACCAATCGCTAAAAATACGGCGCCCAGCGTCATGATCTGCGACTGAAACAGGCTTTGCAGCACATTGTTATAAAGCACCAATAGCGAGGTGAAATGTAAGCGCTCAGGCGCAATACCCGTCTGCAGTAATATGTCTTCTCGCAACTCCCGCAGATAAGCGTCACGGCGGAGTGACTCACTGGTCTCCATGACTCGGACACTCAAACGAGCCTCCTGCTCTTCTGCAAAGTAAAAGGGGGCCACCAGCGCTGAGTTCACGTCATCCGGAAGGCTATTTTCTACCAAAGCCAGCTCCACACCACCCAGTTTCCCGCCGTACAATCCATCCATCACCTCAAACGCCGTGGACAGCGAGAGCACCTTACCGGACTCACTGCGGTCCTCGATAATGCGATGCACCTCGTCGAGGATCTGGCGGCCAGGCACCGAAAACCAATATCCCGTCTGTGTCGTTTCCTCGGCCCCAAAGCCAAAGTCGATCCCAAAAGCGTCATCGAAAAAGCCGTCGTCGTCCGCCCAATCGTCTTCCTCGTCCGCTGCGGGTTCGGCGGGGCTTTCATCCGCCTCGGCGGGCGCCAGCAGGATCACATCAAGGGGAATCGTCCCGCCCATCCTCGCGTCCAGCAGTTCCATACCCTGATAAATTTCGGTGTGCTCCTTGAAGTAGTCGATAAACCGGTTTTCCACCTCGAGTCCGCGGATACCCGCGACAGAAAGCACGATCAACCCCGCTGTGACTGCGATCACGGATTTGCCAAAGCGCTGCACCAGGTGAGCGAATTGCAGTGTGAACGGTCTATCGCTCTGCTTATCGGGCAGTGGACTGCGATCAGGAAGGATCGTCATCAGTGCGGGGACGACCGTGAACGCGGAGCAAAACCCCAGCACAATGCCCGTCGTCATCATCCAGCCAAAATCGATGACGGGCTGGAGCCCTGCGACAACCAGAGAGGCAAAGGCGACGATGGTCGTCATCGCCGTGTAGAGGCACGGCACCAGCATCAATCGAGCCGAACCCGCTGATAGCTGGCTGCGCGGCGCTTGAGGTTGCTGAAGCAGCAATTCCCGGTATCGCACCACCAGATGTATAGAGAGCGAGAGCGTGACAATGAGAAGCACCGCGACTGAATTGGAGGAAATCACCGTCATTCGCCAATCTGTGGCACCGAGGACCCCCAGCAGAAGCGTGGCCGTCGCGCTACACGTAAACAGCGGTATGAACACCCATTTCAGACTGCGGAAAATCAGCCACAACACCAGTGCCATTACCACCAGTATCGCAGTGCCAAAGGTCACCAAGTCAGACCGGACAAAGGCAATCATATCCGCGGCGATCATCGGTACGCCGCCAACAAAAATTTTGGCGTAGGGCCGAAAACGTTCAGCCACGGCGCGGACCGCAGCAACCATCCTGTCGCGCTCAATACCGATCGCGGCCAGCGCCTGACCATAATCAGCCTCCACCGAGGCGAGGCGGCGCTTGCCAGCGATATCCAACTCTCCAGACCGTTCGAGGCGCCGCAGTGCCTCCCGTTCTTTCTGCAGCGCCTCTGCCGACTGATTGGCCTTGAGTGATACCTGCACTGCGGTCAGGTCGCCCTGCTCGCTCACCAGAAGATTGCGATAGATGGGGCTGGAGGTTAACTCTGTTAATGCCATAGCGCGATCAACGCTGGGGTCGCGCAGGGTCGGCATACTGTCTGCGCGGGCGAGATCGGTCAGCGACAGGGGCGGGCTCTCGAGCAACGGCACATCGAGTAACGTGGTGACACTGGCGACGCCCTCAATCCTTGCCAGTTCATCGGCCATCGCTGCCAGTGGCTCCAACGAGTCGGGTGACAACAAGGGCACCCCCGGCTCCCATGTCAGTATCAGGAATTCTTCCCCGGCATATTTCTCTGCTGACTGCCTAAAGTAGGCCAGATCGGGATCGCCTTGCAGAAGCAGGGAGTCTGATGAAGCATCCAGCTTGAGTTTGGGGAATTGCGACAACGCCGCCATCAGAATCAGCAGATAAAAGAGGAGCACCCAGCCAGGCTTAACGAGCATCCAACCGTAAAATCTCTCGACCATACTCACCGCTCTGCTAATGCCCTCAGCAATCGCTGATGCAAGCCATCAAAACCACCGTTACTCATCACTACAATACTGTCGCCGGTTACCGCCGCCGCCACTCCCCGCTCAATCATCGCCTCAACGCTGTCGAAAGCTTCCTGACCTGATGCGCTCGCCACAGTATGGCTCAAATCCCAGTCGAGACCAGGTGGATCAAGCCACAGCGCGAGATCCGCATCGGCTGCGCAGGCAACCAGATGCGCTTTGTGCTCACCCAAGCGCATGGTGTTGGAGCGCGGCTCTATCATCGCTATCAGCTTGCCGGAAGTCGACGCGGCGCGCAGGGCATGGAGAGTACTTTGGATGGCGGTGGGATGGTGCGCGAAATCGTCATAAACCGCGATGCCGGAGGGTCGCCCAAGGCACTCCAATCTGCGCTTTACCCCGGTAAACGTCTGCAGGGCCGCGATGGCCTGCTCCATACTGACACCGACATGCGCTGCCGCTGCCATCGCGGCGGTGGCATTCGCCGCGTTGTGTTCTCCAATCATTGACCAATGCAGCCTGCCACAGGTGCCATCAGGTGCCTTCAGCTCAAGTATGTCCGCCTGCGCAGAGACCGCTCGCCAGGACCAAGCTGACTTAACCTGGGCAGCAGAGGATTCAGCCTGTACAGATCGAACCGGGGTCCAGACGCCTCGTTCCAGAACACGATCGATGGCATCTCCAGCCCCGCGGACAATCTGTCCGTTGCTCGGGACACACCGGATCAGATGATGAAACTGCGTCTCGATCGCCGCAAGGTTGGGGAAAATATCAGCGTGATCATATTCCAAATTGTTGATGACCAGCGTGTTGGGGCGGTAGTGCACAAACTTCGACCGCTTGTCGAAAAACGCGGAGTCATATTC
>Ga0181588_10004216_pt1 | contig 11866 bp, 12 predicted proteins | sample 071ome_26_FD_148607 | JGI IMG/M metagenome (GOLD analysis project Ga0181588, IMG submission 148607) | Coastal salt marsh microbial communities from the Groves Creek Marsh, Skidaway Island, Georgia - 071409BT metaG (spades assembly) | ecosystem: Environmental > Aquatic > Marine > Intertidal zone...
CACGATGCTCGGCTATCTCAGCTGTGATGCCGGCGTCCCCGCTGAGGTCTGGCAGGGAATGGTCTCCCGCGCGGTGCAGCGCTCCTTCAACGCCATCACGGTCGATGGCGACACCAGTACGAACGACACCTACCTGGCCTTTGCCGCCGGCGCTCCTTTGGATCCGGCCCAGTACGCAGCCCTGGAAGAGGGTGTGACCGCCGTCTCTCAACACCTGGCCAAAGCCATCGCCCGCGATGGTGAAGGTGCCACTTGCCTGTTGGAGGTCCAGGTGGAGGGGGCGGCCACGGAGGCCGATGCGCTGGCCATCGCCCGCACGGTCTGTGGCTCCTCCTTGGTCAAGACGGCCGTCCATGGCCGTGACCCCAACTGGGGCCGGATTGTCGCTGCCGCGGGTCGTGCGGGAGTCCCGTTCGAGCCTGCTGCTGTCGCGCTTTGGCTCGGGGAGCATCAGCTGATGGCAGCCGGCCAACCCATGGCCTTTGATCGACCAGCCGCTTCGGCCTACATGCGCGATCGGGCTGCCGGTGCCTACCTCTTGGATGACACCGTTGCGATTCGCCTCTCGGTCGGCGCTGGCCCTGGGAGTGGACGCGCCTGGGGGTGTGACCTCTCGGATCAGTACGTGCGCATCAACGCCGACTACACGACCTAAGAGCAGGCCTACCATCAGCCACCAACGTCCCTGCTGAGATGGCCAAGGCCGGAGCACCCCAGAAGCAGGCTCCCAATGGTCTCCCCAGGATCTGGATGGGCCCCTTGGTCGCTGGGGTGAGCTTTGCCTTGGCCTACGGCATCACGCAGCGACTGGCCGCGATCAACCTCGGCGATGTCATTCGCCTCAGTCCCCGCTTTGAGCAGAAGCAGACCCCTGGGGTGACGCTCAAGGACATGCGCCTGCGCTACGGCGAGCAGCCGTCTGAACTGCGCTCCGATCTCGACCCCCAGCAGCTCGAGCTCTGGCGCAAGGCCCAGGAGCAGGCCGATGCCGCCGCGAAAGCCAAGGCTGAGGCCGAGGCCAAAGCCGAGCGTGAAGCTGCAGCGAAAGCTGCGCCAGCTGTGGCCCCAAAACCAGTGGCTCCAACTGAAGAGCCCGCAGCGCCGGAGCCCAAGCCTGTCGTTGAGGCCCCTAAACCCAAGCCCACGCCGAAGCCCAAACCTCAGGTCCAGGCGCCTGCACCGCGTCCGCAGCCTGCAGCACCGGCTCCGCAGCAATCGGTTCCCCTCTTGGATTTGCCCCCCCTTCAGTAGCTCTGATCTGCCACGATTTGGGTGACTCTCAAGCGGCCGGCCATGAGTGAGCCTCAGACCCTGGTGCAGGCGGCCCTCAATCGTCTGAGCGCCCGCCTGGGAAGTGGTTTGGCGGACGCCGCAGCTGGTCTGGCGGTCCTAGCCCAGGACGCCCCCGAGCGATTGCGTCAGGAATGGGACCTGTTTAAAGAAGAGGTGGAGCTCGAAGCCCAGCGGCTGGAGCACGGAGATCAGGAGGTGCCGGCAGCGGAGTCCCCGATGGCTACGTCTGCACCAGCTGCAGATCCCCAGACGCAGATTGATCAGCTGCGCGCCCAGGTCACGCGGCTTGCCCGCCGCCTCGAGGAGCCCGCTTGATGCGTCGCCTTGGCCCGGCCCTGGCGAGCGCCCTTCGCTCCCTACGGATCTGGGGTGCCGTTCTGCAGTTGTTGGCCTTCCTCTGGTGGGATGCCCAGTCCTGGAGCTATCCAGGGGGCGTCAGTCAGGAGGGGCAGGAGCGTCGCCAGAAGCGTCGTGCCCGTTGGCTCACGGCCCAGTTGCTGGAGCTGGGCTCAGCTTTCATCAAGCTCGGTCAGCTCCTTTCGGCCAGGCCGGATGTGCTGCCCGCCAGCTGGGTTGAAGAACTCTCCCGGCTGCAGGACAGCGTCCCGGCCTTCTCCTTCGACACAGCCCAGTCGCTGCTCGAGCAGGAGCTGGGGGAGCGCTGCGCCGAGATCATTGATATCGAGGAGCAACCCCTCGGGGCCGCCAGCCTGGCCCAAGTCCATCGCGCCAGCCTTCGCAGTGGCCGGCAGGTGGTCTTCAAGATCCAACGCCCCGGGCTGGAGCGTCTGTTCCGCCTCGACCTCGAGGTCATGCAACAGGTCGCGGCGGTGCTGCAGCGCCATCCCCAGTGGGGCGTTGGACGCGATTGGGTCTCCATCGCTCAGGAATGTCGTCGTGTGCTCCTGCGTGAGCTCGACTTCCGTCTGGAGGCCGAGCACGCCGCCCGCTTCCGGCAGCAGTTTCTCGATGATCCGGGCATTCGCATCCCAGCGGTGGTCTGGGAACTCACCACACGGCGGGTGCTCTGCCTCGACTACGTCCCCGGGATCAAGATCAACGACCGCCAGGCCCTAATCGAGGCTGGCATCGACCCTTCGGCGGTCGCCGAGAAAGGTGCTGCCAGTTACCTGCAGCAGCTGGTGCGCTTCGGCTTCTTCCACGCCGATCCCCATCCCGGCAACTTGGCCGTAGCCCGTGATGGGGCCCTCATCTACTACGACTTCGGCATGGTCGGGACCTTGTCTCAGCGCCTGCGCAGTCGCCTGGGGCGGATGGTCACGGCGGCGGCGGCCCGCGATGCCTCGGGCTTGGTGCGTGAGCTGCAAGCCGCTGGGGTGATTGCCCCTGACATCGATCCCGGTCCGGTCCGTCGCCTCGTGCGGGTGATGCTCGCGGAGGCCCTGACCCCTCCCTTCTCCGCCAACATCCTCGACAAACTCTCCGGCGACCTCTACGAGTTGGTCTATGGGCAGCCCTTCCGTCTGCCCCCGGAGCTGATCTTTGTGATGCGGGCCCTCTCCACCTTTGAGGGGGTCGGCCGCAGCCTGGATCCCAGCTTTAGCCTCGTCGCCATCGCCCGCCCCTATCTGCTTCCCCTCATGACCGCCAGCGGCAACGGCCCCAACGATCTCTTCAACCAGTTGGGTCGCCAGGCGGTGGAGGTGGGCAGCCGTGCCCTCGGTCTGCCCCAACGCCTGGAGGACAGCCTCAGCCGCATTGAACAGGGCGATCTTCAGGTTCAGATCCGTGCCGGCGAGACCGACCGTCTGCTGCGTCGGTTGGCCCTCAGCCAGCAGAGTGCAGGACAGTCGGTCCTGCTGGGTGCCTTTGCCGTCGCTGCGGCCCTGCTCGCCTCCAGCGCCCGGCCGCTGCTGACGATCATTCCTGTTGTGGCCGGGGTTCCGGTGGGTCTCAGCTGGTTGAAGCTGCAGGCCCGCCTGAAGCGCGACGCCCGCATCGACAAGCTCGGCAATTCCTAAGCGCCGCCCATAAAAAAATCCCGGGCTGGCTGATCCAGGTCCCGGGATCTTGGTTCGGTTGGAGCCTGGCTCCAGTTGGCCTCAGGCCTTGCCGCGGGGGCCGCGGTCTTCTGCGCCGGCGTAGACGGCCTGGCTGCCCAGTTCGTCTTCGATGCGCAGCAGCTGGTTGTACTTGGCCACGCGCTCACTGCGGCTGAGGGAGCCGGTCTTGATCTGGCCGGCGCGGGTGGCCACGGCCAGGTCGGCGATGGTGGTGTCCTCGGTCTCGCCGGAGCGGTGGGAGATCACGCTGGTGTAGCCGGCACGGCCCGCCAGATCGATCGCCTGCAGGGTCTCGGTCAGGGTGCCGATCTGGTTGACCTTGATCAGGATCGAGTTGGCCACGCCCAGGTCGATGCCGCGCTGCAGGCGGGCACTGTTGGTCACGAACAGGTCATCGCCGACGAGTTGGACGGTCTTGCCGAGCTTCTCGGTCAGCAGGGCCCAGCCCTCCCAGTCGTCTTCGGCAACGCCGTCCTCGATCGAGGTGATGGGGAAGCGGTTCACCAGAGCCGCCAGCTGGTCGACCATCTCGGCGCTGGTGTAGCTGCCGCCGTCGAAGGCGTAGCGGCCGTCCTTGAAAAACTCGGTGCTGGCCACGTCTAGGGCCAGGGAGATTTGGTCGCCGGGGCGGTAGCCAGCTTTTTCGATCGCCTGAACCAGCATGTCGCCGGCTTCGATGTTGCCCAGGTCAGGGGCAAAGCCGCCCTCGTCGCCGACGGCGGTGCTCAGGCCCTTGTCCTTCAGCAGACCCTTGAGGGTGTGGAACACCTCGGTGCCCATCCGCAGGGCCTCGCGGAAGGTGGGTGCGCCGTGGGGCACCAGCATGAATTCCTGGAAGTCCAGGCTGTTGGCGGCGTGGGCGCCACCGTTGATCACGTTCATCAACGGCACCGGCAGCAGGTTGGCCATCGGGCCGCCCAGATAGCGGTAGAGGGGCAGGCCAACGCCATTGGCGGCGGCGCGGGCGCTGGCCAGGCTCACCGCCAGGATTGCGTTGGCGCCCAGGGCGCTCTTGTTGTCGCTGCCGTCGAGCTCGAGCATCGCGGCATCAACGGTGCCCTGGTCCAGGGCACTCAGGCCGCAGAGGGCCGGAGCGATTTTTTCTTCAACGTTGCTGACGGCCTGCAGCACACCCTTGCCGCAGTAGCGGCTGCCGCCGTCCCGCAGTTCACAGGCTTCGTGGGCACCGGTGCTGGCGCCGCTGGGAACGATGGCGCGGCCACTGGCTCCGCCCTCCAGCATCACCTCGGCTTCCACGGTCGGTGTGCCACGGGAATCGAGAACCTCCCGGGCCACGATGGTGTCGATGACGAGGTCGAGGGTGTCGATCACAGCGGCCTAACGCACAACATGAGTCCTTGCAGGGATCTTATGGGTCGCCCTGCCGGGGGCCTTGGTGACCGTTGGCACCAATCCGCTGACTTTGGTCAGAATGCGGCCGTCAAGAACAGTCCGGATGCGCCTTCTCCACACCATGCTGCGGGTCGGCGACCTGGAGCGCTCGATCGCGTTCTACACCGACATTCTTGGGATGCGGCTGTTGCGCCGGAAGGACTACCCCGGGGGGCGTTTCACCCTGGCTTTTGTGGGCTACGGAGACGAGAGCGACCACACCGTGCTGGAGCTCACCCACAACTGGGACACCAGCAGCTACGACATCGGTAGCGGCTATGGCCACATCGCCCTGGGTGTGGACGACATCGTTGGCGTCTGCGACCAGATCCGCGCCAAGGGGGGAAAGGTCGTGCGCGAACCGGGCCCGATGAAGAACGGCACCACCGTCATTGCCTTCGTCGAGGACCCCGACGGCTACAAGGTTGAACTGATTGAGATGAGCTCTCGCGCCCATGCGGCCTGATTCCTACGCCGCTGGCCCCGCCAGCCTCACCACGGTTCCTGATCGCTTCAGCGATGCCGGCTGGGACCTCCTGCTGGCCAGCCAGGAGCAGGCCCGCCGCTGGCGCCACGGCGAGATGAACGTGGAGCACCTGCTGCAGGTGCTGCTGAATGACGAGCGCTACGCCGCCTGGGTGGATCCCCTGCCCCTCGATGCCTCGCGTCTGCTGGATCAGCTGGATGACTTCTGCGCGGATCAGCCCACCAGCAGTGCCAGGGACCTGTTCGTCGGCGAGGACCTGGAACTGCTTCTGGAGGAGGCCGATCGCCAGCGGGGCCAGTGGGGTTCGCGCTTCATTGATGTCCCCCATCTGTTGGCGGCCCTGCTGGACGATCGCCGCATTGCCGGCGCCCTTCTGCAACAGCAGGGGTTGACCCAGGAGGACCTGCGTCGCTCCGTTCCCAGGCCTGCGCCCGCAGCCAGCAGTCCCCCGCCGCAAGCGGTCGTTGAGCCGCCTGCTCCGGCGCGTCCCGCTCCCAGCAGGACAGTCGTCGAGCCCGCCCCCACCGATGAGAACGGCCTGAAGCTTGAGCAGGAGCCCACGGCCCTCGAGCAGTTCGGACGGGATCTCACCGCCGCCGCCCGGGCGGGTGACTTGGATCCAGTCATTGGTCGCGACACCGAAATCCGGCGTCTGATGCAGGTGCTGTCGCGCCGCGGCAAGAACAACCCGGTCTTGATCGGCGAGCCGGGCGTGGGCAAGACCGCCATCGCTGAGCTGCTGGCCCAGCGGATCGTCGCCGGCGAAGTGCCGGATGCCCTCAAGGGCCAGCGGCTGGTCTCCCTGGACCTGGGCGCCCTGATCGCTGGCGCCAAGTTCCGCGGCCAATTCGAGGAGCGCCTGCGCAGCGTGCTCAAGGAGGTGCGGGACGCCGAAGGCGCTGAGGCGGGAGGCGTGATCCTGTTCATCGACGAGCTCCACAACGTGGTGGGCCCGGAGCGCTCCAACAGCGACGCCGGCAGCATCCTCAAGCCGGCCTTGGCCCGGGGCGACCTGCGTTGCATCGGTGCCACCACCCCGGAGGAGTACAGCCGCACCGTTGAGAAGGATCCCGCCCTGAACCGGCGCTTCCAGCAGGTCCTGATCAAGGAGCCCAGCCTTGAGGAGAGCACCCTGATCCTGCGGGGCCTGAAGGAGCGCTACGAGTTGCACCACGGGGTGGCCATCACCGATGGCGCTGTCGTGGCCTCGGCTCGGCTTGCCGATCGCTACATCTCCGATCGCTGCCTGCCGGATTCAGCCATCGACCTGATCGATGAGGCCGCTGCCCAGCTGCGGATGGAGGTCACCTCCAAGCCGCGTCTGGTGGAGGAGGCCGAGAGCGATCTGCGCCGCGTTGAGTTGGCCCTGCTTTCGGCGGAGAGCGCCCCAGAGGCCGAACGGGTGGCGCTGCAGCAGCAGCGCCGGCAGGTCAACGAGACCCTGCAGGGCCTGCAGGAGCGCTGGTCCGCCGAGCGGGAGCAGCTGGCGGAGCTGCGCCAGCTCCTGGCCGATGACGAGGCCCTGCGCCTGCAGATCGCCGAGGCCGAACGCGATGGTGACCTCGAAGAGGCCGCCCGGCTCCAGTACGACCAGCTCCATGGCGTTCAGCAGCGCCGCAATGAGTTGGAGGAGCAACTCCAGGCCAGTCAGCAGAGCGGGCAGTCCCTGCTGCGGGAACAGGTGGAAGAGGGGGACATCGCTGATGTGGTGGCCCGCTGGACCGGGATTCCCGTTCAGCGCCTGCTGGCGGGTGAGCGCCAGAAGCTGCTGGAGCTTGAGCAGCGCCTGGCCCAGCGGGTGATCGGACAAGGGGAGCCCGTCGGTGCCGTGGCCGCGGCGATTCGCCGCGCCCGTGCGGGCATGAAGGATCCGCGCCGTCCCGTGGGCTCGTTCCTCTTCCTCGGTCCCACCGGTGTGGGCAAGACCGAACTGGCCAAGGCTCTCGCGGCGTCCCTCTTCGATGAGGAAGAGGCCTTGGTGCGCCTGGACATGAGCGAGTTCATGGAGCGCAATGCCGTGGCCCGCCTGCTCGGGGCTCCTCCGGGTTATGTCGGCTACGAGGAGGGCGGTCAGCTCACCGAAGCCGTCCGCCGGCGTCCCTATGCCGTGTTGCTCCTTGATGAGGTGGAGAAGGCCCACCCCGATGTCTTCAACGTCCTGCTGCAGGTCCTTGATGACGGACGTCTGACCGATTCCCAGGGCCGCACGGTCGACTTCCGCCACACCGTGGTGGTGATGACCAGCAACCTGGCCAGTCGAGCGATCTTGGATGCCGCCCGCGGCCAGGCCGACGCCTCGGCGCTCGAGGAGCAGGTGGAGCGAGCCCTGGCCAGCCAGTTCCGGCCGGAATTCCTCAACCGCATCGATGAGGTGATCCGCTTCCAGCCCTTGGGGCCGGCCGACCTGCAACGGATCGTGCGCCTGCAGGTGCTCGAGTTGGCGCAGTTGCTCCAAGAGCAGGGACTGGCGCTTCAGGTGGACGAGCCGGTCGTGGCCTGGCTGGCGGAGCAGGGCTACGAGCCGGAATACGGAGCGCGGCCCCTGCGCCGGTTGCTGCGGCGCCAGATCGAGAACCCCTTGGCCACCGAGTTGCTCGAGGAGCGCTTCCTGGGTGCGGCGGCCGTTCAGGTCAGCCTGGGCGAAGGCGAGCAGGCCCTCTGCTTCAAACCCATCTCAGGCCCTGAATAGGACATCCGTTAGTGTGTTTGTTTGCCGGCGCGTGGGCTCAACACGCCGCGCGGCCCGCTGAAGGCTCAGCAGGCTTCATGCTCTGCCCATGAGGCTTGGCCCTGATTTCCCCTGTGGAATCTTCATCCGTGGAATCCCAGACCGAACCACAAGTCAAGTCCGACGAGGCCGCCGCCACCGAACCGGTGAAGACCGGCTTCGTGGCAGACACCGTCGCTGAATTGCGCAAGGTGGTCTGGCCGAGCCGTCAGCAGCTGTTTGGTGAATCAGTCGCGGTGATCTTGATGGTCACCATTTCGGCTTTTGCGATCGCTGCCGTCGATCGCTTCTACAGCTGGGGAAGCTCCCAGGTGTTCCGCTGACCCGCTGAATCTTTCGCCCTCTCCTTCCTTTGCCCGTGTCCGACGTCGACTTGACCACTGAAGAATTCGCCGCGGCGGATCTGGCTGCCGACGCCGAACCCGCAGCTCCCGCCGCTGACTCGGAAGGCCGGGCTCTGATTGCCCGCTGGTACGCCGTTCAGGTGGCCTCCAGCTGCGAGAAAAAAGTCAAGGCCACCCTCGAGCAGCGGGCCGTCACCCTCGGCGTGGACAACCGCATCCTCGAGATCGAGATCCCCCAGACCCCCGCGGTCAAACTCAAGAAGGACGGCAGCCGCACCAGTACCGAAGAGAAGGTCTTCCCCGGCTACGTCTTGGTTCGGATGGTCCTCGATGAGGACACGATGATGGCGGTGCGGAGCACCCCAAACGTGATCAACTTCGTGGGTGCGGAAGATCGCCGTGCCACCGGCAAGGTCCGTGGTCACATCAAGCCTCGCCCCCTGAGCCGTCAGGAGGTGGATCGCATCTTCAAGCGGGCTGCCGAGAAGAAGCCTGTGGTGAAGGTCGATCTGACCGAAGGCGATCAAATCTTGGTGACCGCTGGTCCCTTCAAAGACTTCCAAGGCGAAGTCATCGAGGTGTCGGGCGATCGCAACAAGCTCAAGGCTCTGCTCTCGATCTTTGGCCGGGAAACCCCGGTGGAACTCGAGTTCTCCCAGATCAGCAAACAAAGCTGATTCCCGTGCGGCCGTCTCCCTGCGGAGGGCGGCCTAAGGCGGTGCTTCGGTTTTCGGAGTCCGCCGCACACGCTGCCCTAGGGTCGCGGATCCGCAGATTGCTCAAGACGCCAGGACGATGGCAAAAAAAGTTGTAGCTGTGATCAAGCTGGCGCTCGACGCCGGCAAAGCAAACCCCGCGCCGCCGGTGGGCCCTGCCCTCGGTCAGCACGGCGTCAACATCATGGCGTTCTGCAAGGAGTACAACGCTCGGACGCAGGACAAAGCCGGATACGTGATTCCGGTGGAGATCTCGGTCTTTGAAGACCGCAGCTTCACCTTCATCACCAAGACCCCTCCCGCTTCCGTGCTGATCGTGAAGGCAGCCGGAATCGCCAAGGGTGCCGCCACCTCTTCCAAGGGTTCTGTCGGGGCCATCAGCCGCGCACAGCTCGAAGAGATCGCCAAGACCAAGCTGCCCGACCTCAACTGCACCAGCGTTGAGTCGGCCATGCGCATCATCGAAGGCACCGCCCGCAACATGGGCGTGGCTGTGAAGGACTGAGTCTCGGGTTCATCCCGGCTCATCCATTCCTTTCTGTTCCTTAGCGGGGGAGAGCTCCTGAGCTCGTCTGCACCCCATTCCTGACATGCCCAAACTCTCCAAGCGCTATTCCGCCGCCGTCGGCAAGGTTGAAGAACGCGTCTACGCCCCGCAAGAGGCTGTCGACCTGGTGAAGGCCAACGCCACCGCCAAGTTCGATGAGACCGTCGAAGCCCACGCTCGCCTCGGCATCGACCCCAAGTACACCGACCAGCAGCTGCGCACCACCGTGGCCCTGCCCCACGGCACCGGTCAGAGCATTCGCATCGCTGTGATCGCTCGCGGTGAAAAGGTCGCTGAGGCCAAGGCCGCTGGTGCTGATCTGGCTGGTGACGACGATCTGGTCGAAACCATCTCCAAGGGTGAGATGGAGTTCGATCTGCTGATCGCGACCCCGGACATGATGCCCAAGGTCGCCAAGCTCGGTCGTGTCCTCGGCCCCCGTGGTCTGATGCCGAACCCCAAGGCCGGCACCGTCACCACCGACCTGGCCTCGGCCATCAGCGAGTTCAAGGCCGGCAAACTGGAGTTCCGCGCTGACCGCACCGGCATCGTCCACGTGCGTTTCGGCAAGGCCAGCTTTGACGCTGCCAAGTTGCTGGACAACCTGAAGGCGCTGCAGGAGACCATCGACCGCAACAAGCCCAGCGGTGCGAAGGGTCGCTACTGGAAGAGCCTGTACATCACCTCCACCATGGGTCCTTCCGTGGAAGTGGATGTGTCTGCGCTGCAGGACATCAAGCAAGAGGGCTGATCGTCCCCGTCCCTCTGCGCAAAGCCCCCGCCCCGGCGGGGGCTTTGTTGTATGTTCTTTCTCTGGCTAATGCCAGAAGGGTTACGCGCCCTACCCAAGACAGCAGGTCGAATTCCTGTTCTGCTCGCAGAACCTGAGTCCTTAAACCCTGCCGAGGTGTCCGCGACAGTTTTTCTCACCAGGGCTCCCTCGGGAGTTCGGGTTGGGTGAAGCGAGCCGCAGCCCTCGAGTACCGCCCGGTACTGGGGTTGCGTTCCCGGCTTGTTCCCCTGATCCGATCCTTAACCATGGGCCGCACTCTGGAGAACAAGCAACAGATCGTCGAAGAGCTGAAGCAGCTCCTTGGCGAGGCCGAAATGGCGCTGGTCCTTGATTACAAGGGTCTGTCCATCAAGGAAATGTCTGATCTGCGGACTCGTCTGCAGGCCAGCAACGGTGTCTGCAAGGTGACCAAAAACACCTTGATGCGCCGTGCCATTGATGGCAATAGCGCTTGGTCGGAACTCGATTCCCTCCTCACCGGCACCAACGCCTTCGTGCTCGTCAAGGGCGACGTGGGTGGTGCTGTGAAGGCCGTTCAGACCTTCCAGAAGGAGACCAAGAAATCGGAGACGAAAGGAGGCCTTTTCGAAGGCAAGCTCCTCTCCCAATCCGAAATCAAGGCCATCGGGGATCTGCCCTCCAAGGAGGTGCTCATGGCGCAGATCGCAGGTGCGATCAACGCCGTGGCCACCAAGGTGGCTGTGGGCATCAACGAAGTTCCTTCCGGTCTTGCTCGGGCGCTCAAGCAGCACGCCGATGGCGAGGGCAAGGCCGACTGAGGCCTGCTCTGCTGAGCTCTCCGATCCGACTGTTTACACAGATCTGTTGCTGATTCCCAACCATGTCTGCTACTACCGACCAAATCCTCGAGCAGCTGAAGTCCCTCTCCCTGCTGGAAGCCTCTGAGCTTGTCAAGCAGATCGAAGAGGCCTTCGGTGTGTCCGCCGCCGCTTCCGCTGGCGTCGTGATGGCTGCCCCCGGCGCTGCTGCTGGCGGCGGTGAAGCTGCTGAAGAGAAGACCGAGTTCGACGTCCACCTCGAGGGCTTCGACGCGGCTGCCAAGATCAAGGTCCTGAAGGCCGTCCGCGAGGCCACCGGCCTGGGTCTGGGCGAAGCCAAGGCTCTTGTCGAAGGCGCTCCCTGCAACGTCAAGGAAGGCGTGGCCAAGGCTGATGCCGAAGCCATGAAGAAGGCCATCGAAGAGGCCGGCGGCAAGGTCTCCCTCAAGTGATCCCGCCGTGGGCTGCTTCGGCAGTCCACTCCTTCAACGAAGCCGGCCCTTTCGGGGGCCGGCTTTTTTGTGTGTAGCGGCGGCTGAGCAATAAAAAAGCCCCGCCGAAGGCAGGGCTTTGAGCCGGAACGCTTCTGGGAGTCTGTCCTCGTTTCGACCCCGGAAGTGGTGTTCCGCACTCCTCACACGCCAAAACCTTACCGCCAGAGAAAAAGACCAGGCCGCCGGTTCGGGCCGCTGTCTCAACTGTCCCTGATCAGAATCGTGGCGTCTGCCCGGCGTAAGGGATCACCTGGAGGGCGATGGGGCCA
>Ga0181588_10004218_pt1 | contig 11865 bp, 10 predicted proteins | sample 071ome_26_FD_148607 | JGI IMG/M metagenome (GOLD analysis project Ga0181588, IMG submission 148607) | Coastal salt marsh microbial communities from the Groves Creek Marsh, Skidaway Island, Georgia - 071409BT metaG (spades assembly) | ecosystem: Environmental > Aquatic > Marine > Intertidal zone...
CTGGCACTGCGGCGAGGCCAGCGCGGCCGAGGATTTGGCCCCTGAAAATCCGGCCCTTGGAAAGCCAACCCTCGAAAATTCGACCCTTGAAAATTCAGCCACGGGGACTCTCGCCAGAAGCGATGCCGATATCATCGCCACCACAACGGGCGGCGGGCCGGTATTGCCATAGCAGAGAGCGGCGCGCCCGCTACGCCGTCATACCGGGTATCGTCAGGCCCGGCACCGGCGGACCCGCTGCATCTAAACTGTCAGGATGGTGCAACCGGTGGTCTGGCGGGCGGCAAGCGCCTGATGCACCTCGGCCACATTCTCCAGCGGCGCGCGCCGGTTGATGCTGACATTGAGCGTGCCGTCGGCGACCCTGGCGAACATCGCGGCGCTGGCCGATTCCAGCCAGTCGCGCTCGGTCGCGAAATGGAACAGGGTCGGGCGCGTCAGAAACAGCGAGCCGGCCGCAAGATCCTTGATCCGGAAATCGGCATAGGCGCCGGATGACTGGCCGAAATTGACCACCGTGCCATGCCGGCGGGCGCATTTCAGGCTTTTTGCCATGGTGTCATTGCCAACCGAATCATAGACGACATTCACCCCCGTGCCGTCGGTGATCCTCATCACCTCTTCCTCGAAATCCCGGCTGCGATAGTCGATCACATGGTCATAGCCATTGGCCTTGGCCAGCGCGCATTTCTCGGCCCCGCCGGCGGTGCCGATGGTTGTCGCGCCAAGCGATTTCATCCACTGCCCGGCGAGCAGCCCGACCCCGCCAGCCGCGGCATGGAACAGCACCGTGTCACCGGCGCCGACAGCGTAGCTTCGCGTCACCAGATAGGCGACCGTCAGCCCCTTCAGCATGATCGCCGCCGCGATATCGCTGGCGATGGCGTCGGGAAGCCTGACCACCATGTCGGCGTTGATCGCCCGGTGCGTGGCATAGGCCCCGTTCGGCAGCGTGTAGCCGACACGGTCGCCAACCGCCAGATGCGTCACGCCCGCGCCGACGGCGGTGACGGTTCCGGCCCCCTCGCTGCCAAGGACAAGATCCTTGTCGACCGGCCAGGGATAGGCACCGGTGCGGATATAGATATCGATGAAATTGACGCCGATGGCCTCATGCGCGATCACCACCTCGCCAGGTGCCGGGGTGATCTCGCCAATCTCGATCCGGTGAATGACCTCGGCGCCGCCCGGTGCCTGTGCCGCCATTGCATATCCCATCTTCATCTCCATCGCGATCTGTGCGCCGGGTCCGGCCGGCCTGTTTTCATCTTGGGCATCATATGGCGCGCATGCTACCTGTTGTCCAGCAACATCATCCTGTCCAGAAGCCGGCATATGACCTTCGCCACCACCTCCCATCTCGACCCCGAACACGCCGGCATCGATCACGCCAGTATTGATCATGCGAGCGCCCTCGACGCCGGCGATCCGCTGGCCGGGCTGCGTGACAGCTTCACGCTGCCGGCGGATGTGATCTATCTCGACGGCAATTCGCTGGGGGCGCTGCCACGCGCCGTGCCGGACCGGATTGCCGCGACAGTGACCGGCGACTGGGGCGACGGGCTGATCCGCAGCTGGAATGAGGCTGACTGGATCAACGCGCCGCGCCGTATCGGGGCGAAGATCGCGCCACTCATCGGTGCTGCCCCCGACAATGTCATCGCTGCCGACAGCACGACGGTGAATCTGTTCAAGGTGCTGTCGGCGGCGCTGGCGCTGCGCCCGCGGCGCCAGAAGATCATCACCGAGACGCGCAATTTCCCGACCGACAACTATATCGCCGAAGGGGTGATCCGGCAGACCGGCGGCGCGCACCGGCTTGTCCATGCCGATGGCGTGACGGCGATTGCCGATCTCCTGGATGATGATGTGGCGGTGCTGATGCTCACGCATGTGAATTACCGCGATGGCAGCGTTCATGACATGGCCGGGCTGACTCGCGCCGCGCATGATGCCGGGGCGCTGGTGATCTGGGACCTGGCGCATTCGGCCGGGGTGATGCCGCTGGAACTTGCCGGGTGCGACGTCGATTTCGCCGTTGGCTGTGGTTATAAATTCCTCAATGGTGGCCCCGGCGCGCCGGCCTTTCTCTATGTGGCGCCGCGCCATCTTGGCGGCGACGGGCAGCCGCTCAGCGGCTGGTTCGGGCATGCCGATCCGTTCGGCTTCGCGCCGCGTTACCGCCCGGCCGGGGACATCACGCAATATCTGTGCGGCACCCCGCCGGTAATCAGCATGGTGGCGCTGGAGGCTGCGCTCGATCTGTGGGACGGAATCGACATGCGGCAGATCCACGCCAAGGCGCGGCAGCTGACCGGCTATTTCATCGATCTGGTCGAGGCGCGCTGCGGCGGACATGACCTCGCGCTGATCTCGCCGCGTGATACCATGCGGCGCGGCGCGCAGGTTGCCTTCACCCATCCGACCGGCAGCCATGCCATAATCGCGGCGCTGATCGCCGAGGGCGTGATCGGTGATTTCCGCGCGCCCGATGTGTTGCGGTTCGGCTTCGCGCCGCTCTATACGCGCTTTGTCGATGTCTGGCACGCGGTTGACAGGCTGGCCGACATTCTCGATCAGCGGCGCTGGGACAAGCCCGAATTTCACCTCCGCCGAAAGGTCACCTGATGCCAGGATCAAAATCCGGACCCGCGCCCCTCGATTGGGGATTGCTGGCGCTTCTTGGCCTGATCTGGGGCGCCGCTTTCCTTGGCGTCGAGATGGCGCTCGACAGCGTGCCGCCGCTCTGGGTGGCGGCGGCGCGGATCTCGCTTGCCGCCATGCTTCTTGTCGGCGTGGCGTATCTGACCGGCCAGCGGCTGCCCGGTTTCGACACCGCGACACAGCGCCGGATCTGGCTGCATTGCCTTGGTATGGGGCTGTTCACCAACGCCATTCCGTTCAGCCTGCTATCCTGGGGCCAGCAGCTTGTCACCTCCAGCTTTGCCGGCATCACCATGGCGGTGGTGCCGCTGTTCGTCCTGCCGCTGAGCCATTTTCTGGTGCCGGGTGAGCGTCTGAGCGCGGCACGGGTGATCGGCTTTCTGACCGGGTTTGCCGGCGTAGTGCTGCTTGTTGGCGGCGACAGGCTGTTTTCATCGGCAGCCGGCAGCGGCGGCCTGATGCTGGTGGCGCAGATGGCCTGTGTCGGGGCAAGCTGCTGCTATGCCTGCGGGTCGATCATCACCCGGCTCTGCCCGCCCGTCGGCACGCTGAGCTTCGCCGCCGCCGGGCTGGTCTGCGCCAGCCTCGCGATCCTGCCGCTGGCCTTCATCACGCATGGCGTTCCAACATCCGTCAGCACTGTCAGCTTGACCGGCGCGCTGTTTCTGGCGCTGCTGCCAACCGGCCTGGCGACGATCCTGCTGACCATCATCATCCGTCGCGTCGGCCCGCCCTTTCTCTCGCTTGTCAATTATCAGGTGCCGATATGGGCAGTGCTGATCGGTGTCAGCATCCTCGGCGAGCCGCTTCCCGGCCATTTCGTGATGGCGTTGGCAACGATCCTGATCGGGCTGGCGATCTCGCAGCGGTTGCATCGCGCGACAACCAGCTGACATATGACAGAAGATCGCTGATCAGACAGCGTCGAAATCCACCTTCACGCTGTCGGTCTTCGGGCGCGCCTGGCATGACAGGATGAAACCGGCCTCCATCTCCCACGGCTCGAGTGAATAATTCGCGTCCATATCGACCTCGCCGGTGACAAGCCGACACCGGCAGGTGCAGCACATGCCGGCCTCGCAGGAATAGGGAAGCTCGACCCCGGCAGCCTGACCGGCGGCGAGAATCGTCTGACGCGACGGGTCCATGGCAAAGTGACGGGTGATGCCGTCAGCCCGCAATTCGACGCGGCAATCACCCTCGGCGCCGTCACCAGCCGGGGCGGGCTTGCTCTTTACCGGCGGCGCGGCGGCGGGTAACCCGGCTGGCGACAGGGCAGGCGACAGGGCAGGCGGCACGGCCGGGGTGAAATGTTCGGTGGCAATCCGCCCACCATCCATACCGGCGGCGACAAGCGCCGCGCGGCAGTCAGTCATCATGCTGTCGGGCCCGCACAGATAGGCTGCCGACAGGCGCGCCGGCGTGATCAGCCCGGCATCGACAAGGGCGGTGATCTTGCCGGCATCGACACGGCCGTTCAGCAGCGCTGTATCACGAGGTTCACGCGACAGCACATGCAGAACGCGGCAGCGGTCGAGATAACGGTCCTTCAGATCCTCCACCCGATCGCGGAACATGATCGAGGCGGTGTTGCGATTGCCATAGATCAGTGTCACCCGTGACCCGGGGTGGCCGGTCGCCAGCGCCGTCTCGGCAATTGACAGGATCGGGGTGATGCCAGACCCGGCGGCCAGCAGCAGGATATCTTCCGGCGCGCCACCATCGCCACCAGCATGGACAAAGCGCCCTTGCGGGGTCATCACGTCAATCCTGTCGCCGACCGCAAGACCGGTCAGCGCATGGCCGGAGAACCGCCCGCCCGCGACATGCTTGATACCGACCCCCAGCCTGCCACTATGCGGTGTCGTGCAGATCGAATAGGGACGGCGCACCTCCTCGCCATCAATATCGGTGCGCAGTGTCAGATACTGGCCAGGCAGAAACCGGTAGGAACCGGCAAGCTCCTCCGGCACCTCAAAGCCAAGCGCTACGGCGAAATCGCCGAACCGCTGCAGATGGCTGATCGTCAGTTGGTGGAATTTCGGAATCATGCTGGCAGACATCTTTCGTCGCGGGCCCTCGTCATCTCAGAGGCATTTGAAATAGTCGAAAGGCTCGTGGCAGGACAGGCAGCGATATTGCGCCTTGCAGGCGGTCGCGCCAAAGGCAGACAGCTCGGTTGTATCGAGACTGTCACAGCGCGGACAGGCCACCTGTGGCCGCGCAAAATAGTCGTGACTCCCGCTGCCGTCACCGCGCGGCGATGGCGGCGCGATGCCGGCCTGTTTCAGCTTCGCGCGGCCTGCCGGGGTGATCCAGTCGGTTGTCCAGGCAGGTGCCAGCACCCGCCTCACCCGCGCCTCATGCCCTTGCGCGGCAACGGCCGTTTCGATGGCCAGTTCGATGGCAAGGGTCGCCGGGCAGGCCGAATAGGTGGGGGTGACATCGATCTCGACAGCATGGCCGTCATGACGCAAATCGCGGATGATGCCAAGATCGCCGACATTCACCACGACAAGCTCGGGGTCGGGCACCGATTCGGCGATGCGGCGGATATCGGCCAGCACGGCGTCGCGGCCAACATCCCGGTCGATGTCACGCGTCGCTACCATGTCAGCCCCGGATAGGCCCGCTGCATGAACTGCATCTCGACCAGAAGATGACCAAGCACCTCGCCATGCCGGCCGGCACGGCCACCCGAAATGCCGGTGCTGATTTCGAGGGGCGGCAGCTGCGCCATGGTGAAGGTGCGGGCAACGGTGCTGTCGAATGCCGCCCTGACGGTGGTCGGATCAGGAAGCAGGCCGGCCGCGACAAGGCGCGCGGCGGTGTCGTCACTTTCGAACATCTCGCCGATATAGGGGACAAGATCATCCAGCGCCGCCCGCATCCGGTGGGCGCTTTCGGTGGTGCCGTCGCCAAGCCGGATCACCCATTCACCGCTGTGCCTGATATGATAGGCCATCTCCTTGACCGCCTTGCCGGCATGGTCGGCAAGACGCGCGTCGGGCGCGCCCGTCAGCCCGTCCCAGAGCGGGTGCATCCAGGCGGCGAACAGGAACTGGCGAAGCATGGTGTGGGCGAAATCGCCATTCGGCCGTTCGGCCATCAGCATATGGCGGAAATCGGTGCCGTCGCGAAGGAAGGCATAATCATCCTCACTGCGGCCGCCACCCTCGATCTCGGCAGCATAGCCATAGCACATCCGCGCCGTGCCAATCAGGTCGAGCGCCATGTTCGGCAGCGCCAGATCTTCTTCCAGCATCGGCGCATGGCCGCACCATTCGCTGAGCCGGTGGCCGAGAATCAGATGATCATCACCGATGCGAAGCAGCAATGCCAACAGATCGTCAGCAAGGTCAACGGCAGGATCGTCAGTAAGATCGTCACGGCCGGTCATCACATATGGCCCACATCATCGGGAATGTCATAGAAGGACGGGTGGCGGTAGATCTTCGAGGCTGTCGGTTCGAAATTCTCGTCCCGCTGGTCCGGGTCGGAGGCGGTAATGCTGGCCGATGGCACGACCCAGATCGAGACTCCCTCGCCGCGACGTGTATAGACATCTCGCGCCGCCTGCACCGCCATCACCTCGTCGCTGGCATGAACCGAGCCGACATGGCTGTGGGCAAGGCCGGTCCGCGGGCGGATGAACACCTCCCATAACGGCATCAGATTCTGGGACACCGGGTTCTCGGGCTTGGGATTCTTGGCATCATCACTCATCACGTATCTCCCAGGCGCTCACTCGGCCGCCTGCGCCTGCCGTTTGGCGGCATGCGCCAGCGCCGCCTCGCGTACCCAGGCGCCATCATCCCAGGCCTTGCGGCGGGCGGCGACACGTTCGCGGTTCATCGGGCCATTGCCCTTGACGACACGCCAGAATTCATCCCAGTCGATCGGGCCGAAATCATAGCTTTGCCGCGCCTCGTTCCATGTAAGGTCCGGATCGGGGATCGTCAGCCCCAGACATTCGGCCTGCGGCACGGTGGCGTCGACGAATTTCTGGCGAAGCTCGTCATTGGTGAAACGCTTGATCTTCCATTTCACCGACTGGTCGGTATTGCGTGATTCGCTGTCCGGCGGGCCGAACATCATCAGCACCGGTTGCCAGAATCGGTTCAACGATTCCTGCGCCATCGCCTTTTGCTCCGGTGACCCCTGCGCCAGCGTCATGACGATTTCATAGCCCTGGCGCTGGTGAAAACTTTCCTCCTTGCAGATGCGGATCATCGCCCGCGCATAGGGGCCATATGAACATCGGCAGAGCGGGATCTGATTCATGATGGCGGCGCCGTCGACAAGCCAGCCGATGGTGCCGATATCGGCCCAGCTCAGCGTCGGATAGTTGAAGATCGAGGAATATTTCGCCGTCCCGTCGAGCAGCTCCTCGGTCATTTGCTCGCGGCTGACGCCAAGCGTCTCGGCGGCGGAATAGAGATAGAGACCATGCCCGCCCTCATCCTGGACCTTGGCAAGAAGCGAGGCCTTGCGACGAAGCGATGGTGCGCGGGTGATCCAGTTGCCTTCAGGAAGCATGCCGACAATCTCGGAATGCGCGTGCTGGCCGATCTGCCTGACAAGGGTGCGGCGGTAGCCTTCCGGCATCGCATCATTCGGCTCGATCTTCTGCTCGTCATCGATCCGCGCCTGGAAGCGGGCGAGAAATTCCTCATCCTCGACAGTGCGCCCGTCGGCGCCGATCAGTCCTTGCGAATACATGGCCATTGGTCCTTTCCGTTCAGATCGCCACCCTTAAATGGCGACCATGGTCAGCAGCTCATAGCGCGCCACGAGATCATCCTCATGGTCACGAAGTTCGACATGCCAGCGCACCTCGCCATATTCGTCGGTGCGTCTGGTCTTGCGTTTGACCGTCAGATGGACGGTGATGTCGGTGCCGGGGGTCACCGGCTTTTCAAAAGTCAGCCCGTTGAGCCCGGTATTGGCAAGCACCGGACCCGGCGCCGGGTCGACAAACATGCCGGCGGCAAAGCTGAGAAGAAGATAGCCATGCGCGACAATCCCCGGGAAAAACGGGTTCGCCGCCGCCGCCTCTGCATCCGTATGGGCATAGAAACTGTCGCCGGTGAAATCGGCGAACTGCGCGATATCCTCGGCGGTGATCCGACGCGGCCGGGTGACCAGCGTCTCGCCGATTGCCAGATCGCCGAATCGGCGACGAAACGGGTGCGCCGGTCCCTCATGCGTGGGGCTGCCGGCAAGCCAGGTTTCACCGGCCGCTGACAGTAGGGACGGCGGACCCTGAAGGGCGGTGCGCTGCATGTAATGCTTGACCGCACGGATGCCGCCAAGCTCCTCGCTGCCGCCGGCCCGGCCCGGCCCGCCATGCACCATATGCGGCAGCGGCGCGCCATGGCCGGTGGCCTCGGCCATCGAGTCGCGGTTGTTGAAATAGAGCCTGCCATGATGGCTGGCGCTGGCGGCGACGAACCGGTGCGCCAGCGCGGCATCCCGGGTTATCACCGAGGTGACAAGCGCGCCGCCGCCGCGATTGGCAAGCGCCGCCGCATGGTCGGCATCGCGGTAGGGCATCAGACAGGCCACCGGCCCGAAAGCCTCCCGTTCGTGAAGATGAACCGCGGCGTCAGGGTCGGCACAGTCAAAGATCGTCGGCGCGACCCAGGCACCACCCTGCAGATTCTCGCCTGTCAGACGCGGAGCCTCGTCGCCGATGATGCGGCGCGCCTCGTCGGCGAACAGCGCGCAGGCGCCAAGAACATCCTGCTTCTGCCCGGCACCGGCCAGCGCGCCCATGCCGACTTCCTTCAGACGCGGATCGCCAAGCTTCACCTCGCCAAGCCGCGCCGCCAGCGCCTCGGCAATCGGGCCGCGAAGCTGTTCCGGCACCAGAATTCGGCGCACGGCAGTGCATTTCTGGCCGGCCTTGGCAGTGATCTCGGTCACCGCCTCCTTCACGAACAGATCGAATTCGGGGTCGCCAACCGCGACATCGGCGCCAAGGATGGTGGCATTCAGACTGTCCTGTTCGGCCGCGAACCGGACCGAGTTGCGAAGCAGGTTCGGCGTGCCGCGAAGCGCCAGCGCGGTATCGGCCGAACCGGTGAAACTGACCGCATCCTGCGGGCCAAGCCGGTCCAGAAGCGGGCCAAGCCTGCCCGAGACGAACTGCACCGCGCCGTCGGGAAGGCAGCCCGATTCAAGGATCATGCGAAAGGCCGCCTCGGCAAGATAGCCTGTCACGGTGGCCGGTTTGACGATCGCCGGCATGCCGGCAAGCAGGGTCGGGGCAAGCTTTTCCAGCATCCCCCAGACCGGGAAATTGAAGGCGTTGATATGGATGGCGACGCCCTGCAGCGGCGTGCAGACATGCTGGCCCACAAAACTGCCGCCACGCGACAGCATCTCGACATCACCATCGAGATAGACATGCGCATCCGGCATCTCGCGCCGGCCCTTGGAGGCGAAGACAAACATCGTGCCGATGCCGCCATCAATATCGATCCAGCTGTCGGATCTTGTCGCGCCGGTGAGATAGGACAGCTCATACAGCTCGGCCTTACGATTTGACAGATATTGGGCCAGCGCCTTCAGCATCCGCGCCCGGTCGTAAAAACTCATCGCACGCAGCGCCGGTCCGCCATGCGCCAGCGCATGCCTGTACATCGCCATCACATCAGGCGCGCCGGTGCCGGCATGACCAATCACCTCGCCGGTGAAGGCGTTGTGAAGCGGTGCCAGACCGTCCTGCGGTGTCACCCAATCACCGGCGACGAATGACTGAACCTGCATCAGGCTCATGACCCTGCCCTTTCTTCGCGGCCCTTCCTTCGCGGCCCTTTCTTCGCGGCAGCCGACAGGTCGGCGCCTGACAGGTGATTGCCGCCATGATCTTCTATTATTGACCGACCGGTCAGTCTATGTAAAGCCATATCATTGTGTTTGATATGCCGTTATCCAGCGCGGCGATGATGGCATGATGGACCGCAGACCCGCCATGACAACCGACATTTTTTGCTGGTCAGTGACCGGGCGGCATGCCTAGGCTTCGGGTCTTGAAGCAGCCCATTCCGGAACAGTGGAGGCAACTTATGAGTAACACCATTCTTGTGACGACTGACGGGCCGTTGCGGATGGTCACGCTGAACCGGCCGGACAAGCTCAACGCCTTCAACGAGGAGATGCATCTCGCCTTTCGTGCGGCACTTGAAGCGGCGCGGGATGATGACACCTGCCGCGCGGTGTTGCTGACCGGTGCCGGGCGCGGCTTCTGCGCCGGCCAGGATCTTGGCGACCGCGACCCGGCAAAGGGCGAGGCACCGGACCTTGGCGAGACACTGCGCCATTTCTACAACCCTCATATCAGGCTGATCCGGGAGATGCCGAAACCGGTGATCGCGGCGGTCAACGGCGCGGCGGCCGGCGCCGGTGCCAATATCGCACTGGCCTGCGACATCGTTCTGGCGGCGCGTAGCGCGAAATTCCTGCAGGCTTTTGCTCGCATCGGACTGATCCCGGATGCCGGCGGCAGCTGGTCGCTGACCCGCCTTGTCGGGCCGGCGCGGGCCCGCGCGCTGGCGATGCTGGCCGAACCGCTGCCAGCCGAGACGGCCGCCGAATGGGGATTGATCTGGAGGGCGGTCGATGATGACCTGCTGATGGCCGAGGCGCGGGACATGGCGGGCAGGCTCGCCAATGGCCCGACCACCGGCCTGGCGCTGACGAAACAGGCGATCCTGGCGGCGGCGACCAATGATCTCGAGGCGCAGCTTGACCTCGAGGCCGAGCTTCAGGCGCGCGCCGGCGCCACCGATGATTACCGCGAGGGTGTCACCGCCTTCCTTGAAAAACGCCCACCCCGTTTCACCGGACGCTGACACACCGCCGCCCTGCCATGACCTTTGACCTGACAAGACTTCCCGACGATTTCATCGACAACCCGCACCCGCATTACGCGGCGCTGCGCGAACGTCATCCTGTTTGTGAAATGGCAGGCGGCGGGCTGTTTCTGTCACGCCATGCCGACCTTGTCCGTGTCTACAAGGACCGCCGGACCTTCTCCTCCGACAAGAAGGTCGAATTCTATCCGAAATTCGGTGATTCGCTTCTCTATCAGCATCACACCACCTCGCTTGTCTTCAATGACGCACCGCTCCATACCCGCGTGCGGCGGGCCATTGCCGGCGCCCTGTCCCCACGCGCCACCGCCGGTATGGATGTCGTCGTACAGCGGCTTGTCGACGGGCTGATCGAAGATCTTGAGGCGCGCCACCGGGCCGGCATGCAGATCGACGCTGTGGCGCATTTCGCGCAGAACATTCCGATCGAGGTGATTGGCAATCTTCTGGCCATTCCGCGGGCCGAGCGGGCGCCGCTGCGCGACTGGTCGCTTGCCATCCTTGGCGCGCTGGAGCCGGAAATCTCACCCCGGCAATTCGAAGATGGCGAGGCCGCGGTCCGCGAATTCCTGGCCTATCTCGAGGCGATTGTCGCGCGGCGGCGCGCCGAGGGGGTGGATGATGCCAGCGATATCATGGCACGGCTGATCCGCGAGACCGGCGAGGCCGACGAGGATGCCAATCTGTTGCCGCATGAACTTCTTCAGAACTGCATCTTCATCCTGAATGCCGGTCATGAAACGACTACCAACCTGATCTGTTCGGGAATTTTCCTGCTGGCGCAGCGCCCGCAGATTGTTGCCCGCCTGGCCGAAAATCCCGAACTGTGGCCGGCCGCCATCGAGGAAATCCTGCGGATGGAGAGCCCGAACCAGCTTGGCAACCGCCGCGCCGTCGCCGATTTCGAGATGGGTGGCCGGAGCTGGCCAGCCGGCACATTGGTCACGCTTGGCATGGGGGCCGCCAACCGCGACCCGCAGGTGTTCGACCAGCCAGATGACTTCCGTCTCGATCGCGGCGACAATCCGCATCTTGCCTTTGCCGGCGGGGTGCATGTCTGCGCCGGCAACAGCATCGCACGAATCGAGGGCCAGATCGCGCTGGCAAGCCTGTTTGGTCGCTGGCCTGATCTGCAGGTGGCGGCCGGCATGCAGCGCTCGCCGCGGGTCCGGTTCCGCGGCTTTGAACTGATGCCGCTGACGCTGGCCAGCGGGGCATGAGGGCACTGGACTTTGCGCCGCGAAGCAGGGCATGGTGACACAATATTCAAAGGGGGCCGCCCAGCACGGCGCGGCAGATCAGGATACAGGGCCAAGAGGAT
>Ga0181588_10004222_pt1 | contig 11860 bp, 10 predicted proteins | sample 071ome_26_FD_148607 | JGI IMG/M metagenome (GOLD analysis project Ga0181588, IMG submission 148607) | Coastal salt marsh microbial communities from the Groves Creek Marsh, Skidaway Island, Georgia - 071409BT metaG (spades assembly) | ecosystem: Environmental > Aquatic > Marine > Intertidal zone...
GATCCAGCGCCTGGGATAATCGAACTTATAATATTGAGCCGCAAACATCTGATGCTGACCTACATCAGAGGTGACATAAGCCTCGCCTTTGGTCGCCTCATAAAGCGCCCTAATGGCGTCCTGGGGCTTGATCGCAGTGGACTCACCATAGCGCCGCCCGTGCCACAAGCCGTGGGCCTCGCGCCAGCTATCGATTTGTTGCCACCATTTAGACAAGGCGTCGGCATCGGGTAGGGTACGGTCCCCCGCTCCCATCTGCGATGCGACCTGCTTGTCCAATTCTTCAAGAACCGCATCAACCGGCCCCACTATGGGGACATCAACCGGAACGATCTTGGAAATGGACGCGGGATCAATATCGATATGAATGATCTTGGCGCCGGGACAAAACTTTGAAACGGTGTTGGTCACCCGATCGTCAAAACGCGCCCCTGCCGCCAAAATGACATCGGCGTGATGCATTGCCATATTGGCTTCGTAGAAACCATGCATCCCCAGCATACCCAGAAACTGGGGATCGCTACCGGGGTAAGCGCCCAATCCCATAAGGGTATTGGTCACTGGAAAATTCAGCCGGCGCGCAAGCGTCGTCAACTGAGTCGACGCCTCACCCTGAATCACCCCACCCCCCGCATAAATCACCGGGCGCTTTGCACTGAGCAGCATTCTGGCCGCTTTACGAATTTGCCCCGAGTGCCCTTTGGACGAAGGTTGATAGGAGCGAAGACTCACGGATTCGGGGTAAACATAGTCAAACTTGTACTCGGGATGCGTCAGGTCCTTGGGAATATCCACCACCACCGGTCCAGGCCGCCCAGTAGAAGCAATAAAAAATGCCTTCTTGATAGTGGACGGAATATCCTCGGTTCGTTGCACCAAAAAGCTGTGCTTCACGATCGGTCGCGAGATGCCCACCATATCGGTTTCCTGAAAGGCATCCTCGCCAATCAAATGACTCTGTACTTGCCCAGAGATGACCACCAGCGGAATCGAATCCATATAGGCAGTAGCGATACCTGTGATCGCATTGGTGGCGCCGGGCCCTGAGGTGACCAACACCACACCCGGCTTTCCAGTCGCTCGCGCATAGCCATCAGCCGCATGGGTCGCTGCTTGCTCGTGGCGCACCAAAATGTGGGGGACTTTATCGCCTTTGAACAAGGCATCGTAAATGTGAAGCGCCGCTCCACCGGGGTAACCAAAGATGTATTCGACACCTTCGTCTTCAAGCGCGCGGACGATCATTTCGCCGCCAGATAGCTTGGGCATGGCTATTCTCCATCTCGTTCAACATTCGGATGAAAAGACGCCATAGCATCCTTCCACCACATGTCGCACGAGACACCGGCCGGATCGCTCCGACGTCCGCCAGATCACAACCACAAAACCCATGTGCCGGTGACCTGCGAGGTAGCGCAGTGTCGAGCCCGAGCGGCAGGAGCAAAGCCCCTCCCCACGGAACCCGCAAACAGCCTTGAGAACTATCCCGTCCTGAAGGTGGGCCAGAGGGTAAGGGTACTTACCAATCGCCGTTGCCGCTCGCGTGACGGCGTGAATTGTCTGGGCGCAGCTACTGCAAAGTCAATAGAGGGTGACAAATGACCATAATCAAAAACGAGCACCGTTTACTCAAAAATGACTCTCATACAACCAATCGCCCGACCTCCCTAGCAAAACCGAATTAGGGTTGCGGGGGGCGCTTTCGGCCTCGCAGGCTTTCTAGAGCTTGTCGATATTCTCGACGCGAAAAGCCTCACGGACTTTGCTGGGTGGCGAGGGCGTGATGTCCACGACCTCAAAACCCTCAAGGCCAATAATCACAGACACAACCTCATCAGTAATACGACCGGGCCCACAGTTATCGGTGCAAGACTTTCCGCCATCAGACAATCTGACGGTCACTAGATTTGGGGGAATCGGTATACCTTCTCCAAATACCTTGCCCTTGACAGCCTCGGGCGAAAAGAGGGGTATACGGTAAGCCTTTGCGGTGCCTAGATCATTACAAAACCCCTCACTCGAACCCTGAGCCTGAAATGAGTTAAAAAAAACATAACCACCCCCGATCGCTGCGTGGTTGACAATTTGCTCGCCCCTATCGGGCATGTCGAGAAACCATCCACCGTATCGGAGAACATTTTGAGCTCGCGCTCCTTGGTCGTCGCTGGTGGTCATACCGGCAGACACATCTAATAGTGTATCGAGGTCAATAGTAGAGGTAGAGGGTGTGAGTGGCGTATCCACGAGCGCATAAAAACGATTCTCCACATTTTCATCAGAGTAGGGATAATTTTGTTTCAATGGCCGCTCTCGATCCCCCGATCCCAGCGCAATGAAGATGTTGTCACCAACCTCCGCCGCAATCGGTTGATTCATAAAGCGCAAACCATACCTGTTAGAGCGCGCTATTGGACTGCTTGGCCAGACCCATTCATGAGGCGACAGCCCCACCGTTTGATCAATGACACCTTCGGTGATGCTCGAGAAAGTAATTCTGTAGATCCGACCGCTAACATCAGCAGCGTAGGCGAAATCCATATAGCCGTCATAATCAAAATCGATAACTTCGATATCTGCGACAACGGGGGCCTGGGTTGGGAACGTGCGTAGCACCGCTCCGGTCTCGCCGTCCAACGCGTATATCTGCTTCCCGTTTTTACAGTCAGTTGGATTTAGCAAGGCCTGGTCCCGGTCAAGACAAGAGTCCCAACCCCCGCCAAGTAACAACACGGGATTGGGCCGCTCGCTCGACCCCCCTTCGCCCTCATAACCCCTTACCAAAGCAGCTACGGGCGTCGACCATGTCTGGCCAATACTCACCAGCTCTGCATCTGTACAAGTCGACTCAGCGTTACCGTTACAGCCGGCCCGCCAGAGGAAGCCGGGGGCCGCTGGTGGCTCTATCCCCGCGCCCTCAGCAGGACTCACATCTAAAGCATATATCATGCGTCCGCCGCGACGCTGAGTCAGGTACAAATAACCCTCAAGCAATCGTCCCTTATCATCGTAACGCGTGAAAGATCCGGTCGAGCCATCAAAAAAATACTCCTTTGCCTTTGCGCCGATCTCTTCCGACTGAGACTTGTCCAGTCCGAAGTAATCAACCGTCGGAGTGTTGGCGTAAAGTCTGCTGACTGCAGCATGATGTTCCGGTGCGATAAATGCCCAATCCTCATGACCGTCCTCAGGGTTAATCGCTCTATAAAGACCATCATTCGAGCCGTAGAGGACACGAAACTCACTTCCTCCCTCCTCTTTCTCACCATAAGTCAGGATTAACGGTCTGGAATGCACGATGTCGCCATGAATTGTGGGCCGTAGCCCCTCAAATGGCGCAATCTCTGGCTCTGATAGTCGGGGGTTGTCAATGTATGGAGGATTTTCAACAATCCCAGCTGACAAATCCGGCACTCTTAAATCCCCGCCTTTTAACCCCGGATTCGTGCCCAGAAGATATTCCAGTACATCCGTGTTGCCCGCAAAATCATCCGCACTGATTGGACGCAGCGGACCCCCAGCTGGATCCATGGTGAGTATTCTTCGAGAACTCTGACCACGTATTTTTTGGGCCGTGCCGCCCTTCTCCACGAAGGGTCCGTCTGGGGAATCAGAGAGCACACTGCGATCATCTCGAAACTCAAGCAAGCATTCGCTGGCAGGGCTGGGGTCGAGCTGTAGCCCCTCAAAGTAGGGCCCTACACCGCCTAACACATCTTTAATCACCGCCGAGGTGTCCTCGGTCCAAAAACTGGTAGCACAAGATTGTGCGAAGCCGGTTTGGGGGTTAATAGCCCGGTTTAGTGAGACATCTGCCAACCCCACCTCGCCGTCGAATACCGCAAGCTGATACTGCTTAAGATTTCCCAACCAGCGAGGCTTACGTTGGTTCGCAGGCCTGAACATACCAACGAAAACCTTGTTCTCAGCCTGCGCGCGATTGGTCGCGCTCAAAGGTAGGGTAACCGCAGCAAAAGAGGTATTGATGTCGACAATATCCCCAAAAATTCTTGCCAGCGCCTGCTCAATCTCCGCGGCATTAGTTGCCTCCTGACGATACCCTCCACCAACCTGAGCAGCGCTGTCCATCAATGACGAATGCGCCTCGCTCGGTTGGGTATTGAAGACGTCAATCGTATAGGTGGTTACGGGCAAGCGCGTTACCGTATCTGCAGGTCCCTCCTCACCCTGGATCTTCAGAGGCACGCCATAATCGTGCAAAAACTTTGTCCAATCGTCGAAGTTATATTCGGCACCATCGATTTTGTTGGCAGTCGGGCCGTAACTCCCTAACTCACCGCCTGCGGGCTTCAGAACCTGAAACTGTTTGCCTTGCCCGCATGAAGCGGCACCGAGGGAGACTTGCGAACAAAAACAGCTTCCACCAGTGGGACAATTCTGCGCGATGACAGTTCCAGCGGCCGCTTCGACAGGGTGTCCATTAATCTCCGTGTCGCAGGCATTACTGTTTGCAAAACAGGCTTGCGAAAAACCGAGAGAATCTGAATTGGAACTGTTTTTATTATCCTTTATCGCCTCAAATTCTCGCATCATGAGACCAGTGCCAGCATACCCGGCCAGAGCGTGCCTATTAGACTCCCCCAGAGCGGTGTAGAGGGCAGTCAGCGCATCGCTGTTAGCTTTGGAATCGACTTCTGGACCATTACTGTCAGGGTTGCTTATAAAAATGAGGTAGGTGTCAGAACATACGTCTGACACGGTCAATGGTGAACGAAATACCGAAAAAGGTGTTTTATAGGCCTGCTCGCGCGCCAGAGTAGGGGGAGTTCCTGCGCCGTTGAAGCTCTGCCTCTCACCGGCTAGATAAGCATAGATATCTGCCGCTAAATTACCGTACGCTGAATTAGAATTACGCTTTTCTATGGGCGCTGTTATGTTGTCTTTGATGTCGCCCAAGACCCGGGCTAGTTCTTCCCAATGGTCCATGACTGACTGCAACTCAAACCGAACATAACCTCCGTTCTCAAGCGCAGTACCCAGGGTCGTAAATTCCACTATCGCGACGTCGATGTCCTTACTTTGTGACCGAAGTTTGTTGAGCGTGTTGTAAATCGCCTGAACTTCCCCTTCGCCCTGAGTTCCACTGGGCCATTTTTGGCTCTCTCGGGACCAATTGGAGGTGTTGTCCAAAACAAAAATCACATTTGGGACGCTTACTGCGGCCGCACCATTGGCTAGCCCGCTGGCAAACAGGTCAATATCTTCAGAGGCGGCGGGCATGATTACGCCGAGGAACAACACCAGGAAGAGGTAGTGCATCGAAATCTGCTTCGCGACTTTCATTGCTCGCTCCAAAATTTCACGCCGCGGCTTTTGGACATATTGACTGCACCGCTTGCACGGTGGTCTGCCGAGAGATGCCCTGACGCATTTCTACTTTCGCGCCAGTGACGAGATCTACCGCAGTTGCTGTTACTTCAAAAAGCGCATTACCACACGCCGAAAAGCGTTGTTTGCGCACCTGGCATTCGCGGTCAGCAGGGTTATCGACGTAATTAAAAAATCGATTGGGGATGAGTACAAAAGAGAGACATTTGGGCGCAGTCATAGTGACGATTACATCATCCTCAACTTCATCGCCGGACAGGTCCAAGCATCGGGTGTACAAACTCCCCTGGCAACTTACCCTGAAAGCCCGTGGCACCTGCCCGGCAGCGCGAGGCGGCAAGAATCCGGGGGTTACGATCGCTTCCTGAATTGCAGCCAATGCGGCGGACCTGACCGCACTTCGTGCCTCGATATTTTGAACCACTCGCGTATTGGTCATTATGAGATTCGCAGAAGCCGATGCCAGAAAGGTCACGAGCGCGAGCATCAATAACGCGACCACCATGACCAGACCTCGTTCCGAATAGCGGATGTTCACCGACGGCGCCCCGCGACATTGACAAATTCCACCGTGCGAGACCTCAAAATTCTCTGGTACTCATCTTTCTCAATGGTCCAAATCTGCCCGGGCAATTCATAAATGTTGCTGTCTCGGTACCCCACCTCAGGCGTGCTGGAGCGAACGATCATGCTCATATTCGCACCCACCACATTTTGCCAATCTGCGGCGCGCTGCGCCTCAGACCAACTTTCGTCGCCCACCGAGCGCACCACATCATAGTCACCGTCCAAGTTGCGATCGATCAACCATTCAAATCGCAGTGCCTCTACGCCCTCTACCAAAACTGTTGCGGTATAGGTATTGGACTCTCCAAGTTCCAAACGCACCAACTCGTCACGATGATTAACGTAATAAATGCGTGAGATATATCGGTATATCGGCGCCCTATCTGACGCCTCAGTTCCGCAGTCAAAACCCCGATAATTAAGGACGCTTTTGGCGTTAAATTCGGTGACTCGGTAAAGCTTGACCTCGCCACCTGACAAGCCCGCATTAGCGTCTGAGCAACCGTTGGACTGGATATGAAAAAAATTTCCTATTGCAGCGCACTTGTCCCCACGCGGAGCGCCTGCGGCGCAAGTGCTCGCTCGACGGATCGCAAAAAACTCCTCGGTATCTTTTGCGGGTGAGATGCTGATGTCACAGGCTGCAGAGGACATTGCTACCTCAAGGTCAACACCCAATCCGGAAGTCAGCGGGTATTCCATAGCCCAGCCCAGCTCCACACGGGGATTGCGGCCATCCTTGCCGCTGCCAGCACATGGTAACGGTGGCACCGGGTAACCTGTCACTGCCTCGCCTGCCATCTCTTCAGGCCGTAAGGGACCAAAAGTTAGATCATCGGCCACTAAGGGATAGTCTGCTTCACCCCAGTAACCTGCTAGCGCAAGCTCCCCCGCCAGCAGGTCCAAGGCAAAAAGACTATTCTCGAGTTGTCTGCTGGCCCTGCTAACGTCGTCCTGTGTTCTGCTGCTATTTACGTAGAGATCAGTGACACCAAGCACGATCAACAACCCCAAGGCCAAAGAGATCATCAGCTCAATCAAGCTAAAGCCAAGATATCTACGCTGCAGATTCGATGAACACATCGCCTTATCTGACCACAACGTCTCGGTAAAGGACGCGACGAAATGCCTCATCAACAGAAGGGTTGACGGCATCGGCATTAGTAAACAGGCCAGCACCACAAGGCGCATACGGGGCAACTTGCGCGGTCAGACCCTGCCACGCCACCGCTACGCGGACTACGGTTTCACCGTTTGCGCGTTTATCGGTCTCGAGGCACCCCATTGCTCCCAGAGGCGCACCCAGCCCTCTTGCATCGGCCTCGTTTACTTTCACCGACAAACCCCTCAGCACTGCCGCCCAATGGCACCGGTCATTTGCAGCCCTGTCCTCAGGACTCAATGGGTCATCAGCATTTTCGAGTGTCGAACAGGATACCCCGGTATCAAACGACTGATAGTTTTCGAAGGCATCTATGGGATTCATTCTCACGCGCTCTGCCATATCATCGACTAAAGCCGTGACCAAGGCGCGCTGATGGGCCTCAAAACCAGTGTTGATAGTACTCACCTGCAGCGCGGCAAGCCCGAGCAAGCCAATAGCAATCAATATAAAGGTGACCAGCACCTCAATTAGGGTAAATCCTTCATTGAAACACTTGGTTGTCACGGGCACGCTCCTGCCCAAGCGACGTTTTTGCCAGCGCTAGGACAAGAACCGTTGCAGGAGCCCGACTCTGTCATCACGCGTCCGTCTGTCGTCACACTCAAACATACCTGACATACCCCACTTGACAGCGGTGCGCTTAGTGTCATTTGAGGGCAGCCCGACGCGCGTCCCCAAGCGTTGAATTTAATGGCATCGTGAGTGGTAAGAGCGATAGCTTCCACTGGAATAAACTCTTGAATAACCCGGTCACCGCAGATGTCTGAATCAGCATCGGGTTCTACGCACCAACCGTCACTCCAACTCTGTGCTCTTGGGAGTACTGCAACCGGTTCGCCGCGCTTGATAGCTTCGGCCCTCGCGGTGACCATAGAGATTCTTAATTCGTTACTTGCCTGACGGAGCCGCTGTTCAGTGAGCATGCGAGAAAATGAGGGCGCAGCAAGAGAAACCAACACCGATAGAATGACGAGCGCATTCAGCAGCTCAATCAGAGACAACCCCCTTTGCCTCTCGCCTACCATGGCTTCTGCTCTGGGCCACCACAGTAACGCCACTTTGCCCCAGTGTTAGACAAACACAACGAGCCATCAGCGGCTTGACTTGAGCCCGCCACCGGATGAAGCACCATATTGAAGCGCGGTGGCAAGTCCACAGGCACATCCATGATCAAGTTGGCTACATCGTAGGAGTTAGAGGCGCCTGCAAACTCAGGACCCAGCGAGCCGGCAGAGGCAGTTGAGTAACCCAACTCTTGCAGAGAATGGGCATATCGCCGCCGAATCATCAAAAAATTTTGCTGTCTTTGAGCTAACTCCATCAGCAAGGCCTGCCCCTCGGCACGATGTCCTTTCCTGATCTGTCCGAGATACGATGGATAGGCGATTCCCGCAAGGACACCAACGATGGCCACCACTATAATCAGCTCGATCAGCGTGAAGCCGGATTGGCCCCTGATACGGGCGCACCTTCGCGACTCAAACGCGACGCCCTCAATGCTTGTCAATAAAACTGAGCTCACCTGACCTCTCCCAATGCCCTGCACGATCCCGATATTCGCATTTCGCAATTATTTGCATTTTGCGAATTACGGGCATGCTACCTGAGATTAGCCTCGAGGAAAACCCCCTCTAGATCTGTCGATTCGAGTAGTTTTTGGCATGCTTTGCAAGGCCGTCTGCCAGTCGGCCAAGGCCCAATGGTAGGCGCCCGCCAGCAATACCGCGCTTATGAGAACCAATAAGGCCGCCACCGCCATGGCAAAAATTCCTAGCTGGGCGCTCCTTTTCGGTACCGACGAGAATCGAGGTGACCTAGTCAATCGAGGAAGCCAGCGAGGGAAGGAGCAAGCGGGCGACGCGAAGCGCCGCCAAATCATCCTCCGCACTGCCCGGAAGCACAGCCAGTCTCAATGACAACAGCTGCATCGGATTCACATCAACCCCATCATTTACCAGTGAAAAAGAAGACGCAGAATCCAATTTGGGTTGCCAATCGGCGACGCCAGCAACCAAGGTTTCAGCGGGCTGCCATTTGTAGGCAGAATCATCGGACAACGCCTGAAACCGGAGGGTTGGCACCCCCTCAACACTGGCGTGCCCGCTGCGGTCAGTCAGTAGTACCCGCTGTAGACGGCCCCAGGGCCAACCGGGACGACAACGATCGGGTCGGTCCATATTGGCCTGCCATGTCACTTGCCATTCGGTTTCCGTGTTGATAGGCGCGAGATGGCCAACACAGTCCGACGGACTGATGACATAACCCGGTTCCGTTCCACAGTCGCGCGGACATGCCCTTATCTGCTCAACATAGAGCCCCCAGGTCGCATCACTTTCACCAATACATGGCAGCCCTGTCATCTCAATCACGTCAATACCACCCCAGCGCCCGGACGAACCAGCAGCACTCGGTGACAAGCAAATGGGCGCCGGCGTGCGCCAGCCCTCTTCCATGATTATGCTATCGGCGCTGCTCGCCCACTCCGGTGGCATTCTCGCAGTAGCCAGTGTTTGCTCGATGAACCGCATCACCTGCCGGGCTCGCATGGCCTGATCACTTTGTGCCGAGGAGGCCGCAGCGGTATAGAGGAGGTCGGCAGCGGCTGCAAACAGCGCGGCCACAAGGGTGAGCGTCAATGCATTCACAATAAGGAGCTCGACAAGGGAGTAACCCTGCAAACACCGAAAACCATAGTCCCCGTCAGGCCACGCGATGTCCCCTTCCTTGGAGTTGGCAATTGAAAGCGTCATCGAGGCCGAAGTGGATGCGTCAATTCAACACGCTCGCCGGATGATGAAAGCCAATCGAGCACTATTCGAGTGTCTGGGACAATTCGCAGCTCGCTATGCGCCAATTCTCCCAGCCATTCCTGCAAACCATTACAATGCGCTTCGCGCACAGAGTCGGGCAGTGCTGCACACCACGCGGACAACGGAACGCCATCTTCTGCGCCTAGCCAGTACAGTGCCGCCACTTCTTTCAGAATCAATACCGCCAAGGTTATTTCGTAGGCTTGGGTATTCAGTGTGACGACGTCGAGGGTTAGCTCAAATAACGCCAACATACCCGCGCTACCCACCAATACTGCCAATAGATAGTCCATCCAGATCACGGGGAAATCCCCTCAGATGAAGCCCACTGCCCCAGATGATTCAAAGCGAGGCTAGGCAATTCGCCATCGGGATCAATTAACCTGAGCGAATAATGCGAAACGTCTGACTCTACCCGCAATTGATAGCGCCGCGCCACCGAGCTACCTAACGAAGCGAGAGGGGGCAGCTCGTCCTGCTTTGCAAAGCGCCCATTCCCCTTCAGGAAGCGGTGTTGCCGAATGGCTAGACGCTGTAAAACCGATCTTGCCTGTTGAATGAGCGCCTCATTTCCCGCGGCGCGCCAAGAGGGCATAGCAAGAGCGACAAGAATAGCAAGTATGGCAATCACCGCCATCAGCTCCACTAGGGTGAAACCGCGTTCCGGGGTGGTGTGCCTTTTGGACATGCCGCTACCTTTGCTCAACCTTCAGGTTGGGAAAGTTAGCGGCCCTAGGGGTTACACGAGAGCACGCTGGATGGTTCCGATGAGTTATCGACAGATCCGATCGATAAGGCCCTCATGCCGCTCGAGATATTTCGCCCGCCTTGGCAAACACAATCTCTTGGCCAGTCATCGACGCTTCAATGACATCGCCGGGCGCAAATTGGTCAGTTAACAATGCCTGCGCTAAGGGGTTTTCAATCAACCGCTGAATCGCGCGCTTCAGTGGGCGGGCCCCATACACAGGATCGAATCCCTGCTCGGCAAGATAAACTCTAACCTCATCACTGACCACCAGGCCCAGCGACCGCTCCTTCAATCGCGTCATCAACGCCGCCAACTGGAGCATCGCGATTTGGCCAATATGCGCTTCATTCAATGCGTGAAAAACCACCGACTCATCAATACGATTCAGAAACTCAGGCCGAAAATGCGCCTCAACCTCATGCATCACCGCGGCCTGTATATCCGCCTGAGACGACTGATCCACCGCGTCACGAATATGCTCAGAGCCCAAGTTAGAGGTCATCACCACAACGGTATTGCGGAAATCAACGGTCCTACCTTGACCGTCGGTCAATCGTCCGTCCTCCAACACCTGCAATAAAATATTAAAGACGTCGGGGTGGGCTTTTTCAACCTCGTCGAGTAACAGCAGCGAATAGGGTCGGCGACGCACTGCTTCAGTGAGATATCCACCCTCCTCATATCCGACATAGCCAGGGGGCGCGCCGATCAATCGGGCCACGGAGTGCTTCTCCATGAATTCGGACATATCAATGCGCACCATGGCCTGCTCGCTGTCAAAAAGATAATCGGCCAACGCCTTGCACAGCTCCGTTTTTCCCACCCCTGTGGGCCCCAAGAATAAAAATGACCCATTGGGACGCTGTGGGTCCGCTAATCCAGCGCGAGCGCGGCGTACCGCGTGTGAAACCGCCGTCACCGCCTCATCCTGTCCAACTACTCTGGCATGCAAAGTCTCTTCCATACGCAGTAATTTTTCTCGATCGCCCTCCAGCATTTTGGCGACCGGAATCCCCGTCCATCTCGACACCACTTCCGCGACCTCGTCCTCAGTCACCCGGGATCGCAACAATGTCGGCTCCGCCTGCACTTCGTCCGCAGAAGCGAGTTGCCGCTCAAGGTCGGGGAGCACACCATGCTGCAGTTCCGACATCCGGGTCAGGTCTCCCGCACGACGCGCCTGCTCGAGGTCGAGCTTGGCCTGCTCAATATCACTCTTAA
>Ga0181588_10004232_pt1 | contig 11840 bp, 13 predicted proteins | sample 071ome_26_FD_148607 | JGI IMG/M metagenome (GOLD analysis project Ga0181588, IMG submission 148607) | Coastal salt marsh microbial communities from the Groves Creek Marsh, Skidaway Island, Georgia - 071409BT metaG (spades assembly) | ecosystem: Environmental > Aquatic > Marine > Intertidal zone...
GCGACCATCCCGGAGGACTTTCGCACGGCTGTCTACCTCGCCGATGTCGAAGGATTCAGCTACAAGGAAATCGCGGACATCATGGAAACCCCGGTTGGCACGGTGATGTCGCGCGTCCATCGGGGAAGAAAAGCGCTGCGCGCATTGTTAACCGATTATGCACGCGAACGTGGCCTGCTGGTCGAGGAAGATCAGCGGGAGTCGGCAGGTTCGATCCAGGAGAGGGCGGGTGAGTCGGCATGAGTTGTGGACGACCGCACGAAACGCCCTGCACCGAGGTCATTGCCGCGATGGGCGCCTACATCGACGGAGAGGTCGGAGCCGAAGAGTTCAGGTTGATCGCGATCCACATCACCGAATGTTCGCCGTGTGAACGCGAAGAACAGGCGTACCGCCGCGTCCAGGCGCTGGTCGTGCGTGCCGTTCGGCGGCAGGTTGCTCCAGAGACCCTCCGCGCCAAAGTGCGAGCCAACCTCACGGGAGGAAACACCGGCGACGGTGAGGCCCCGGAGTAGGCTCGCGCGATAGCGATTCCATGGGGAGCGCAACGAATCGACGAGGAGACATGGCACACACGATCAACGCAGAAATGGTGGCGTCGGTTCATAGCATCGTGGTCACTGCGGGAGATCAGGTCGCAGCCGGTGACCCTCTGGTGGTTCTGGAGTCAATGAAGATGGAGATCCCGGTGCTTGCCGAACACGCGGGCACCGTCGCGGAAGTCTTCGTTGACGTGGGAACCGTGGTGCAAGAGGGCGATGCCCTCGTAGCTCTCGTCTAGGTGGCCTGGTGAAGCACGACATCGCCGCCGGTAGTCGGGACGATTGGGTTGGGCTGCAGGGACAGGTAGTTGTGCGCATCGAAGAATCAGATACCGCTCGTGCACTCGGCAGTGGAGACGTACTGGTCCTGGGGACTCCTCGGCTCATCGCCGTGCTCGAGGAGGCGTCCGTAGCCGCGATTCTGGCTGTTGTGGCCGACGAGGATACTTCCGTCGGAACTCGGATTGACGTTCTGCACCGCCGGCCCACGCCCGTGGGGGCCGAACTCGAGGCCGTCGCTCGGGTGGTCTCGGTCGAGGGTTCGCGCGTGGAATTCGAAGTCTGGGCCAATCACCTGCTGCCGTCGGGGGAACGCGAGGCGAACGTGGGACGAGGAACCATCACTCGGGCGATCGTTGCTCGGGCGGACTTCCCGTCCTAGAGATCGGGCGTGGATCCCGTTCCTAAGTTCCGTTCCTAAATTCCGGTGGTCGATCGCGGATAGGCGATCTCCGGATCGGTGAGCACGTTGACCAGGTACGGACCGTCGTGCTCGCGGGCACGATCCAATGCCGGGCCGATCTCGCCGGCCACGCTGACCGTCTCCCCGGCCCCACCGAGCGCGCGGACAACGTCGTCGTAGGCAACCGGTGGTAGGTCGGCGATGACGTCGTAGCCGTAGAGGAACCGCATCGGGTGTCGCTCCAGACCCCATCCGGAGTTGTTGCCGACCACCATGGTGACGCGAACGCTATGTCGAACCAGCGAATCCACATCCATCAGCGAGAAGCCCGCGGCACCATCACCCATCAACAGCCAGGGGCGTGATCCCGGTCGCGCGATGTGGGTGCCGAGTGCGTATCCAGGTCCGGTTCCCAAGCAACCGAAGGGACCGGGGTCGAGCCAGCACCCGGGAGAACCCGGCTCGATGAAGCGACCGGCGAACGACACGAAGTCGCCACCATCGCCGATCACAACGTCGTCCTCGGCGATGCGTGTGCGCAGTTCACCGTAAATGCGAGCTGGGTGAATCGGGGAGGCATCGCTGGTGAGAATTCCTTCGTCGGCTGCCCATGCCTCTCGGGCAATCTCCGACAGTCTGCGGGCCCACGCATCCACGTCGGCTCGTTCGGCGTTTACAAGGGTGGTGAGTTCATCGAGGGCCGCCCCGATATCGCCGATGATCGGAACTGCGTGCGCCGCGTGATGCGCAACATGGGATGAGGCATCGATCAGATGTACCACAGTGGTCGGTTGGCCATCGCCATCCTTGGAGCCGAACGTTCCGTACCCGAGGCGAAAATCCAAAGGAGCGCCGGCGACGATGACGAGGTCCGCGTCGGAGAAGGCGGTCGAGCGAGCTCGGGTGACAAGGAGGGGATCGTCGGGCGAGAGGATTCCGCGACCCATCCCGTTCGCGATCGTCGGAATGCCGATAGCTTCGACGAAGCGCCGAGCAGCATCGACGGCGTCCCCGGCCCAGACGTCGGATCCGATGACCAGTACCGGCCGCGATGCCGCAGCCAGGAGTTCGGCGGCGCGGTCGATGTCACCGGAAATCGCGCGGTTCTTCGTGGTCTCGTCTGAGCTGTTCCCAGCAGTGGCTACCGAGGGTGTGAAGAGCACGTCCATGGGGATGTCGACGAACACCGGGCCTCGATGCGCGGAACGTGCGAGTTCGAAGGCCGACCGGACACCTGATTCAACGAGCGATGGGTCGTGGATGGTGGTTGCCGATTTGGTCACCGGGGCGAGTAGTGGAACGTGGTCCAGTTCCTGTAACGCGCCTGAGCCCCACCGGTAGTTGGGGGCGCGTCCACCGATCACCACGAGCGGACTGCCATTCATCCACGCTCCGGTGATGGCGCTCATTGCATTCGTGACGCCGGGACCAGCCGTTACCGCGGCGAAGCCCGGTACCCGGCTGAGCTTGCCGACCGCCTCGGCAGCGAAGACGGCCGTCTGCTCGTGTCGGACGTCGATCAAGGGAAGGCGTCCGTGTATTTCAGCGGCGCGGGTGTCTGGGGCGGACTTCACAGCGTCGACACCGCCGACTGCTGCGTCGTAGAGCGGGAAGATGTGGGCACCGGAGAGGGTGAAGAGCGCCTGTGCGCCGTGGCCAAGCGCGGCGTCGATCGCGTGGTGACCGCCGTGCTGCGCGGGTGAACCTGAATCGGTCATCGGACCACGCTACTTTGTATTCCGTGCCGATACCCGCGCGATTGGTCAACGAGCGAACGGATCTGTCGGCCGCTGACCTCGAGCACCTGACGTCGATCGTCGAGGAATGGTCGTTGCTTGCTGATTTGTCGTTGTCGGACCTGATCCTGTGGTTACCGACCTGGAACGACGCCGGAGCCGTGGCTGTTGCGCATGTTCGCCCAACGACGGCTCCAACCAGCGTGCCAGAAGATGTGATCGGCAAGTTCGTGCCTCGGGGTCGAGTGGGTGTGCTCGACCAGGCCGCGACGTTCGGCCGAACCGTGCGGGCGCGTGATGTCTCGAACCCGCTTGTTCCCACCGCGCTCGAGGCGTATCCGATCCACCGCCCGGTACGGGCCGCCCGCTCGGCCGACAGCGAAGGGGAGGCGGGCAGGGACCGGGACGTGATCGGGGTGGTTGTTCGCCATGCATCGTCGGCTCCGCGGGTTGCTGGACAGTTGGAAGACTTCTACCTGTCCACGGCAGACACCCTGTTGGGCATGTTGGTCTCGGGTGCGTTCCCGGTTACCGAAACGGTCACCGGAGCCAGTGGTCGGCCTCGGGTTGGTGACGGTGTGGTGCGGTTGGACCCCACGGGCGCGGTTGCCTACGCAAGCCCCAACGCGGTGAGCGCACTTCGACGGCTTGGTCTGGCTATCGATCTCGTTGGCGCGGATTTTGCGAACGTCGTTGTCCGACTCGTGCACCGGCACGGAACGATGGACGCCTCACTCGCGGATCTAGCCCGCGGCAAGGTCGCTGGCCGTGCGGACATCGAAGGATCGAACGCCACGGTGCTGCTTCGATCCATTCCGTTGACAGGCGCTCCAGGCGGCGACGGTTCGCTGCTGCTGTTGCGCGACACCACGGATATCCGGCGGCGTGAACGTGCGCTGTTGTCCAAGGACGCCACGATCCGTGAGATCCACCATCGGGTGAAGAACAATCTGCAGACGGTGGCGGCGCTTTTGCGTCTTCAGGGACGGCGGTCGGATGATCCGGCGGTGTCAGCTGCCCTCGCCGATGCGCAGGTTCGGGTCGCGGCGATCGCGGTCGTGCACGAGGCGCTCTCGGCCGACCCTGGGCCCGATGCGGACCTCGGAGAGTCGGTGGACTTCGACCGCATCGTGCGGGCGCTGTTCGCGGTGGTGGTCGATGATCCAAGTGCGGGGCCAACGCTGGAGACGGTCGGGGATGCCGGACGGCTTCCGGCGGAGACTGCCACGCCGCTGGCCATGTGCGTCTCCGAACTCGTCCACAACGCGGTGCAGCATTCCCGGGGGACCTACGTTCGGGTGAGTGCCTCCCGCGAACCGGGGATGCTGCGCATCGAGGTGAGCGACGACGGGACGGGATTCGAGGCAACCCAGACGGCCGATGTCGGCCTTGGCCTGCAGATAGTGCAGTCGCTGGCCGCCACGGAACTCGGTGGAAGTTTCGAATTCACCGAGCAGGACTACGGGACGACGGCTGTCGTGACGGTGCCGATCTAGGCGTTCGTGCGAGCCCGAAGGCGGGCGTTGCGGCGCTTTAATGCGCGTCGTTCGTCCTCGCTGAGCCCGCCCCAGACGCCGGCGTCTTGACCGCTCTCGAGCGCCCAGCGCAAGCATTCGTCGACAACGGGGCAGCGTCGGCAGACGGCCTTGGCTTCTTCGATCTGGATGAGTGCCGGCCCGGTGTTGCCGATCGGGAAGAACAGCTCCGGATCCTCGTCACGGCAGGCTGCCTCATGGCGCCAGTCCATGCGTCATCACTCCAAAAAGGTGGGCACCGGGGTTACCAGCGCTCGTGAAAGCAGTCACGATCGGGCCCAACTGGGAGGGGTTTCGGGGGGTCTCCCCGGCAACCCTCGGAGGAAGGCGACCCGAGCGTTCCTGCTTAGGGCGCCTCTAGGGTTGCAGAGCGGGCCGATGCGCACAACCCCAAAGCACGACGTTTCGGGGCTGGGACCTGTCATTTTGATCACAAGTGGGCTAAATATCCCTTTTATTCTGCGTCACGGACCCATCACCAGCAGAGCACCGGGGTGGGCGGAAAAGACAGCCCGCGCGGTGATTCCCATACCTTCCCCATCGATCTGGATAGGCACCGCCTGCTCTGCGTCGAGGGTGAACGTGGCCTGGTCGTGCCATCGGATGATGCTCGTCCCCGACGATCCACGATCTGCCCGGGAGAGCATCCGGGCAGCTGCTCGCATGGTGGTAAGCGGTCCAAGACCGCGGAGTGCGAAGAGGTCTAGGCCGGTCTCGAAGGACGCGTGCGGACACGGATCCACCGGCACCGCGCCGAAGTAGGTCCATGGCGCGGCGTTCTGCACGATGCCCAGGACCACCCCGGACTGCGGCGGTGAGCCTGGGCGGGTGAGTGTCATTGTCGGTGACCGACGGTCTTTGAAGTATTCGCGCACCGTGGTCACGAAGTAGCGCATCGGGGTCGCGCGGCGTCCACTGCGCCGCTGCTCCTCCATCGAGGCGATGATCCTGGCATCGATGCCGAGTCCGGCGTTCACCGCGAACCATCGCTCGAATTCGCCGGTCTCCACGCGACCGAGGCCGATGCGTCTGAAGACGCCGTCTCGGGTAGCTCGCAGGATCACACCGGTGGCCTCGACCGGGTCGGTCGGGATGTCCAAAGCCCGGGAGAACACGTTGGCGCTGCCGCCGGGAATCAGGCCGAGGGCCGGTACGGAGCGTCCAGGGCCGTCACGAAGAATCCCGTTCAAAACCTCGTTGACAACGCCGTCGCCACCGAGCGCGATAACCGCGTCGAGCCCGTTGTCCAAAGCCCACTCGCCGAGATCCACGCCGTGTCCGCGATGGGTAGTGAACGTTATTTCCAGGTCCAATTCATGCGACAGCGCCTGCACGATCACATCGGCGGTGCGTGTCGAAGTTGTGGTCGCCCGGGGGTTGACCACCAGGAGCGCCCGCATGGTGCGGAGCCTAGGCTGAATTATGTGCGCCGCCCGACACAGCCCTTACTCATGGTGCTGGCCACTATCGCTGCGATCGAGGGCGCGGTGCTCGTGGGCTACGCCGGGTACGACATCTTCCAAGGCTTGACCGTCGGACTCACCGGACCGGCGGAAGTGTCGAATCTCCCAGCCCTGGTGCTGCAGATCGTCATCTTCGCTGCGCTGGGCGTAGGTCTGCTCGCCATTGCCCGTGGATGGTGGCTGTCGAAGTACGGGGCAAGGGCGCCCTTCATCCTGGCCCAATTGCTGGGTTTGGTTGTTGGTTTCCCGCTGGCGCAAGCACCGGACTCCGGCACGCGCGCGATCGGCGTCGCTCTTGTTGGCGTTGCACTGATCGGTATCGCCGTCTCGCTGCTCCCACCCGTGACGCGCGCGATCGTCGATTCGAACTAGCTCGCGGTTGTCGAAGCAGACCGCTCGAATTCGACGGGTGCATCGAACGCGGCGCGCCGACTAGCTCGGCGCAGGGCTATCAACGTGCCTCGACCTGCGATCAGGATGAGTCCCGCCGCCAGTAGTGCCCGTGGAATGTCGAAGCCGAGTGACGTCACCACGCTGAACCGCAACCATGAGGTGAGATTGTCGATCGGGCTTGCACCGGGTGTGAAGGCGATCTGCGGTGCGAGGTCCATGGTGAATGGCCAAAACCACAAGTTGAGCGCGAATCCGAAAGCAACGGCGGCAACCGCGGCGTAGCCCGCGAGGAGCACCACTTCCCGCCACGGGTGATCCGGGTGGAGTCGTCGGACCGCGGGAACCCTCGCCAAGAGTCCAGCACCCATACCGATCCAGGCCGCCGCGATCATCTGGAATGGCAGCCAGGGTCCGATACCTCCCGTGACCAGCGCCGATGCGAACAGCGACACCGAACCGAGCACGAAGCCGAAACCTGGACCGAGTGCAAAGCCACCGAGGATCAGTACCGCCCATATGGGTTCGATGCCGGCCACCCCGGCGCCCAGTGGGCGCAGTGCTGCGATGACGGCCGACAGCACGCCGAGCAGCGCAACCGACTTCGCGTCCATGGCGCCATCGGCGAATTGGGCGAGAACGACGACGAGGATGATGGGGATCAGCAGGGCGAAGATGAACGGGGCGTCGTCGGCGTGGGCCACCAGCGCGGACTCCGGTGCGGCGAGGAACGGCCAAAGGAACGCCACGAGCCCGACCACCGACGCGAGTCCGATGGCCACCGCGGAGCGAGCTCCGATCGGTACCGCGCCGGCGGTTCGGTACGTCGTGGGTGGTGTCGTGGTTGTCACGCCGAGTCCTTATGCGGCGGCTGCGTATCGAGTGCTCGACGTACCTGTTCGACCGACAACCACGTTTGGGGCGCGAGCACCTTGGCGACCTGCGGGGCGAACATCGGTGAGGATGTGATGACCTCGGAGGTCGGTCCGTCGGCCACCACTTCACCGTCGGCGACGATCACCACCCGCGACGATAGAACCGCGGCGAGTTCTACGTCGTGAGTTGCCAGGACGATGGCGTGACCGGCGTCGGCGAGGTCGGTCACGATTCCCGCGAGCCGGTCTTTCGTTGCGTAGTCCAGTCCGCGCGTGGGCTCGTCCAGGCAGATAACGGTTGGTCGCGAAGCCAACACGATGCACAGTGCCAGCAGCAGCCGTTGTCCTTCACTGAGGTCGCGCGGGTGGGTGCTGTCGGTGATCTCCGGTGCGAGAAGTGCCAGCAGCGCGCGGGTGGTGCCCGCATCGCACCCTGCGTCACGGTCGGAAGCGGCGCACTCCTCGGCGACCGTGCTCGTCTCAAGCAGGTCCCCGGGCTCTTGCGGTACCAGTCCGACTCGGTGCACGAGGGCCGGTCCGTCGAGGGTTGCCGGGTCGGTTCCGGAAACGTCGATGGTGCCACCCGACACGGGTGAGCGGCCTACGAGAGAGTGCAGGAGTGTCGATTTTCCGGCGCCGTTACGACCCATGAGTGCCACGACGTCCCCGGCGCGCAGGGAAAGCGAAACCGACCGAAGGGCGGTGGTTGATCCGTAGCGAACGCTGACGTCGCGCAGGTGTGCAACCTCATCGGAGTCCGGCACCGGTCGTACAGGTGGGACGTGGCCAAGCAGTAGGTGTCGCAGAGTTGATGCCTGGCGCCGAGCATCGCGGACCGTCACCGGCGTGGGGTCCCAGCCGGCCACTCGGCCCAGGTGCACCACGGGTGGGGCGATGGCGGCGGTGGTCATGATGGTCGCCGGATCCCCGATCGTGGTTGGCGTGCCCGGTGCACCGAGGGCGATCACTCGATCGGCGTACTGAATCACCCTTTCCAGCCGGTGCTCGGCCAACACCACCGTCACGCCAAGATCGTGCACGAGTCGGTGCAGGGCCGCGAGGACTTCTTCGGCTGCTCCCGGGTCGAGCGCCGACGTCGGTTCGTCCAGCACGAGCACGCGCGGGTGGGCAGTGAGCACGGCGCCGATCGCAACACGCTGCCGCTGGCCGCCGCTGAGGCTGCGCAGGGGACGGTGGCGGAGTTCTTCCAGACCTAGCAGATCGAGTGTTTCCTCTACTCGTCGGCGCATAACGGTCGGAGCGATGCCTAGGCACTCCATCGTGTAGGCGAGTTCCTCCTCGACAGTGTCCGTCACGAAGCTGGCAAGCGGATCTTGTGGAACGACGCCCACCACGTCCGCGAGATCTCGGGGTCGATTGTTCGACGTGCTTCGGCCGTCGACCCGAATGTCTCCGTTGACGACGCCCCCGGTGAAGTGTGGAACGAGACCGTTGATTGCGCCGAGCAGGGTGCTCTTGCCGGAGCCGGTGGGCCCGAGCACCAAGACGAACTCACCCTCGGTGATGGTCAAGGTGAGACCGGCGATGATGGGGGAGGCGTCGTACGTGTAGCGAATCGAGACGTCGTCGAATTCGATCATGCGTGGTCACCTGCGTCTCGGGGTGGTTGGGGGGACACGAATGCCGGCAGCACCGCAACGAGCAGACCCAGGAGCGCGAGCAGCGGCACCGAAGGCCATTGCGCAGGAGCGGTACTCGGATTCATGCCGGACGCGTCAAAACGTCCGGCGACGAGGAACACGATGGCGGTCGCCGCGCCGGCGCACGCTGTCGCGACGTCGGGTGCCTTCCATGCGTTCGGTCGGTAGCGCGTGCGCACACTGCGCCGCCCTGCGAGCGCAACGCTGACGAAGGCGCAGGCCAGACCGGCGAGCAGCAGGCCCGGGCCCCAGACGGTGGCCGAACCGGTTCCGAGGAGTCCGTAGGTGCCGATAGTGGCAAGGACGACAGCCGCCACCAATGTGGCCGCCGTCAGTCGCCGTGCGGTTGGACTCACGGTGTCGGTTCGACCATAACCACGCGAGTCCATAGCGGCGGCCAACGTGATGGATCGATCCATCGCGCCGTGGAGAACCGGCATGACCGTTCCCCCGACTCCTCGTAGGCCCGAATCCCTACGCCCCCGCAGCCGGCGATTACCGCGGATCCGCGCGACATCGCTCGCCAACTGCGGCAGAAACGTCGTGGCGACCACAACACTGACACCGATCTCATAGATGGCTGCGGGCACGGACTTCAGCAGGCGGCTCGGGGAAGCGAGCGAACTCGCTGCGCCCACTGCGACGAGGATCGCGGCCAAACGCAAGCCTTCGTAGAGGGCGTTCAGAAGTGGCTCCAGCATGATCGAACCACCGAGCCGGATGCCGGCCAGCCAGGAAGGCAGCGTTATTCCCGGGAGGTCGATCAACAGCGTCGTTCCGATCGGCGCGACGAATATCACCTGCATGAGAACCCGGAACACGACGACGATGACCGCTAGTCGCAAGAAGAACGTGAAGGAACGAGCCCACGGTGCATCGGGTTTGCGTCGGTCGACAACCACGGCGGCCACGACGATCAAGCCCACGAGCAACAGGGGATTGGTGGTGGTGCTCGCGGCGGCCGCGAGCCCGATGGCCCACGACCACCAGGCCACGGGGTGCAGCCAGCGACGATCGTCGACGTTGCGCAGGGCCGAGCCCGCGAGCCGCTGCTTGGGGGCTCGATGCCCGATTGTTGTGGTTGTCACGCCGGCCTCCGAGAACGTCGCCAGAGCCAGAACCCGATGAGAGCGAGAACAGAAATGGCGATGGCGGTGATGAGGGGTGTGCCGGAAGTGTTCGGTTCTTCTGATGCGGGTGCGGCGATCTGCGTTACTTCTGGAGTTTCGCTAGCTACCTGCATCGGTGCTGTTTGCACTGTTTCGGAGTCGTCGACGAGTGGCGCACATTCGTTGACGGGGTAGCCGTCGATTCCGCACACGAATCCAGCGTCGAGTCGGATCTCAGCGATCGACGCCAGTACGTCGAGTCCGGTCGCGGAGTCCTCGATCTCGACGCAGGTGCTGATGGGTTCTCCCGGGGTCTCGCCGGCTGGCGCTTCGGCAGCGTCGCCGGGGTCGATCACCAAAGCCACTCGCTTGCCGTCTCTGGACGCCTCTACATCCGCGCAGACCTCCGCAAAGTTGGGGAGTGGTTCGGGGTAGATGTCCGAGGTTTGGCCCGCCAGGCCAAATCGCCACCCTTCGACGTCGCCATCGCGCGGTATTCGCGTTCCTGCTCCTTCAATGGCGTAACCCCACGTCGGCGATGACCCAGTCGTGTCAGTGCCGATCCAGTAAGACCAGTAACGGTAGGTGGTGGCCGCACTTGCCGGAGTGCCGACGGCGCCCAGGAGCAGGAAGCCACCCACCGCGAGTGCGATGAGGACTCGTGCTCGTGGGGCCGCCGACACGGGGCTCACTGCATGCTGCCCGTCAGGGCGTTGACAAGGTTGACGCCACCGAAAGCGCGAGGGTTGCTGTCCGTCGCCTCGGCGACCAGGAGGAGAAGTCCGACTGCACCCGGAACCGCCTCGCCGTCGGAGTACACATACGAGCGTGCTTGATCGGTGAGTGTGTCGGTCGCGGTCCCGACCGCGGAGTCACCGACGCCGTTGGCGAGGAAGCCGAGGACGGCCCACCCGGTGGACGTGTAGTCGGATCCGGGTCCGAAGTCATTGCCGATCGCGCCGGTGTCATCGATTGCGCCAGCGAGGAAGCCCGCGACGTTCGCCGCGGTGTTGCGCTTCTTGCACGTGGGGTCGGCGGCGAGGGAATCGTTCGGCTTGACGGGCAGTGCGCCGCCCAAGCCCATAAAGCCCTGCGCCGATGCCAGGCCGTTGGCTTTGCTGCCCTGCTGATACGCGAGTCCACCGCCACTGGAGCACTTCAGTTTGAGGGTGCCGAGAAACTTCTTGGCGTTGGGAACTCGCGCACTGCGATCTTGCGGTTGCACAGTTTGCAGAGCTACGAGAGCTAGGCCTGTGGAGTTCGCATCGGATTGACCGCCGGCGTAGTAGGGAAAACCGAAGTCGTCGTTTTGCGCTGCGTTCAGCCACACGATCGCCTTGCGTGCTTCAGTTTGCTCCCCGGCCAGATAGAGCGCGACGGCTGCCATCGCGGTGCTGTTGGTGTCGGGGCCGGAGAAATTTGCCGCATCCGATTCACCGCACGGGGTGGAGGTGTTCGCTCGATAGGCCTCGAATGAGCCGTCTGCGCACTGTTGATCCTTGAGCCAGTCGACAGCGGCGGTGGGGATCGACGCATCTGCAGTAGCGAGTCCGCTGATGGCCAATGATTGTCGGAAGACACCGTCGTAGGTGGCGTCCTGACTTCCGAATAGACCGGTGTCGGCGGCATGTGCCGGTGCCGCAAGAAGCGAGATGGATAGGGCGGCAGCCCCGAGGGCTGCCAGGCCGGACTTGCCGGCTCGAACTACACGGGTGACCATGGTCGTCCCCTTTCAGATGAGCGGTCCGGAGCTTCGTCCAGGCGCACCGCCCAACGAAAATCCCTCATGCTCTCGGCATGAGGGACGCGTCAGGGGAATTCCCGTGGACTCGTCCCGTTACCTCGAC
>Ga0181588_10004233_pt1 | contig 11840 bp, 5 predicted proteins | sample 071ome_26_FD_148607 | JGI IMG/M metagenome (GOLD analysis project Ga0181588, IMG submission 148607) | Coastal salt marsh microbial communities from the Groves Creek Marsh, Skidaway Island, Georgia - 071409BT metaG (spades assembly) | ecosystem: Environmental > Aquatic > Marine > Intertidal zone...
TGACCTGATCGCCGATGGCGTGCGTGAGCTTAAGGTGTACTTCATCGATGATAACCACTTCAGCGGAGCGCTTCGCCAGACCCTCATCTCTGACGCGGGGCGCAGCCGTGACGCGTATGAGAGCGCGACAGATCATCACCCTGATGTGCTCGAGATGAGAGACTTTATCGAGAACCTTCGCCTCGATGTTGAGGAGACGGGCGATGAGAGCCTTGATCTCTTTGGCTACCGCTCCGAGCTGCCCGCGACAGAGCTCGTCCAGATCGCAGGCGCGCTCAAGACGATCTATAACCGCATCCGCCCAGGAGACCCAGCGAAGATCGAGGCCGCCTATAAGGTCTTGAAGCAGAATTTCTTTATCGACGAGCGCTATGACCTCAGTGAGGTCGGTCGTATCAAGCTGAATCACAAGTTTAAGCTCAATGTGCCAACGAGCTGTACGACCCTCACCCGTGAGGACATCGTCGAGGCGATCCGCTATATCGTCGCGCTTCGGGACGATAATAAGCGCGTGTACCGCGAGCGTGAGAGCGTAGATGGGGAGCGTGACTTTACGAAGCTTGACGTCCGCATCGATGACATCGACCACCTTGGTAACCGTCGCGTCCGCGCCGTCGGTGAGCTGATGGAGAACCAGTTCCGCCTCGGTCTTGTGCGTATGGAGCGCCAGCTTCGCGATCGCCTCCAGCCTCGTGATGAAGAGCGGAGCCGGACCGTCAATGAGCTGATCAACCACAAGTCCGTCTCGGGCGCCGTGAAAGAGTACTTCGGCTCAAGCCAGCTCTCTCAGTTCATGGACCAGACAAACCCGCTCAGCGAGGTCACCCACAAACGTCGCCTCTCAGCCCTTGGGCCAGGCGGGCTGAGCCGTGACCGGGCAGGCTTTGAGGTGCGTGACGTGCACATGACCCACTATGGCCGTATCTGCCCGATTGAGACCCCCGAGGGTCCAAACATCGGGCTGATCTCATCGCTGTCTACCTACGCGAAGATCAACAACCATGGCTTCATCGAGACCCCTTACCGTAAGGTCAAGCTCTTTGATGAGGAGGGTAACCCCTTCACGAAGCGCTCTGAGGGCGTGAAGCGCGCGCAGGTTGACCTCGACAGCTACCGTTACTTCAACGCGCTTGATGAGGAGTACCTTGAGGAGCTGTGGGAGGACTCACCCAACCGCTATAACAGCCACCAGCACATCGCTCAGGCTAAGGTCAACACCGACAGCGAGGGGTGGCTCCTCGACACCCAGGTGACCGTCCGCGCTCCAGGTGACTCAGGCGACTCGGGTGACTTCTTTATGGTCCCACCTCACGAGATCAACCTCGTTGACGTGAGCCCGAACCAGCTCGTCTCAGTGGCGGCCTCGCTGATCCCGTTCCTTGAGAACGACGACGCGAACCGCGCGCTCATGGGCTCAAACATGCAACGTCAGGCGGTGCCTCTCCTCGTGACCCGCTCCCCACTCGTAGGGACCGGTATGGAGGAGAAGGTAGGCCGTGACTCAGGCGTCACTGTCGTCGCTCAGAACGACGGCGTGGTTGAGTCTGTCGACGCCAACCGCATCGTGATCCGTGTAGATGACGAGGAGGGGAGCGCTGGCCCAGAGGTCCATCGCCTCGTGAAGTTCCGTCGCTCGAACCAGAACACTTGCATCAACCAGCGCCCGATCATTGAGCGGGGTGAGCGAGTGAAGAAGGGTGACATCATCGCGGATGGCCCGAGCACAGAGCAGGGTGAGCTCGCCCTTGGTCGTAACGCGATCGTCGCCTTCATGCCTTGGGGTGGCTATAACTTTGAGGACTCGATCCTCATCTCTGAGCGCCTCGTCCAAGAGGACGTCTACACCTCAATCCACATCGAGGAGTTTGAGTGTAGCGCCCGTGAGACGAAGCTCGGCGCTGAGGAGATCACCTTCGACATCCCAAGCATCAGCGAGGAGGCGCGTAAGAAGCTCGACGGCTCGGGGATCATCCGCATCGGCTCGCAGGTCAAGGCGGGTGACATCCTCGTCGGTAAGACGACCCCGAAGGGAGAGACCCAGCTGACCCCTGAGGAGCGCCTCAACCAGGCGATCTTCGGGAGCAAGGCTAAGGACGTCACAGACTCGTCTCTCCGCGTCCGAACTGGCGTCGTCGGGACCGTCATCGGCGTGAAGGTCTTCAACAGCAAAGAAGAGCAGAGCAGCAACAGCGACCGCGCTCGTGGCGTCGGCCTCGCTGAGGAGGCGAAGTATGTGAAGGAGGCTAATGAGCACCTCCAGATCATCATGAACGACCTCTATCACAAGCTCCGTGGCCTCTTCGTAGGTAGCAAGGTCACGCGCACCGTCCGTAACGAGGCGAACCAGATCTTGGTCAAGCGTAACGAGGTCCTCACCGAGGAGCTGATGGCGCAGATCGAGGCGGGGATCAACGAGGCTGAGGAGAGCGGGGCTCGCCGTGCGGAGCGTAAGATCGAGCTCCTCAAGCTGATGAAGATCAAGTCTGAGGGTAGCCAGCAAGAGCGTATCGACGCGCTCCTCGGTCAGCTTGAGACCCGTGAGCGTGAGATCAACGAGCAGCTCAAGCGCCGTCGCGAGCGTCTGCGTGAGGGTGATGACCTCGCGCCGGGCGTGCGTAAGATGGTGAAGGTCTATGTCGCGATCAAGCGTAAGCTCCAGGTCGGTGACAAGATGGCGGGTCGCCACGGTAACAAGGGCGTCATCTCACGGGTCCTCCCGATTGAGGATATGCCCTTCCTCGAGGATGGCACCCCGGTCGAGATGGTGCTCAACCCTCTTGGTGTACCGTCACGCATGAACATCGGGCAGATCCTTGAGACGCACCTTGGCTGGGCGGCGCGTGGCCTTGGGGTCAAGATCAACCGAATGCTCGAGTCAGGGGCCGTTGAGGATCAGCTCCGCGCTGAGCTCAAGCAGTACTTCACCTCTGAAGAGCATCAGGGCCTCATCGACCAGATGAACCTTGAGGATCTCCAGCGGATGATCCGTGGCCTCCGAGAGGGGATCCACGTCGCGAGCCCTGTCTTTGATGGCGCACCAGAGTCTCAGCTCAAGCGCGCTCTTGAGCTCGCTGGGCTACGCTCAGATGCGCGTAGCGTCCTCTTTGATGGTCGCACCGGTCGGGTCTTTGACAACCTCGTCACGGTCGGGATCATGTACGTGCTCAAGCTCCACCACCTCGTGGACGAGAAGATCCACGCGCGCTCCGTTGGGCCATACAGCCTCGTCACCCAGCAACCTCTGGGTGGTAAGGCTCAGCTCGGTGGTCAGCGCCTCGGTGAGATGGAGGTCTGGGCGATGGAGGCGTACGGCGCCGCCTACACCCTACAAGAGTTCCTCACCGTTAAGTCGGATGACCTCACCGGCCGTAACAAGATGTACCAGTCGATCGTCCATGGGACCTTCGAGCTGGAGAGTGGCTTACCTGAGTCGTTCCGCGTCTTGATCCAAGAGCTGAAGAGCCTCGCCTTGAACGTCGAGATGCTTAACCTCGACGACGAGTGAGCGGATGGGTGAGCTGAGGGCTGGCGGGCGGGGCGCGCGATGACCCTCACGGGAGGTCAGGCGCCCCTAGCGGACCTGAGAGCTCAGCTCCTCGACCGGCTGGGTCGTCACCCACTGGTGGTGAGCGCCCCAACCGGGGCGGGTAAGTCTACCGAGGTCCCGCGTTGGTGCGCGGGTTGGCTAGAGACTCGCGCGAGCGCGTCAGGGCAGGCCCCCACCCCCGTGTTGGTGATCGAGCCGAGGCGAGTCGCGTGTCAGAGCCTCGCGCGTCGGGTGGCGCAGCTCGAGGGTTGCACGCTAGGGGGGCGGGTCGGCTACACCGTTCGTGATGATGACAGGAGCGGGCCTGAGACCTTGATCCGCTTCGTGACCCCAGGCGTGGCGCTCAGGTTGTGGGCGAGTGACCAGCTCTCGAGCTTTGGGGTTGTGATCATTGACGAGCTTCATGAGCGTAGCGTGGACGTCGATCTTGTATTGGCCCTCTGCCAACGTCGGCCACGCGCGCCCCTTGTGGTGATGTCGGCGACCTTCGCAGGTGACAGCGTCGCGTCGCACTTAAAGGGTGAGCACCTCAGCGTAGAGGGCAGACGCTTTGAGGTTGAGATCAGCTATCGGGAGGATGGCCCTACCTTCCCGAGCGCGAGAGGCCTGACAGAGCGGGTGTGTGATGAGGTGCTTCGAGAGCTACAGGCCCAGCGTCACCTCGACCCCAATGAGGCGGGTGACCTGCTTGTTTTTTTGCCAGGTAAGGGTGAGATCTACGCATGTGAGCGTGAGCTACGGCGAGGCCTTGAGCGCGCTACAGAGCTCCGTGTAGCGCTCTGCCCGCTCCATGGGTCGCTGACCCTCGAGGAGCAGAGCAGGGCTTTTGAGCCCTCTCCGCTCCGTAAGGTGATCCTCTCGACCAACGTCGCAGAGACCTCCGTCACGGTCCCGAACGTGCGGGTTGTCATCGACAGTGGGCTCGTCCGACAGACCAAGTATGACCGAGGGCGGGGCGCGCTCGCGCTCACGGAGGTCGCCCAAGACAGCGCGACCCAGCGCGCGGGGCGCGCGGGGCGCGTGAGAGCTGGGCGCTGTGTTCGGCTGTGGCAACGAGGGGCGACCTTAAAGCCACACACGCCACCGGAGCTACATCGAACCTCGCTTATGCCACTCCTGCTCAACATCGCGGCCTGTGGTGAGCGCTTGGCGGGGCTCCCCTTCCTTGACCCACCTAAGGGGTACGCGATTGAGGAGGCGCGTGAGGCGCTCCAAGACCTGCGGGCGCTCGACGACGAAGGCAAGCTCACTCAGGTCGGTAGGGCGATCTTCTCACTTGGGTTAGACGCGGGCCTTGGAGGCTGGGTGGTCTCCGCGCGTGACGCTGGCCCTGAGCCTCTAGCGGATGTCATCGACCTCGTGAGCGCGCTGTCGGTGCGTAGGGCCTTGCTGTATGGGGTCCCACAAGATGAAGAGGATGACCTTGGCTTAAAGGGCTGTGACGCAGAGAGTTTAATCCAAGCGGTCCGCGCCGACCGTAGCGAGCTGGGTCGTCTCATGATTGACCCACACGCCCACCGCGAGGCCCAGCTCAGGCGTCGTCAGCTCCGAGAGGCGCTCTGCTGTGAGGGGCCAGCCCCTGTCCGAGGGGACAAGGTCAACCGCAGGCGACTAGGGATCACGCTCCTGAAGGCGGACCCCAGAGGGGCGTATGTCTCGCGCTTGAGGAAGCGCAGGGTGGCGTGGTGTGGGCGTGGCCCTGACGTGAACCTCAGCCCTAAAACAGCGCTCGCGCGAGTGATCGAGCGCGAGCCTCAGGCGCGCTTTGACGCGCTGTTTGCGCTCGATGTACACGCGCAGGGAAAAGATCAGCTGAAGAGTGAGCTCTGGGTGAGCCTCGCGATGCCGATCGAGCTCAGCTGGCTCAGAGAGGCAGGGCTAGGAGTAGATCAGCTCGGGGAGGTTCAGCTCGTGAAGGGGAAGATCGTCGCGTCGGTCGAGCGTGTCTTTGCGAAGGTTGTCTTGTCTCGTGAAGAGCGGAGCCCTGAAGGTGAAGCGGCCCGTGAGGCGATCGTGAGCTTAATCGTCAGCGGTCGTCTGTGGCGTGGGCTCTTAGCGCGGGTCACAGAGCGCCTCGAGCGTCAGGCTTTAAGCGCTCAGCTCAGAGACGCGGGCGCCTTTAAGCGAGAGGCCTATGAGCCGGTCGCTTGGCTTACTCGCCGAGTAGAGGAGCTCGGCGTTGAGTGCGCGGACGACCTCGAGCTCCTCGAAGAGCGTGACCTGACCCCGGAGGCGCTCGATGAGGAGGAGCGCGCGCGCCTTGATAAGGAGCTACCTCGAGTCCTTAAGCTCAGTGACGCACAGTACCACCTGACCTATGACCTGAAGCGGAGGGTGGTCCTCCTCACTCAGACGCATGGGACACGTAAGAGCGCCCCACCCCCACAGTGGCTCCCCCGCTTTAAGGGGCTCGAGGTGAGGCTTAAGCAGGGTCAGCACGACAGCCAGCTACGCCCGAGGCGCTGAGCGCTCTATTTCTGAACAGGGGCTGTTGACCCTGCTCAGAATCTGAACAGGGGAGCCCGCGCTCGGCTGAGGTGGGCGCGTGTGTTGATGAGATATTGGTTTTGGTCTTTTACTAAGTTTAACAGGAGTTTAGACTGACCTTGGTGAGATTGGAGAGGGCTGTGGGTCTGGGGTTGGCACGCGACCTGCTCTTAGGGGGAGCGGGCGTCGCCCATCCCACTTTTACCCTGCTCAGGAGCCTGACTATGCCTGACCTATACTCCACACCTCAATCACACGCCAGACACCTCAGCCTAGTGGCCTTGCTGTCACTGATCTGCCCGATCCCGACCTGCTCCTCTCGACCCTCTTTTGCGTCACCGAGCGCCTCTGAGCTGCGCGTAGAGCCCCTCCAAACGCGCTGTGGACGAGACAGCTTCGAGCCGAACAACGCTCGTGCGAAGGCCCGCAACATCTCTACCGAGCTCCTCGGTCAGCGTGAGGTTGAGGCGCAGACGTGCTATGGGGATGAAGACTGGTACACCATCTGGCTGACGCGGGGGCAGCTCGTCGAGCTCAGGCTCGAGGGGGCAGAGGTCGGCCGGTGGCCTGCGATGGACATCTACGCGCCTCGCAAGCGCACCCCACAGGGGGTCAGGAGGAGAGGTCGAGGCGTACAGACGCTTAAGGTGTACGCCAAGCACAGCGGACGCTACCGGCTTAAGGTGCGCGGGCGAGGTGACAGCCCTACCCGCTACCGGCTCCAGTTGAGGCCCCTCACACGGTGACGCTCAGCGCGCCTTCAGCTCCTCAAGGCTCGCCGCGCAACGGAACCCAAAGTGGTGGAAGGGTCGATTGGATGGCACATGTCGCCTACGATAGATGGTCGTAGCGTGCTCAGCAGGCCAGTACCATGAGCCCCCACGGACCACCTTGTCATGATGTCTCGGACAGGTGTCCTTCCCACCACATGGCCCCTTGGGGTTGAGCCCCAAACAGTCCTCACCACAGGCCTCATAGCTCTTGCTGTACCAGTCCGCGACCCACTCATAGCTGTTACCAGCCATATCATAGAGCCCATGGAGGGTAGGGGGCTTCTGGCCTACGACCCACACACGGCCCTTCTCAGGGCGCTTACCGCGCTTACGTACCCCACAGCTACGGCCCTTCTTATCCTTGATCACCGCGCGCTCACAGGTCGCGGGCTCATCTCCCCAAGGGTAGAGGCGCCCATCTGTACCACGGGCCGCCTTCTCCCACTCGGCTTCGGTGGGGAGGTGTTTACCAACCGCCTTACAATAGGCGACGGCCTCATACCAGCTGACCCCGTTGATCGGTTGCTTAGGCCGGCTAAAGTCGGCGTACCGAGGGCCTGACTTCGCGCACTTCTTTCTCTTCACACAGGCCTTATACTCAGCGACCGTCACCTCGTTTTGATCCATATAAAATGTCTCGACATAGACCTCTGTGGCGGGGCGAGCGGGCTTGGGTCCTGTGTCACTCCCACGGGTGAAAGGGCCCCCTGGGATACAGGACATCCCGCTCACCTCAGCCTCAAGGCATGGAGCGGGGGTCGGCCATGCGGGCTCAGCGTGCACCGAGCTGATGACTGAGGGGAAGCTAAGCGCGAGTGAGATCAAGTAGAGTGTGCGTATAGACATCAGGCTAATCCTTGAGCGAGCTCCTTAAGCGATGACCGCGGAGCGCTCTGAGCCTAGAGGGTCACTCAGTCGAGCTCAAGCTCGATCTTCTCCATGACATCCTCATCGCGGGTCATCTTGAAGCGAGGAGAGCCCTCAAGGAGCGATTTGAGCGCATAAAAAGAGGGCGCGGCGTGCGCGCCCGCCTCAGCGCCAAAGCGCTCGCTGTACTCTTTTTTGAGGGTCACGAGCACGTCGTCCTCTTGAGGCGAGCGGTGGGTGATCGAGGAGGCCCATATCAGCCCTGTGCGCTCACCGAGCGTGGCGCCACAGCGATAGAGCTCAGCGACAAAGCTCACCTCTGAGTCTAAACCTTCGGCGCGAGCGTCTCCCCTCAAGAGGAGCAGGCCATGTGAGCCCTCCTTGCAGGGGAGCGTCGAGGGGAGCTCCGCTGTGGTGTGAGCGCGATGCAGAGGGAGCAGATCACGGTGCTGGTGGAGGTAGCGCTGGGCCATAAGCCCCCACATGTCAAGGAGCTGTTCACTGACAGCCTGCTGAGCCGTAGCGCGCGGTGCGCTCAGCAGCTCAACTCGGATCACCTCGACCCGCTCGACCTGCTCAAAGGTAGGGCTGAGATAGGTCTGGCGCGCGCCACCACACCCGATGAGGCCCAGGCAGAGCAGGACGAGCCCAGCGACCTGAGCGGACAGCGCCCGCTTAAGCTTGAGCCGTTTGAGCTCGAGCAGGGCGGGCATCAGGGTGAAGGAGACGAGAAGCGAGCAGATCATCCCCACACAGGCGAGGCTCCCCATAGACTGGAGCCCGCGGTGTGGCGCGACTAAGAGCGCCGCCCAGCCCGCGAGCGTGGTGAGGGTAGAGCAGGCTACAGCCCGCCCGACTGAGCTGAGCGCCTCTTGGGGGGTGGCGCCCTCTCTCACGCGGTGCAGGAGGTAGACCCCATGCGAGACCCCATAGCCGATGATGATGGGGAAGACCACGATGTTCATGAGGTTGAGGTGGGCGCCGATCAGGCTCATCACCCCAAGCATAGAGCCCACACCGAGCAGGAGTGGGGCGAGCGCGGCGAGCACGTCACTCAGCCGTCTGAGATCAAAGGCGAGGATGAGGAGCAGGAGCAACACGGTCATCAAGACCGTTCGCTTACCATCGCGCAGGATGATGTGGGTGAGCTTGGCGAACAAGATCGGCATCCCCGCGGAGTGGTAGGTCCCGCTCGCGACAGGGACGTCCTCGACCTCCTTGGCGAAGCGCTGCATCTCAACGCCATCCCAGAGGTCTACACCGGCGTAGACAAAGGTCAAGAAGCCCCTGTTCTCTTCACGGGCGCTGGCGAGGCTCTCGAAGGGCTCGCGGTAGCTGAGCGGGAGGTCAGCAAGCCCAAAAGGCTCAGCGGTGAGCGCCCGCTCAACCTCGGCCCAGCGCGCCTTGACCTCGGCGGGGAGGCGATCACGGTCAACCCGCGCGAGCTCCTTCGCCCACGCTACGAGCAACGCGCGATTCTGGGCCTGTTGCGTAGCAGGTGGCAGGAAGGAGTGCACCCCAACCACTTGGTCGACCGTGCTCAAGGGAGCAGGCCCACCCTCTCGCGGAGCTACGCTCGGGAGCCTCGCCTTAAAGTATTGATAGACCTCCTCCGCCGCCTCACGAGTAGGTGTGTAGATCGCGACAGGGTCAGAGCCATATGAGAAGCGGGCCGTGACCTCATCTTGCAGGCGCACCGAGGCGATCCCCTCGATCATCAGCGCGCGGGTGTTGAACTCGAAGGGGGCGTTAGGGGCGAGCGCGGTGAGGGCGAGCGCGAGCGCGCCACTGACGAGGGTCACGAGCCCCGCTCGAGGTAGCGCTCGACCTTGAGCCACCTGGTCGTCGGTCACGCTTGGCGTTGAGGAGACCGAGAGGAGCCGGCGCGCGCGCCCAGGCGCCCCGCGCTCTAGCAACAGCACCAGCGCGGGCACCCACAGGTACATGCTGAGCCCGATCAGCACGACACCCGAGCCCGCGAGGAAGCCAAACTGAGAGAAGCCCTTAAAGTCAGAGCTGAGGAGCGAGGCGAAGGCGGCCGCGCTCCCGAGCCCTGAGACGAACGAGGCCTTCCCCGCGCCACGCAAGGTCACGGTGAGCGCCTCAGGGAGGGACTCATAGCGGGCGATCTCCTCACGGAAGCGGTAGATGAGGTGGATCCCAAAGTCGATCCCGAGCCCCATCAGAATGCCTCCAAGGATGCTGGTGATCATGTTGAGCTCACCGATGGTCAGCGCCGCCCAGCCAAAGGTGATGATCAGGCCAATGATCAGCCCTGACAGCACCAACACAACAGAGAACAGCTGACGCCCAAAGAAAATGAGGAGGGTCGCGAGGACCCCAAAGAAGGCCACGAGGCTGACGGGGGCGAGCGACTCTTTGATCTGAAAGGAGTCATCGTAGTTCGTCTGGTACGTACCTGTGAACCCGAACTCGATCAGCCCCTCCTCTGTCGAGGGCTCAGGGCTGTAGTCCTCTGTAAAACGAAGCGCTATAGGGGGCGTGTGATCCGCTTGAGGGTCGGCGCTCTTAAGCGTAGGCACAGCGTGAGCGTCCGCGCTCAGCCAAGCGCGGATGTCTGCTACGAGCGCGCCAGTTTGGGCGAGCTCATTCGAATCCCAGCGGGGCTTCACCTGCACCAACACCATCCGCCCAGGCTGCTCACCCTCAGCGCTCAGGTAGAAATCATCGCTGACGCGCTTCTTCCCAACCCGCTGGTACTTGTCGAGCAGGTCATCGAGCTTGAGGGTGACAGGCTCGGTGGGGGTGATCTCAAAGAAGAACGGGTCAGCGCGTTTCTCAGCGTCCGCGAGCTTCTCATTGACCCTCCGCTTGAGCTCCTTGAGGTCGGCGGTCTCCATAAACAGGGCCGCGTGATCTCGCAGGTAGTCGATCGGGAGCCGGTAGCTCGCCGAGCGCACCCGCTCACCTTCGGCGCTGTTGAGGTGCTCGGCGAGGTAGACCGCGGCGGCCTTGAGCTGGTCGGGGTCTTGGCCACGAAGGGCGATCGTCAGCTGACCTGCCCCGCCGATCATGTCGGTGACGCGGTGGATGTCTTGCACCTGTCGTGAGTCCGCGCTGATCATCTCGAGCTGGTTGGTGTTGAGCCCGAGGGTGAGCGCCGAGGCGAGGCTGAGCGCCGTGAGCGTGAGGAGCCCAAACAGGACCGCTCGGGGGCGTCGCGCGCAGAGCTGAACCCAGCGCGCGAGCGCGCTTCGGTCGGTCAGGAGGGGGTCAGCAGATGAGAACGCTTGAGGGTGATCTAGCTCGCTCACGCCACCCTCCCTCAGCGCTTCTTGAGCTCAGCGACGCGCGTCTCCATCGCGCTGAGGAGCCCCTCCCACCCCTTTTTAGCGAAGAGCGGGGCCACCTGATCCTTTTTGAGACGAGAGAGGAAAGAGACGGGCGCCTCACCGCTTGGGGCGATCCAGAAATCAGAGATCAGCCACCCCCCATCTTTTTGGGCCTTAAGCAGGAAGTCTACGGGGACCTCATCCTTCTTGAGCGCGTGGAGGACGACGATGGTCGCCCGGAGCTTGAGCGCTCCCTCAGCCTGCTCCGTAGGCTCAGCATATAAGATCGTCTCGAGGTGCTCGAAGTCCTTACGGAGCTTTGGGAAGGCGACCACGCTGAAGAAGTCATGGAGCACCTTGATGAAGCGCGCCTGTTGCTCAGCAGGTTGCTGAGCCCAGACCTCCGCACCAAAGAGCGAGCGACCTTGGGCCTGCCCATCGAAGCTCTTGAGCGCGAGGGCGTCTTTCTCATAGCGGATCGCGTTGATGAGTCGCTTGATTGGGCGACTCACCTTCGAGGTCTTCGGGCTCGTCTTCGGGCTCGCAGAGGCGTGAGCGACGAGGGTTGAGGGGGTCAAGCTCGCACAGACGCTCAGCAAACCGAGTGACAAAGATAAAATGTATAAACGCATGGGATCCTCTCCTTGTGATGTGCCGGCGTCCTGCACGGCGAGCCCTGTACGTGACGTGAGCGCTTTGATTCGATGGGGAAGCTAACTTGTACATGGTCGCGGTTCAAGCTGAACGACCTAGAATCTGACGCTCTTGAGCATGCGTGACCTGACTGACTATGCAGTGGAAGATATAGCTGTTTAGATATATGTATTTATAACTGATAAAATAGTTAAGTGTTTTTATTCGTTGATCTTTTTT
>Ga0181588_10004235_pt1 | contig 11833 bp, 5 predicted proteins | sample 071ome_26_FD_148607 | JGI IMG/M metagenome (GOLD analysis project Ga0181588, IMG submission 148607) | Coastal salt marsh microbial communities from the Groves Creek Marsh, Skidaway Island, Georgia - 071409BT metaG (spades assembly) | ecosystem: Environmental > Aquatic > Marine > Intertidal zone...
TGGCGTCGCCGCAGGAGATTCTGTTGTTGTTGTTGTTGTTGTTGTTGTTCTTAGCGCTCGCAGAAGCGCAGATGATGTTCATCTTTGTCGTCGTCGCAGAAGCGCGTCGATTGGAAACCTTCTTTTTCGTGAGATGCGAATACCTAATCTTTCTCTTCGCGCGCGCGAGCGACGAGGACGACGCGGGAAAAACGCCGCGAGAACACGCGGAGGAGGAGAATATTTCTCGAGCGCTCGGTGTCATGCGAAGCCTCTTCTCCGCCGCCGTTCAAAATCAAGACGATGCTACTTTAATTAAAGTTTCGTTTTATAAATGCACGCGCACAGTTTTGAAGAAAAGTTTGTCGTGGTCTCTATCTAATTCATGCGAAAAATGAAAGAAGCTATGTAAATCAATCCTTCTTCTTGGCGTCGTGTTTGGCTTTCGCGGCGACGGCCAATTCGATGCGTCTCGCCGCGTCCATTCTGATGGCTTCATCTACGGCTGGTTCGTCCACGACGAATGTTTTCAACACTTCAACGACGACTTCGCCTTCGTCGACGTCCTCGCCCATGGGTAACGCGTGGACGATGGCCTTTGCGATTTCTACGCTCTCGTTGCGATTGGCTAAAGATTTCGCGCACCTCGCGGCGCACCCGGCTAAGTTATCTTTCGTCGCGACGAGTTTTGCCCAGCGTCCTACGTGGCCGTTGGCGACTACGAAGACTTCGCTCTGTGCACCAAGCACCGCGGCTTCCGCGATGGCTTTGACGCTGTCGTCCGTGCAGTACGGATTCGCGTTGGATTTATCTTTTTGTCTCGCCGTTTCCACGAGAAGACCGGCGAGGTATGCCGCGTTCCTCGTCGCTTCCGGGGAATCCATCGATCGCATTTCTTCCAAGAGGGTTGGCAACAACGCTGGTGCGCATGGAGACGCGTAGGATTCGACGGACTCAACGATATCTGCAAGCAAACCGTAAATGGCGAATCGCTCGGCGCCGCTTCGAGATGGATGCGCTCTTTTCAAAATCGCCTGGAAGTGCGGTTCAAACTGAGAAGCGAAAGGTTGCGCACCGACGACGGTTGCCAACGCCGGTAACGCTTCCGCTACAGCTTCGAGAAGGACGAGCGATGACTCCGCCTCCTCTTCGTCTTCGTTTTCCAAGTTGCCACCACCGTTCGGCATGCCCTTGATGTTGTGGTGTCGTCTCGCTCGATTACTTTCGTCATCGTTATAGTCGCCGTCGTCGTCATCCTCGTCTTCTCCTTCGTCGTCGCTATCGAACGATTGTTGACACATGGCGTCGCCTCTGAGAAGAGACAGACAGATGTTGTTTAATTTACCTAAATGCGGCGCTTCGTTTTCGAGAATCGGTTGATTGCATTTTTTCACGCTCTTCAAAATTTCCGCAGCGCAACACAAAGAAGACGCCACGACGTTCTTCTCAAAATCGTGCATCGCGGCGTCTAAACACGCTTCTAAAGCTTTTTCCGCGAGTGTTTTTGCTGCGCTCGGGTTATGCGCGCACAAAACGACCAAACACTCGCCCCCGGCTAACGACGAGATGGCATCGTACGTGAACGAACGAACTTCGTCGTCGAGGTAATCGACCGTTTGAAACAAAACTTCCACGGACTTTTCAAACGCGCCTTGGCTTTGTACGTACGTTCTCGGTGCGGAGTCGGCGTATGATTTAATCGCGCGAATAGCGGCTATTTTTTCTTCAACGAGACCGGATCGAACGTCGTCGTACCCTTTGGCGTTGTTTTCGTCGTCGTCGTCTTCATCGTAATCTTCGTCGTACTCGTCGTATTCGTCCGCGTGCTCGTCGTCGTGTTCGGGATTATCCGCCACGAAATCTTCGAAATCTTTACCAAACATGATACCGTCGTCTAAAGTGATGCTCTCTAACGCTTTCTCAACCAACGGGTTTAGAAATTGCGAAAAGGATTCGTGTCCGTTTGTCGTTTGTTTGTTACTCTCGTCGGCGGATTTACACCCGTTTGCAAAGCTGGCGAAGAAATCGTGCGCGGCTTCGCGAGCGTCGCACGACGTCAAGGCGAACCCGCTCGCGACGTTTTGCACCAAAGCTTCGACGGCTTGATCGCCTAAAGCCGTTCTGCACGTTTCTCCTTCAACGATTGCGCCTAATAATCGAATGGCGCACGCTCTCAAACGCAGCTTCTTTTGGTCGTTGGCGTCGTTTTCATCGCGAACGTGCGCGCTCACGACGCTCTCGAGTCTCGGGAGCAAATCAGCGAGGAACGGTGCGAACGCGTCCGAAGCGTCCGTGGCGGCGGAGGTGGCTATCGCTAAAGCGCACTCTTTCCTTCGAAACACGGACCAGGAAAACGGTTGGTTTTGCTGCTCGTTGGCGCCATCGTCCAACGCTTCAAACAAAACTTCTAAAACCATCGGCACGTACGCCGCTATTTCCCCAGATTCTAATTCAGAAGTCCACGCTTCGACGGCGAAAAATGCGTTTTGTCTTGCAATCGCGTCTTCTTTTTGTGCTTCAGCTTTCTTTTTCACGGCTTGAAACAAGCGAGGTAAAGCGATGGCGTGCATTTTTGGAACCGACGATCGACAAAATTCGGCGAATTGCCCTAAAGCAAACGCCGACGCGCGACGGACGCCAAAACTCACATCTTCTAAAGATGCGCCTAATTGCTCGAGCAAGTTTTCGCAAATGACGGGGTCATTCGATAACGCTTCCGCGCAACCTTCACACACGACCCCGACGGCGCCTACCGAAGCTCTACGCAAGCGTTCGTCCGGCGATTTAATGTTATTCGACGCGAATTCGAGAACGACGTGCAGCACAAACTTCGCCGGTAACGCTAAAGCTAACGTATCTACCACTCGTGCGGCGGCTAAACGCATGGATTGATTATCGTCGTCGTCGTCGTCGTCGGAATCGGATTTATCGTGGTCTTTGTCTTGATCGTCTTCATTTTCGTCCGGTTCTCCGAGTAAAGGTAAAATCGATCTCAGCATCGGCTCGACTAAATTCGCTCGGCGCAGAGATTTCGGGCGACGTTCCGCGACGACAGACAACACGTCCAAAGCCCTCAATTTAACGACGTTATCGACTCCATCCGCTTTCGCGCATTCGCAACACACGTTCACGATATCCGCCGCGACTGTTTTCACGATGGTCGATTCGCCGCAGCCAAACAGTTCGTCAAAGACGTCAAAAGCGAGCAACGCTTGGTCCACGGAATCTGCGCTTTGCGCGCTCGACACGCAAAACCGCGCCGCGGCTTCCACGATTTGCAAAACCGTTTCCCTGACGACCATTTTTTGCTGTTCGATTTCTTTCTTATTCGTCTTTCCGTCTCTCCCAGTCGTCTGCGTCTGATTACCCTTCTCGACGACAACCACCTCTCCAATGAACGGCGCCTCACCAACGAGCGCTCTCAATCCCTCAATAGCCCGTTTTCTCACGTATTTCTCCTGATCCATCAAGCTCCGAATAAATATATCCGCCAACGTCCTAAAATGCACCGGCGCCACTCTCACCACCGTCTCCGCCAGCGCCGAAAAACATCCCACCGCGCCTTCCCGATGCCTCGGTTCCGGGCTCATCGACATCTGACTGAGATGCTCCAAAACATCCGGCCACGAATCGTTCGGTATGCATATCTGCGCGATCCTCGCGATCGACTGCGACAACGCGTCCCTCACCACTCGCTCGCGTTCGTTCGTCAGTCCTCTCAACAACCCGCTTTGCAGTTCCGCTTTTTCTTCTCCACCGAGTTTCACCCACGCGGTGCTCACGCGCCGCTTCAGCGCCAACGCCGCGGCCATTCGCACCCCAATCATCTCTGCCGTATCGTTATTTTGACCTCCTTCGACTTCCATCGTCGCGACTCGGCAAAAGTGCACGCACGAACTTTGGTTCTTAATCGTAAACTTTTTCACGGCGGCTTCGGCGGCTTCGCGAATCTCCGCGTTTGGAGATAAAGTGCCTCGCAAACACTCCGCGAGTTGCGACGGGGATATCACCGGTGTTGCATCCACCGTCTTCGAGGCGTTCTTTTTCTTCTTCTTTCCTCCGAGCAGCAGAGCCATTATTCTTTTTTGTGAGTTCTGGTTTAAAACGTGTAACGCGCGCGGCGCAAAAGTGAAAACCGAACTCGTGACGGCGGAGAGGCACAAATCATATGAGTATTGTTTAGGGTTTAGGGTTTAAAATCTTGACACCCCAAACCCTAGCTCGCGTTGGCTGCTCAGGGGTCAAGTTGTTTTACGGGAAAAAAATCTTCGCGCGAATTCAAAAACGCGTTAGCAGCCGGGCGAGAGAGAGAGAGAGAGAGAGAGAGAGACCGAGAAACAGAGAAGTCTCTGGCGGTGCGAAAACGTGAAGGTTGCTCGCGTGTGTATTATATATATATATTGAGAGAGAAGAAGAAGAGAGCGCGTTCTCGTTTTTGAACGCGCACATTTTTTTATTCCGTTACGCATATGGAAGCGAAACGCGGGGTTGTCGCGGAGAAAACCTCGTCCGCAGCCGCGGCTTTGGGCGTTCCTTGTTCTTCTTCTCTTTCTCCGAATAACGTCGGGAGTGGTAGTGGTGGAGCAAATAATAATAATACTAACGCCGCTTCTGCTGGTAGCGCGTCGACGATGACGACGAAAGCGTCTCTGCAAGACTCGCCATTCGTGAGAGAAAAGCTGCAAAAACTGAGCGAAAAAATCGCGACGAAACGAAACGTCTGCCGAGGATTCGCGACGGCGCTGACGAGGTACTGCGAGGCGCACGAACGGATGGCGCGGGAGAGCGAACGGTTCGCGCGAGAGGTGGAGACGTTCGAGGCGGAGATGTTTGGGAAGGAGAGCGGCGGCGGAAGTATAGGCGCGACGGCGAACAATAGAAGCATCGAAGAGGAGACGAAGACGGAAATGTTGGTCGCGAGAGTGCGAGAGAGCGCGAAGGCGCACGGGAGTTTGGCGAGCGACGCGATGGAAACGATTGGGCACACGTTGGAGGTTTTCGGGACGCACGAGTGCGAGCGGCAAAAAGCGAAGCAGAGCGTCTTCGCCAAGACGGTGGAGAAGGTTGAACGGGAGAGGAGCAAACACGCGAGGTCGAATTCGAGCGTGTCAAAGTTAAAGTTCAGCGAAGCCGCGAGCGCGACGGATTTAGCGAGGTTTGAGTTGATGGCGTGTTTGCAGCGAGGGGTGCACGAGAGCGAAAGCGTCGTGGAGAAGGTGACCTTGGCGATGATGAAGAGACATTTGGAGTTTATAAAAAAGTTGGGAGGTAAACCGGAGGAGGAGGAAGGAGTGAAAGAACGCGAGGAAGCTTTGAGAGTATTCGAAGAAGAGGTTGAAAAGATGATGGATCAGTTTCGGCACGAGGTAGACGCGTACGCGATGGAGAATGGTTTGAGCGGAGAGCACCAAGACGCGGTCGCGGCCGGGATGATTAGTCCTGTATCGGAGGGCGAAGACGCGGAGAACGCTGCGGCGATCCCTTCCAACTTACCGTACGACGGAAGTTTAACCACGGATCGCGCGAGAGAGTTATCGAATAAACTCACCGCGTCGTTAGCGAATTTAGAAATATTGCGTAGCAAAGCAGCGCGAGAGCAGCAACAACAAAAGCACTCGAATTCCCAGGAGTTTGGGAACGGCGGGAGTCTTTCGGCGAGAGAACAGAAACAGTCGTCGTCGTCACTCACGGACGCGTTGTACGGCGGCGGCGTCGGTAAAAGTAAGCACAAGAGGAGTAAAAGCGAAGGGTTTAGTCTTCACGACGTTTCATTCAACTCAGACTTGCTCGGCGGGGTCGGCAGCGGCGGCAGCGCTATCAACGACCAAAACCTGAACATCGAAGATCGCATTTTGACGCAAGGGTACCTGTGGAAACGATCCAGAACACTTCGCGATTGGAAGAAAAGGTACTTTGTTTTAGACGTGTACGGAAACTTGACGTATTATCGATCGTCTTCAAATTCAAAAGCGTTCATTCAGTCGCGATTTAGCGGGGTTTTTGGTGGTAGCAGTCACGAAAACGCCACAAACGACGTCGATCTCACCGAAGCGCACGAAACCGTGCGTCTGTTGACGTCCACGGTGAAAACAGGCACCGGCGTGGATCGCGAAGACGATCCGAAAAATACGAAATATTTCGTCGCGAACGCGTTTCGTATCGTTTCAGTGGAAAAGACGTACGTTTTACGCGCCGAATCCGAGGAAGCGCAAGCGGACTGGATGGAGGCGATCACTTCCGCCATCTCGGTGTTGCTCAACCAAAACCACCACGCGCCTGCATCCACGTCGCCAACTGATGTCGACGATATGTACTTAAACAAGCACAAATCGGGTGCGACCGCCGGCGTCGATGCCATGTCAAACTCCTCGCAAACGACAAACACGACTGGTCATCGAAGAACGTTATCGGGATGTTCCGCGTTGTCGTCGGAGCTAAGCGACGCGCAAATCGAAAATAACCCTTTCATGAATCCTGACAAGTACGCCACGCTGTCTTTAGCAAACGGATATTCACCGCTAGAAATCTTGCGCTCCGCGCCCGGATGTAGCACGTGCGCGGATTGTTCGATGCTAGAACCGGAATGGGCGTCGTTGAATTACGGCGTCGCTTTGTGCGTTGAGTGTTCCGGCGCGCACCGAAGTCTCGGTGTTCACGTTTCGAAAGTTCGAAGCGCAATTTTGGACGTGAAGGTGTGGACGGATCCGCTCTTGAATGGTGCTTTCGTCAAGTGGGGCAACACGAACGCGAACGCGGTGTTGGAGGCCAAGTTATCAAACGACAAAAACGGGACGCGAAAACCGAATCCAAAAAGCACCAAGGAAGAAAAGCTCGAGTATATAAAGAAAAAATACGCCGAAAAGCTCTTCGTGAACGACAAACGCGACAAAATCACGTCCATGACGCATCCGGATGCTGAACTTTTGAAAATTGCCGTCATATCTGGAGACGTTGCTGAAATTATGCGCACGTTCACCTCGGGCGCGACCATCGATTCGAGGGACGTCGCGGAGATAATTTTCAAAGCGTGCACGACGCAAAATTTCACCAACCCAACGGAGGTTGTCGAAATATTAGTTCGCAACGGGTTCGATCTAGAAAATTTCAGGTGCACGCAAACCGGGAAGACGCCGTTACACTGCGCCGTGATGTCCGACAACGACGCGCTCGCGAAGTTTTTAGTCACGGCGAAACGCTTGGACATCGCCGCCAAAGACGGCGACGGGTTGACCGCGCTAGAAGCGGCGATGCAAAGAGGATACGTGCGAGATGCCGATCTCTTGCACATGTTGAGCGCGAGAGAGTGAGCGATCGAGCGCGATGTACGTTAGATGAAATGTGTACTAGTATATTATTTTATTACGCGTGTATTATAATTTTTGGTGTCACCGCGATGCCGAGTTCATAAAAGAAACCGCGCGTCGCGATATCTGCTGTAAATGTTTTTATGTTTTTTACAATTCCTCATCGTGTCAGAGAGAGAAATTTTGTTTTATTTGAACGTGTGTCGTACTAGACACACTTACACTACTATACTGAATCTGAGAGATATTTGGCAAGAAGCCAACTCTTGCGATATCACATCGTCCCCTGTGGGACGTCCAAATGGGTTAAAAATGGCAAAACAAAAAGGAAAAAAAAAGGAAAAAAAAAATTAGGTTCTCTTTGCCCCCACTTTTCTTCGTCCCCAAAAACCCACGCAAGAGGGGGGCGGTAGGACTCAGACTACTACTCGGGCGAGCGCAAACACACGCGCGCGCGAAGCAACGTCCGGTTTTTCTTTTGTTTCGTGTGTCCTTTTAGTGACAAAGCGCGCTCGAAAGGAAAGAATAATGCCGCCGAAAAAGAAGCAAGACAAGGACGACGACAACGAACGGTTGGATCGCATCGCCATCGTGGAAGCCGAACGATGTCGGCCGAAAAAGTGCAAACAGGAGTGCAAGAAGCAGTGTCCGGTGGTGAAAATCGGGAAGCATTGCATTGAGGTGACGGAGAAGAGTAAGATTGCGAACATCGACGAGTTGTTGTGCATCGGGTGCGGGATTTGCGTGAAGAAATGTCCGTTCGAGGCTATCCAGATTATCAATTTACCGAAGAATTTGGAGAAGGAAACGACGCACAGATACGGTCCGAACACGTTTAAGTTGCATCGATTACCGACTCCGAAGAGTGGACAGGTGTTGGGTTTAGTCGGGACGAACGGGATTGGGAAATCTACCGCGCTTAAAATTTTAGCCGGGAAGTTGAAACCAAACTTGGGGAAGTTTGCAAACCCTCCGGATTGGTCGGATATTTTGCTTCACTTTCGCGGGTCGGAGTTGCAGAATTACTTGACGAGGATTTTAGAGGATAACTTGAAGGCGTTGATAAAGCCGCAGTACGTCGATCACGTGCCGAAAGCGGTGAAAGGTTTGGTTGGGACGATTTTGGACGATAAGGATGGGGGGCCGGATGGCGGCGCGGATAAAGAGTATTTGGTTGATATTTTGGAGTTGACGCACGTGATGGATAGAGATGTCGCAAAGTTGAGCGGTGGGGAGTTGCAGCGATTTGCAATCGGTATCGTCGCGGTGCAAGACGCGGATATTTACATGTTTGACGAGCCTTCCTCGTATTTGGACGTGAAGCAAAGATTGAAAGCGAGTCGCGTGATTCGATCGCTCTTGTCAATTAATAAGTACATCATCGTCGTCGAACACGATTTGTCCGTTCTGGATTACTTATCGGATTTCATCTGCTGCTTGTACGGGAAACCCGGGGCTTACGGGGTCGTGACCATGCCGTTTGGCGTGAGAGAAGGGATTAACATTTTCTTGGCTGGTTTCGTGCCGACAGAAAACTTACGATTCAGACCGGAAGAGTTGACCTTTAAAGTGTCCGAAAACGAGGACGAACGGTTAGCACACGTAAACGACGAAGCGTTTAGCATGTACGAGTACCCACAAATGGTAAAAACGCAAGGTGGTTTTACTTTGAACGTTGAGGGAGGCAGTTTTACGGATTCAGAAATTGTCGTCTTGTTGGGCGAAAACGGCACCGGGAAAACGACGTTTATTCGTTTAATCGCCGGTCTTATTAAGCCTGACGACGAGAGCATCGAGTTACCCGAGTTTAACGTTTCCTACAAACCGCAAAAGATTGCGCCAAAGTTTGAAAAAACCGTTCGCGACTTGTTGATGATGAAAATCCGAGACGCGTTTTTGCACCCGCAATTTATCTCGGACGTCGTGAAACCGATGAACATCGACCCGTTGTTGGACCAATACGTGAAGAACTTATCCGGTGGTGAATTGCAAAGAGTCGCGTTGACGTTGTGCATGGGTACACCCGCGGATATTTACCTTATCGATGAACCGTCGGCGTATTTGGATTCCGAGCAAAGAGTCTGGACGTCCAAAGTTATCAAGAGGTTTATTTTGCACGCGAAGAAGGCGGCGTTTATCGTGGAGCACGATTTCATCATGGCAACATATCTAGCGGATAAGGTTATCGTGTATACCGGCACGCCAGCGGTAAACGCGACGGCGACGAAACCTCAAGGATTAGTCACTGGCTTGAACCAGTTTTTGAAGGCGTTGGAGATTACGTTTCGCAGAGATCCAACTAATTATCGCCCGAGGATTAATAAAATGGAATCGGTCAAGGATAGAGAGCAGAAACAAGCGGGCGATTTCTACTACGTCGGTGAGTAAGAAAAACGATAACATCAACGACAACACTAGTATTTTAATGGATATAACAATAGAAATACATATATATACATATATATATATTGCACATGATTGCAGTGCATAGTAGTTGCTCTCTATATCAATATTTGAAACTAATTTGAACTATCATGAAGATTTCAACGCTAAGCTTACTTGCGTCGCTTTTGCTTCAATCTTGCGGGAAATCTCGTCTATTCTTTCCACCATTTCTTCTAAATCTTTCCGGTTTTCACTCGTCGCTAGCGCCTCAACGGACTCCTCGTGAACTGCTTTCAGTTGCTCCAACTCTTTTATCAACGTTTCCGCCAGCTGCTTCGGTCCCTTGTAGTTTTCTGGATGACGATGCACGTTGCTCGGTATCCTAGTAAACGCCGCGCGTTTTGGAGGTTTGGAGGTTTCTTCACCACCAAACCCACCGCCTATCGTCGCGCCCACGTTATCGATCGCTCTCTTCGTCAACTGCGCGTTCATTTCCCCGGCTCTTTGTAACGCTCTTCGCAATTCGTCTCTTTCTTCCTCCAAGGATACTTTCTCATTCACCAACTCCAATATCGCGTCTCTGACTTTCAAACAGTGCTGTTCCACAGATTTCACTTTGGTCTCCATGTCTTCCTCTTTTGCGCGCATTTGCAAAATTTCTTCGTCTTTCCTCTTCAAAGTCGCCCTCGCTTCCTCTCGCACGTCCTCGATGGCGTTCCCGAACGCCACTCTCAACGCCTCCACCCGCTTCGCCATCCCTTTCTCCGTCTCCAACCGCTGTTGCTTCAATTCCACGTTCAACTTCTTCACGGCCATCGCCATATCCGCGCTCCTCTCTCGCAAAGCTACGTTCGCTTTCCTGCACTCTTCCTCTAAGTTTTTGATTTGATCTTTCTTCTTTTCATTATCGCTCGTTTTTTGCTCGTTCTCTCTCGTCAGTTTCCCTATTTTCGCGTCCTGCTCTCTGATCCGCTTCTCGTATTCCCGCTCCTTCTCCTCCATCAAATTCAAGCACTTCTCTAGCTCGTTCTCCGTCTCTAATCGTCGCTCGATGCTCTTTCTCATCTTATCGTCGGCATCCTTTCGCTCCCCGCTGAACGCCACCGCGGCGTCGTCCAGCGCCCGTTCCGCCCGTTCCGCCCGCGCCGACTCTTTCGCTCGCCACTCTCTCTCCCTCGTCAACTCCGCGTGCGTCTCCGAAGTGCTCTGTTCCATCGTCATCTGCCGTATCCGTCTCTCCGCTTCCTCTTTCACCGAGAACAACTCCGACTGCGCCTCCTTCACCATCGATTCCAGGCTTTCTCTCGTCGATTCCATCGCTCTAATCCTCTCCGCGTATCTCTCCAGCTCTCCCTTGGCCACTCGCAACTCCGAGCTTTCTTTCTCCTTCTCTCTGGCGCATTCGTCCAGCGTCGCTTTCAAACCTCGCGCGATTTGAGTCGCTTTTTCTAAATCTCGCTCCATTAATTTCGAGCGCTGTTTCTCCCGCTCGATTTCTCGGTGCAGTTTCACGCAGTGCGATTTGAAGAGGAGCGTTTGTCGAGAGAGCATTTCCGTGGGGGTTGTCGTCGTCGTCTCTTCTCCGCTCGTACTTCTCCGCATTTTCGTTCTTCAAAAGTTTTTCCCTTTCTGTGCGCGAAGAAGAGATTGGTTCTTTCTTCTTCTTCTCTCACACACACACACTCTCTCTCTGCGTTTGTGCGACAGTAAAATACGCGCGCGCGGTAGGATTGCGTGCGCCTCGCGTCCGACGCTTTAATAACGTCAGCGGTGTCTCTTCCCTTAACTGCCGCACATCGATTTGAATTTTGCAACCCTAAACGGTTCACCGTTGACATCAACCGACCTCGCGACGCGCGCTGCCGCATAACGGGCCCACTCTTTCTTCGAAACCGCTTGACGCGCTCTTCGTGCGTCTCTCGTTTCTTTCCTCGACTACTCACTCTCGCGCACATATATATTCACATCATCATGAGCAGCGCGTTATCGTTAGTCGTTGGCACGACGCGTTCTTCCGTTATTTCGACGGCGGTTGTTAACAACAACAACAACGAGAAAAGCAATCGCGTCAAAGTCGGACGCCGCGCGCGCGTTCAAAGCGTAATAAAAGCGTCGTCGAACGACAACAACAACAACAACAACAAAGAGCAAGAAGATTACGACAG
>Ga0181588_10004240_pt1 | contig 11825 bp, 9 predicted proteins | sample 071ome_26_FD_148607 | JGI IMG/M metagenome (GOLD analysis project Ga0181588, IMG submission 148607) | Coastal salt marsh microbial communities from the Groves Creek Marsh, Skidaway Island, Georgia - 071409BT metaG (spades assembly) | ecosystem: Environmental > Aquatic > Marine > Intertidal zone...
TCCGCGTCGCGCAGCCAGGTGATGAATCCGCCGAGGCTCAACCGTCCATCGATTTCCGTCATGCCCGCGGCCAGGGCGAGAAAATCACGGAGGGCTGCAGCACTCGCACCGCTGGGATCATTGAGATCAGCCTCTACGTCAACGCCAAGTTCCCTGATCGCACGAGCGACGAAATCCGTGATCGCCTCACCGGTGTGCGAACGCAATTCCGCGATAAGAGCCGCAACCTCAGCAAAGGCCGACAAGGCTTGGGATGAGTACCGCTCGGGTGGGCCGGGATCGGTGAGCGCATCGGCGAGTGCAACGACCTCCACAACATCGCTACCCGCGACGGCCTCGTCGAGGGCCTCGTCGATGGTCGCGCCCTGCGGGCGCCCCCGCCCTCCGGCCAACTCCCGTGCTCGCTCTCCGAGGACAGCGAGGTCACGCGCACCAACCCGCCAGCGGGCACCGGTCAGCAGCCGAACCATCGACGGATTTGCGGTCGGTTCGTGGACTACTTCCAGAAGCGCTCGAGTATCGGCAACCGCCGGATCGGCCAGCAAGGCTGCGGCACCGCTGACGTAAGTGGGAACGCCGAGGTTTCGAAGGGCACGATCGATGCGACGGATGTCTTGTGCAGTGGTGCACAGAACGGCGATTGTCGCGAACCGTGAGGGTTCGGTGGTACTGGAAGTGCGGGCCCGCTCGAATACGTCACGCACCGCCAACGCGACATAGTCCACTTCTTGCTCGATCGTCTCGAACAGCGCGACGTCGACCCGAGCAGGTGGGGCGTCGGAGGCGGCCACGAGCGGCTCGGTGCCGTCGTGCTCGGCCCGCAGTGTCGAGGCGAGCTCATTGGCAACATGCAACACCGCAGGACCTGATCGTCGGTTCTCCATCAGCGCATAGCGGGCCGATCGGTCCCCGCTCGCCCGTGGGAAGTGGAAGGGAAAGGACTCAATGTTGTCCACACTCGCGCCACGCCAGGAGTAGATGGCCTGGCATGGATCTCCGACCGCGGTCACCGGGAAGCCTCCGGCGAACAATCTCTGGAGCAACCGGCGCTGGGCAATGGATGTGTCCTGGTACTCATCGAGCAGGACGATGTCGAAGCGTGATCGGATTTCCTCACCGGTTTCCGGGTAGCGATCGAGAATCTGCTGCGCGAGACGCACCTGATCGGAGTAATCCCACAGGTCTCGTGCCGCCTTGTATTCCCGCCACTGCTCGATGACGAGCGCAAGTGCGATTCGTCGATGTGCTGCGTCCGAAATCTCCCGACCCTTGCCACGATCAGCGCCAAGTTCGAGCAGTTTTTCGACGAGGGTGTGATCGTGCTCGATGAGTTCCCCGGGTTCGATGGAGAGTTCGCTGAGCTCTTGGTCGAGTGCGAGCATCTGTTCAGTGATCGCAGCAGGGCTCTTTCCGATTGCGGCGAGCCTCTCGACGAGTGATTCATCGTCGGCGGTGCACACCAGCCGATACGCGTGCTGGTGACGCAGGCCGTCGACCAACAGGGTTGCGGTGGGTTCTCGACCGATTCGCATGCCGTAGTCGGTGACGATCCGGGCGGCGAACGCGTTGTAGGTAGAGACCTGCGGTTCTGCGCCGTCAATTCCCATAGCGGCGATCCGTGATCGGGTTGCCGAGAGGAGTTGCGCAGCAGCCTTATTGGTGAAGGTGAGCCCGAGAACGCGGTCGGCATCGACCAGACCACGTGCCGCGAGATAAGCAACGCGCGCTGACATCGAGGTGGTCTTGCCGGTTCCTGCGCCCGCAACGATCACCCCCGGCTCGAGCGGCGCGCTCACCGCATTCCACTGGGCATCACTCAGATCGAAGCCGAGCGCTTGAGCGACGTCTGCTCGACTCACACCACGCCCGGTGTTCACTCGTCATCACCTGCGAAAACACCACGCTCGCCCTCGAGCTCCACGACCGAAACCTGCGGGTTCTTGGCCGGACACATACCAGCGAAATTGCAGAAGCGGCAGTGCTTCCCAACGTGCGCTCCGATGTCTTCACCCCGAACTACCTCGGCCGCCTGACCGAGCGCTTCCTCGATCCAGGTCACTCCTGCGCCCCCGGAATCCTCGAGCGCCGATTGCATCTGCTCCTTGGGGCCCGAATCCTTGGCGCTCGCATCTCGTCGAAGTTGCACGAGGGCGGCACCTCCGACCAATGCGGCCTCTCCCGAATCGACGAGCAACCCGCCCACTTCTCTCAGCAAGAGTTGGTATAGCCCGAGTTGTCCGTGCTCCTCGGTCTCGGCTTTCGTGGGAATGGACGACGACGTCTTGAAGTCGATCGCAACAAGCCGGTCGTCACCATCTCGTTCGACTCGGTCGATGTACCCGCGAATCTCGACATCTTCGAGTGACCCTTGGGGGGTCGGAACCGCAAGGTTCGTGGTGAGGAACCGCTCACTCACGACGAATTCGCGCAGGTGCGCACGGTGGTATCGCAAGAAACGTTCCAACGACGCTCTGGCCTCGAGACGCTCGGATCGAGAACGCCAGGGAGCGTCGAAGTCCACTTGCGACCACACACGATCGACGAACTCGTCCATGAGTTCGATGTCCTCGGGGATGTTGCCCCGAGCCACGTGGTCGGCGATGGCGTGCACGATGCTGCCAAAGGCCGTAGCGCTGTTCCTGGGAACCTCGGCGTGCACCTCGTGGTCGAGGAACCACTTCATCGAGCACTGCCGGATGGAATCCAATGACGAGCCCGACAGGGCGATCGGTTCCTCGCGTCGACGAAGCGGAGTGGGACCGTCGGTCAGTTGGCGCACGCCCCACCAGTTCGCCGGATCGGCTGCTGGGACGCTGGGACGTCCATCCGATTCACGCATCCGTTCAATGCTTGCGAGTAACGATGCCGCCTGCTCGCGCTCTGTAGGCGAGGCATGCGGCTCGGTGAGAGCCCGCCGCAGGTCGACCACGAGACCCGACCAACTCGTGATGAGATCGGGACGGTGAGCAACCTGCTCGACCGGAACTCCGACATCAACGAGATCGGCGATGAATCGACTCGGGCGATCCTCACCCTCCTCCCCGGAGTCCACGGCGAGCAGGGTTATCTGCTCGCGGGCTCGTGTGCACGCAACGTAGAGGAGGTTGCGTTCCTCTCTCATCAGGTCCGGCGCCGAGCGGTGGTCTGATGCCAACTCATCCACAGCGAGCAGCGAATTGCGCGGCTGGATATTCGGCCACAGACCCTCTTCGAGCCCGGTCACCCAGACCCGAGACCACTCCACACCCTTGGCTCGGTGGACCGTCATGATGCGAACCATCGACTGCATACCGGCACGCCGCGCCGAGGAGTCAGCGATGGACTCAGCAGGGATCGCCTGATCACGGAGCGTGTCCAGGAAGGTGGTGACGGCGTACACACCGCGATAGCGCTCACTCAACCGCTCGGCTGCGGAGAAGAGCGCCATCACGGCATCGATGTCGTGGTTTGCATTAGCCGAGCCGGCAAGTGCGGCCTCTTTGACGCGCTCGGGCCATCCGTGCGGGTGGGCACCTCCGGTCCATGCCACCCACAGGACTTCGCCAATCGATGCGCCTGCGTCGATGCAGGCCGCAACCTCGGACAGGACCCAACGGACTCGGTTGATTGCAGCGGTGACCTCGCCAGCGTGTTCGAGTTCCGGTGGCATCGGTTCATCCGCCACCACCAGCGCGCGAACTAGTTCTCGCGCAGGGAGGACGTCAGCCTCAGCTGCTCGACGCTGCGAGCGGAGCGATCGACCGAGGCGCCGAACATCGGAAACGTCCAATCGCCCGATCGGACCGAGGAGTAGATCTTCGATCCTCTCGGGAGTGCCATGGCTGGGACGGGCTGCAATCTCCACGATGCTGAGTAATTGGGCAACCGCAGGCTCGGCATGCAGCGGAATTTCATCTGCAGTGATCGAAGCCGGCACACCGGCGATGGTGAGCGCACGCTCGACACTCGTGAGGTCACCGGCAGAACGGACGAGCACGGCCATGTCCTGCCAGGCGACCTTGTCATGGACGTGCGCTGCTCGAATCTGCTCGGCAATGTGCAGGTCGCGCGATGCCCGAGTTGGACACAGCAGCACGCGCACCGACGGCGCTAGGCCCGGAACATCGTCTGTTTCGAAGCGTGGATCCCGGTGGTCGCGCTGTGCTTGGCTCGGCAGGGTACCCAGGCTTCGCGGGGCCAGCGCCGCTCGTGCAGCCTGCGCGATCTGCGATCCGTACCGGCGCACCGTGCGGAGGGTGACGATGGGCGATGGCGAGCCATCGGCTCGACGGAACTCCTCGGGGAAGTCCAAGATGCCCCGGACATCGGCGCCACGGAAGGCGTAGATGGCTTGATCGGGATCCCCGACAGCGACAATCGACGATCCCGGTCCAACGATCCGCTTCAGTAGCTCTACTTGCAACGGATCGGTGTCTTGGAACTCATCGACGTAGATGGACCGGAATCTCGCGTGCACGTCCGCCCGCACCGCAGGGTCTCCCGCCCGCAGGACGGCCCGGTGCATAAGTTCCGCGTAGTCCATAACGTTCTGCAGGACCATCACATCTTCTTCTTGCTCCGCAATATCTGCGACGGCACGCCACTCAGGGCGCCCAACCTCGTCGGCGATCGACCGCAGGCGGGCTGGGCTGATTTCCCGCTCCCGCATCCGGGCGATGAGCACACGGACCTCGGCCGCGAACCCCTGGGTTCCGAGCGCCTCGCGAAGTCCTTCGGGCCATTGGACAGTGCCGTCTTCCAGGCTGCCGCGGATCAATTCGCGGATCCGCTGATCCTCTTCCGCACCGGACAGCAGCCGTGGCGGGTCGAGGTACTCCTCATGCGAGGAGTGGGATCGGACGAGTCCGTAGGCGAAGGAGTGGAAGGTGGCGACCTGCGGCAGCAAACCCCCGCCGATCCTGGCGGCGACTCGGTCCCGGACTTCATCTGCCGCTCGCCGCCCGAAGGTAAGGACCAATACCTCGCTCGGGGCTTGACCTTCCTCCAGGCGAGCCACCACCGACTCCACGATCGTGGTGGTCTTGCCGGTACCCGGACCCGCGAGGACCAAGAGCGGACCTTCGCGATGCTTCACCACCATCTGCTGCTCGGCGTCCAGGACCGGCGCCTGCACCCTGGGCAGGGGCGAGAGGTCCAACCGGGCGCGCACCGTCCATGAATACCACCGCGATGTGACACCATCGGTCGGTGAGCGACGACACGCGGGCGCAGGATCAGCCCCCCGACGAATCGACGCTTCGCACCGAGTTCACCATCGCCGGCCCACTTCCGGTGGCGGACCTGCCCGATCCGTCTGGTCCTCCGACTGATCTGCGGGCTGACGCCCTGGCCGATGCCGGAGCACTCGGCTCGGGTACGTCGACTGGCGCCGACGGGGTCACGGCCGCGGGCACCATAGTCATCGAAGACGGGGTGATCCCCCGAAGGCTGCGGCGTCCGCTCGATCTCGCGCGCCTGGCCCTAGCGCTAGCCCTGGCCGCCGCGGCGGTCGCCCTTGGCTGGTTCGCGACCGGGACAACCAGCGGCCTTGAACAAGACCTCGTCGGCGGCGCGCGACTTCTGCCCGACCCGGTCGTCCTGGTCATCAACGTCATCGGCGGTATCGGCACGCTGGCACTCCCGATCGCCGGTGCGATCGCGTTGATCATCCGCCGCCGCGTTCGTCAGTTGTTCGACGCGCTCGTCGCGCTCCTCATCGCCGCTGTGGTGCTCACCGGGGCGTCGGTCATCGTGTCTGAAATCGCCGACCCCCGACTCCTCGTCGCCCTCACGGGTTCGACCGACCCGGGTAACGCCGCCACCACCCCCATCCTGGGCGGCCTCCTTGCTTTCATCACGGCATCGCGGCTCATGAGTCGACGCCCGTGGAACGTGCTGTCCGTCGTGGTCATGGGTTCCCTCATCATCGTGGCTATCCTGAGCGTCACCATCGCCGTGGCCGGGCTCGCCGCGTCCTTGATGGTCGGCTGGGCCATCGGCCTCGCCGTCCGGTACGCACTCGGAATCCAAACCACCCGGCCTAGCGGAGCCGAAGTCGCCGAGGCGCTCGACCGCGGTGGCCTACCTGTGACCATGCTGCGCGCCCAAGAATCAACAAACCGCGGGCGCCGCTATATCGCCACGAGCCGAAGCGGCCAGCTTCTCCAGGTAACCGTGCTCGACCGCGACCTCGAGGGCGCCGGCCTCCTTCGAGCGGTCTGGACGTCCTTACGTCTTCGCGAGGAACCGGGCAACTCCGCCTTCAATATGCGTCGGGCGCTCGAGCACGCCGCGCTTGTCTCCTACGCCGGTGAAGCGGCCGGCGTCCCCGAACCCCGTCTGCTCCTGGCATCCGAAGTCGGGCCAGACTCGTGCGTACTCGCCTATCAGCACATCGAGGGCACACGGTTCGCAGAACTCGACAATGTCACCGACGACGATCTGCGCGGGGCCTGGCGGGCGGTGCGGACGATGCACGAGCATCAGATTTCCCACCGCTCGCTGAACGCCGAACACCTCCTGCGTGCCGGCGACGGCACCGTCTGGGTGATCGGCCACGACACCGGTGGGGTAGCCGCCAGTGACGTCTCGATGCGTATAGACGTCGCCGAACTCCTGTGCACCCTGGCGATGCTCACCGACGTCGAACGCGCGGTTGCAACGGGCAAGGCGATCCTCGGTCTCGATGGCATCGGCCGCGCCCTGCCCGCTCTCCAACCCGTCGCCCTCTCTCGTGCCACTCGAAGCCAACTGCGAAAGCACAAGGGACTCATCGTGTCCCTGCGTGACCGCCTCGTGGAGATACGGCCGGGTGCAGACGAGGAGACGATCCAATTCGAGCGCGTGAAGCCGCGCACTTTGATCATGGTGGTCGCCGGCACGATCGCCGGTTATGTACTGCTGTCACAACTCGCGCAGGTCGACCTCGCCACACTGATCACCAGTTCCGACTGGCGATGGATCGCAGCGGCGATCCTCTTCAGCCTGCTGACCTACTTCGGTTCGGCATGGTCCCTCTCAGGTTTCGTTCCCGAGAAACTCCGCCTCACGCGAACCCTGATGGCCCAGATCGCCGGTGACTTCGCAACACTCGTATCGCCTCCAACTCTTGGCTCGATCGCGATCAACGTGCGCTATCTCCAAAAGTCCGGTCTCCACCCAGCGCTCGCCGCAGCGAGCGTCGGTGTTTCCGGTGTCATGACCTTCGTCGTCCACATCCTGTTGCTCCTTGGCTTCGGCGTCGCAGCAGGAACGGCAGCGGACTTCACCTTCGATCCGCCGCGCGCTGCCGTGATCATCGTCGCGAGCATCGCCGTGCTTGCGCTCGCGCTGCTCGCCGTTCCTCGGGTCCGCAAGGAGATTACGAGGCGAGTGCGTCCGCTCATCAGGGAAGTGGTTCCGCGCCTGGTGACTGTCGCACAGCGGCCCCTGAAGTTGCTGGAAGGCATCGGCGGCATCCTGCTGCTGAACCTCAGCTACATCGCCGTACTCTTCGCCTGCGTTGCGGCCTTCGGCGGCTCGATGAGCATTGCACTTGTTGCCGTTGTCTATCTCGCCGGCGCGACCATTGGCCAGGCAGCTCCCACCCCCGGTGGTCTAGGCGCTGTGGAGGCTGCTCTGTCCGCAGGTCTTACAGCGGCTGGCCTCGATGCCGGGACGGCGGTCTCGGCCGTCCTGCTGTACCGACTCATCACGTTCTGGGCTCCCACGATTCCCGGCTACTGGGCCTTCACCAAGCTCACCCGTGACGGCCTGCTCTAGCGCGCGTTGTCGGCCTATCCCTGCCATGCTGCCGCCATGAGCGAAGACAAAGTGGTCGTTACCCCGCTGCCCGATGGTCCGAACCAGGTTGCCGGGGGCGTCGTCGTGAAGGACGCCGACGGAAACGTCATCAAGGAGGCGGAGACCGTCTACCTATGTCGCTGCGGATTCAGCGAGGACAAGCCCTTCTGCGACGGATCGCACAAGAAGCACGGCTGGACGTCCAACTAGAACGACGCCTACCCCTAGACCGAGCCTCCACCGTCGGCTAAGTTCTCCGCATGGCTCTTTACACCTGCCCCAGCTGCGAAATGTCCGTCAACACCACCTGCGGTGCCTGCGACGCCCCCCTCGTGGATGACGTTCTCGTCAAAGACGACGGCGCTTCGGTGGCCATTTCGGTTTGCCCGAACGGTCACGGCAAGATCAAGTCGCCAATGTGCTGCGGCACCGACATGACCTGCAGCGTCTGAGGCAGTCACCTGCGGACGCGCTCGTCCGTCTAACTCACCGGTGGGTGACCGCCGCAACGGTGGCAATCGCGGTTCTCGCGGTCGTGTGGTTCTTTCTCGGATCCGCGTCGCTTTCTGCGGCCATCGGGCGAGGAACGTTCTCCCCGCCCGCCCTGGCAACCCTCGGTGTGCTCACGATGGCCAACCTGGGCCTGCTGATTCTGGCGGCAGTTGCCAACCGTTCGTCGAGACGGGCTTTGCGGGCTTTCGTCGTCGTTGTTCTTGGTCTTAACGCGGTAGTCAGTATCACCGACCAGGTGGGACCCGCCGATGTTCTCTACCTTCTGTTGACGGTTGCGGCTCTACTGATGGTCGTCCTCGCGTGGCGCCACCGCCCCCGGGAATCTCGGCTGAGCCCCTAGACGACTTCGTGCAGAACCCGGACCGTCGAACCTTCGTGGGCGATACGGAACGGTTCGAGTTCGTCGTCCCACGGGGTGCCAATGAGCCGATCGATCTCTTCGGCGATGTTGGTTCCGTCGTCGGCCCGCGCTCCCACGAGCAGGTTACGGAGACGATCCTCGTGCACCAGAACATCACCATGGGACCCGATGCTGCCGCGGAAGAGCCCGAGGTTCGGGGTAACGGCATAACGCTCCCCTTCGCTGCTGGTGCCGGGATCCTCCGTCACTTCGAAGCGGACGGTCGAGAACGCAACCAAGGCACTCGCGATCCGCGATGCCGTTCCCGCAGGGCCATGCCAGATGATTTCGGCGCGCACGTGACCGGGTGCCACCGGTTGGGGTGCCCAGTCCACATCTACCGTCGTCGCAAACACCCGAGCCAATGCCCATTCAAGGTGAGGGGCTACCGCGGAGGAGCAGGAATGCACGAACAGAACGCCACGCGCCTGGACAGCGTCAACTGTCGCGCCCGCACGCGCACTTGTCCGATCGTCACTTCGGACGTCGATTACGACCGTCATATTCGCCTCCCGGTGTCGAGGGTCGCCTTCCCCTGCGTCCTGACTCCGGTGTGGCCTGTCGGATAAGGATAACCCGCGAAGGCCAAGAGCGGTACAGTTCCCTGCGCGCCACGCGGAAATGTACGGGGCGCAGGACAAGGACCAGGCGGCTGAATGTCGCCATCGTGGAGGAGGAACTATGGCCCTGGCCACCCCGGCACCGGCGGTACTCGCTGATTACGTCGCCCGGACGAAGGTGGCCACCGTCGCCCTCGTGCTCGGCGGCGCGGCCATCGTGGGAGTCTCTGCTCAGGTAGTCATCCCGCTCCCCTTCACGCCCGTTCCCCTCACGCTGCAGACCTTCGCGGTGCTGCTTGTGGGTGCCGCTCTTGGAACGTGGCGGGGCATTGCCTCGATGGTCGTCTACGCCGCGGCCGGAACAGCAGGCATCCCCTGGTTCTCCGCCGGCTCCTCGGGCTGGCAAGGCGCAAGTTACGGCTACATCCTCGGCTTCATCGTCGCCGCCGGCGTGGTAGGTCGCCTGGCCGAACGCGGCGCGACCCGCACTCCCCTGCGTACCGCGGGGCTGATGGTGATCGGCAACTTCGTCATCTACGCCGTGGGCGTCACCTACCTGAAGTTCGCCATCGATGCGAGTTGGGCCACCGCGTTGAGCCTGGGCATGGTGCCGTTCCTGATCGGCGATGCGTTGAAGATCGCCCTTGCAGCCGGCCTGTTCCCGGCCACCTGGCGGTTGGTGCAGCGCTTCCAGTAGGGCGTCTTACGGGGCGGACGAACCGTTCGCTCGACGGCATCTTCGATCGCGCGGCGCACCATCGAACTTGTCGGAACTGTCCCGAACCCGGCCTTGGTCGGGTCTATACCCCATGGGGTATGTTACCCAAATGTCGAGCATCGACGCCCTCCGCCTGTGGTCGGCGCGGCGCTGGCTGACCGCCCTGGTCGCCGGACTCGCCGTCGCCGCACTTGTCGCCCTGCCAACGGCGGTCATCCCGAACCCGATCTTCGGTAGAGCGATCGAGGTGACGTGGTGGTCGTATCCGGTGGTGATCCTCAGCGGAATCCTCGGCGGGATGCTCATCGCGACATATGTTCGCGAGCCCGGCCAGGAAGAAATCGACAGGGCGGCCAAGGTGGGCACGGTCGGTGGCTTCTTGGCGTTCTTCGCCGTGGGGTGCCCGGTGTGCAACAAGCTCGTGTTGCTGGCGCTCGGCGCTTCCGGTGCTATGAGTTGGTTCGCTCCGGTGCAGCCATTCTTGGCTGTTGCTTCCGTCATCGTGATGGCGTGGGCCCTGCACATTCGCCTCAAGGGCATGACCTCGTGCGCGGTCTCATCGCCCGGGGCACTCGAGTCTTCGCTATAAACATCCCTTGTGACCGATAGATGGATCGTCGCCAGTAGCGGCGGCTTCGTAGGAACGGGCCTCTGGGGTGTCATGCGCCCCGGGCGGATCTTTGCCCGAGCACTCGAACTGTCCGGCAAGGATCGCCCCCGGGTGCTGTTCATCCTCACCGCATCCGGAGATGACCCGCAGTACCTCGCCGCGATGTACTCCGCCCTCGCCGATACGAATTGCGATGTCGACCACCTCGCACTCTTTCCGCAACCCAACCGACCGGTCGACGAAGCGATCGACAAGGCCGACGTCATTTGGGTGGGTGGTGGCAGCGTGGCGAACTTGCTCGCGCTATGGCGCCTGCACGGTCTGGACACCGCACTACGCCGCGCCTGGGAAGCGGGCACCGTCCTCGGCGGCGTGAGCGCGGGCTCTATCTGCTGGCACGTCGGCGGCCCAACCGATTCCTTCGGCACGCAACTCGCCCCGGTCACCGATGCCCTGGCCTTCCTGCCGTACGGCAACGGCGTGCATTACGACAGCGAAGAACAACGACGCCCCCTGCTCCACGAGCTCATCGCCAGCGAAACGCTCCCGGAGTCCTACGCCACCGATGATCGGGTCGCGATCGTCTACCGAGGTACCGAGCCCGTCGAGGTGATCACCGACGTCCCGGACACCGATGCCGCGGCCTACCGCGTCTCTCTCAGCGCAAACGGTGTGGTCGAGGAGCGGTTAGCACCAGGACCGATCACGCCATAGTTGCGCGCAACGCTGCAAAGTGGCGGGGTTAACCCCTCAATCGCTCCCCCACCGCGTCGAATTGCCTGCATCAGCCACGCTCGCCTGCCTGATTGCATAGGCTGGATACGTGTAACCACTATCACCTAGGGAGAAGTCCGCATGAAGGTTGATCGTCGTTCGTTTCTCATAGGTGGCGCTTCGGCAGCGGCCCTGGCAGCCGTTTCGGTCGGCACCGGTGCCGCGGCATCCGCGAACACCAAGATCTCTCCCGCACAGGCACTCCGCCGGCTCGAGCGTGGCAACACCCGCAGTGCGAACGGACGCACCGTGCAGCGGAACTACTCCCCCCTCGGCAGCACGCCGGGCAAGGGCCAGCAGCCGTTCGCGGCGATCGTTACCTGCGCCGACTCGCGCACCGTTCCGGACAATATGTTCGACATAACCCCGGGCAATCTGTTCGTGGTTCGAAACGCCGGTAACTCGATCGAGTCGGTGGGCTTGGGCAGCCTGGAGTTTGCAGCCAGCGCACTCGGCGTTTCCCTCATCGCCGTTATCGGTCATACCTCA
>Ga0181588_10004241_pt1 | contig 11823 bp, 11 predicted proteins | sample 071ome_26_FD_148607 | JGI IMG/M metagenome (GOLD analysis project Ga0181588, IMG submission 148607) | Coastal salt marsh microbial communities from the Groves Creek Marsh, Skidaway Island, Georgia - 071409BT metaG (spades assembly) | ecosystem: Environmental > Aquatic > Marine > Intertidal zone...
GGAGACCGCACCGTAAAGTTCTACCGTGAATTCATCTAACAACGGCGACACGGCGGCTAAGTAGGCCCCAAGATCCGCATTATTCAAATGAAAGATCAACGCTTCGCTGTTCTCGTAGACCTCTGTCCAAATAAAACCCTGCGAATCGCCCGGGTCGCGATCGAATGTGTGCAGCAACATGCCCGGCTCACCGGCCTCTACCTTCTTATCCACCGCGCCTGACAAGGCAATCACCTGGTCTGCCTGGCCCGGCAAGGCATGCAACCGCGCTATCAAGACAAAGGCGGTGGGCCCCGGGGGCAAAGCCTCCTGAGCTTGGGTGGCCGCGGGTAAGGTAAACAGTACGAGCAGAGTGCAAAAACATTTTCGCCACAACATGACAACGGCCCCTCAATCATTGAACATTCAGCTTAGACGAATCTGTCGTATCCTGCGAAGCGTCTTGAAACGCGAACGCATGAGGCCAGCGTGCTCTCTGGATGCGCAGGTAATAGGCAGGTGCAAGCGAACAGTGCAGTGAGGTCATCAAAGCATGTATGAGCACACATTCATCGAGCACGTCGGCAACTTCAGTGTCATTTGTCTGGCGGTGATTCTGGCTACCGCCGTGCATTATGCGGTGCTCAAGCGCCTCAACGCCGGAGGACGATTCATAGAGCGGTACCCCCGTTGGCGGCTGCTTTATGGGGTTGTCATGTCTTTGATCGCCCACGTCATTGAAATCGCGATATTTGCTGCCGCTTATGGGATATCGACGGTATCGGAATTTGGTTATCTAGAGGGCAGTTTCTCGGGTTCGATCGCCGATTATCTTTATTTCTCTTTTGCCGCGTTCACCACGGTGGGGTTTGGCGACATTGTGCCGCTGGGGCCCTTACGATTATTGGCGGGGATGGAAGCCCTCACCGGCTTTGTCCTGATTACGTGGACCGCTTCCTACCTCTACATCGAAATGAGTCGAACCTGGGGTGTCGAAGACTGAAAGCTAGCTGTCGGCTGTCTCCCCTGGCGCGATGAGAGCAAAGCGTGGCTCAAGCCCTCTCTGAGTCTCTACCAGCTCAGTAAACATCGACTGAGGTCTGACCCAGAGATCGCGCTCGCCATACTCGGGCCTATACACCACCAACAACTCATCGGTCTCCGAGTGACGTGCCACACCGAACACAGTGTACTCACCGCCTTTGTAGTGCCGGTATCGACCTGGCGCGACCTCACTCATTCGGCGATCCCGCCGAATGCCTTGATCAAGTCGGCCTGAACGCCGGCAAGAATCTCGCAAAGAATCAGAAAGTCGGCATCAGCGCGAGCGAGCGGGTCCTCAACTAACTCGTCGTTTGCCTCGCGGATGGCGTCGCTGAATTTCAGGCGACGCAATGACAGATCTTTGTCGACCACTGCCGCCACCCGCGCGCCCCACTCCAACACCAGCTTTTCAACCTGATGGCCGGAGGCTAAGTGTGCCAACACCTCCTCACTGTCGAGCGGCACGCCGCGAATCTTCACGGAACTGCCCTCTTCACGCTGGTTGGCAAAATCAGCCTCGTCACCCAGCTCAATCTCCTCAGGAATGCCGCCCTGCATTAGCCACTGCGTCATCATGTGGGCGGGGGCTTTCTGGGTTTCGGGCAATATCGCGGGCAGGTTGCCGAGTGCCTCGCGCAGGTGGTTGAGGACCTCTTCCGAACGCCCTGCGCTACTGCTGTCGATCCAGATCCACCCGGCTTGATCAGCAATGATCGCGCGGATCGTGCTGGAGCGAGAAAAAGCGCGGGGCAACAGATCCTGCGTGACCTCATCGGTCACCGCCAATCGCTCACGGCGGCTGACCTTGCGCCCCTGCGCCTTGGCAATTTGTGCGCAGCGCTCATTAGCCTGCTCGCGCACGACGGTCGCGGGCAGGAGCTTCTCCTCTCGCTTGAGGCGCACCATCCAGTAAGGCCCCGCGGCATGGACCAGCGCCGAAGCCGCGTCATCCAGCGCCGGCACCCAGCCCAAGCTGCTCGCCTGAGCCGGCGTGCAATTTGAAAAGGTACGGGTCTGTAGGCGGCGTTCCAGCTCCTCGGCGTCGATGCCGAGACGGTTGGGTAAACGGTAAGGTCGAAGCGCGCGGAACCACATAAAGAGAACATCCAGAGGGTGTTTTGATCGAAGGCCGCGCAGTGTATCGCAGTCTTCGCCAGCAAGTGGGACTTGGCCTAAAATCCCCTATCCACATCAGGAGCACCTCATGCGATACCTCCATACAATGATCCGCGCCGCCAATCTCGATGACACCCTCGACTTCTTTGTCGACAAGCTGGGGCTGGTCGAGGCCTATCGGTATGACAACGACGCCGGTCGCTTCACACTGGTCTTTCTCAGCGCACCAGATGACTTGGAAGGCGCCAAGGCGCGTCAGGCGCCGCTAGTGGAAATCACCTACAACTGGGACCCCGAGACCTACGATGGCGGGCGCAATTTCGGGCACCTGGCGTATCAGGTCGACGATATCTATGCGACCTGCCAACAGCTGTTAGATAAAGGCGTGACGCTCAACCGCCCGCCCCGTGACGGGCGCATGGCGTTTATCCGCTCGCCCGACGGGATCTCGATTGAGTTACTGCAGTCCGGTGACGCGCTGCCACTACAGGAGCCGTGGCAGTCGATGGAGAATATCGGCCAGTGGTAACGCCTACCGGTTGAGAAAGGCCAACATCCAACGCGCGACACGATCTCCCTCGTGCCGTAGCGATTCAAAGCTCGCCATACCCTCTGCCACCCGCTCGGCACCGATCATGTCGTGGCGGAAGTTCATGATCTCTCGCGAGTACTCCGGAATGAATTCGGGGTGACCCTGAAAGGTCAACATGTGTGCACCCAGCGTCATGCCCGCCACCTCACAATGGTCATTGGTAGCGATCCGTTGGGCGCCGGGCGGCATGGCCATCACCTGATCCTGATGTGAGGCAAGCAAGCAGAATCGATCACCATCCGCCAGATCGAACGCCGCCTGATCGACGCTGTAACAATTCACGCCTACGCCCCAGCCCTTGTCGGACTTGCCCACCACTCCACCGAGTGCCTGAGCCACCAGCTGGTGTCCAAAGCAGATACCAATCACTTTGCGCCGCGCGGCATGGCACTCTCGCACGAAGCCCTCGAGCGACCGGATCCAGTCTTTGTCGTCGTAAACGCTACTCTTACTACCGGTAATCAAAAAGCCGTCCGCTGCGTCAACGGTGTCGGGCAACTCCCCTGCCTCTACATTCCAGGTGGTAAACGTCAGGTCGCCGTCCTCAGCCAACAACAGGCGCTCGAACATATCCGGGTACTCACCGTAGGTCGGCACCCACTCTGGCCTGACGGAATCGGTGCGCAAGATACCGATGTGCATGAGAGGCTTCTCCATTTTTACCCGCTCGCCGGGCATTGATCGCTAGGCGCGCCACCTTACGCCAACTGACGATATTTGCCAAAGTGACGGGCGATTTTTCGATGCGCTGTCTCAGCGGTGCGCTCACAAGCCAGGGTTCGGTCAGGGCACAAGCACATCGTCACCTCCTGCGTGCTCGCTGACCTTGCATGCGCCCACCGGGTTGTCTGTAATGGCGACAACACCCAGTGAGGAGAGAGCGGCTTGAGCGAAAGCCTCCATCAGATATCCGGTAGGCAGGCACCCAACGCAGTCATCAGGCGGTTCAAGGGTCAGCTGGCAATCCTCACTGTGAGCGCCACCATCGCCGTGCTTGGCATGGTGGCCTCTCCGCCAACGGCAGCCGCCGAAGCCACCTACCTTGGTAACGCCGCCTGTGCGGGCTGCCATGAGCAAGCCTCGGCCGACTGGACAGATTCTCACCACGATCTGGCGATGCAGGAAGCCACGCCCGAGACAGTCCTGGGCAACTTCAACAACGCAACCTTTAATTATTTTGGCGTGACCACGACCTTCAGCCAAAAAGGCGACGCCTTTTTCATCGAGACAGACAATGCCGCCGGCAAGCTGGAGACCTACCGAGTCGCGTATGTTTTTGGGGTTGAGCCCCTGCAGCAATATTTGCTCCCCCTCGGCAACGGCCGCTTGCAGGCGCTCTCGGTCGCTTGGGATACCCGGTCGGAGAGCGAGGGCGGGCAACGTTGGTATCACCTCTACCCCGACGAGCACATCACGGCCGGAGACCCGTTGCATTGGACGGGCGGATTCTTTAACTGGAATACAAGCTGCGCGGAATGCCACAGCACCGACGTCGACAAACGCTACGACGCTTTGAACGACCGATTCGATACCCACTACGAACAAATCGATGTGGGCTGTGAGGCCTGTCACGGGCCGGGCAGTGAACATGTCGCGCTCGCCGATGCGGGCAGCCTGTCCCTGGCTCAGACTGGGTTTGCGATGAGCCTCAAGGCGAGAGGTACATGGCAGTGGACTGAAGGCGCCGATATCGCACAGCGCAGTGAACCGCTGACCACAAACTACCAGATTGATAGCTGCGCGCGCTGTCACGCGCGGCGCGGCACACTGGGCGAGTACCACCCGGGCAAGCCGCTATTGGATACTCACCGCCTGGCGGTGATTGAAGAGCCGCTTTACTGGCCCGATGGTCAGATTCGTGACGAGGTCTATGTCTACGGATCGTTTATCCAGAGCAAGATGCATCAGGCCGGCGTGACCTGTACCAACTGCCACAACCCGCACAGCAACCAGCTGGTTGCGGAAGGCAACAGCGTGTGTGCCCAGTGCCATCTGGCCAGCACCTATGACAACCCCACGCACCACCGACATAAAGTCGCATCGGCGGGTGGCGCCTGCGTGGACTGCCATATGCCGAGCCAGCTTTATATGGGTGTCGATTCGCGGCGCGATCACAGTATGCGCGTCCCGCGACCGGACCTCTCTATGAGCACGGGGGCGCCCAATGCCTGCAACCAGTGTCACACCGACCAGAGTGCGGACTGGGCCTATTCAGCTCTGGTGGAATGGGGGGTCCGATTTGCAGACCGCAGAAACCACCCCGCGCGCGCTTTTCATGCGGCTGGCCGCGGCGATGTGCGGGCGGCGCCTGTACTGCTCGAAACCGCGAATAATAAAAACAAAACCGCGATGCTAAGAGCTTCTGCGATCACACAGCTCGGTAGACTGCTACCCGACAAACTGATGCCCTCGCTTTCCCTGTGGCTCGAAAGCGACGATCCTCTGATACGCCTGGCGGCGCTGGAGGCACTGGGACAATTGCCACCCGATCAACGGCAGGCGGGCTTAATGCGCTCAATTGAGGATCCAGTCCTCGCCGTCAGAATGGTGGCCGCAGAGCAGCTGGCGGCGATAGTCCCCCAATCCCGTGGTGGGGGTGACGCGGCGACCTTCGCCAAATCAGAGCAATCTGGCTCGAAGGTTGACCAGAAACCGCAGTCGGACCCTTTCAGTAAGCTCTTCGAAGAATACCTGTTGGTGCAATCTCAACATCTCGACATGCCCTCTGTACTCACCCAATTGTCGGGCTTTCAGCAAGCTCGCGGTAACGGGGCAAAGGCCGAGGCGCTACTCCTTGCCGCACTGGAGAAGAACCCCGAGGCGAGTGCCTCGCGGGTGAATTTGGCAGATCTCTATCGCGCGCAGGGTAAGGAGGGAGCTGCCCGCAGCACACTAGAAGCGGGGATCCGGCTCAGCGAGCGTGATGCGTCACTGTGGTTCAGCCTAGCCCTGCTTGAAGTGCGCGAGGGCAACGGAACGCAGGCGCTGAGGGCGTTGCAAAAGGCGGCAATGCTGGAAGAAACACCGGGCTATTACCACTATGTGTACGCCGTCGCCCAGCATGATCAGGGTCGCCCTGAGGAAGCTTTGGCAACCCTGAGGGCCACCCATCGCGTAGCGCCAGGGCAACCCAATATTCTGGCCGCGCTGGTGCAATATAGCCAATTAGCAGGTGATATGGATTCAGCGCGACGCTACCAAACAGAACTACGCTCAACGCTTCGTGATGCTGGCTTGTAGTGACCCGCAGTCAAGGTGACGCGGCGGCGACCTTCGTGAAATTCAGTGACACCGTCACCGGTATCACCCGACTGATCGCATTGAGCCCGGCGACGCTCTGAAGCGCGGCAACGCCGTCCTCCAAATTGAACTCGGCGGCGTTCAGCAAAATGGGCTGAGACGTCGTGGCGCTAAACCCTCCCGCATCGGTTGCGGAGACAGTTAGCACTGCGTCTTTACTCACCACCTGACCATGCAAATCGATCTGCAGCACAACCGGCACAGCCGACCCACTGCTTGATCCCAACACAGCCATGGTCTCTGGACTCAATTGCGCCGTTATCACGGCCTCGGGATAAAGGCCGACCTCAAACAGCATTTTTTTCATGCGGTCATTGCGAATGCCGATATTCGTCTCGACGGAGTCCAGTGCGACGCGCACCTCGACCGCGCCTTGGTCACCCACCGTGCCGGAGATCATGTCGAAGTGGCTGACCTCTCCAATCACGTTGTTCTTGATGGACACGAACTGGATGCCTGAATTGTCCGCGACCTGCCACTCTGCCCAGGCGGGCGCAGCGCTCGCGAGGGCTGCGAGAGACAGTGATGCAACGTAACGCTTGATCATGGATGCGATTCTCCTTTAATGCGAACTGCGGTGATGCGAATTGCGGCTGTGCCCAGTCGGGATTGGGTCAACTTTGGGCGCACGCTGCTCCTCGGTGCCGGCCGCCAGTGCGTTTCGAGAGGCTACGGTAGCTTCATCTCGGCGCGAAAACCACAGCCCGCGGCACACGCGGCTCACCCATCGACTAATGGTGATCCCGCAAAGACCGGTACAGGCCAAAACACATCAGCACGAGAATCGGAATCACAGGCAGGGAGGACACCACGGACATGGATTTTACCGTGTCCATCGCGTCAACCATCATCAGGCCAACCGCCGTCGCGCCTAAACCCAACGCCCAAATCAAGCGAACACCCGCGGCGGGTTCTCGGTTCGGCGCCAAGTCGTGGGTGCAAATGCTGGCTAAAACATACGCGGCTGAGTCAAATGTCGTGGCATAAAAAATGATCGACAGCACCGCCACGACGCCTAAGATCAGCCACTTGAAGGGTAACTCTGCGATCACCTGCGCAACCAGCGGGCCCATTCCCTGCTCGTTGATAATCGACACCGCATCCAGCAGGCCGAGAGATTGCAGATGGAGAACGTAGGCGCCGGCGATACCAAGAAAAAGAAACGTCCCTAAGGCGCCAAACCCGATAATCCCCAGAACAACCTGTCGGATCGTACGACCCTTCGAGATGCGGCCAAAAAACAGTCCCATCATCGGGGCATAGGCCAACCACCAAGCCCAATAGAACACGGTCCAGGCCTCTGGAAAACCACTCTTTGAGACCGGATCAGTCCAGAAGCTGATGCGAAAAAAATTATCGAGCATCAGACCGACGGAGTTCATCGACATTGAAAATATATAGATCGTGGGCCCGAGCAACACAACGAACGCCATCACAAAGTACATGAGCCAGAGGTTCAGATCAGCCAAGACCTTGATGCCCTGCTTGAGACCACGATAGGCACTGGTGCCGAAAACGGCCGTCATAATCAGAATCACCGCACCCTGCGTCAGCAGGTTGTCAGGCACGCCCAATAGCTGGGAGGCGAGTGAGGCGCTCAATGGCACACCGAAGCCAAGAGAGGTGGCGACACCACCGACGATACCCAGAACGACAAATATATCGATCGCTGTCCTGAGCGTGGATTTTCCCCTCTCTGGCAACACATGATCACAGGCATCGCTGATCTTGAGGCTTTTACGATTATCAACGAACAGCATATAAGCGATGGGGATAGCGGGCAGGCAGTAGATCGCCCAGGGCACGATACCCCAGTGGTAGATGGGATACATATGGGCGAACTCGTAGGCGAGGTCGCTGTGGGGCGCTATGCCAAAGGGCGGCGTCTCGATGTAGAAGACGGGCTCGGCAAAGCCCCATGCAATCAGACCAGCACCCATGCTGGCCGTGAACATCATGGCTATCCAGCTACTGGTGGAATACTCGGGAGGCTCGCCCTCGGGCCCCAGTAGCACATCTCCGTATCGCCCGAAGGCCAGCCAGCTGGCCATCGCCAGAGGCGCCATACCAGCTAATAAATAAAACCATCCAAGTCTGTCGGTAAGCCATGACAGGGCAGCATTGGCGGTCATCCGACTGCCATCCGGGAACAGCACCATGGCGAGACTGAAGGCGGCTAAAACCGCTATCGCGATACTGAAAACCTTTCGGTCGAGCCTTTCCACTAGCGGGGAATCTTCGGTCACAAGACGAGTATGACACGTCAGGACCCTCCCTGCCGGGGTTGACAGTGGGAGTCGGAAGTAAGAAGGAGGTGTTAGCTCGCGATGTCGGCGAGGTCTCCTTTTGATTCAAGCCAGGTCTTGCGGTCACCCGCACGCTTCTTGGCAAGAAGCAGGTCGAAGGTGCTGTCCGTATCACCATCCTCATCGAGGACCAGTTGCACCAATCGCCGGGTGTCCGGGTCCATGGTGGTCTCTCGCAGTTGCGGTGGATTCATCTCACCCAGCCCCTTAAAACGCTGGACCGCAGGCTTCGCGCGCTTATTTTCGGCTTGCAGGCGCTCAAGAATGCCGCTCTTCTCCGACTCATCCAGCGCGTAATACACCTCTTTTCCTACATCGATGCGGTAAAGCGGCGGCATGGCGACAAAAACGTGGCCCGCCCGAACCAACGGCCTGAAGTGCCTCAAAAAGAGTGCGCAGATGAGCGTAGCAATGTGCAGCCCGTCGGAATCAGCATCTGCCAGAATACAGACCTTGTGATACCGGAGCGCACTCAGATCAGAGCTACCCGGGTCAATACCTAGCGCTACCGAAATATTGTTCACCTCCTGCGACGCCAGAATCTCAACGGCGTCGACCTCCCAGGTATTCAGTATTTTGCCGCGGAGCGGGAGGATCGCCTGATAATCACGATCTCTGGCCTGCTTTGCCGAGCCACCTGCCGAGTCTCCCTCGACCAGAAACAGCTCACCTCGAGCAGGGTCTTCGCTGGCACAATCGGCCAACTTGCCAGGCAGTGCGGGGCCAGAGGAGACCTTTTTGCGCACCACTTTCTTGGCTGATCTGAGTCGGGTTTGAGCGCGCTCAATGCAGAGTTCGGCAAGCCGCTCGGCGTCAGCCGTTTCCTGATTCAACCAAAGTCCAAAGGCATCCTTGGCGACGCCCGAGACAAATCCAGCCGCCTCTCGCGAGGAGAGCCGCTCTTTGGTTTGACCTGAGAACTGCGGATCCTGAAGCTTTGAAGACAGCACAAAGCAGCAGCGATCCCATACATCCTCCGCTGTCAATTTCACCCCCCGAGGGAGCAGGTTCCGCAACTCGCAGAATTCCCGCATGGCGTCGAGCAACCCGGAGCGCAAACCGTTGACGTGAGTGCCCCCCTGTGTGGTGGGAATGAGATTCACATATGACTCGGCGATGACCTCACCGCCCTCGGGTAACCATTGGATCGCCCAGTCCACGGCCTCTGTCTCCCCCTCAAAATGCGCCGTAAACGGCGTTTCCGGGATAACGGGAAAATCAATGGTGGCATCGGCGAGGTAATCAGCTATGCCGTCCTCATAATGCCATTCGATTTTTTCTTTTTTCTTTTCATCCGTCAGCGTCACTCTCAGTCCCGGGCAAAGCACCGCTTTGGCTCGCAGCGCATGACTGAGTTTCGGGATCGAAAAATTGGCCGAATCGAAATAGGCAGGGTCGGGCTTGAAGCGAATACCGGTGCCGGTATTTCGTTTGCCGCAACTTCCAGTCACCGCCAAGTCAGCCGTCTTTTCCCCGCCCGAGAAGGCCATGGAATGCACATTGCCGTCTCGACGGATCGTGACCTCAAGCAGCTCCGACAAGGCGTTTACCACTGAAACCCCAACGCCATGTAGCCCGCCGCTGAACTGGTAGCTCTTGTCGGAGAACTTGCCGCCGGCATGGAGCGTCGAGAGGATGACCTCAACGCCGGGTAACTTCTGCTCGGGATGCAAGTCGACCGGCATGCCGCGGCCGTCATCAACGACACTCAAGCCACCATCGGTGTGGAGGGTAACGTCAATTTGACTACAGTGGCCCGCGAGCGCTTCATCGACCGAATTGTCGATAACTTCCTGGGCGAGGTGGTTTGGCCGGGCGGTGTCGGTGTACATACCCGGCCGCTTTCGGACAGGTTCCAGCCCAGTGAGCACCTCAATGGCATCGGCGTTATATTTGGTCATGCTCTAGCGTAACTCGCTCTAAAACTGTGTTTCTTCAGGCCGCGTGCGCCGACCGCCTCTGCAAGGCTTGCCTCACCTAGCCCGGGGGGCGCCTTTGGGCTCATGCGTAGCCAGATGAGTCCATGTCGACTTCGAAAGTCTCGTCCGTTACGCGACACACGACCGTATCCCAGGCTCCACTTTTGTGCAGATTGATCAGCCGGCACCCCGGCGCCAGCGAGTCAACCTTGAATACCGCCGAGTGCGGCGCGAATTGCACGCAGGTAGAGGGTGTCGTCAGGCATTGTACGCCTTGGTAGGCTTGGGTCGAATCCTGATGTACGTGTCCGGAAATCACCAGCGCCCGATCGGTCAACGGTGCCAGGCGGCTCAGGGCCTCTGCCCCATTTTCTGCCCCGATTTCATCAAGCCACTCGCATCCCACCGGCATGAGCGGGTGGTGGGTCGCCACAAGCATGGGCCGCTGGGCTTGCTGGGCTTGCTGGACTGCCTCCTCCAATGCCCGCAGTTCACCGTCGCTCAGGTGTCCAGCGACCATCCCCCGACGTTGGGTATTGAGCATCAATATATCCCAGTGGCTAAGCCGGATATGACGCTTGAAGTGCTCGCTAAGCTGATGCTCAGGTGACCAAGTCGCGTCATGATTGCCGGGTAGCCAAAAGCTGGGTACATCCAGTGACGCCAGTGCAGCCCGAAGCCGGTGGTATGCCTCCTCAGACTCATCGCCGGCCAGATCTCCCGTAAGGAGTAGCGCATCAACGGGCGCCATATCTGCGACGAGACGGCACACCGCCTCGAGGGAGCGATCGGTGTCAATCCCAACCAACTTGCCTCCCCGTGACTGCATAAGATGCGTGTCAGAGAGCTGCACGACCCGGCTGGAGTCAGCCGTATCCAGCACGGCGAGGCCGTTTAACGCATTCATGGTCCGGCGGAATCAGAATCGGTCAATGGCGCATTGGTTGACCGTCCATTAGTGAGACAAAACTCCATCAACTCCGCAGCGAAGCGATTCTGCTGGAACTTTTCGTCTCGTTGCAGCATCTCGGGATTCGGATAGCGGTAGCGCGCCTCGAAGCGTCGCGAGGTACTACAATGCACCACCTCAGCCATCCGCGCGTCATGGTATAGGCGCAAATCCAAACAGCTTTTGCTCCCCATCTGTATGGCGGAACCCTGATAGCGTAGCCGCATATCAGTGGTATAACGATCCCGGGCGGTGACCTCCAGCTCCACAACCGCATCGCCAACCTCAAAGGCGCAACGGGGCTGCTGCTCGTAACCCGGGAAGAGGCGCACCAAACGGTGATAATTAGCCTCGCACTGGGCATGCAGGTCGGACAGGTCTATGTGATAGGTTCGGCGGGACCTGCTGCGCGGGCGAGACTGTTGCGTGCGATCTGACATGGCGCTAAGTGTAGCAAGCCCCCAGAGCCGACGAAGTGCCAAAATGTTGTCGGTTTTGACGCCGCAAAAAGGCGCATCACAGTGGTAGACTCGCCCTCCCGTAATGACTCAGACCCTGACGCCATGCCTGCTTTGCATCGTCCCCTACAATTTCTAGCGCTCGCCGTGACCACCAGCG
>Ga0181588_10004250_pt1 | contig 11808 bp, 13 predicted proteins | sample 071ome_26_FD_148607 | JGI IMG/M metagenome (GOLD analysis project Ga0181588, IMG submission 148607) | Coastal salt marsh microbial communities from the Groves Creek Marsh, Skidaway Island, Georgia - 071409BT metaG (spades assembly) | ecosystem: Environmental > Aquatic > Marine > Intertidal zone...
ACCCCGGAGACTCGCCGAGCCTGCAACCCTTCGATGTCGAGGTTCCAGAAGGCATGCTGTGGGTCATGGGTGATCATCGATCGGCCTCGGCGGACTCGCGGTCGCACATGGGTGATCCAGGTGGCGGGTTCGTGCCCGAATCCTCGGTCATCGGCCGGGCGATGACGGTTCTGTGGCCGATATCGCGCATCCAGAACATCCCTGTGCCGCAATACGCGGACGTCGCAACGCCGTGAAGATGAGCATCCGTTGAGCGCCCATGGGTAAGGACACGCGGGGCAAGCACGAGCGAGAGAAGAAGCGCGCCCATCCATTCTGGAGGGGTCTTCGCGAGATCGTCGTCATCGTCGTTGTCGCGCTGGCGTTGTCAGCTCTGATTCGTGCTTTCTTGCTCCAGGCGTTCTACGTCCCAAGTGCGTCGATGGAGAACACACTGCGCCCAGGTGATCGGATCATTGCGTCGAAGATCACTACGGAGGTGTCCGGAGTTTCTCGGGGTGAAATCGTCGTGTTCAAGGACCCCGGCGATTGGCTGCCGGATCCACCGCCACCGGGTGACGACTGGCGCACGCAATTTCGCCAAGCACTCACGTTCATCGGCGTTCTGCCCAGTGACACGGGTGACGATTTGGTCAAACGCGCAATCGGTCTGGCAGGCGATCGCGTTGCCTGCTGCGACGCCGAAGGGCGAATCGTGGTCAACGGGGTACCACTCGATGAGGACTACATCATCGGCCCGACGGATCAGGTGCGCTTTGACGTGACCGTTCCGGAGAATTCGATGTTCGTGATGGGCGATAATCGAGGCAATTCACGCGATTCGCGTTATCACCTAGATATCAACGACGGCGGGGTTCCCGAAGCCAACGCCGTGGGTCGAGTGGTCTTGGTGTTGTGGCCCTTCGATCGTTTCGCCATCGAGACGATTCCGTCGATCTTCGGCAATCCCGCACTGGGCTAGTGGCGCCGACGACCGAACCCACAATGGACCTTGAGCGGTCCTTGCTTACGACGGCGACCTCCGGTGCGGTAGTCGCGATCGATGAAGTAGGTCGTGGCGCGCTGGCTGGTCCGGTGACAATCGGCGCCGTGGCGGTGGACCGGGACTGCGATCACCCACCGACGGGTATCCGCGATTCCAAGGCTTTGAGTGAACGACGACGACGTGACTTGTACGCACCCATCCGGTCGTGGGCAGCCGATGTGGTCGTCGTTCACGTACCTGCATCGCGCATCGATGAAGTGGGCATTACTCGAGCGCTGGGGGAGGGTGCCGCTCAAGCTGCGACGGAGATCGCCACGCGGTTATCGGTGGGCACGATCTTGCTGGATGGACGACATGACTTCGTCACTCCGGTCCAGGACCGCTGGCCGGTGCGAACGGTTATCAAGGGTGACGCAACGTGCGTGAGCATTGCGGCCGCATCGATCGTGGCCAAGCAAGAACGCGATGCACTCATGCGTGATCTCCACGAGTCTTTCCCCGAATACGAATGGCGTCGCAACGTCGGTTACGGAACCGCTGCCCACCGATCGGCGATCGCGTTGCACGGACCATCGGCATTCCATCGTCGTAGTTGGAATCTGCTGCCGTCGTAGGTTTGTCCACAGACGGTGTTCGACATATCCACACACGCGAATGGGTATCTAGCCTTCCTTCGGTCACGCGACGCACTCTGTCGCCATGTCCAAGACGAGAGAAGCCGATAATCGGAATGCAGACCGCCTAGCGCTGGGTCGACAGGGCGAAGACTTAGCCGTCGCGTACGTGCGCGGCCAGGGCATGCTGATCTTGGATCGAAATTGGCGTCCCCAGGGCGTAAATATTCGCGGTGAACTCGATGTTGTCGCCCGAGACGGCGACACCTTGGTCATCATCGAAGTCAAGACGCGGCGATCCGTCGCTTTCGGAGCGCCGGTCGAGGCGGTCACGAAGCGGAAACTTCGATCCTTGCGGTCACTGGCCTTGGCGTGGCTAGACCAAAGAAGTATCCATGCACCTGCGATGCGATTCGACGTCGTCGCGGTGACCGTGCCATCTATCGGGCAGCCGGTGATCGAACATTTGCGGGCGGTGTGAGGTGGGGCTCGCGCAGGTACACGGAGCAGTGATCGCCGGCATGACGGGAACGGTCGTGACCGTCGAGGTGGATGTGGCCCAAGGACTACCAACCGTCGGCCTGGTCGGGCTCGCGGACGCTTCGATCAACGAGGCTCGGCATCGTGCTCGTTGCGCCGTCGGCAATGCAGGCCTTGTGTGGCCTTTGGGTCGCGTCACTATCGGCCTGTCTCCAGCTCATGTGCGAAAGCACGGGACGGGCCTGGACCTTCCCATTGCCGTTGGCGTACTCGCAGCCGATGAGCAGATCGAGCTTTCCGGTGAAGGTGCGCCGGTGATCGTCGGCGAGTTGGGTCTCGATGGTGGGGTGCGAGCGATTCCTGGAGCCATCACCGTCGTGTGTGCGGCGCAGCAGGCTGGCTTCTCGACCGTCATCGTGCCTGCCGAGCACGTCGATGAATGTAGCCGTGTGCCGGGCATGAGCGTTGTCGGCGTCACTTCTCTCGCGCACGCCGTGGCAGTGCTCACCGGGGAGGATCCCGGATTGCGACACCAAGGAAGTGGGCGGATTGCTCGGGTCCGTCAGGAGCCGGACCTCGCCGATGTCATCGATCAAGGCGATGGTCGTCGGTGCTTGGAGATAGCGGCGGCTGGTCGACACAGCCTCGCCATGCTTGGGCCGCCGGGAGTGGGTAAGACCCTGCTCGCCGAAAGATTGCCCGGCTTGCTTCCGGATTTGACTCCGGCGCAATCCGTCGACGTCATGGCCGTTCACGCCCTCGTTTCTCACGACGCTGCCGTTCCGGGGGAAGATGCTCGCCCACCGTTTCAAGCGCCGCACCATTCCTCGAGCCCGGCAGCTCTCCTGGGATCGGTAGGCGGTGGGTCTGTGCGCCCCGGTTCTGTCTCGCTCGCCCATCGCGGGGTGCTGTTTCTCGATGAGGCTCCGGAGTTTCCGCGTAATTCACTCGAGGCCCTGCGTCAGCCTCTGGAAAGCGGTGTGGTGAGCCTGCATCGAGCGGGTTGGTCCGGTGAGGTGCCCGCTGATTTTCAACTGCTCTTGGCAGCCAACCCGTGCCCGTGCGGCTACCGACACGCACCGCCACGGCTGCGCCGTCAGTGCCGATGCCCACGAACAGCGATCAGTGGCTACGCCCAGAGAATCTCCGGTCCGCTGCTCGATCGCATCGATCTGCGGATTCGACTTCAGCCGGTTCAGGGAGCCAGGCGCGGTGAGTCCAGCGACGTCGTTGCTCATCGCGTGCGGGAAGCTCGTGAGCGCGCGCACCATCGATGGGGCTCAACCAACGCGTCGGTCCCCGCGGCGATTCTCATGGATTCGGCGATGGAATCGGATGCGTCCGATGTGATCGATGCTCATCTGCGAGACAGCGGAGGTATGCGCTCGACCCATCGAGTGGCGCGAGTGGCGTGGACGCTCGCAGATCTCGATGGCACTGACGCACCTCGCGCACGCCACGTCCTCGAGGCCATCGAACTTCATCAGCCGCTGTGGGATGAGATCGCGTGAAGGCGACCAGTCCCGAAGCCGACCTGGATTGCGATGATGGGGAGGTCCAGCGTCGAGCCCGCATCGCCCTCGCGGCCGCTTGTGAGCCGGGAGAGGCCGGTCTCGGTGACGTGATCGCGCTACACGGACCTAACGCAACCGTCGCCTCGCTGCTGGCCGGCCAAGGGGTGGCGATGCGCGTGCCACGAGCCCAAGCCATCGGACGACGCCTGGCAGACCTCGACCTCGATGGGCTCATCGACAGGGGTCGGGAACTCGGATGTCGAGTGCTGGTTCCAGGGGACCTGCACTGGCCTACCCGGTTGGACGATTTGGGTGCCCATCGCCCACTAGCCCTGTGGTCCTGGGGTGACGCCAATCCCAGATTGCACTCGGTGCGTTCGGTCGCGATCGTGGGCGCTCGCGCATGTACCCGCTACGGGGATTGGGTGGCCAGGGATTGGGCTGCGCAGCTCGCGAGCGAGAACATCGCTGTCGTCTCCGGAGGGGCCTACGGAATCGATGCCGCTGCCCATCGGGGTGCATTAGCCGCAGACGGAGTGACGATGTGCATCCTTGCCGGGGGAGTAGATGTCGCCTACCCCCGAGGGCACGAGGCGCTCTTTGCAGAGATCGTCGAGCGTGGGGTGATTCTCAGTGAAGCGCCGTTGGGTGAAACCGTTCGACGACGACGATTCCTGACTCGAAACCGACTCATCGCTGCACTCGCCAGCGCCACGTGCGTTGTCGAAGCAGCCCACCGATCGGGCTCGGTGAGCACGGCCTCGCATGCGGCGGAGATGAACCGTCCGGTGCTCGCGGTACCCGGTCCCATAACGTCAGAGACTTCCCGGGGGACGCATCGGTTGATCCACTCTGGCGTTGCAGCGTTGGCTGCGGACATCGACGATCTCCGGGCCTCGATCGAGAGTCTGGCCCTCACGCCGACAAGCAGTGACCTGACGGATCGGGTGAGCGCGGCCATGCGTGAGGTGCTCGATGTCTTGCCCAGTCACCGAAGGTCGTCGTCGGGGCTGAGCCTGACGGAGGTGGCGGTTCGTAGCGGAGTGGAAGCATCGATCGCCCGTGGGCATCTTCAGAGAGCGGAACAGATGGGAATGGTGGAACGTCGAGACGGATCGGGCTGGGTGTTCTGCGCTTCCGAGGCCTCGGATGGGCGAGCCTGACGCCTGTTCGCCACCGGCGTTGCCACGATGGGGAGGTGGACGAGTCGATCCCCGCGGCGTGGCGAGAATCCATCGATGGATTCCTGGGCCATCTGCGTGATGAGAGAAGCCGAAGCGACCACACCATCCGCGCCTATGCCTTCGATGTTGACCATCTCGCATCCTTTTGCGTGGAGCGCGGCGTCGACTCGCCAAGCAACCTCGCTCTCCCGACGCTGCGCGCGTGGCTGGCAGCGGCGACTCAGGCGGGCTTATCGCGATCCACAGTCGCGCGACGGGCGGCATCAGCCCGAGCCTTCACCGCGTGGTGCGCTCGCCACGGCATCTGCGGCAGCGATCCGGGGCATCGCCTGGTGAGTCCGCGCGTGGGCAGCCACATGCCCACCGTGCTCGATCAAGCCCAGGCTGAGCAGGTTCTCGACTTCGCCGCCCGACACGATGGCTCACCGGTTGCCATCCGCGACCACGCGATTTTGGAGGTGCTCTACGGCACTGCGATTCGTGTGTCCGAACTCTGCGGTCTGGATATCGACGACGTGGACGACGGCAACCGGACGTTGCGAGTGGTGGGCAAGGGTGACAAGGAGCGAATGGTTCCCTTCGGCCTTCCGGCGTCGCGGGTTTTGGAGTCCTGGCGCGTGTCGAGAACCGAGATGGCCTTAGCTTCGGTGCCTGCATTGTTCGTCGGTGAACGAGGCTTGCGCATCGACCCGAGAGTGGTGCGCACCATCGTGCGAAGGGCCAGCGATGCTGCCGGCGTTCCTTCGGTGGCGCCACACGCGATGCGGCACAGTGCCGCGACGCACGTGCTCGAGGGTGGCGCCGATCTACGGTCGGTGCAGGAATTGCTCGGTCACGCGAACTTGGCGACCACTCAGCGGTACACGCATGTGTCGGTGGAAAGGCTGCGGACAACCTTCGAGCAAGCCCATCCGCGATCAGGGAACTAACGGCTTCAGTACCGGCTCTCGCTGGATCCATGCGCGTGGGTCCACATACCGATCGGCACGAGCGTCCTTGGATTCCCAGGCCGGGCGCCGAAGTCCCAGGTGCAGGCATGCCCGCCGGCAATGCCCGGAGCCCGGTTGTGGGCTCGCCGCCAAGGTGCCCAGGACCTCGCCGGCTGCCACGCGCATGCCGACTTCCACGTCCCCGTCCACGGGCTGGTAGGTCGAGGTAAGCGACGGTCCGGAGTGCTCCACGCTGACCGTGGGAATCCCAGCGACGTCGCCGACGAATGCAACCCGACCGGGTCCGATAGCCCGCACACTCGAGGCATACGGGGCTTGGAAGTCCACCCCGCGGTGCCCCGGAGCGAACCTGTCCAGCGGGCGTTCGAAAGCCCTCACCAGGGCCGTCCAGCCGGTGCTCACCGGGGACACCCAATTTGCGGCCGGAGAACCGGCGGCCAGCGCCGCGGCAGTCACGATTGTCAGGGTCGTCGTCCACATACCGGCAGCCTCGTCAATCGCGCTGGCCTTCGGCCAGGGCCTGCTTGTGGACTGGGGATGGCCCGCACGGGGCTTGTGCACAACCGCAGGGGGTGAGTCCCGAGCACCGGCCCTGGGCGCCGGAGCCCGGACCCGTCCCCCTAGACTCAGGGGGCTTCCTTCGGGAAGACACATTTCGCGCGATCTACCGCCGTGCCCAGCACGGCCGACCGGCTCGACGGTCCCACTTCGGTGGGCGAGCGGGTCGAGATCGCCAGGGGTTCGCCCGCCGGGTGAACCGACAACCGCACGCGGTGGGTAACCACCGCTGATGGGCGCGCGCGCCCACGAGAAGGAGAACGACCATGGCCGTCGTCACGATGCGCCAGCTGCTGGAAAGCGGTGTCCACTTCGGACACCAGACCCGTCGCTGGAACCCCAAGATGAAGCGCTTCATCTTCACCGAGCGCAATGGCATCTACATCATCGATCTGCAGCAGTCGCTGTCGTACATCGATCGTGCCTACGAGTACGTGAAGGAGACCGTCGCGCACGGCGGATCCATCATGTTCGTCGGCACCAAGAAGCAGGGCCAAGAGGCCATCGCCGAGCAGGCGAATCGCGTGGGCATGCCCTATGTCAACCAGCGGTGGCTTGGCGGAATGCTCACTAACTTCAATACCGTTCACAAGCGTCTGCAGCGTCTGAAGGAACTCGAGGAGATCGACTTCGACGACGTCGCTGGCTCCGGCCTGACCAAAAAGGAACTTCTCATGATGCGTCGTGAGAAGGAAAAGCTCGAGCGCACCCTCGGCGGTATCCGCGACATGGCCAAGATCCCCAGTGCCATCTGGGTCGTGGACACCAAAAAGGAGCACATCGCCGTCGGCGAGGCGCGCAAGCTGGGCATCCCGGTGATCGCCGTTCTCGATACCAACTGCGATCCCGACGAGGTCGACTTCCCGATTCCGGGGAACGACGACGCAATCCGCTCGGTTGCCCTGTTGACCCGGGTGATGGCCGACGCTGTAGCCGAGGGCCTCATGGCGCGCTCAGGTGCGGCGAGCGCCGAGGGGTCTGCCGAGGAGCCGCTCGCTGAGTGGGAGCGAGAGCTCCTCGCCGGTGAAGGTGCAGCCGACGAGGCCGCTGCCGCGACCGAGGTGGCTGTCGAGGCCGCCGTCGCCGAGGCAAGCCCCGAGCAGGCCTAGTTCGGCGTCTACCGCTGAACAGGCCACTGCCCACGAAACAGCACTACGAGCCCGTAGTACACGTCCAGCACGACCAAAGAGCAGAAGGAAACTGATGGCAACGATTAGCGCCGCTGACGTCAAGCGGCTCCGGGAGATGACCTCCGCGGGGATGATGGAGTGCAAGAAGGCCCTCGAGGAGAGCGACGGTGACTTCGACAAGGCCGTCGAAGCCCTGCGCATCTCGGGTGCTGCGAAGGCAGCCAAGCGTGGTGCCGAGCGCACGGCCTCGAATGGGGTGGTCGCCGCGATCGACAACTCCATGGTCGAGGTTCTGTGCGAGACCGACTTCGTTGCCAAGGGCGAGGAGTTCCAGGCGCTCGCCGGAACCCTGGCGAAGGCTGCCTTCGACGGTCAGGTCGCTGACCGTGACGCACTGCTAGCGGCCACCCTCGACACCGGCAAGACCGTCGAGGACACCGTCGCTGAGATGGCCGGCGTGATCGGCGAGAAGATCGAGCTCGGTCGGGTGGCTACCGTCCAGGCGCCGGCCACCACGTACCTTCACCGCCGCGCATCCGATTTGCCGCCGCAGGTGGGTGTGCTGGTCGCCTACGACGGTGACGAAGAGGCCGCCCGGGGCGTTGCCATGCAGATCGCAGCGATGCGTCCGCAGTTCCTCACGCGTGAGGATGTGCCGGCTGAGACGGTCGAGAACGAGCGTCGGATCGCCGAGACGGCGGCCAAGGAGGAGGGCAAGCCCGAGCAGGCGCTCCCCAAGATCGTCGAGGGCCGCGTCAACGCCTTCTTCAAGGACAACGTTCTGCTCGAGCAGCCGAGCGTTGTCGACAACAAGAAGTCCGTGACGGACGTCCTAGCGGAAAGCGGAACAACTATCCGCGCGTTCGCTAGGTTCGAGCCAGGCCAGGCGTAGTCGAGCGAAGGGGAAGGCTCATGGATCGGTCCAAGGCATCGGAGCCGGTTCAGCCTTCCCTCGAGGGCACCATCGAGACCTGGCCCAATGCGCCCGAGGGTGGTTGGAAGCGGGTTCTGCTCAAGCTCAGCGGTGAGGCTTTCGCCGGCGGCGGCGGCCTGGGTGTCGATCCGGATGTGGTCGCGTCGATCGCCCGGCAGATTGCCGACGTCGTTCGCTCGGGAACCGAAGTTGCTGTCGTGATCGGCGGTGGCAACTACTTCCGCGGAGCTCAGTTGTCCGAGCGAGGTATGGAGCGCGCCCGTGCGGACTACATGGGCATGCTCGGAACGGTGATGAACTGCCTGGCTCTCCAGGACTTCTGCGAGAAGGTCGGGATCGACACCCGTGTTCAGACGGCGATCGCGATGGGTCAGGTGGCCGAGCCCTACGTTCCGCGCCGTGCCATGCGCCACTTGGACAAGGGGCGCGTGGTTATCTTCGGTGCGGGTTTGGGTCAGCCGTATTTCTCCACCGACACCACGGCTGCGCAGCGGGCGCTGGAGATCGGTGCGGAAGTCGTTTTGATGGCTAAAGGTGTGGACGGTGTCTACAACGACGACCCCCGCACCAACCCCGACGCGGTTCGGTATGAACAGTTGACGTACGACGACGTCTTGGCCCAAGGCCTCAAGGTCGCCGACGCCACTGCCATCAGTCTGTGTCGCGATAACGACCTTCCGATCGTTGTCTTCAACCTGCTGGTCGAGGGGAACATTGCTCGCGCTTCCCGCGGCGAGCGAATCGGCACGTTAGTCTCGTCGGAAACCTAAGGAGCACCTGTGAGTGAAGAGATCGAGATGATCCTTCTCGAGGCCACCGAGAAGATGGATAAGGCGATCGAGGTCGCGCGCGAGGATTTCGCGACTATCCGAACCGGTCGTGCGAACGCCACCATGTTCAACAAGATCGTCGTTGACTACTACGGAACGGCTACTCCGCTGAACCAACTTGCCTCGTTCCAGGTGCCCGAGGCACGGATGATCATCATCAGCCCGTACGACAAGGGTGCGACGGCCGAGATCGAGAAGGCGTTGCGCGACAGTGATCTGGGCATCAATCCCAACACCGACGGCGCCATCATCCGGGTAGTTCTCCCCGAGCTGACGGAGGACCGCCGCAAGGAGTACATCAAGATGGCGCGGTCCAAGGCTGAGGACAGTCGAATCTCGGTGCGCAACATTCGCCGCCACGCGAAGGAGGCGCTCGACAAGCTACAAAAGGACGGCGACGCCGGTGAAGACGACGTGCGCCGAGCCGAAAAGCAGCTCGACGACCTCACTCACAAGCACGTTGAGCACATCGATGAGGTCCTCAAGCACAAAGAAGCCGAACTGCTCGAGGTCTGACGTGACCGACACGTCCGGTAGCGACGAGGGCGGGAAGCGTTCGTCTCGAACAGGACGCAACCTTCCTGCCGCCGTCGCGTCCGGGGTAGTACTCGCGGCAATCGTCATTGCCAGCCTCTTCACCTACAAGTGGCTGTTCGGCGTGGTTGTCATCATCGCTCTCGGCGTTGCGATGCGCGAGATGATCCAGGCGTTCGCGTCGCGGAATATCAAGATCGCCCGCGTGCCGGCCTACGGAGCCGTGATCGCGTTACCCACGGTCGCCTATCTCGCCGGCCCGATCTGGCAGTTGGTGGCTACGGGTGCCGTACTTCTCCTGGCCATGCTCTGGCGGATCCGTCGCGGCGTGGACGGATATGTACGAGACATCACGGCATCGTTCTTCGTCATCGCGTACCTGCCGTTCATGGCCGGGTTCTTGATGTTGACGTTGGCGGCCGACGACGGACCATGGCGAGTGGTCGTTTTCATCCTGTTGACGATTTCCAATGACATCGGCGGGTACTTCGCGGGCATCTTCTACGGCAAGCATCCGATCGCCGCATCGATCAGTCCGAAGAAGTCCTGGGAGGGTTTCGTCGGGTCGGTGGTCTTGCAGTGTGTTATCGGCGCGCTGTCCTTCATGTTCTTGCTCGACGCTGCGTGGTGGCAAGGGGTCATCGCCGGATTTGTGTTGGCCATCACGGCAACAGGTGGAGACTTTGCTGAGAGCGCGATCAAGCGCGATCTCGGCATAAAGGACATGGGTTCCTTCCTTCCCGGGCATGGCGGAATGATGGATCGGCTCGACTCATTGATTCCGAACGCCTTCGCCTCGTGGGCGATATTCACGGTCTTCCTGGGTGCGAGCTTCACAGGAGCCAGCCTGTAATGGTCGATCTCGTCCTGGAGGCTCCGCAGCGCGGCAAGCCGCCCAAGCATCTGTTGGATCTGTCTAGAGCCGAGCGCCGTGAGGCGATGGCCGAACTCGGTCTTCCGGCCTTTCGCGCCGACCAGGTGTCCACGCACTTGCTGACGCATTTGCAGGACGACCCGGAGAAGTGGACGGACATCTCGGCTGCGGATCGCGTTGCGCTCGGTGCGCTTCTCCCAAATCTTCTCGAGCCGGTGCGCACCCTCACCTGCGACGACGGAACAACCGTTAAGACGTTGTTCAAGTTGCACGATGGATCCTTGGTCGAGTCGGTCCTCATGCGCTACCCCGATCGGGTCACGATGTGCATTTCGTCTCAGGCGGGGTGCGGCATGAACTGCCCGTTCTGTGCGACCGGTCAGGCGGGCCTGACACGGAATCTGTCTACATCGGAGATCGTGGAACAGGTCCTAGCCGGAGCTCGAGCGCTGGCAAACGATGAGATTCCCGGCGGACCCGGTCGCGTAAGCAACGTGGTGTTCATGGGCATGGGCGAGCCCCTTGCGAATTACCGGACAGTGGTCGCGGCTTTGCATCGGCTTATCGATCCGGCTCCCGAGGGCTTCGGCATGAGCGCGCGGGGTGTAACGGTCTCGACCGTTGGTCTCGTCCCGCGGATCCGGCAACTGGCTGAGGAGGGCATGCCGGTGACACTTGCCGTATCTCTGCATGCTCCGGATGACCACCTACGCGACACACTCGTGCCCATCAACAATCGGTGGAAGGTCGCCGAAGTCCTCGATGCGGCGTGGTACTACGCCGAGCAGACGGGGCGACGCGTCAGCATCGAATACGCGCTGATCAAGGACATCAACGATCAGCGTTGGCGCGCCGAACTTCTCGGCGAGATGCTCGCCGGGCATCTAGTCCACGTGAACTTAATCCCGTTGAACCCCACTCCAGGCTCGAAGTGGACGGCTTCAACTCCGCAGGCGGAGCGAGAATTCGTCTCTGCTTTGCGTCAGGCAGGGGTGCAGGTCACGGTGCGCGATACCCGCGGTCGAGAAATCGATGGAGCGTGTGGCCAGTTGGCGGCCCTGGAAACCTGATTTTCATTCCTCGCCCGTGCGATCGGTGAAAGACTGCGTCGTCATGGGCGCTTACACCGAGCAGTATCGCTTGAGCCTGGCCGATCCTGAGGGCTTTTGGCGTGAGGCGGCGAAGTCCATTCAGTGGGATGTCGAGCCGAGTTCGGTGCTC
>Ga0181588_10004253_pt1 | contig 11804 bp, 10 predicted proteins | sample 071ome_26_FD_148607 | JGI IMG/M metagenome (GOLD analysis project Ga0181588, IMG submission 148607) | Coastal salt marsh microbial communities from the Groves Creek Marsh, Skidaway Island, Georgia - 071409BT metaG (spades assembly) | ecosystem: Environmental > Aquatic > Marine > Intertidal zone...
CGCCCGCACGCATCACCCAGATGCTTCAGCGGAGCTGCACCCGCTGGCGCGGTTTGCTTGACGGGCCCGCCACAACCGAGCCGCGTTCGGCGAGAAGCCAAGCGAGTTCTCGATGCACAGCCCGGTACCGGTACCACGGGATTGAGGGGTAGAGGTGATGGATGAGGTGACGGTCCTGCTGAAGCAGGAGCCAGCTTGAACCAGGAAAGAGGGTGATCCGGGTATTTCGAAACCGATCACGCATGCTGTGCGAGGTGTGCGACAAGGAGCTCGATCATCACCTCGGGTGCCGCCTGCAGCACAGGCTGGTGCACGTCCTCCACGACATGGAGGGCGTATGGGCCCGTGACCCACTTGGGCATCGCCTCGATCGCTGCGGGCGAAACATTGTCTGAGCCCGTCGGCCAGATGAACGTCGTCGGCGCCGACACCGGCTCCACCCGATCACGGGACCACAGCGGCAGCGCCCGGTAGTAGTGAAAGACCGTGCGCAGCACATCGTCGTCGTCAAGCGCTCGTCGGTACGGCTCACTCTCGGCCGGCGCGACTCCCTGTGCCGACAGCATCGCCTCGAACATCGCCCGTTCGTTGCCCTCTTTTCGCGCTTCGCGGATGTAGGAGAAGCGCTCGCGTTGATCGTCAGGCGTTCGCTCGCGGCCGACTGACGCCGCGGCAAGTGCGCCTGGGTGGGGAATATTGATGCACACCAGCGACAAAACTCGAGTGGCATGGCGGGCCGCCAGCACCCACGCAATCGACGCTCCGATACTGGTAGCCATCAGATGGAACGGCCGCTGCTCCCCCGCCCCCATGTCGGCGATGGCGAGCGCGTCAGCCACATACTCGTCAACGTGATAGGAGTCGATTCCTTCTGGCCGGGCACCCGCTGAGAAGCCACGCAAGTCGGGGGCCACGACGCGATACCCGAGGCCAGCGAGCACAGGGATCTGGTGATGCCACTCCCACCGGTTACGGGGCAGCCCATGGAGCATCATGATCAGCGGACCGTCCGCCGGGCCGGCCGCCAACGCGGGAAACTCGAGGCCGCGGACTGCGATCGTGATCTCTTCCATCGAACTGACCGTACTTCGTCGTTCGTAACGCCCCGAAAACCAACAAACCCCAGGCCTCAAAGCCCGGGGTTGCTGTGTCGGAGGGGCGAATGCAACCCTTAACCCTCGCCACCGGAGCGGCTGGTTAGCCATCTCGGCAGCCTGACCGGCGGCTACGGATCCTGCCGCTCCCATCTCTGACGGAGGACATACTTCTGGATCTTGCCCGAGCCGGTGAGGGGGAACTCGTCGACGGTGATCCAGTGCCTGGGCGTCTTGTGCGGGGCGAGCCGCTCGCGGGCGTAGGCGAACAGCTCAGCCTCGTCGATGCTCCTGCCGGGAGCGGGGCGGACGAAGGCCCCGACAACCTCGCCGTACTTGACGTCAGGCAGACCCACCACCGCGACCTCAGCAATCGAGGGATGTGTGAGCAGCATCTCTTCGAGTTCCTTGGGGTAGATGTTCTCACCCCCGCGGATGATCATGTCCTTGAGGCGGCCCTCGATGGTGCAGTAGCCACGGTCGTCCATGGCGGCGAGGTCGCCCGTATGCAGCCACCCGTCGGTGTCGATTGCCTGGGCGGTCTGATCGGGCATGTCGTGGTAGCCCAACATGACGTGGTATCCCCGCACGCACAGTTCGCCGATCTCCCCGATCGGAACCGTGGCGCCGGTCTCGGGGTCGATGATCTTGACCTCGGTGTTCGGCATGGCCGTACCGATCGTGCTGGCCTTGTCCTCGATCGCGTCGTCGACGAACGCCATGGTGGCGGTCGGCGAGCATTCGGTCTGACCGAACAGGATCGTGAACGGCGCGCCGAGTTTGTCTTCGAATGTTCGCACCAGGTGTTCAGGCACGACGGAGCCTCCGGAGCTGACGGCGGTGATCGCCGACAGATCGGTGGTGTCGAAGCCGGGGTGTTCAAGCAGGGCGATCAGCATCGTCGGCACGCCGAGCATGCCGTTGACCCGATGCTGTTCGCAGAGCCGGAGCACGAGACCGGGGTCGAACTGGTCGACCAGCACCTGGGCGCAGCGCATGCCGATGCAGCCGAGCATCGACATGACCGAGCCGGCGGTGTGGAACAGCGGCATCTGGGTGATGTAGGTGTCGCCCGGCCGCATACCCATCCGGTCGAAGTAGTGGTGTCCGTTGTTGACCAGGCCCCGATGATGCAACACCGCGCCCTTGGGGAAGCCGGTCGTGCCCGATGTGTACTGGATCATGACCGGGTCGCCAGGTTCGACGTCTGGCAATTCACCCGAGGCGACAGCATCGGGTGCGCAGAAGTCATTCCACTCGGTGAAGCGGACCACGGTCTCGAGCCCGGGGCAGCTCTCGAGCGCAGCTTGAGCCATGGCCAGCATCGGGTTGCCGCGGTGTTCGTCCACCGTGAACAGCGCTCGGGCCCCGGACTGGTTGAGCACATAGTCGAGCTCGGCCTGCTGGTAGGCGGGGTTGACCGTGACCAACACCATCCCTGCCATCGCGGTGCCGAACTGCAGCAGCGCCCACTCCGGGATGTTGTGGGCCCACACGGCGACACAGTCGCCCGGCTCGAACCGGCTCATCAGGGCTCGGGCGACCTGCTCGGACTGCGCGCGGAAGTCGGCATACGTCCAGGTGCGAGACGACGCACCGTCGAGGAGACCTTCGATGAGCGCGATCCGATCCGGCGTCTCCTCGGCTGCCTCGGCCAATGCTTCGCCCAACGTGAGCTCGCGGACAATGGGCTCGCTCGGGCCCGCGGCGTGCGATGTCGTGAGGGGCATCACACGTTTCCTTCCGCTGCGACAGGGCGCGCTCGTCGACTCAGCCCGTCGACATCCAGCTGGACACTGAGGGTGCCGAACTCGGTGCCCCAGTCGCCGTCGAGGCGCGAGCGCACGTAGGCGTCAGCAATCGTGGGTTCATGGCGCAGGCACAGCGATGCTCCCCAGCAGACGGCGAGCTGTTCGACGAGGCGCCGGGCCTGAACTTCGGCTTCCACTCCGGCCATGGGTGCGGCCAGGGTGGCCTGGAGTCGATCGAGTTCGCGGTCGAAGATCCGATCCGCGCCCCGGGCGTGTGCGAGTTCGGCAACGAACGCTTCGCCGGCTTCGGGTGACCGTTGCAATGCCCGGAGAACGTCGAGGGCGATCACGTTTCCCGCGCCTTCCCAGATCGCGTTGAGCGGAGCTTCTCGGTACAGCCTTGGCAGGATCGACTCTTCGACGTAGCCGTTCCCGCCGACGCACTCGAGCGCCTCGCGCACCACCGGGGTCGAGCGCTTCGACAGCCAGTACTTCGCGACCGCCGACGACAGCCGCAGGAAGGCCGCCTCGTGGTCGTCGATGGCTGCTCGTTCGTAGGCGCCGGCGAGGCGCATGACCATCATGGTGCCGACCTCGGTTTCGAGTTCGAGATCGGCGAGCACGTTCTGCATCAAGGGCTTGTCGATGAGCCCGGCCCCGAACGCCTCGCGCTGGGTCAGGTACCAGGCGGCCTGGCTCACGGCTTGGCGCATGAGCGACACCGACCAGTTGGTGACGTCGATACGGGTGGCGTTGACCATCTTGATGATGACGTTGATGCCTCGGCCCTCCTCCCCGACGAGCCATCCGCCGACATCGGTGAACTCGAGCTCGGACGACGCGTTCGATCGGTTGCCCAGCTTGTCCTTCAGCCGCATCAACCGCAGTGGGTTTCGGGTGCCGTCGGGACGGATGCGGGGCACCAGGAAGCACGAGATCCCGGCGGGAGCCTGGGCCAGGACGAGGAAGGCATCACACATCGGGGCCGAGGTGAACCACTTGTGTCCGGTGAGGCGGTATTCCCCTCCAGGCCCGCCGCCGCCGACCGGTACCGCCACCGATGTGTTGGCCCGAACATCGCTGCCGCCCTGCTTCTCGGTCAACCCCATGCCCAGCAGGTTCCCCGTCTTTGCCGCCGGATCGATGAGCCGTTGATCGTAGGAGCGGGTGCGGATTCGGGGCTCCCAGACGGCGGCCAGATCGGGCTGTTCACGCAGCGCGGGGAGGACAGCGCCGGTCATCGAGATCGGACAGCCGTGGCCGACCTCGACCTGGCTGACGAGATGCATCCGTGCCGTGCGGGCCACATACGAACCGTCGCCCGGCGTGCCGTCGTAGTGCGAGGCGTGGATTCCGGCACCGACCGACAGCTCCATCAGAGCGTGGTACGACGGGTGATAGCGCACCTCGTCGATTCGCTCACCGAACCGGTCATGGGTGACCAACTCCGGGCCGAACCGGTTGGCCTCGAACCCCCAGCGGTACACCTCCTCAGAACCGACGCGCACACCGAAGGAGGCCAGGTCGGCGCCGGCAGTGCCAGCTCCCTCGCGCTCGACCGCCCGGCGCAATACCGGGTCCGCCTCATACAGGTTGTAGGGCTCCAACGGCGTCAGAACCGGTGAGTCCGGCATCAGCTGACCTCCGGGATGTCGACCAACTTGCCTCGTGGAATCAGACGCTCGCTGTCGTAGAAGGGCATGGTGCACAATTCGGCGGGGGCCGCACTGCCGTCGACCGCCTCGACCGAGACTTCGGTCGATGGGCCATGTTGGGCTGAGCGCATCCGCACGATCGACACGCCACATTGCAGGTATGGCGACCAGGCCGTTGCGCGAACGCTACCGACGGCCTGCCCATCGATGGTGATGGTGTCCCCGAGTTGCGCCACACCGCCGGTTGTTCGCATACCCCAGGTGCGACACGAGCGATCGGCGTTGAGGAGCGCGGCGCGCCCGATGAAGTCGCCCTTGTCGAAGTCGACGAAGTCCCCAAGCCCAGCAGCGAACGGCGTGGTGGTCTCGTCGAAGTCCGATCCAGCATTGAGGAGCCCGGCCTCGATGCGACGGGCCCGGAACACGCCACTGCCCGTGATGATGACGCCGAACGCGGCTCCCGCCGCCATGATGTGGTCACCGACCGCGGCATGGTCGATATCGGTGGCCATGTAGAACTCCCAGCCGAGCTCGTTGGTGAACCCCGAGCGGCCGATCACGACTGGCTGGCCGGCGATGCTCACGTTCGCCATGTCGAAGTAGTTGAACGGCTCGGGCATCGGCCCGTCGATCACCGCTTCGAGCAGTTCGAGTGAACGCGGCCCTTGCACCTGGCTGACCCAGACGTTCGGGTCGATGATCTGTACGTCCATCGGGGTGCCGTCGTCATTCACGGCGTGAGCGCGATACCAGTTGAGCAGGTCGCCGTCGGCCTGGGCCACCCAGAATCGGTCGTCGGCGAGGCGCAGCATGACGCCGTCGTTGATCATGCCGCCGTCGTGGTAGCAGGCGAACTGGTAGCTGCACCGGCCGACCCGAACCTTCGACACATTGCGCACGAAGACCTTGTTCAACAGCCGCTCCGCGTCGGGGCCGGCGATCTCGATCGGGAGCTCGCCGGTGTTGCGGAGAATGACCTCGGTGCGGACCTTCCAATACATTTCCTCGTCTGTCACATCGGCGAAGCGCGACGGGGTCAGCCGATCGTTGTACAGCATGTACTCGGGGTCGCGCGGCATCTCGAGATAGTCGAGCGGGTGTGGAGCCATCGATCGGGCGAACTCCGTCGGAGGCTTGTGCTCGGTCGGAATCGCTTTGACGGCATAGCGGTAGTGCTGCATGCGTTCATTCTGTTGACCGACGATTGGTGACACAAGTGACAATCCACCTCCGTCTTGTGGCAAACTCTGTCACCTGTATGAAATTCGACATCGACTCCCTCCGTACACTGCAAACGGTTGCCGACACTGGCAGCCTTCAGGCAGCCGCCGACCAGCTCTGCCTGTCGCGTTCGGCGGTGTCGTGGAAACTCAAACGCCTACAAGAACGCACTGGCTGCACGCTGTTGCGCAAGGAAGGGCGTCGGGTGCGCCTCACCGACGATGGGCGCGAACTGCTCGCCTATGGCCGCCAGATGCTCGATGCGCACGACGCCGCAGTGCGCCGGTTCCTTCCCCTCGACACGACAGGAATCGTCCGAGTTGGCGCAACCGAAGGAGCGAGCTCGACCCCGCTGCTCGACACGGTGGCGCCGTGGTTTCGTCGCCACGGCCCTGACATCGACCTTCGAATCAGCGTCGACCAGCCGGCCACGATCGACGAGTGGCTCGCCGACGGGCGGATCGACGTGGCCGTGACACTCGTGATCGAGGACGACATCGAGGACGACGATGTGGTGCTCGCGCGCGAGGAGCTCGTGTGGGCCCACAGCGCCGGCATTGCCATCGGCGAGCTTGCGTCGATCCCACTGATCACCTGGGGCCCGAAATGCCTGTTCGCTCCGCTGGCCACGCGCACGCTGTCTTCGGCGGGCGTCGAACACCGGGTGTGCTTCGAGCTGCCGTCGAGCGCATCAGTGCTCACCGCACTGTCGAATGGAGCCGGCGTCGCGCTCGTCAACACGGGTCTCCTGGCGGGCACCAATATCACCATCACCGGCGCCCCACAGCTGCCAGCCCTCCCCCGCGTTGCGTACGTGCTCCGACAGAACCCGGCCACCATCGACGAACCGCTACAGAAGATCGTTGCCGACCAGATTCACGCCTCGTTCCGACCTCAACAGCTCACAGGAGTTGCCACGCCATGACCGACCCACACGTGCTCTACGACGAGGTCGACCGGCTCGGCATCATCACACTCAACCGCCCCGAGAAGCTCAACGCGCTCACCAACGACATGGTGCAGGGTGTCGCCGACTCGGTTGCAGCCGCCACTGCCTCGCCCGACGTCGGGGCCATCGTGTTGCGCGGCTCGAACGGTACGTTGACCGCCGGATACGACCTGAGCTTTCTCGCCGAGTACTCGGACTCGACTGCACCGGCGTCGTGGGATCAGCCCTACGACGGTGGCGGCCCCAAGCCCCGGGCCGGCAACTGGGACCCGGTGCGCGACTACCAGTTCATGAACAACAACGTCCGCCGGTTCATGTCGTTGTGGGAATGCCCGAAGCCGGTCATCGCCGAGGTGGCCGGATGGGCGGTGGGCGGGGCGACCGATCTGGTGATGTGCGCCGACCTGCTCTTCATGGCCGACGATGCCCACATCGGGTACGCACCGAGCCGGATGCTCGGCACACCCACCACGATGATGTGGGTGCATCGCCTTGGCCTCGAACATGCCAAGCAGTTCCTGTTGACCGGCCGAGCCATCGACTCCGAAACCGCGTTGCGCATCGGCCTTGTGAGCGAGGTGCACCCGGCGGATGAGTTGTCGACCGCAGCCGAAGCGGAGGCTCGACGGCTCGCAACGATTCCGAGCAATCAGATGGCGCTCAACAAGATGCTGATCAACCAGGCCTACGAGAACATGGGCCTACGCACCACACAGATGCTCGGCACGCTCTTCGATGGCATGACCCGCCACACCGAAGAGGCCCTCCAATGGGGCGAAGACGTCGCCGAACGCGGCCTAAAGGACGTCGTCGCCGACCGAGACCGCCCCTGGCAGGACTACGGCCAACGGCCGTAGCGAGTCAAAGCGGCCAACGGCCGTAGCGAGTCAAAGCGGCCAACGTTCGTAGCGAGTCAGAGGGAGTACTCGGGCTCTTCTTCGTCGAGGACCTCTTTGAGGGCGGCGAGGTGTCTGTCGGCCGACGACACGTAGTACTCCCACTGCCGAGCCGTCTTGCGGGCGACGTCGTCACTGAGCACATGCAGCTCACGCCCGGTCGAAAGGGCGGTGATGTAGATCTCAGCAGAGCGTTCGAAGAAGTACATCTCGTCGAACGCTTGCGCGACGGTGGGGGCGATCGCCATGAAGCCGTGATTGCCCATCAACACGATCGGCTTGCCGTCGAGTTCGGCCGCAAGCCGCTCGGCTTCATCGCCGACGCCCATACCGTCGAACCGCTCGTCGATGGCGACTCGCTCGAAGAAGCGGGCGGTGTTCTGGTCGATAGCCGGCAGCGTCTTGTCCCGCAGGCTGGCGAGAGCGGTTGCGTACTTGGAGTGCACATGCATGATGCAACGAGCTCCGGGCACCGCTCGGTGAATCGCACCATGAATCGACCATGCGGTCTGATCGACGTCGTCGCGGTCGAGTTCGGCCCGGTCGGTGGCGTCCACCGTGATGAGGTCGCTGGCCCGCATCTTCGAAAAGTGTTTGCCGTACGGGTTGACGAGGAACGTGCACGGATCGTCGGCAACGGCGTAGCTGAAGTGGTTCGAGATGCCCTCGTGCATGTTCAGGCGAGCGGTCCAGCGGAAGGCGGCGGCCAGATCGACGCGAACTTGTTGTTGCGACTCGCCCGACAGCGGTGGCGAAGTGTCTGTGAGTGACATCGATTCTCCCTTCGTTGTGTCTAATAACGGAGTGCCGTTCGGCTGGCAGCGCGAACCGACTCGATCTTCACGCGGCTACACGTTGTCCAATGCTTCGAGGAACTTGTCGTGTTCACCCTCGAGCATGGAGATGTTGGTCGAGTCGTAGGGAAAGTTGCCGGCGCGGGTCTCGCTGTGAAACTGGCTCATCGCGGCGACCCGTTCTTCGTGTATCTGCTTGTGGAGGCGGCCGACGTCCCCCCAGGCGTACGCGTGCTTTGGTGGTCGGGCTTCCTCCGACGGCTCGCCGCAGGCATCGGCGACGAACGAGAACACGACGTCTCCGCCACGGCCGGAACCGAGCGAGCACGTCACCAGCGAGGTCTTGTCGTTGACGGCGGTGAGGAACTCCTCGGCGATGCACTCGACCTCGACGGCGAAACAGCCGGCGTCTTCGAGGCGCCGCATCGTCTTCCAGATCTCCATCGCTTCGTCGGCAGTGCGCCCATAGGCCCGAAGACCACCAGCGTGATGACTGAAGGTCGGGATCAGCCCGATGTGGGATTGGACAGGAATCCCTTCGTTGGCAAGGCGCTCGATGACCTCGTACGAACGGATCGTGTAGTACATGTCGGCGCCGCGGCCCATGAGCTCGACGGCGTGCGAGAGAATCTCGTCGGTGGTTCCGAACTGGGCCCACGTCGAGCCGATCCCCATGAACTGGGTCGGCGCGATCCGGCGGCACTCGTCGAGTTGTTCGGCCCACACCGTGAGCAGGTCGATCTCGGCTTCGAGGCACGCACGCAGCTCGGCCTCATTCGCCGGGTTGCTCATCGACAGAACCGTGCCCGACCCCTTCAGGTCTTTCAGGTCCTTGACGGTGTAGTCGCGTTTGGCCGGCGCTCGACCGAAGTCGTACATGCGCTTCATGTGCTGTCTCCTCCGATGACCGCTTCGGTGTCGCCCGCTTCGGCGCTTGCTCGGCGGCGGCTCTTCATTTCTTCATGGGCTTCCATGCTGCCGTCGTGGAAGGTGCCGAACCATTTGTCGAGCGGCAGCAGCAACATCCCGTAGTTCACCTCGAAGTACCGGTGGTGCAGGTTGTGGAAGTAGTCGCCCCCGTGGAAGTTCGTGCCTTCCGTCATCTTGAAACGGTCGAAACCCGAATGCGAGGGCGACGGCGAGATCATCAGGTACACGCTGCAGAACGTGATGATGAACGGCGAGCCGGGCACCACCAGGAACACGAACGGCAACGACAGATACAGGACGTGCTCGCCGGGATGCATCGAGATTCCCGACCACGGGCCGGTGTTCACGTTGCGGTGATGCAGCGCATGGAACCAGCCATACAACGGGTCGAGGTGCAGCAGTCGATGATTGAGATAGAAGTGCACGGCTTCCATCCAGAACACCGCAAACGTCATCGCTGCGATCCCCCACACCGAGCTCAGCTGCGGAATCGACTCGGCGGCGTAGAGGCGAAATATGATCGCCTCGTAGAGCGCTGCGATGCCTCCACCGCTCACCAGCGTGAAGAACATGTTGTCGCGGGTCTGGTTGTTGAATAGGAACGACTTCCGGTTCGTCGCCAACCAGCGCGACTCGTACTTGAACTCGGTGCCCTGGCTCTTGCGGATGTGGAGCCACCAGTGCTGACCCCCGATCACCACCAGCATCAACCCGACATTGCGGAGCCACAGGAGGCCGACGTCGTCGACGCTGAGCGAGGCAAAGCGGTCGAGGCCTGGGGTGAACACGTGATAGGCCACGGCAGCCAGGCCGATCCAGGCGAGCGACTGGGGCCACATGAACTTGGCGATCAGCCATCGCAGCATGGCCAGTGGTCGACTCGGTGTCTGGAACAGCGGCGGCACATTCATGGGCTCGGGGTCGTACCCCTTGGCTCGCTGCATCCGGGTGCGGTTCGACGATGTTGGCGCAGTCACGGAGTCAACCTGCCTGCACACCCCGAGCGGCACAAGCAACCAGTTTTCCCACACTGGATAAGCCCTACTTATGATGGGACTATGACACCGTTCGACACCCTTCCCCCGCTGAACCAGTTGCGGGTTTTCGAGGCGGCGGCACGACATCTCTCGTTCACCAGGGCCGCCGAGGAACTTCATCTGTCGCAACCGGCGGTGAGCCAACAGATGAAGGCGCTCGAGCGGCACGCCGGGCGACCGCTGTTCGTACGTCGACATCAAGCGCTCGACCTCACCGAAGCGGGCATCGCGTATCTGCCCGTCGTCCAGCAGGCGCTCGACGCGCTGGCGACGGGAACCCAAGCGGTCTTCGGCCGCCGCGACGAACGCCACCTCACCGTGCAGGTCAACCTGTCGTTCGCGATCTATTGGCTCACGCCACGACTCTCGGACTTTATCGGGCAGCACCCCGACCTCGTCATCGATCTCGTGACGATCATCCACGACCCCGAACGCACGGCTCCAGCGGCCGACGTGGAGATCCGCTTCGCCCGCGAGGTGGCCGGTGGAACGCTCCTGCGGCGCACCCACGCCTTCCCCGTGTGCTCACCCGCCATGGCCGGTGAAGCCGACTGGCGGACGGACACGCTGTTCGACTGCACCGCGATGTCGATCGGCTGGCGTCACTGGCTTCGTAGCCAGAACCAAGCGCTTCCGGCGAGCCAACGGGTCCACCTCGCCAGCACGTACGCCGTTGGACTGTCCGCCGCCGAGAGAGGAGCCGGACTCTCCATGACCCTCGACCTGTTTGCCGACACCGCCCTGGCCGACGGGCGATTGGCAAGGCCGTTCGATCACGCCTGCCCCGTCGACGACTCGTACTGGCTGGTCGAGCAACCCGAACGCCACCGATCAGAGGCCGCACGAGCATTCACCGACTGGATTCGCAAACAATAACCGCACGGCTGACGACGCCCCGCTGGCGCGTCTGGCATGGGGTCAGGTGGCGAAAGCGGCGAGGAACGCGTCGGCGGTGCGCTCGATGTCGGCCGCACTGATCGGCACGTTGTCGAACAGGCACTGATAAAGGATCGGGCCGAGGGTGTGGGCCGCGGCGGTGGGTTCGTCGAGGCCTGGGTCGAGCTGGCCATCCTTGATTGCGGCCTCCACGACAGTCCAGACCGGGCCACGACTGATGCGTGTCATGGAGTCGTGCATGGCCCGGATCCGCGGGTCGCTGGGGGCCCGCTCCATCGCCGCGACGATGATCTTGGGCAGCTTGCTCGTTTGCAGCGCTCCAACCAGTGTGTCGAGCTCGGCGATCAGATCGGCCCGCAGGTCACCGGTCGACTCCCCCGCTTCCCATGGTTCCTGGCAATCAACCAGCACATCGGTCAGTAGGTCTTCGACGGTGGGCCAGTGCCGATACATCGTCGCCCGCCCCACCCCGGCCTCTTCGGCCACCCGCAGGTGAGTGACCGCATGCCAGCCCTCGGTGAACAACAGCCGCGCCCCGGCCTCGAGCACCGCCTCTCGGGTTCGCACTACACGGGCATCG
>Ga0181588_10004262_pt1 | contig 11781 bp, 6 predicted proteins | sample 071ome_26_FD_148607 | JGI IMG/M metagenome (GOLD analysis project Ga0181588, IMG submission 148607) | Coastal salt marsh microbial communities from the Groves Creek Marsh, Skidaway Island, Georgia - 071409BT metaG (spades assembly) | ecosystem: Environmental > Aquatic > Marine > Intertidal zone...
GGCCCTGATTCAATCCGCCCCCTCCGCCCCAGTTCATGACGGAGAACTGAGGGCGATGATGGAGGGCATGCCGATGATGGAAGGGTGGGACTCCCTCATCGGCCATCTGCTCGACCTCGGCGTTCACGTGGCCATTGTCAGCGGTGGCCTCCAAAAAACGGCGAGGGACATCGCTGCTCAATTTCCATCCGACCGCCCGTGGGTCAAACGTTGGGGCGGCATTGACCGTCACACGGCCGCCCAACAGGCGGGTGGTCTGGACACCCGGCTTCACGTGTTCACCAACGGGTGGTTGATGGGTGGTCCAACCGAAGACGGCCATCACACGGTTCAGGCCTTTGGGCGCTACCAGGTTGAGATGAACGGTAAGGGTGCGCTGGTGAAGATGCTCCAACGTCGGTTGGGTGTCGCACCTGAGTGCACCGCTGCCGTTGGCGACTCGGCCGGTGACATCGGCATGTTTGAAGCGTCAGGGTGTGCTGTGTTGTTCAACCCGTGGGACGAGCGGCCGGTGCCGTACGCTGACCATGTGGTTCATGAGAAGGACCTCCGTGTTGTCCTCGACCTCCTTTGTTCGCATTTTGGTTGGAGCAAACCTTGATGCGAGTCCTCCACGCAGTCCACGGCATGATTGACGACCTGATGTCAATGTGTCCACACTGCGGCTTTTTGTTGGGAGCCTTTGTCCCGGGCATGCCGTGCCCTTCTTGCGGTGAGCCTCTGCTTTGATCAGGGCGTCACGCGTCGTGACGTGCGTGGGAACGGGATGACCTCGCGAATGTGTGTGGCTCCAGCCAGCCAACTGACCACACGATCCACGCCCAGGCCGAACCCGCCGTGAGGCACGCCTCCGTAGGAGCGCACATCGATGTAGAATTGGTACGGTTCTCGGGGTGTGCCTTCCTCGTCGATCCGCTTGAGGATCTCCGCTTCGGACCATGTGCGCTCACCACCGCCGATGATCTCTCCGTAGCCTTCGGGTGCGAGCAAGTCGTGGCAAAGGACGTATTGTTCATCGGTTGGGTCGACACGGTGGTAGAAGGGTTTGGCCACCTTGGGGTAGTGCGTCAAGAAGTGAGGAACTTCGAAATCTTGGGTCAGTACTTTTTCCTTGGAATAGTCGAGGTCCTGACCCCACGTGACGTCCACGCCCATGCCTTGCAAGGTCTCAATCGCTTCGTCGTAGCGCATGCGAGGATACGACGAGTCAGCGTAGCGGGCCAGCAAGTCAAGATCACGGTCCAAGGAAGTCAGTTCAGCCTCACGTTCATCCAGCAAGGTTCGAGCGATGTGCCTGACCACGCCCTCACCGTGATGCATGATTTCGTCGTTGCTCGACCATGCCATCTCCATCTCTGCATGCCAAAACTCGGTCAAATGGCGACGAGTCCTTGACTTCTCGGCACGGAATGAAGGGGCAATGGTGTACAGCCGCTCAAGCGCCGGCATAGCGGCCTCTGCATACAACTGCCACGACTGCGTGAGGTATGCTTTCCGACCGAAGTAAGGCACTTCGAACAAGGTTGAACCCCCCTCGACCGCACCGGCCACGAAATTGGGCGCTTGGTATTCAATGAAATCATGGGACCTGAAGTATTGGTGGATGGCGCCGAAGGCTGAACTCCGCAGCTTCAGCATGGTGGTTGCTCTCGACGTGCGCAGGTAGAGGTGACGTTGGTCCAGCAAGAATTCTGAGCCGCCCCAGACCATGTTGCCCTCTTCGTCTTCCGTGAGCATGGCAGACTCCGTCACCGGGAACGGGCGTTCAGGGTCGACCCCTCCAATGAGCGCAAAGCCTTCGACATCGAGTTCATGGCCCCCTTCTGCTCGTTCGTCCACTCGAACCGTGCCGCTCACGTGGACACTGGACTCGATCAACGCCTCCTTCAGTGCGTCGAACATCTCGTCGCCGAGGACGTCGCGTTTGCCAACGCACTGAATTGTTCCGGTGGAGTCACGAAGCACGACGAACCGAATTTTGTTCGAGCCTCGGGTTCGCTTGACCCAGCCTTTGAGCGTCACATGCTGGCCGTCGTAGGCGCCGCTTTGCACGTCACCAATCCAAATCTCCTTGCCCATGGTGCTCGTTCAAGCGACCGATGGGACCGTCTTGAATGTCACCCATGAGGGGGCTGAACCGGCGTGCATCGGAAGCAAGGACAAGAAACCCTTTACCGGCATCAGCGACCATGTTGCACCATGAATCGAATCGCCGTCTATGCGCTCGGCGGCAACGCGCTGCGTTCGCCAAAAGGTGACGACCACGATGCGGCCGTCGTGCTGGCCGGGGTGATGAGCGATGTGGTCGACCTCCTTGAAGCGGGATGGTCGGTTGTCATCACCCACGGCAACGGTCCACAGGTCGGGGAACTGATGGCGATGGACCGCACGAGGGTCCACAGCCTCAGTGCTTGGGTGGCGGCCACACAAGGCATGATCGGTCACGAACTGTCCATGAACCTCCACGCTGTTTTGGAGCGTCGGGAACGGCCCGAGCGCACGGTGGTCATGACCACGCATGTGGAGGTTGACGTGAACGATGCCGCCTTTCAACGACCCACCAAACCCATAGGGCCCGTCTTGGATGCGGAAACGGTGATGTCGGCGGATTGGGACATTGCTGAGACCGTTCATGGACCGCGCCGCGTGGTGGCGAGTCCCAAACCACTTCAGGTGGTTGAAATCGAAGCCATCCGTCATCTTGTGCAACTCGGGGCTGTGGTGGTGTGCGGCGGTGGCGGTGGCGTTCCCGTTGGGTGGTACGAGGGCCTCCGAATTGGGGTGCCCGCCGTTGTTGACAAAGACCTCCTCTCGTGCCGTTTGGCACTTGATTTGGAGGCCGATCTGTTGGTGATCGGCACGGATGCCGATGCGGTCTACACGGACTACGGCACGGAACGGGCCCAAGCACGGCGGACCCTGACCCCTGCGCAAGCCGTTGAATTGGACGCTGAGGGTCACTTCCCAAACGGTTCCATGCGTCCAAAGGTGCGGGCGCTTGCCGCTTTTGTTGAGCAACGGACGACCGGACGTTCGGTGCTGTGCCGTCCCGGTCAAGCCTTGGCAACGCTTCGCGGCGAGGCAGGGACGACCTTCCAGCCTGCGGACCTGGTGGACAAAGAATCACCTTCTTAGGGTGGCACCGGTTGGTCGGCCCATGGAAGCCCCCGTGTTGCAAGCCGAAGCCCACTGCGATGGACCGTGCGGTGTTTACGACCCCGCCAGCGCCCGAATCGCAGCGGAAGCCGTTCAATCGATGACCAAGAAGATGTTGAGCTTGACTTGCCCTGACCCAGCCGATGGCGCTGCCATGGCGGCTTACCTCAACACCATGTCCCGCTATGCATCCATCAAGGAGGAGGAAGCGCACAAGTGCAAAGAGGAACTTCTCGTTTTGTGGACGGATTTCTTCAAGCCTCAGCACCTCGAGGCCAACCCCGACCTGCACGACACGTTTTGGCACGCTGCCAAACTGTGCTCGGCTTGCAAAGTTGAAGTTTCGGCCGATCACGCCCAAGAACTCATGGATGCCTGCGAGGCCATTCACAACATGTTTTGGTCCGTCAAGGGGCGCGATGTCCCCTGGATTCGCGCCTCCTGAGGGACCACGATGGGCGACGCCTTTTGCGTCGACATCCAGGGCGACAGCATGTGGCCAACGTTCAACCACGGTGACCGCCTGACCTTCCGCCCTCACACATCAGGAGAAGCCCTTCGAGTGGGTGATGTTGTGGTGGCCCACCATCCCTTGAAATCGGATGTCCTCATCGTCAAGCGCATTGCCCGAGTGGTGCTGGACAGGGTGTTCCTCCAGGGCGATCATCCTGACCCACTGGCCAGCGAAGATTCTCACAACTTTGGACCCGTTCTAAGCCGACATGTGGTCGGAGTTTGGGTCCAACCCAAGGTGACATGAAGCCGTGAAGATGGCGGGCCTGACGGGGTTCGAACCCGCGACCGACGGATTAAGAGTCCGTCGCTCTACCTGACTAAGCTACAGGCCCACCTCGCGCTCTTGCCGCGTGTATTTAATGCTTCACAACTCAAGCGGTGTCGGTGATGGCTCACGATGGCTTGACGAGGGTGGCAACGCCATCTGAAGAGGCCATCACCACGACGTCGCACATGTCGGTGAAGAGGCCGACTTGGACGACACCGGCGATGGACAATACGGCCTGCTCGACAGCGACAGGGTCGCTCAGTGTCGGGCCCGTATGGGCGTCGGCAATGAGATTCCCGTTGTCCGTCACGACATCCTGCCCGTCCTTCTGACGAACGGTCACCGTGCATCCCAGCAACTCGGTCAGGGCCCGAACCGTGGTTCCTGAAGCAAAAGGCGTGACTTCGATGGGGAGCGGAAAGGCACCAAGCGTGTCCACTTCCTTTTTGCTGTCGGCCACAACAACCATGCGTTTGGAGGCTTGGGCGACGATTTTTTCCCGCAGCAAGGCTGCACCGCCACCCTTGATCAGGTGGAACGAGGGGTCGAATTCATCGGTGCCATCGATGACGACATCGAGGCCGTCGACGTCGTCCAAGGCCACCAGCGGGATGCCTTGAGCATCGGCCAATGTTGCCGTTGCGACGGATGTGGGAACGCCGACGATGTCCAAACCTTCCTCCCGAACACGCCGCCCCAGCTCGAGGATCGTGTACTTGACGGTCGAGCCCGTGCCAAGGCCCACAGCCATGCCGGTTTTGACGAATCTGCACGCTTCAATACCGGCTTGTTCTTTCAGCGCCTCAACATTCACGCTTTCGCTAAACCCACCGGACCTATGGTGTTTTTTCTCCACCAATGAAACGCCTGAAGGGAAGGGTTTAGACCTTGGACGAACCGTGGAATTTCATGGTCAGCAACCGCTCCTCCACCGCTCTCGCCTTGGCGATGGTGACGGTGATGGTTCTCGGCGTGTGGGCCGCCAACATCCCGCCATCCAAAACCTCGCTGAGCACATCGGAGCCATCGTTGGCTCCGTTGGGACAGGCCACCACGGTGAACATCGGTTCTTGGCCAAACGGCGCATCCCAGCAGGTCGAGGTGCAGGTTCAGGACGGTCATGCCGTGAGTGGGATGGAACTGACCATCGAGCCCGGCGTTTTGCCGCTTTCCACGGCGTTTGCTTGGGATTCACCCACCGAATATGCCCTTAACACCGTCTACGACGGAATGAACGTTAACGACACGGCGTTGACGGTCTTGCCCCAAGGTTGGACCTATGATTTCGAGGGAACCAATTCTTGGACACTGGGTACGAATTGGTTCCTCGGTAAGGACACAACCTCATCTCGCCCCACCACCTCGACCGTGCCCAGCGGCACGACCACGTTGTATTCGCACAACGGTGACTACACCAACGGTATGTCGTCCACGTTTTGGGCGACCTCGCCGGTGATGAATTGTGCTTCGTGTTCTGGGACCTGGAACCTTGAATTCATGCGCCAGATCGGTGTCGAAAGCAGTTCTTGGGACCATGCCTATGTCAGCGTGAAAAACAGCCAAGGCAACTGGGTGAACGTTTGGTCCAACAGCGGAACGCTCAACGAAGGAAGTTTTTCACAACAGGTGTTGGACGTGTCGACGCACATCGCCAACAATGCCAATTTCCAGGTGCGGTTCGGCATTGGGACCACCGACAGCTCCGTGACGTATTCCGGTTGGAACATCGACGATGTATCGGTGCTTCCCGCCGCTTCGGGCGTTTCGTCCGGCGAAGGGAACTGGACCTCTGCACCGTTTGGTCCTGAGCGGGACGGACGAGGTGAAGCGATGGGGTTTGGGTACCTTCACATGGATGTCTCCGTGACCGGTGGTGCGTTGTTTGAGTGGCAATTGCTCGACGCTCTGACGCTTCTGCCTGTGCCGGGCTTTGAACACATGACGGCACCGCACGTCGATTTGGGCATGGTCGACTGGCACACCCATCCGCTGGTGCGCTTGAAGGTGCACATGAAACTCGGAAGTGGCGGCGGTGAAGTGGCGATCCACAGCATCGGGCACAACGGCCATCTGGAACACGGCTTCAGCAGCGACCCAACCGATGCGGGTTGGGCGTTGCAAAGCGGGAGCTGGTCCGCTGGATCCATCACCAGCAACGGGTTGGTGTATTCGGACACGTACCATCTTCGCAGTGGCTTTGCTGCCATCAACACTGCCATGAGCGTCACGGGCTCGCCGAGCCTCTCCGTCAGCGTTGACGGAGGGTTGGACTGGTTGCCACTGGATCATGTTGGCCAACTTCAATTGGAGGCACCTGCCTACATGGCGCAATTCCGAATGGCCGGGACCTCGTCCTACACCTGGGATGGGTTTGAGGCTGAACTCGTTCGCAACGCACCTTCTCAAGGGGCTTCGATCGATTTTGGTCTCGACGGCTTCAACGAGTGGTCCATTCGGCAAAGCGGTTTCGAAACCCTTGGCCTGCAATCGATGCTTCGGGGCGGCGATCCATGGTCCGTCGTGCCGACCACGCCCTCTTCATCGGCCCAGTTTGAGGTCCAACTTCCGCTGTCCGGTGTCAGCGCTTTCGGCTTTGGTGTTGCTTCACCCCAGGCCGTTCTCGCCAACGCGTTCATGGCCGTGGCGGTCAACGGCCAGGACATTCTCAACCGTGGATTGGGCAACGTGGGGGATTTGACCACGGTCACCCTCTCCGAATCGGAACTTCAGACGTTGAACAACGCCTTGAGTGGGACCTCCAACACGGGCTCCTCCGATCTACCGACCGCCGTCGTGGAAGTTCGTCTTGGCTCTTCCCTTACCTCGACGGATGTGCTTGTTGGTGGGGTGTTTGCCCCATTCACGGGAACGGTCGCGTTGGACTTGTTGGGGAGCCATCCCGTGGTCGTTGGACTCAACGACGCCCTTGTTGAGGCCGTTTCTGTTGGCGGTCAGCGCACCGTCTCGCTTCCGGTCCGCATGGAAAGCACCGGCTCGGTGGTGCTGACCGTTGACGCGATCTCAACCACAGCGTCGGTTCGCCCCGTGGCCCAATCCGTCACCAACGTCACCGAAACCCTTGTTCCCGGAACCGAGTGGATTGAAACGCTGTCCACGTTTGACCTCGCACCGCTTGGTGTGTCGACGGCCGTGACACATGCTGTGCAATCCAACTGGAACACGATGCTCGTGCTCCAAGGTAGGGAACGCTCCTCCGCCTTGACGTGTCCCATCGCTTCACTCCCCCTCGCTGCCTCTGGCATGAACGGATGCACCACGAACGGCCCCGGTCTGTTGTGGTCCAACGGTGGCGAACAAGGCGGTGTCACGGTTGCTGGGTCCGGCTCGTTGATCGAGGTGCGTCACCGCTTCCAATTCCCAGACGGCTGGGACGATGAAGCCGCAATGCAACTGAGCGTTTCGTTGGTGTCGCCGAGCGGGCCCATGCTCCCGCTGACCACCTCGTTTGGTTGGGGCAGTGCATTGGGTGTGGAAAACGACCTTTCGGTCAAAGGATGGTCGGTGCTCAGTGGAAACGGTCTACGTTCATCCTTGAATTATCCCTACCTCAACAGCGGTGAATTGGTCAACATCGAGGTGGTGCTGGGCTTTGAAGGCACCAACCTCGGCACGCCACGCTCCGGCCAGGCCTTGGTGCGCTTGATGGTGGACGGGAGTGAGTATGCTTCCACCTCCACGTTCGAGGACGGGCTCGTCCTTTTCCCGTACAACATTCCCTTGGGGCGCACCTCGTTGGATCTCGCCGTGGAGGTGCTGCCGATGAGCGGGCAAAATGTCGTGTACGAGGTCCCAGCCTCGTTGTCGTTCCTGTTCGACAACACGGTTCCCACCTTGGTGGGCATGGATGTTGAGCGGTTTGACAACCGCCCGGCATCGCCGGTCACGGAATTGGGTTTCTCCATTGCCGATCGACCTCACCTCCCTGAACACGCCATCGCCCATGTGTGGCGGTCATGGATCGACGATGCCGACGAGGACGGTCAAATGGATGCCGACGAAACCGTGGCGCATCCTTTGTCCCTCCCATCGACCCTTGAAGACGTGGTGGGTGCGTACGGGTTCCGGTTGGACACCTCGGACGTCGAGCACGGTGACCACTTCATGGGCTGGCTGGAAGTGGGCGACAGTGCAGGGCACTTGATGCCCGACGCTGGGTCCTTTGACACCCCGTTGTTCCACGTTCAAATCAACAACAACGGCGCTCCTTCACTCGGCGCCAGCCCCATGCGTTGGGATGGAGGGACGCTGCCTTGGTTGCATCCAGGGGAATCGCACACCATCTCCGTGCCGGTGTGGGAGCAAAACGGCATTTTTGACCTGGCTGAGGTTGACCTGGCGCTGGCGTCGAACACGCCGACACCGACGGTCCTTTCGTGGAACCAGTCCACTGGGGCGTGCACGTCGTCCAACGTGTACATCGACGTGATCGAATGCGGTTTACGGGCGGACGATGCCGACGACTTGTTCTCGCGCAACGGCTATTTTGAAGCCACCTTCTCGATCAAGTGGGGTTACGACCCGGATGTTTCCTTGGAACGCATCCCCCACGTGGTGCTGATGGACCAAACCGGACAATCCAATCAATACATCCTCACTGATTTAGCCTGGAGGTACAGCGGCGAGGTGCTCATCGACGCCGATTCGGTTCGCACCTCAATCGATGGTGAACCGGATGACCGTGCGGGCTATTGGTTGCAGCCTCGCACGCCGTTTGATCTGCGAGGCGATGTGGTTTGGTTCCGCACCGGTCGTTTGGCCATGACGCCGTTGAGTTTTAACCTCGAAGTTGGGGAGCAGGATGTGACGGTGGAAACCGTCAACGGTTCATTCTCTGCGTCACTCATCGCCCCCTTGCTAGAGGACAGTTACGGTCTCACCGCGTCGCTCTTTGATGAGCCCAGCGGGGCGGTTTACCGAGGCGATGGTTCAGCGCTGGTCTGGTTCATCGTTGACCAAGCGGCACCTCGCATCACGGACGTTGACCGACCAGCCTCCGGAACGTTGCTCACTGAATCGATGTGGGATGGGTTGACCTTTGAACTTCGTATGCATGAGGCGGCTCAGATGAACGCTGGGTCATTAATGCTTCACTGGTCCTTGAACGAAGCAGGACTGGGTTTGAACTCCTACGTCTTCGACAACGGGTCCGTTCCGTTGTCCATCGTCGGCGAACGAACCAACGGGCCCTCCATCCCCTTGCGTTCAACACTTGACTTGAACGAAATCATGCTCCCTGCCTTCCGCACCGAAGACGTTGAACTTCGCATTTGGGTGACGGGTGAGGACCGAGCGGGTCATCCCATCGACTCCGTGTTCAACGATGTGGATGCACCGCTGCGTGTGTGGGCGCTGGAACAGCGTGTGCCGGAATACACGATGTCGGCCATTGAATTGAAGCCAATGGACGATCTTCACCAAGGGGATGCCGTCACGGTTGGCTTGTCCCTGTCCAACACGGGGCTCGCCGACGGCGAGGCCAATTTGGTCCTCGAATTGGTGGAATCCACTGGGGCTCGGACTCGATTGGACGCTCGTGTGATGGGCGTTCAGTCGGGTGAAACGTCCCTCTACCAGTTCGTCTGGGTTCCGGCACGGGACGGAACGATGTGGCTCGAGGCGAGCGTTGTTGGTGGCCCGGTCACACAATCACCGACGGTTTTGGTCGACGTGGCACGGCCCACCGGTGTGTTGGGGGCCGTGTCCGGCATGAACAGCATGATGTTGGGGCTGTTTGGCGTCCTTGTGTTGGGTTTGGTGGCCTTCATCGCCATCGGCGGTCGAACGGTGGATGAGCCGCTTCAACCCAAAGCCCCGCCGTCACTGGCAGCTGCAGCCCAGCCGCCCGTCAAGGATTCGCCCGGTCCTTACGGGGATGCTTCTGCAGAGGTTCTCTCTCCCGGAGAGAACCCTTACGGCTGAAGGCGACGGCTTGATAGGTTCCTCACGACCGCGGTTGGGTGGAGGGAGCAGGAGGACCGCTGACAGAGTTCGACTCTGAGGAAAGTCCCCTCTCCACAGTGCAGGCGGCTTTCAGAAGGAAGCAAACAGAAATGGTTGGGTCCATGCTGCAGAAACGAACGATGCAAGGTGTGTACAATGACGTTGAAAGACCGAGGTTGCCTTGTTGTCGATGAGACGAGCAACCCCGCCGGAGCAAGTCCAAACCGTCCCGTTGACTCGGCACGACGAGGGACAGGTCGGATGCACAGTTGAATGCGGTCACCGAACGGTAACAGAAAGGGGCTTACTCCCTGCTCCCTCCACCTTTGAGCGCTTCATGCTTCATTCCGGCATGCGGAGGCGGCGGTGGGGGGGGTTATCTGGAGCGATGCTGTTCCTCACCGCTCGATGACGGCATCCACCGGTTTCATGGCGGCGGTGTGGCCAACCGCAAGTTCATCGCCGAAGTCGATCCATGACGGATGTTTGTTGATCTTTGCGCGAACCACGTGCTCGGCCGTGATGAGGGAAGGGAGCAAAAACACGCTGGTCAGGAATGCAAATACGATGAGCAGCGACATCAGCATGAAGAAATTCTCGAGTCCGGGGAAAGCTGCGAGGAAACCTGCAGCGATGCCGGATACCGTCGTGGCCGTGGTTTCAAACACGGTTTGACCGGTTTGTTCCACCGAGGAGGCCATACCGTGCGGCGTCTCACCTTCCTCCTGGATGCGATGCATGATGTGGATGGAATCGTCCACGCCGATCCCAAACACGATCGTGCCAATCATGGCTGTGAAAATGTTCACGTTGACATCCCCGCTTTGCATCAACAACGGTTGCCACAGGATCACCGTCGCGACTGGAATCATGGTGTAGATGCCCAGACGAAGCGAGCGGAACACCATCGCCAGCACGAGCGTGAGAATGATGAGGGTCAACAACGTTGTTTTGGATTGAGATTCATGGATGCCTTCGTTGATGTCCAACGAAACGGGGAGGCCTCCTGTCAGCAACGAGGTCTGGGTGCCGGGAAGCGTTGGCCCTTCGATGAGAATGTCATCGATTTGGTCACGCAAACCCCCCGCCACGTTGAGGTTCATGTACGGCTGGGTCACGTACACAATGGCCTTCGTCTGGTCCTCGTTGAGGAGCATCGATTGCACCTCGTTCGAAAGCGTATCGATGGCGACCGCGACCATGTCTTTTCGCGCATCTCGGCGTTCGTCCACCGGTATCGTCGTCCATCCCACGCAGGACAGGTCGAGCAGGTCCTCGCTTTCCCAACACGGGTTGTGGAGCAGATCCCAAAGCGACCCATCACCAAGGGTCACCCCGTCGGTGATCGTCACTTCGGCGGGCACAGCCTTCAGGAAGGTGATGATGCTGGTGGTGGATGTTTCGTCCACGTTGTCCACCTTGGTCTCCAACCAGTCTATGTCGTCGAGAACGGGCAAGTCCCGGATGTGCTCCGTGTTGTTTTGGTTGGTTCGACTGGAGGCATCGTAAGTGAACAGGGAGGTTTGACCGCTGTTGAATTGGCGAGAATATTCTGACAGCGCGTTCAACGATTCGATGCCATCGGGCGCCTCGGAGGAGCCGGTGATGGGTTCGTTGAGTTTGTCCAAGTTCGCCAACCCGTAGGTGGTGACCGATGCGGAGAGCACGAGGATGACCAGAAAACCCCGGACGGGTGCGCGGCCGATGTTCTTCCACATGGACGGATTGGAGCGTTTGCTGAATCGCAGCAACCACGCCAGCGTCGGCACCAGAACGATGCTCAGCAAGAGGGTGGAGGCAATGCCGATCACGAGGGTGATGCCCACCGACCGGATCGGAGCGATGGGAACGATGAACGGGGCGATGAGCACCGAAAAACC
>Ga0181588_10004271_pt1 | contig 11763 bp, 11 predicted proteins | sample 071ome_26_FD_148607 | JGI IMG/M metagenome (GOLD analysis project Ga0181588, IMG submission 148607) | Coastal salt marsh microbial communities from the Groves Creek Marsh, Skidaway Island, Georgia - 071409BT metaG (spades assembly) | ecosystem: Environmental > Aquatic > Marine > Intertidal zone...
CCACCCGAGATCAGCGCCAGCACGGTGTCGTGCGGGGTTAGGCCGCTTACGGCGCCCATCAACTCGCGTGCGGCGCGCTCACCGGCGGCGTCGGGCACGGGGTGCGCGGCCTCAAGCACGCGTATACGCTGGCACGGCACACCATGCCCATACGGCGTAACCACCACCCCGCGCAGGGGGCCGGTGTGGTGTTGTTCCACCACACGCGCCATGTCGCTTGCCGCTTTGCCCGCGCCAATAACCACCAGTTGGCCTGATATGTCTTGTGCTTGGGGCAGGTGCGGCGGCAAGCAGTTGGCGGGTTGGGCCGAGGCAATGGCGGCGTCCAGCATGGCACGCAGCAGCGCCACCGGTGGCGGCGGCGTCATGCGGTGCGCGGCAACCAACCCAAACTTTCTTGGGTGCTGCCCGTGGGGTGGTATTCGCAACCAATCCAGCCGTTGTAGCCCAGGCGGTCGATGTGTTCAAACAAAAAGGGGTAGGCAATTTCGCCGGTGCCCGGTTGGTGGCGGCCCGGCACGTCGGCCAGTTGCATATGCCCCACCCGTGGCAGCACCCGGGTTAAGGTGCTGGCCAGCTCGCCTTGGGTGCGCTGGGCGTGGTAAATATCAAACTGCAGCGCGGCATTGGGTGCCTGCAAGGTATCCAACAGTTGCTCGGCCTGACCCACACTGCCCAGCGCGTAACCCGGTACGTCGTGTGCGTTCAGTGGCTCAAGCAGCATCTGTCGCCCCGCGGCGGCAAGTTCGTGCGCGGCGTGGCGTAAGTTGGCCAGCCAGGTGGCATGCCATGTGGCGTGTGGCACACCCGCCGGCACCAAACCCGCCATCACGTGTACGCGCGGCACCTCGAGTGCGTCGGCGTAACGCAGCGCCTGCGCCAGGCTTTGCTTAAAGTCATCTTCGCGTCCAGGTAGGCACGCCAAGCCGCGCTCGCCTTGCTGCCACTGCCCGGGTGGTGCGTTGTGCAAAACCATACGCAGCCCACTGTCGCGCAACGCCGCAGCAACTTCTGTGGCCGGATGGCTGTACGGAAACAAACACTCCACCGCCTCAAAGCCGGCTTGGGCCGCCGCCTCAAAGCGTTGCAAAAAAGGCTGCTCGGTAAACAGCAGCGATACGTTGGCGGCAAACCGGGGCACGGCGCTATTTGTTTTGTTGCGCCAACCAATCGGCGTGGGTGGGCACCGTCATAGAAAAAAGCTGCGATTCTTTGATGTACAGCCGGCCAAAGTAACGCCCCAGTGGTTGATACCGCTCGGGGGAGACGTACCCGGTGTCGGGGTCAAGCAGGCCGTCGCGCACATGCATATAGACCGCCCGCCCAATGGCCAGGTGACGGCGTGGGGCGATGGGCATGAGGTGCAACAGCTCACATTCAAACGACACCGGGCTTTGCTGCACGCGCGGCGGCGCAACGCGCTGGCTGGTTTCAAGCTGCAAGCCCGCGGCGTCGATTTCGGATTCACCCGGCGGAAAGTCGATGGCGCAAATGTTCATGGCCTCGGCCATGGCGTGGTCCACCAGGTTGATCACAAATTGACCGCTGCGCTCGATGTTGGCCGTGGTGTCTTTGAGTTGCTCACTGCCTGCGCGGCGCTCCAGCCCCAACACCAAAATGGGCGGATCTTCACCCATGGCATTAAAAAAGCTGTAAGGCGCGGCGTTGACCGCGCCTTGCACGTCTTGGGTGGTCACCAACGCAATCGGGCGCGGCACGATGGTGGACGTAATCAGCTTGTACTGCGCCGCAGCCGGCAAGGTGGTGATATCGATTTGCATAAGGGAGGTAGTGGGTAGAGGGAGAGTTGAAAAAAAGGGGGGTTAACTTAAGGGCTCGCTGATTTCAATCAAGTTGCCGTCGGGGTCGCGCACGTACACCGAGCGCATCGGGCCTACGGCACCGGTGCGCGGCACCGGCCCTTGCAGAATCGGCACGCCGGCTTGTTGCAGGCGTTGCATCACCTCATCCAGCGGCACCACAGACAAAAAGCATAAATCCAACGCACCCGGCACAGGGTGCGTGGCCTTGGGCTCAAACTCTTGACCCTTAATATGCAGATTGATTTTTTGCTGACCAAAGTGCAGCGCCAGCCGACCGTCGCCAAAGGTGTGCAAGGTCATGCCCAACACGCCGGTGTAAAAGGCCAAGCAAGCGTCCTTGTGCGCGGTGGTAAGCACCAAGTGATCCAAACGCTCAACCAACGCCCCCCCAGCGCGATGGCTGGCATAGGCTTGTTTGGCACGGCGCACGGCTTCGGGGGCGCGTTTGGCCACTTCGCCCCAGGGCACCACTTTGGCCACCAAGGACCAGGGAAAAGGCATGGCGTTTGCTCCAAATTGCACAACAGGGCTCTATCATGCCAAAACCTGCGGCACCCGGGCAGCAAGGAGGCGACATGGGTATGTGGATTGAATTGGGCGTTTTTTTGCTGGTGTTCGTGTTTGCCTGGCACCAATTGCGCGACCTAAAAAAAGAGCGCGCCAAACGCCAAGCGCAGAGCGACGCAGCCAAAGCCAACCCCGGCGACCCACCAACCGATCAGCCCGGCAACCCCCACTAACGTAACCCGCCCCCTATGATGCAAACCCCTGATTGATTCGGAGCATGTCAATGGGCGATTCATCGAACAAGCGCCAACTGCGCAGCCAAGCTTGGTTTGGTCGACAAGACCGTGACGGCTTTGTGTACCGAAGTTGGGTTAAGGGCAAGGGGGTACCCGACGACCAGTTTGACGGTCGGCCGGTGATTGGCATTTGCAATACGTTTTCTGAACTCACACCGTGCAACTCCCACTTTCGCACGCTTGCCGAACAGGTCAAGATTGGGGTGTACGAGGCCGGTGGTTTTCCGTTGGAGTTTCCGGTGATGTCGCTGGGTGAAACCATGCTGCGCCCCACCGCCATGTTGTATCGCAATCTGGCCTCAATGGACGTGGAAGAAAGCATTCGCGGCAACCCCATGGATGGCGTGGTGCTGCTGATGGGCTGCGACAAAACCACGCCCAGTTTGCTCATGGGCGCGGCCAGCGTGAATTTACCCACGATTGGCGTGAGTGGCGGCCCCATGCTCAACGGCAAATGGCGCGGCCAAGAGCTGGGCTCGGGCACCGGGGTGTGGAGCATGAGCGAGCAGGTGCGCGCCGGCACCTTAACGCTTGAGGCATTTACCGAAGCTGAAAGCTGCATGCACCGCAGCCACGGCCATTGCATGACCATGGGCACGGCCTCCACCATGGCCAGCATGGTGGAAGCGCTGGGCATTGGGCTACCCGGTAACGCCGCATACCCGGCGGTGGACGGTCGCCGCAATGTGCTGGCGCGTCAAGCCGGGCGGCGTATTGTGCAAATGGTGAAAGACGACGTGCGGATGTCGCACATCATCACGCGTGAGGCTTTTGAAAACGCCATCAAAGTCTTGGCCGCGATTGGCGGCTCCACCAACGCGGTGATTCACCTCACCGCCTTGGCTGGGCGGCTGGGCGTGCCGCTGTCGCTGGACGACTTTGACACACTTGCCAGCCGCCTGCCGTGTTTGGTCAACCTGCAGCCCTCGGGGCAGTATTTAATGGAAGACTTTTGCTACGCCGGCGGCGTGCCCGCGGTGATGCGCGCCATGGCCCACGAGCTGCACACCGGCGCGCTCACGGTATCGGGCGCCAGCGTGAGTGACAACATCGCTGAGGCACCGAACTTCAACCCCGAGGTCATCCAGCCGTTTGACCAACCCTTTAAGCCCGAAGCTGGCATTGCCGTGCTGCGCGGCAACTTGGCGCCACGCGGCGCGGTGATCAAGCCCAGCGCTGCCAGCCCCCACTTGATGCAGCACACCGGACGCGCGGTGGTGTTTGAAGACGCCGACGACTTTCACGCGCGCATCGACGACGAGGCGCTGGACGTGGACGCGGACTGCGTGCTGGTGCTAAAGAACTGCGGCCCCAAGGGCTACCCCGGCATGGCTGAAGTGGGCAACATGCCACTGCCGCCCAAGGTGCTGCGGCAAGGCATTACCGACATGGTACGTATTTCAGACGCGCGCATGAGCGGTACAGCGTATGGCACGGTGGTGCTGCACACCGCACCCGAAGCCGCCGCCGGTGGGCCATTGGCGGTGGTGCAAAACGGCGACCTGATCACGCTGGACGTCACCGCCCGCACGCTGCACCTGCACGTAGACGAAGCCGAATTGGCGGCCCGCTTGGCGCGTTGGCAAGCGCCCGCACCGGCGCTGAGCAGCGGCTACTGGAAGCTTTACATTGACCACGTGCTGCAAGCGGACGAAGGCGCTGACCTCGACTTTTTGCGCGGCCAACGTGGCGACTTTGTGCCCCGCGACAACCACTAAAAAGGACCAACACCATGGACACAACCCGTATTGCACTGGTCACAGGCGCCAGTGCGGGCATTGGCCAAGCCTGCGCCCAAGCCCTGATTGAAAGGGGCTGGCACACCTGGTGTGTTGGCCGCAACGCCCAAGCGCTGCAGGCCACGGTGCAGGCGCTACCCGAAGCCCAGCGCCAACTGGCCACGGTCTACCCAGCCGATGTCAGCGATGAAGGCGCGGTGGCGGCTTTGTTCGAACGCATCAAAGCGCAACACGGGCGCTTGGACCTGCTGTTTAACAACGCCGGGCTGAACCAGCCCACCGCCACACCCGACGAACTTGACCCCGCCCAATGGCGCAGCATTGTTGACGTCAACCTCAACGGCGCGTTTTACTGCTTGCACCATGCTTTTGCCCTGATGCGCGCGCAACAGCCAAGCGGTGGCCGCATCATCAACAACGGCTCAATCTCGGCGCAGGTGCCACGCCCTTCGTCCATTGCTTACGCCGCCACCAAATCGGCCATCAATGGCCTGACCCGAGCAGCCTCACTGGACGGACGACGCTTGGGTATTGCCGTGGGTCAAATCGACATTGGCAACGTCGCCAGCGCCATGACCGAGCGCATGGCTGCGGGCGTGTTGCAAGCCGACGGCGAGGTAAGACCCGAGGCTCGCATGCCCATGCAAAGCGTGGTGGAGACCTTTTTAACCATGGCGCATTTGCCGCTCAACGCCAACATCTTTCAAGTCACGGTCATGGCCAACGAAATGCCCTTTGTGGGGCGCGGCTAGCCCCCGATCAGCAACAAGGACAACCCATGTTCGACTTATCCAAGCGACGCGCCGTGGTGACGGCCGCCGGCCAAGGCATTGGCCGCGCCACAGCGCTGGCGTTTGCCCAAGCCGGGGCCACGGTGTACGCCAGCGACATCAACCCCAACACCCTGGCCACACTGGCGCAAGCCCACGCCAACATCCAGGTTGCGGTACTCGATGTGCTCGACGACCAAGCGGTGGCCGCCTACGCCGCGCAAGTGGGCACCATCGACGTGCTGTTTAACTGCGCCGGGCACGTGCACGCCGGCGATGCGCTGGCTTGCACCGACGACGAATGGGACTTTGCCTTTGCCATCAATTGCCGTGCAGCGTTTAAGCTCAACCAAGCTTTTTTACCCGGCATGGTGGCGCAGCGTTGGGGCAGCATCATTCACGTCTCGTCCATTGCCAGCACGGTGCGCGGCTTGCCCAACCGGTTTGTCTATGGCGCCACCAAAGCCGCGTTGCTGGGCATGACCAAATCGATTGCCGCCGACTACGTGGCACACAATGTGCGCTGCAACGCGATTTGCCCAGGCACGGTGGAGTCACCCTCGCTGCAGCAGCGCATTGCCGCGCAAGCGCAAGCCAGCGGCCAAACCCCAGAAGCGGTGCACGCCATGTTTGTGGCACGCCAGCCGCTGGGGCGCTTGGGCACCGCCCAAGAGATTGCCGCGGCCGCGGTGTTTTTGGCCAGCGACGAAGGCTCGTTCACCACCGGCGCATTCTTTAACGTAGACGGTGGCATGGTCATTTAACATGTTCGTCGCAGCAACCGGTTAACCAAGGGGCTGCGCCAACAACGGCCAAAGCCATCAACGCTTGGGGGCAACAAGAGACACATGAAGCGCATACTGATCACAGGGGCTGGCGGCTTTTTGGGTGCGCGGCTGGCAAGGTCGCTGCTGACCACGCCACCAAGCACATTCAACAGCGATTTTTCATTGACACTGGCCGACCAGTACCCGCTGCCGCCCGACCTCAGCGCGCACCCGCGCGTCACGGCTGCCGTGGGGCCCATGCTGCAGCAAGGTGAGTTGTTTGCCTCGGGTTTTGACGGCGTGTTTCACTTGGCCTCGGCGGTCTCTGGCGAGTGCGAGCTGGACTTTGAATTGGGCCTGCGCTCCAACCTAGACAGCACACGCCTGTTGCTTGAGGGGCTGCGCCGCGCCGGCAACGTGCCGCGGGTGTTTTTTAGCAGTTCAATTGCCGTGTATGGCCCCGACCCGGCGCTGCCGCTGGCGTCGCCAGTCACCGAAGACACCCTGCCCGCGCCACAAACCTCGTATGGCACGCACAAACTGATGTGCGAATACCTGATCGCCGACTACACCCGCAAAGGCTTCATTGACGGGCGCAGCGCGCGCTTGATGACGGTCACCGTTCGCCCGGGTCAGCCCAACGGCGCGGCGTCGTCGTTTTTTAGTGGCATCTTGCGCGAGCCGCTGGCGGGCACGCCATCGGTCTGCCCGGTTGATATTCATGTGGCGCACCCGGTGTCGTCGCCCGGCACCACGGTGGCCAGCATCATCGGTGTATTCAACGCACCCCGCGAGCTGCTCAAGCGCCGCTTGGCCGTCAATTTGCCTGCCCTCAACGTGACCGTGGCACAAATGTTGGACGCCCTGCAAGAGGTGGCGGGGCCAGCGGTGCGCGAGCGCGTGGTCTTTGAGCACGATGCACGCATTGCCGGCATCGTTGCCAACTGGCCACAGGCGGCGGCCAAGGGTACCGCCACCGAGGTGCTGGGGCTGCAAGCCGACGCCAACTTTGCCTCGGTGATTGAGCAATACATCAACGACATGCGCGCCCATGGCAACGCCCAAGCGCTTCAAGGATTGACATGAACACGCTGGACCTCAACGGCCGCACGGCCATCATCACCGGCGCGGCCCAAGGCATTGGGTTGGCCATTGCGCAGCGCTTTGTGGCCTCGGGCGCCAAGGTCGCGCTGTGGGACATGAACCTCAGCGGCGCGCAAGCCGCGGCCAAGCAATTGGGCGCAGCGGCGGCCGCTTTTGGCGTGGAGCTCACCAACGAAGCCTCGATTCGCGCCGGGTTTGACGCCACCCTGGCCAGCTTTGGGCGGGTTGATGTGTTGGTGAACAACGCCGGCATCACCGGTGGCAACGCCGCCACCTGGGAGCTGGACACCGAGGTGTGGCGGCACGTGGTGGAGGTGAACTTGGTGGCGCCTTTCATGGTGTGCAAGGTGGTGGTGCCCCACCTCATCGCCCAAGGTGGCGGGCGCATTGTCAACATTGCCTCGATTGCCGGTAAAGAGGGCAACCCCAACGCTTCGCATTACAGCGCCTCCAAAGCCGGGCTGATTGCACTCACCAAATCACTGGGCAAAGAGCTGGCCTCGCACGGTGTGTTGGTCAATGCCATCACACCTGCGGCGGCAAAAACGCCGATCTTTGATTCCATGACGCCGCAACACATTGACTACATGCTGAGCAAAATCCCCATGGGTCGCTTTGTCGAGGTTGAGGAAATCGCGGCCATGGCGGGGTGGCTGGCAAGCCCCGATTGCTCGTTTAGCACCGGTGCGGTGTTTGATATTTCGGGCGGGCGCGGAACCTATTAAGTAGGCGCACCGGCGCATTCCGGCACCGGTGTCAGCAACCCATGGCCGGATAAAAACGAAACCACATTCCGCGCCGCCAAATCGGCCATGGCGTGACGGGTGCTGGGTGTGGCGCTGCCTACGTGCGGGGTAAGCACCACGTTGTCGAGTGTGTACAAGCCAGCCAGTGGATAGGGCTCGTTTTCGTACACGTCGAGCCCGGCGCCAGCGATCACGCCCTGTTGCAAGGCCTTAAGCAGCGCCGCTTCGTCAACCACCGAGCCGCGCGCCACGTTAATCAGCACCCCTTGCGGCCCCAAGGCTTGCAACACCTCGTGGTTCACCAAATGATGCGTATCCGCACCGCCGGGGGTGATCACCACCAGCACATCCACCGCCTGCGCCAATGCAACCGCGTTCGCCGCGTAGGCGTAGGGCAGCGCCGGCTTGGCGGAGCGCGCGGTGTAGGTCACCGGCATGTCAAAGGCTGCGGCGCGGCGCGCAATGGCTTGTCCAATCCGCCCCATGCCAAGTACGCCCAGTCGCTGTCCTGTCAGGCGCACGCCGGTGGGCGTGGCGCGCTGGCCCCACTGCCCGGCACGCACCATGCGATCCGCCTCAACCACGCGTCGGGTAACCGCCAGCATCAGGGCAAAAGCCAGGTCAGCCACGTCGTCGTTAAGCACATCGGGCGTGTGGCTCACCTGCACCCCACGCGCAAGCGCTGCAGGTACGTCCACGCCGTCATAGCCCACGCCCATGATGCTCACCAACTTAAGCGCGGGCAAAGCATCCATCAACGCCGCGGGCACCTTGGCGTCACCCATGCCGGCCACGGCCACCACATCGCGCAGCTCGTTGGCGTGTGCCGCCAGGTGCTGAGGCTCAAACGGGCCCACCCATTGCACCTGGTCCCCCAACGCCTGCACATACAACGGTGGCGGCGCCGACGGGGCGTACACGCGCCACGGCTTCATGCGCTGGCGGCGTGCTTGCGCGCGACCCAAAACACCGCGCCCTGTGCGCCGTAATGCTCAGCGTGCGGCACGTCGGCCTCCAGTTCAAAGCGCTGCCCAGGCGTTAGGTGCTGGGTTTGACCATGGCAGCTTAGCCACAACTCGCCCTGCACCACCAGCGCCCGCACGGCAAAGGGATGGGTGTGGGTGGGCAGCACCTCGTTGGGTTGCCACACGCGCTCAAGCACCTCACCGTAGCCCAGTGCGTGGGATTCTTTTTCAAAACCAGAAAAATCTTGCATGGTGTGCTCCGTTATTTTGAACCCGCGCGTTGACGCCGGCCGCTGCGTGGCGCCGCCGCAAGCGCTTGGCCACTCATGGCCGCCAACACGTTGTACACCGCGCCGGTGTCGTGCTTGGCATGACCCAAGCCAATCGCGGCATGGTAAACCGGCTGGGTAGCGGCAAAAGTGGGGGCGGCAACGTGGGTCTGCGCCAGCGCTTGGGCAATCAGTGTCATGTCTTTGTGCCACACATCGAGCTTCATGGTGGCTTGGCGCCAACCACGCTTGGCCATCATCGGCCCCCTCACTTGCAGCATGCGCGAGCCGCCCGCCCCGCCTTGCAGCACCTGCACCGCCAGCGCCGGGTCTATGCCCATGGCCTCGCCCATGAGCAACGCCTCGGCCGCTGCCACGTTATGCACCGCCACCAACAAATTCGCCATCAGCTTCATGCGCATGCCGTTGCCAAATGCACCCAAATCAAATTGGGTGTGGCTAAAGCCTTGCAACACCGGTCGCACGCGCCGCAGCGCGCGCGTGTCGCCGCTGCCGTATACCGTAAGGTCTTTATTTACCGCTTGCGCCCCGGTGCCAGACAACGGACAGTCCAACAACACCACCCCGGCTTGTGCCAGGGTATCGTGCGCGCGCTGTTTGTCTGGCAACGCCAAGGTACTGGTTTCAATAACCACCGTGCCACGCCTGGCGTGTTGCTGCAGCGCATGGGTGGCCTCATCCAGCGCCTGCGCCGAAGGCAACGACACCAGCAGCACGCTGGCACTGCGCGCCACCTCAGCCATGGACGATACCGCCTGCCCACCGGCACGCTCAAGCTGCCGGCGCGCGCCGGGCCGTGGGTCAAAACCCACCACAGCAAAACCCGCTTGAATCAGGTTGGCCCCCATGGCCGAACCCATGATGCCCAAGCCCAGCATGCCCACCCGGGTTGGGGCGCGATGACGGGCACGGGCGGCGGCGCCCGTTTGAGTGGTTGCAGCTTTTGTTTTGGGCATAACGCAGGTCACCTGGGCGCACAACGTGCAAGGCTTGCAGTTTAGCCCGCGCCCTTGCGTGGCGCTGACGCCTAGGTCACGCTGAGCCGCTGCATGGCCTCGTGCGCCGACAACACAATCCGTGCTTGCAAGCGTTGCCCCAAGTCGCTGCGCGCCAGCCGATCCGCCACAGGGCCTTTGACCTCGGCCAACCACAGCTCTTGCCCGCGGCTGGTGAGCTGTTGATCGAATGCCTCCAGCATGTCGAGTGCGGTGCTGTCGATGCGGTTCACCGCCGACATAATCAACAGCACGCGTCGCACCGGCGACGACTGCGCGGCGCTGAGTTGCTGCAGTTGGGTTTCAACCTCATGGGCGTTGGCAAAAAATAGGTTTTCGTCAATGCGTACCGCCAACACCCCGTCCACGGTCTCAACCCGATGCCGCGAGACATTACGAAAATGCTCGGTGCCTGGCACCCGCCCCACCACCGCCATGTGGGGGTGACTGCTGCGCCACACCACCACCCCGAGTGACAAGGCCACGCCAAGCAACACGCCAGCCTCTACCCCCAGCGCCAGCACCCCAGCGGCGGTGGCCAGCAAAGCCGCCGCGTCGGCGCGGTCGTAGCGCCACGCGCGGCGCAGCGTGCTGAGGTCGATCAGGCTGGTCACGGCAACCACGATGGTGGCCGCCAACACCGCTTGCGGCAGCAGCCTAAACCAATCGGTTAGGCCCACCAACACCACCGCCATTAAAAACGCCGAAATCACACCAGCCAACGGCGTTTGCGCGCCTGCGGCAAAGTTCACCACCGAGCGCGCAAAGCCACCTGTCACCGGATAACCGCCGCTCATGGCACTGGCCATATTGGCCGCGCCCAAGCCCAACAGCTCGCGGTTGGGCACGATGCGTTGTTTGCGTTTGATCGCCAGCGATTGCGCCACCGACACGCTTTCGACAAAACCCACCAACCCAATCAGCAGCGCCGGCACCCACAGCACCGACACATTCGACCAATCCAACGCTTCCCACGCCAACGATGGCAGCCCCGCTGGCACCTCGCCCACCACCTTGACACCGGCCGTTAGATGCAACTGCCCCAACGCCACCGCCACGGTGGCCGCCACCACGGCCAGCATGGGCGCGAGCTTGGCCAGCGTGGCCGCCAAGCCATCGGCAACACCCACACGCTGCAACAAACGGGGCAGGCCACCGCGCGCCCACCACAAAAACGCCAAGCTGCTCACGCCTATCATGGCGGTGGCGCCATTGAGTGTGGGCAGGCCCTGGGCCAAGCCAACCAGGTTGTTCCACACGCCACGGCCGGCGGCCTCCACGCCCAGCACATGCTTGAGCTGGCTCAGCGCAATCAACAACGCCGAGCCGCTGATGAACCCGCTGATCACTGGGTGACTTAAAAAATGCGCCACCGCCCCCAAGCGCAGCATGCCAAATACAAACAGCATCAGGCCCGAGAGCATGGCCAACTGCACCGCCAAGGCCACGTACTCGGGCGACCCTGGCGCCGCCAGCGGCGTGAGGGCACTGGCCGTCATCAGCGAAGCCACCGCCACCGGGCCCACCGCCAGCGTCATGCTGGTACCAAACAGCGCGTACACCACCAGCGGCGCGATGCTGGCGTATATGCCAACCTGCAACGGCAACCCCGCCAGCATGGCGTACGCCAAGCTTTGCGGGATCAGCATCACCGTCACAATAAAACCAGCGGTCAGGTCACCGCTCAGCCATTGGGCACGGTAGGACCGCAGCCACTCGGGCAGCCAACCCTTTAGCGCAGTCAGGCGCGACATGCTTAGG
>Ga0181588_10004275_pt1 | contig 11752 bp, 7 predicted proteins | sample 071ome_26_FD_148607 | JGI IMG/M metagenome (GOLD analysis project Ga0181588, IMG submission 148607) | Coastal salt marsh microbial communities from the Groves Creek Marsh, Skidaway Island, Georgia - 071409BT metaG (spades assembly) | ecosystem: Environmental > Aquatic > Marine > Intertidal zone...
GCATCCGCCCGTTCGGGCTTTTCAATTCTAGAGCGTTTCCCATTTTGTAAAACATTCCTTGCCCTCGCACCAGGTACCCTATACACTTTTGACGGTTCATGAACCAAGAATGAAGCACCCGCGTCAACGGAGCCTCAAAGAAAACCTGAAAAGCCTCAAAGGCTGACGCGCTCGACGCCCGCCCGCTTTGAAAATGTTGTCCCGCTCCGCCCGCTCCCTGCGTAAACACCTCACCGGTGTTCGCGCGTTCGCCTCTGGCGGCGTCCCGGACGTCATGGTGCGCGCATCGTCGCGAAGTGACTCGAAAATGCGCCGCCGCCGATCGAGATTTTCTCTTCTTTATCCAACCATCCATCCATCCATCCGCGCGTCGTACCGGTCGATGATGGATGATGATCGTCGCGCGCGAGGAAGAGGATGGCTCGACACGGATGCCGTGGCGCGCGAGACGACGACGCGATGACTGACGACGCGCGAAACGTGACGATTGACGCGAGCAGACGGCGGCGGTGATCCGCGAAACGGGCCCGGCTTCAAACATGAAGATTGAACGAGATTACCCGACGCCCAAGTTGACCCCGGGCGGAGTCATTGTGAAGAACAAATTCTCTGGTATCAACTTTATCGATACGTACCACAGAAGCGGGTTGTACAAGCGTGAGTTGCCGTTCATCGGTGGCCAAGAGGGTGGCGGATACATTGCGGCGGCGAGCGACGAAGCCATCGCGCAAGGCGTCAAGGTTGGTGATCGCGTGAGCTACTCTTCCGTGTTCCAAACTTACGCTCAGTACACGGCGGTGCCGGCGAGTAAGGTCATTACCGTGCCGGAGAGTGTGCCGCTCGACGTTGCGGTGTCGTGCGGTGTGCAAGGTATGACGGCGCACTACCTCACGCACTCTGCACACGCCGGATTGGTGCAACCGGGCGAGTGGATGTTGATCCACGGTACCGGCTCTGGTACCTGCCAGTGGGCGGCGCAAATGGCCAAGCTCCGCGGTTACAAGGTGATCGGTACCTGCTCCAAGAGCAAGGAGGACATCGCTCGCGCCACGGGTGTTGACGAGCTCATCGTGTACGACGAAGCTCCGGGTACGTCTTACGAAGACTACACCTCTGTCGACCTCGTCCCACGCATCATGGAGATCACCAAGGGTGAAGGCGTCAAGGCTGTGATCGATGGTATCGGTCTCGCTACTTATGAGACCTCCATCGATGTCCTCGCCCGCCGTGGTATCTTTGTCTCCTTCGGTAATGCCTCTGGCGCCGTTCCGGCGTTCCCGCCGCTCCGCTTCATCAACAAGTCTGGCTACCTCACCCGCCCGAAGTTGAACGATTACACCGTCACCCGCGATGAGCTCATGTCTCGCGCGAACGACATCTTCGGCTGGATCGCCTCTGGTAAGCTCCAAGTTGCCGTGGACCGCTGCTTCCCGCTCGAGCAAGCTGTCGAGGGTCACAACTACCTCGAGGCTGGCAAGTCTAGAGGTAAGGTGCTCTACGAAATCCCAGAGTGAGCGCCGACACCACCCTTCCGCAGTGAATTTTTCCTCAACCCACCATTCTTTTAATCGAATTTAAACCATAATCGTTGCTGAATGCGTTTGCACTTCTCTCTGTTGATTACAAAAAAGTCGCGAGCGTCTAAGTTTTCATTTGTGCTGCTGCTGCTTGCTGCTGCTTAATGTTTTACTACATCTACTCAGTGTCGCCCCAACGCACGTTGAAACGACTGGCCAAGTAATGCGCGCCGATCGGACCGCGAGATCCGTATGGATACAGTTCTGGTGCAATCTTTTGTCCCTCGATCTTGTCCAAGAGAGGAGTGAACAGTTTCCAAGCCGCCTCGAGTTCGTCGTTGCGAATGAAGAGACGCTTGTCGCCGTTGATGACGTCCAAAATCAAACGCTCGTACGCATCCGGCAGTTCGGTGGCACCGTACGCGTTCTTGTATTGAAGATCCAGAATAGTCTGGTCGAGACGTTGACCCAGACCTGGAACCTTGTTATTGATTCGAAGGTAAATGGCTTCGTCTGGTTGGATACGAATGACGAGCTCATTCGTGACGTGTTCGACGCGTCCTTGGCGTTCACCGTAGAGGTTACCCGGGGCGTGACGGAACTGGACGCGAATTTCAGCTTGGCGCTTGTGCAAAGCTTTGCCCGCCTTGAGCAAAAACGGCACGCCGTCCCATCTGGCGTTGTCGATGAAGAGCGCCATCGCCGCAAACGTCGGGCAAAGCGAACCCTTCGGGACGGTGGGGTCATCCAGGTATGCCGGAAAAGTCTTTCCGTCTGTTTCACGACCCTTGTATTGTCCGAGGGCAACGTTGTCCATCTCGATCGGTCTCATGCTCCGAATCACCTTGACCTTTTCGTTGCGAATATCCTCCGCGTCCAAGCTCGCCGGCTCCTCCATGGCAAAGAGCGCCAAGATCTGCAAAAGATGGTTTTGCATAATGTCTCGAATGATGCCGTAGTTGTCAAAGTATCCTCCTCGGCCTTCGGTGCCAAAGTTTTCGCTAAAGTTGATCTGAACGTTTCGGATGTAGTTTCTGTTCCACAGCGGCTGGAACATGATATTGGAAAATCTCAACACGGTGAGGTTTTCGATGAGTTCCTTACCAAGGTAGTGATCGATGCGGTAGGTTTGCTCTTCGCTCAGATCGTTCGCCAGCGCCGCCGTAAGCTCTCGCGAGCTCTTCAAGTCTCTCCCGAAGGGCTTCTCGACGATGACTCGAGTGTCCCCAGTCTTGCTTTGGCACTCTCTCGCCGCGTTTTGAGCCACGGGGACGAAGATACTCGGCGGAATGGACAAGTAAAACACCCGCTTGACTTTTTTCATCCCACGCTCTTCCTTCGTCATCAACTCATCCAATGCTCTGAAATCCTCCGCCTGATCGTACTGCCCCGCCACGTATTCGCACCGAGAAAAAAACTCTTCGCTCTTGGCGGCGCAGTCTTGCTCGCCCGCCTTTGACCAGTCGATCCTGCACGTCAACGACTCGGCAATCTTATCCCGAAACTCCTCCGTCGTCATCGAGGACCTCGCGTATCCGTAAATCTTAAACGTCTTCGGCAACCTCCCCTCGTAATACAACGCAAAGAGCGCCGGGTAAATCTTCTTCTTTGCCAAGTCGCCCGACGCGCCAAACACCACAAACGAAAGTCCTTCCCCATCATCCTGCACCGCGCGCACCACCGCGTCATCCTCCTCTTCCGTCGCCGGCACTTGAACAAAGGTTTCATTCACCGCCGCCGCGACGCAAACCGCACCGCGTTCGCGCCCACCGCGCGTCATCGCGCGCGCGGGTCGTTCCCAACCACTCGTTCGCTTCGCTTTACGCGTCGTCGGCGTCACCGCCGCGCGCGCGCGTCGTCCGTCGCCGACGCGCGCCGACGAACGGGTCGTCGACGCAAAAGTCACGTTTGCGCGCATCGTTCGCATCGTAGCTCGCGGACGCTTCGCGCGTCGTCGTCGGCGTCGTCGTCGTGTGGCGCCGGTGATTGTCCAATCGCGACTAATCGCCGTCTGCCAACCTGGAAAAAGGCAACCAGGTTCAAAGAAAATCGATAGGATAAAAAAACGCTTCGTACTCACGATGAACAGCGTGAAAACAAGGTTCGATTTTCATTTGATCGATGGGACGTTTTCATGCGTTACGACCCGAAAAGGCGTTTCTGCGCAACCGCAGAGTGCGCGTCGGGCGTCGCGCGCGACCATGGGACGACCGCGCTCGCCCGATGACGAGGCGAAAACCATCGGGAGCGAGTCTTTCGTGAAAACGGCGGGCGCGTCCGGATTCGGGTTCGGGTTCGGGGACGCGGCGAGCGTGGAACTCGCGACGGATGAGCGCACAGCTGGAGAACTTTGGAGGCGCGAAAAGTTTAAGGATTTTCGATGGCGAGCGCGGTGCGCGGGGGTGGATAAGGATCCCGCGGTGGCGGCGGAGCTGGAGAAGATGGTTAGATTGACGATGTCGCTGAATGAGATGAGCACCGAGCAGAGGGAGAGGCCGGAGAGCGTACCGTGGTGGAGGGATGGGGAATACGACGAGACGCGCGCCGAGGACGCAAACGATAGAGGAATGGAGGCGATGCGCGGTCAGGCGTACGAGGAGGCGTTCGATGCGTTCACAGAGGCGATTCGATTAGAACCGAGAAAAGCTGTGTACCACGCGAATCGTGCGGCGGCGGGGATTAAGCTGGAACGCTTCCGAGCTGCCGCCGAGGACGCCGAGTGCGCCATCGAGAGAGACGCCAAATACGTCAAAGCGCTTCTTCGCGCGGGAACAGCCAATTTGAAGTTGAGGCTACCGGACAAGGCACTCGAGATGTTTGATTCGGTTCTCACGATTGATCCGGATAATGAAAAGGCTATCAAGGGTAGGCAAGAAGCGGAGCACGCCGCCGCCGCTGCGAGCGCCGAAGTAAAACGTCAAGAGCAAGCAGCCTTACACGGAGCCAGGCCCGCGCTGCCGAGGCGAGATATTGACGAAGAAATCGCAGCTGAGTCGTTACTGAGCGCAGAGGGCCTCTTACGCGCCAATCCAAACTTTGAAGGCGCGAAAGCCAACGTGGCCGAGGCGTTGGTACAATGTCAACGATACGAGATGGCTCTCGAGCGATGTAAAACCTTGATGGAAGACTCTCTCGATCGCAAGTACATCGTTGCAGAGACTCGTTTGCGCATGGGTGACGTCGACGGAGCTCTGGCTGAAATCTCAAGCGCTTCGTTCAGAGATTCGTATGATTGTTTCGCGTGTAAGAAGTGCGTCGAATTGGGCGGACGAATACTTCATCTGCAGGATTTGATTCAGCGAGCCGAGCGCGATTGCGAAGACGGTCAGTACAGCAACGCAATTCGATTGTTAGATCAAATCTTACGCATACCCGAGGGATCGATGAAGACGTGGTTACGAGGTCGCATTCTACGCAAGCGTGCCGAATGTGTGTTCAAGCTGCACGAATACGACTCCGTCAACGACGAGACGGCGAACACGCGCTTCGCCAAAGCTTCCAAAGACTTGACCGAGTGCATCGCTTTAAATGGTCGAGATTACGAAACCTTCATTCTCCGGGCATCCATGTGCGCCGCTCGAGGCGATCATCACAATGCGTTTACCGATTTGAGATTTGCCCAGACGCTCGCGCCAACGTACCCAGGAATCGACAACATGGTCCGCACCGCAGCCTCAAAGGCGCTTCGCACGAATTCTCCACACGATATTAAGAGACCCACCGGCACCGGGCACAAGATTCCGAACGGGGGCAAATTCTACGACATTTTGGGCATCAAGCCAGACGCCGACGCCAAGGCTGTGAAATCGGCCTATCGCAAACTCGCGGCGGTGTGGCACCCTGACAAATGGGTCAAAGCGTCGGAAGAGGAGGCAGCCAAGGCGGAGAAAACTTTCAAATCTTTACAGCGCGCGTACACGACGCTCAGCGATCCGAAACAGCGCAAGATGTACGATTTAGATCCGCATCGTTTCGACGAAGTCGACCGGTGATTTTGTATTTTGTACCTTTTGTTTCCTTCAACTCCATAGCATAGCGCCACACAGCGCCGCATCGGTCCAATGGACATGCGCGCGCTCTCCCTCACGCGCGTTGCCGCGTCATCACCGTCCTTCTCCGGGCGCCGCGTCGTCGACAAGGCTGTTGTGGGGCGTTTTATCGCGCACAAAGCGTCCTCGTTGAGGCGCAGTCGTTTCCAACCACCGCGAGCGTCTGCCGCTGATTCAGACTCCGATCGTGCCTCGGACGCGACCGCGCCGGCTCGCGCGCGCCGGCGGCGCGTCGTGCGTCGCCCGCTCGACGCCGAGGCGGCGTCGAAATCGACGTCGTCGCGCAAGAGAGGCGAAGCGCTGAGCGCGGAGGAAAAGCGCGCACGCGCCGAAGCGCTCAGGCTCCGCGATATTGAGCTTCGCGCCGAGCCCCTCGTCCGCAGTCTGCTCCGAGCGTGCGAGAACAACGAAACGCGCGCGGCGCAAGAACGCAAAAAAGAGCTCTGGGACCTCGTCGGGGAGGAAAATCTCCGCGCGGTGCCGGCTCGAGCGCACGACGCGCTCGTCTCGATGTACTCGCGCGCCAGGCTCCCCGCGCTCGCCGAGCGCGCGTTCGCCGACGCCCTTCGTGCCGGCGCACCACCCACCGACACCACCGTCTGGCAACTCGTCGAGTGTTTCGAATCCACCGACTGCGCCTCCAAAGCCGAGGAAGCGCTCGCGTATTTAGAGGCGCGCGGCGCCGCCCGAGCCGAAGACTCAGCCGAACGAGACGCAAACTAGCACAAAGACGACCGCCGACGCTTCGTCCACGCTCACCCCACTGTAACACCACTAGATACCAAAGAGAGACAAAAAAAGTAAACACTTACAGCCACGACCCGCGTCGTCGCGTCGTCGCGAATCGTTCATCCGAACGCGCGCGAGTCGTCCTCTATCCACTCGCCCAAATGTCCGAATCTCAACGGTATAATATAAAAGATACCCATAAAGCTATGTAGGTATCAAATGTATAGGTCACAACCCTGACGACATAAATCTTTTGGTCTCAATCGGACCGGCGGCGCCTCACTCCCCGGTGCTCACGTCGACACCCCCTTCCACCCGACGACGACGGTACGTACGCACGAAGCGAACGCGCGCGACGGTCCGCCGACGCGCGCGACGAGCATCGACGCAGACGGTGACGATCGATCCTCCGCGCGCGTAAACCCGCGATAAAAGCCGCGACGGACGACGGAGGGACGTTCGAAGAAGGAATTTCGTACACGAGGCATTCATTCATTCTTGAAGAATCTGAGTGAATCGTCCGCGCATCGCCGGGTTGCGACGGGTGAAACGGTGGAAACGACGCGGAAACGATGCGCGAGGAAGGGATTCTTCGATGTACACCGAGGGTTGGGGTTTTACGCGACGACGGGGCGGGTATAGGGTGGCGAATGCGTCTCGGTCTTTGAGGGTTCTTCTGAAGCTTTCATTTCGGGATCTGCATTTTAATTTCCAATCAACTGTTCGTCGAGCGTGACGCGAGGACGCCGTCGGCCGGGATTTTGCGGTTTGAACGACGCGTGAGAACGTGGTTGACTGACTTTTCGGTGATTTGTGCGAATCAATGCGCACAGGAGAAACGAACGAAGACGCGTTTGAACCGACGCGAGATCTTATTTCCAGAGACCTTGACAAAGCCGGACGAGAAGACTTTCGTCCGTGGGAAAATATGTCTGCGGAAGTCGTAGCTGTTGAGAATGGTGGAGCCGCTGATGCGGAAAAGGTGACCACCGAACCGGTGGTGCCGGAGGACGCGACGATGGCTGACGCGCCGGCGACGCCTGGAACGGATGGCGCGGGGGCGGCGGATGTTCCGCAAGAAGCGGCGCAGGGGAAGTGGCTCGCAAACGCCGTCAAGGCGGAACGAGGGGAGATTTTGCTCACGATTAACCAATCGATCAAGGCGCCAAAGGGTTACGCGTACATGCCAGCTGGTGATTACGCGCCGTTCGAGGCAAACTGGATGGAGAGTAAGAAGCGCGTTCGTAAGCCGTCCGCGAAGGCAGATGGTGGCGAGGGCGACTTTTCCGACGGCGTATTTGCGGCACCGACTGCTGGCGACGATTCCGCAAAGATCCCCGAGAAGCCGGACGAGGAACTCACCGAAGAAGAACGCGAGTTGCGACGCATTCAGCGCAAGGAGCAAAAACGTCGACAAAAGGAGGAGCTCTTGGCGCGTCTGAAAGCCATCGAGGAAGCCAAGACCAAGGTGCAGAAGATTGAGGAGGAAAAGAAGTCTCGCTTTGCCTCTCTTCCGCCACCGCGCCCAACGTCGACGCGACCCGTCAAGTCGATGCCCACTTACAGCAACTACAGCTCTGGCGGGTCAAAGGGTGGCAAAAAGTCTGCAGCCGCGATGGCGAGTGCGGGTTACAAGAAGATGCGTGACGGTAGATTCATCACCAACGCGCGACTTCAGCGCGAGCACGAAATTGACCAAGAACGACAGCTCCGTCATAAGGATATGATCAGACGTTGCCGCGAAGTTCTCAACTTGACCAAAAAACACAAGTTTCACAGAATCTTCCTGTACCCAGTCGATGCGGTGCGCCTCGGTATCCCCGATTACTACGACATCATCAAGCAGCCGATGGATTTGGGAGCGATCAAGAAGAAGCTTGATGATCGGAAGTACGAGAACCCGGAACAGTTCCGCGATGACATGCGGTTGATATGGCAAAACTGTGCGACGTACAACTCCCCTGACTCTGACGCCGGCCACATGGGTGCGGTGATGAAGAATGAGTTTGAGAACGCGTGGTTGAACAGCCAACTCGAAGAATACACGGCGCACGATCAAGCCATCCGGGCTCAAGAAGAGATTGATATTCGTAACACTCCCGCGACGCCCATCAGTCAGGAAGCCGTCGCCGTTCAAGAAGCTCGCGAGCAACTCGAAAAGATGCGCCGCGAGATTGAAGAGCTCAGACGCGCCAAGCAAGAGGCCATGTACAAGGATGACGACTTCCTCGACGACGACGAACCCATTCCGCGTCCAAAGTCCAGATCCCGTGGTGGCGCCCAGAAGCGCAAGGCTGATCCGGAAGAGGATCCAGACTTTGACTTTGACGACGCGCGCATGGATGAAGACGTGTACAAGGAATTCAGAGAGGAGAAGCGCGCGCGCAGCGAAATCAAGCGCGCGGCTCGTGCTGAGACAGCGCTGCCCAAGCGCGAAATGTCCTTTGAAGAGAAGCACGATCTCACCATGCTTTTGCAAGAGCTTCCGGAAGAAAAGCAAGGTCGCGTTGTTCAAATTGTCAGTGAGCGCAAGAAGGGTATGGACCAAGCCGATGACGACGAGATTGAAATCAACATTGAAGAGCTCGACTCTGAAACTTTGTGGAAGCTCGACAAGTACGTTCGCGGCGTCTTGCGTCCGAAGAAGCGCAAACTCAACGCTGCAGAACAGCTTCTCGAAGCCAAGATGCGCGAAGCCCAAGCCGCAAGAGAGCTCGCCGCTGTCGAAGATACGTTGAAGCACGTGCAAGAGACGGGTGGTAGCTACAAGGAAGTCGTCGACGCGCAGACTGGCAAGAAACCACAAGCGCCGCCAGCCGCCGGAGCCGCCGCCGCATCCGACAGCGATGACTCCGACTCCGACTCTGATACGTCGAGCTATGACAGCGCCGAAGGTGCTGGTAGCAACCCTGAAAAGCGTGGAGCTGCCGCCGTGACGTCTCGACCAGGCGCTATCCCAGTTGATCAGTCGACCAACGTCTTTGCCAACGAAGCGCCGGGCATCAAGCAAAACGTCTCCAAGGCTGCGGTAAACATCCAGAATCCGTCTGGCTGGGAAACCCTCGCTTCGTCGGACACTCCGTCCGCCCCGGTGGCGCCAGCCGCAGCGGCCACTCAAGATGCCATCCCTGATGACCTGTGGAGCGAATTCGAAGCTGCCGCTCAACAAAAGCAACAGCTCGACAAGTCGCGCCAAGAGGACGCCGCTCAAGCCGAAGCCGAACGTGCCAGACTCGAAGCTGAAAAGAAGGCTGAAGAGGAAGCGAAGAAGCGCGCCGTCGAAGAAGCCAAAGAAGCTGAAATTCGCGCGCGCGAAGAAGCGCGCGCCAAGGCTCGCGAAGAGCTCGAGAACACCACTCAGACGGTTGATCTCGAAGAGCAACGACTCGCCATGAAGGAATTTGGCGGCGACGGCATGGGTGGAATGATGGGAGCCATCGATACCAAGCAACTCAAGGGTGACGGACAATAAAACAACGTCCACAACACCTAACATATCATCAGTCGAGAAAGTCGTCTCACTGCGTCATGGGACGAGCGAAGACGTAAAAGAAGAACAAAAACACGACACAAACCGATTCCGCCAACAAAGGATACCCGATAAGACGCAACTTTTTTCCAACGAAAAAAACAACACCTGTACAGAAAACAAACAAAATACCTAGCAACAATCAAACTGAGAAAAGGAAGGAGAAGGCGACGAGCGACTTTTGTGATATTACCCTAAAAACATTTAGCCAACAACGTTTGGCTTGCCCCCGAGTCGAGTCAACGCTCCTCCAGTCGATGCAATTTTCATCGTCCTCGAGTCAACGCATCGAGATGAATCATGTGCGCGCGAATAGGAAATTTACACGAGAAGAAGCTGCGTTAACGCAAGCTAGGCGCTTCGTTGTGAATTACATGCGATCGATCGCTCTCTACGTTTTCACCATGCTAAAGACGAACGCCACCGCTGCACGCGACGGCTTTCGACGACTCTGCGAGCACCGCTTAGAGCGCAGAGGTGAGGTAGATCGCGAGCGCGCCAGAGCCGATGACACCGGCAACAGTCGCCGCCCAGTAGAGCAAGTTACCCTCGTACTTGTCACCGTCAGACTTGAACTCTTGCGGGGACCAGATCGGGGAGTATTCGTCGACGTTGGCCTTGCCGTTGCGGATGCCGAGCTTGTACACGTAGCCAGCCTTACCGCTGCGCCTGAAATTTACAAGAGAAAACGAAACGAGCGAGCCAAATCAACCGTCAGTCTCGAGTTTAACAAAGAAATCATCGAGTGTTTCCCTCTCGCATCCGCCGCGCGTTTCACCGCGCGACGCCGCCAACACCAGCCAAACCAACAATACGGACTGTTTACCCATATCGATACAGGTCACGACGAGTCGAGAAAAGATAACGCAAAGAGATAGATACGCACGTCTTCGGGGCCGAGCCAGCTTCGGTGGAGCCCTTGTAGCCGACGTTGCGCTGCGCCGGGGCAGCCTTGACGCCCTGCGTGTGCATCGAAAACCAATCGCATCCATTCGTCAGTCACCGCACTCTCTCTCATCGTCGTCTCTCATCGTCGTCGCCTCCGCCCGTCGGTCGCTCCCTCGCGGATCGGATCGCGGATCGTCCGATCGCGATACCCCTCGACCCAACCCGAGACGCGCGATCGACCTCTCACGCGTTCCGCGACGCCCCCGACGCCGCTCCCGCGCGGCGGTATCGCCACGAAAACATTTCCCCGCATTCATCCCCGACGTCCGTCGGCGTCGACGTCGCCGCGCCGTCCACCGCGTCCGCGTTTCCGTCGAGTTGCCCTCCGACCCGCGAACGCGAAACCGTCCTTCCCACGACGAGTCACGATTCAATAAATCACCGAGGGACTCGGGTTTGGAGCCCCGCGTCCGTCCGCGCATCCGCGTCGCGTCTCGTTCGCTCTCGCGCGTCGTTCGCGACGCACCCGCTTCGGTCCGGAGGAGTTGTTCATGACGACGAGTCCGCGCTTCTTCGCGGCGACCCGAACCGTCTTCGCCGAGACGAGGTTGGTGGACGTGAGAGCTTGCATCATCATCTTTCGAAAGTTTCGCGTGCGCGTGTATGCCGTTGCGACGCGACCGAACGACACACACCCTCGGGATGGGCCGGGCCGGGCGCCGGTCACCCGATCCCGAGATTCGCGGTTCGTGACCCGTCGATTTTATCCAGAAGCGCGCGACCGACCGATCGATCGACCGACCGATCGCGAATCTCGGGATCGGGACTATCGCGATCTGCGTGTGTGTAAACAGTACGCGCGGTAGTACGTACGTCTCGTCGCATCCGAGATCTCCACCCGGGGGCCGAACCTCCCAACCTGGAACCTGGACCTGGGGGGCGATCGATGGAAATCACGCGTGGGCGCGCGCGCGATGTCGGCGTTTTCGCGCGATCGATTTCGATCGATCGATGGATGGATGGATGGATGGATGGATTGA
>Ga0181588_10004280_pt1 | contig 11746 bp, 10 predicted proteins | sample 071ome_26_FD_148607 | JGI IMG/M metagenome (GOLD analysis project Ga0181588, IMG submission 148607) | Coastal salt marsh microbial communities from the Groves Creek Marsh, Skidaway Island, Georgia - 071409BT metaG (spades assembly) | ecosystem: Environmental > Aquatic > Marine > Intertidal zone...
TCGCGACCCCTGTCGTAGTCGACGACGTCGCCGTGATTCCCGCAGGACGCGATGATAGACAGCAGGCATCTGTGCACGCCGTCCGCCTCGGCGGCAAAGGCGATGTCACCGAAACGCACCCCCTCTGGAACACCGATGACTTCGGCGTCTACGTCGCCAGTCCCATTGCCTACGAAAACCGAGTCTACCTGCTGCGCCACAAGGGCGGGCTGGTCTGTCTCGATCCCAAAACCGGCGAGCCTGACTGGGAAGAAGCCTTTCCCCGGGCCGCCGATGCCTACTACGCCTCTCCCGTGATTGCCGGAGGCATTCTCTACGCCGCCCGCGAGGACGGCGTCGTCTTCGCCGCCAGGATCGGAGAGAAGTTCGAACTGCTCAGCGAGAATCCCATGGGCGAACAGATCCTCGCCTCGCCGGTCCCCTTTAACGGCAAGCTGCTGCTCCGCAGCGAAGGGCACCTCTTCTGTGTGGAGTAGGATTTCGCGGGGCGAATTGCTGATATCGTCCGTCAGGTCATACCCGCCCAGGTCAATGGCAAAAGGATTCGGATTGTGGATTTCGATCCAATCCGAATCAGCCCCATTCTCGTCACGGAGACCAGAATCGTTTGCCTAACTCCTCCCATGTAGGCCCGTCAGTCGTCGGGAAATCATGAAGAATATCCTGTCGCTCGATTACCTTTTCAAAAGCATCGGCAATCAATTCTCCAATCTGCCAGAGCGCATGACGAAAATTTGCCTTCTCCGCCGCTTCCAGCATCTCACGATAGTTGAGCCCACCTGCAATTTTGCTCAATTGCTCGTCGCATTGGAGAACTCCATTTGGCCCCGGCTTCAAGGTTAGCTGGCTGATGATGCGAGAATTCCTGATCCGCTGGTAGCGACGATTTTCCGCGAGGACAGCGCGCAAGAGCCCTTCCTGATCCGGCGCCCAACCTTTCGGGAAATGAGCACCGAGTCGGCCCTGCCGTGGGTAGCAGCGCATGTAGTGAAGTTGCACGTCCTCAACTGGTGTTGTGGCCAGATCATCGAGGATCACACTCCAGTTGAGGTCCAGCTCCTTTTTCCCGATTTCGTTAAAGGTTACGAGATCCTGCACCGGCCGGTTTTTTGCCGTGTAAGTGCCATCGAGAAGATTGAGATTGATACCATCCAGCACTGACTTGATGAGCCCGTCTCCGCTCACATGAGTCATCCATCCCAGGGTGTAGGCGAGAGCCCGATGCCCCGGACCGAAAAGTTCGACGGCATCTCCTGCGACATCAGCGGCGAAGTCGAGATATTCCCCCCAACTGATCGTTTCATCCCGCGCTTCCTTTGCCCAACCCAGTATGAGATGAGAGCGACCGTAGAATGTTTCGTGAATCTCCCTCGGAAACACCTTGCGGTCGCCGATGGGAAGAAACCACGAAGTCACGACTCCTCCCGTCACGGGGCTGCGCTCCATTTTTTGCGATCCGTAGCCAAGGGATTCTCCCGTATCGACACAAACGGCAGCGGGCACTGTCTGGACATCACACCCAAGATAAGCACCTGCGAGATAGCTGGAGAAATGATTTCGGATCAACGGAGCAACAGGTAGCTTTCTCGATTCCGCAGCCTTGGCTGCGAGAATCGCATATGCGGTGTGTCCGATAATTCCACTCATGGGAGGGTTGGGGGCGGCTGGGAAAAGAAAGAGATTCGCTTTCGGTTCAAGCGGAGCGAGGCTTCCGAAGAAACGATCATAGAACTACTGCAGGCAAAACGGCAAGCCGGGACAATGGGAAACTGAAACTCACCTCTCCTGCGGATCGATCAGGTTGATGTCGCGCTGGTCGCTCCCTTCCTCCCCCTGCACCCCCTCCTACCCGGGACGATGCGAGGTGTCCGGACGTTGGGGTTGAAAAAGCAATTTCCTAGCAGTTAGCTGGCTGATGATGCGAGAATTCCTGATCCGCTGGTAGCGACGATTTTCCGGAATTTGTAGCGGAAATTCATCTTGAGGACGTCATCGACATTTTATTTATCCGATCTAGCCTGTGCTGGTCACCCGGCAAGTGCCGTTTGCCCCATGTTTGATGAAATTGAGGTTTCCATCCGGTCGTCCCATCAGAATAGACGAAATGCGTGTGACCCACGATGATGGGGTCAGCCGCGTAAGTGCTGACATCAACGGTCGCGAGGTGTGGTTCCAGTCGCGCGAGGTGACACTACAAGCTGATGCAACGGCCTTCGTTATGGCCTACCTTGCAGCGGCCCAGACCAGCGGTCGCGATATTGAGACGAAGCAGGAAGTCTCTGCTCGCTTGCTTGAGCAGTTGCCCATGATTTCTGGTATGTTCAATCAGTGGTGGCAACTTGGACCCTCACCCGATGTCAGGTGCATTGCGCGTGCGGCGACGAAGGCTTCCAGAAATGAGCGAACTGGCCTTTTCTTCTCCTGTGGCATGGACTCCATGGACGCTCTCATCCGTCGCCATGAAGATGTGGATGATCTGGTGCTCGTGCACGGCTTTGATGTGGCTTTGGACGATTCCGAACGGTTTCAAGCTTTGCGTAAACAGGCTGAGGCGGTTGCGGAGATGGCCGGCAAGGACTTGATTGTTATTGAAACCAATCTGCGCTCCGAGCGTCTCTTCAGGAAAGGTGGCTGGGTGAGGAGTCATGGTGCCGCCATGGCAGCCATCGGCCAACTGCTGGGAGGTCGGATGGGCCGCATGCTGATTGCCTCCTCGCTCAGCGGATATGATTTGTCGCCTTGGGGTTCGCACCCGATGTTGGATCATTTTTGGTCAACGAATCAGGTGAAGTTCGAGCACTTTGGTGAGGATATGTGGCGTTTGGACAAGCTGGGTATGCATGGCAGTCATCCCATGGTTCAGAAGCATTTATGCGTTTGCTGGGAGGGTCGTGGAGTTCCTGTGAATTGCGGGTGCTGTGAGAAGTGTGTGCGCAATCAATTGGGATTGCGGATTCAATCTCACCCGACGCCCGCATGTTTTCCGCAAGGAGTGAATCTGGAACAGGCGATCAAGTCGCTACCGACCATCCAGACTATCAGCAATATCTATGAAGCCGCTCTCAAATGCGAACATCTGGACGATGGAATCAAGGCCGCAGTCAAGGCCCACTTTGAACGCATGAATGATTCCGTGGGTGATGAAACTCATGGCGGCGCATGGGATGCGGGTTCGCTTGATGCCCGGGTTGCCAATCCACGGACGCGCAAACGTCATGAGGCCGGATCTCCCAATGGAGCCGAGGTGAAATCTTATGCCTCTTTTCTTCCCGCCTCCCGGATATGTGCTGAATCCACGGCATTGATGCTGGGAATGACTCCGGAAGTTCGGACCATGCTGGCAGGCCATTTCAAGCAGCTGGTTTCGGTGGATCACAATGTCCTTTCCATACGCAAATACCGGGAGTGGATTCCACAAGAACTGCGCCACAAAGAAAAAATATTCCACGCGGACTGGATGCACTTGGATCGCATCGACTGGTCAGTACTGCCGCCGGTTCGTGCGGTTTTAGGTGATGGGATTTTTGGCAACATCACGAGTATGGAAGCCCACGTCAATTTCCTGAAATTGCTCAGAGATTGCTTTCCATATGCACGACTTATCTTTCGCAAGGCGCTCTGCGTGCCCATTCCCTCGGTCTCGAATGACGAGGAAGCCCGCACCATGCTCAGGGATGCTTATCGCGCCGGTGAGATCTCAGAGGATGATTTTGGCTTGGGAATCCGGATACGTGGATTCCTTCAGGAATGTCGCGATATGGAAACCGCGCGACTCGATAATGTGACTCTGTTTGCGGAATGTGAGCGATTGGAAAGACGAGGTTTTTTCGACAAGAAGGAGCTGGAGTTGATCGAGCGCTTTCGATTCAACGGTGACTACATCCTGCCGACCCGACAGCAGTGGGAAGGTCTCTTGGAGCAGGTCGGTGCTGCCTATGAAGTTAGGGAGTTGGAGGGGCATCAGTGGTATGAATACTATCCGATTTATGGCATCGAACGTGCACAGGAGCCGTCCAAGCCGTCGACAGTGGTGGATGGACAGGATGCGCAGAGCCGCCAGAATTGAGCTCGTATGACCTTGAAGGAACTCGGTTGGAACCCTCAGCTCGAAGCGGCTTTTGAGCTCTTTCGGGCCAAAGGTTGGGTGCCAGCGCGCCTGATTCGTGAGACCACCATCAACTACGGGGCTTTCATTGCCGGAGACGAACTGGAAGAGGTCGAGGTGGTGCTCTGTGGCCGTGCGTGGCACGAGGCCGAAAATGATGCCGAGCTGCCGGCCGTTGGCGATTGGGTGGCCATTGAATTGGGGGATGAGAATACCGACAGCGTCATTCGCGAGCGCTTGCCGCGCAGCTCCTGCTTTGCGCGCAAGATGCCGGGCAATGCTGCCCAAGCCAAGGTGATTGCACCCCCTCCAACCCGGGGCAATGCGCGGTGATGCAACAACAGGGTTGAAAAAGCAAATCCCTAGCAGTTAAATGGCAGAGGGAGTGGGATTGACTTCGGCTTCACCTCCGTCTGTCTCCTTTCGCTTCGCTCTCTGCGGCTCGAACTGTTGTTCGAACCCTTTCTCTGATTATCAAAGTGGGATTGTCTGCGTCGTCGATCGCTTTGCTCCCTCCTTTGGCAGACCTCTTCGCTCATTTTATTCGCTTCGAGTCGAACTGCGTTCAAATCCGCTTCCCAACCATCAAAACACCCCAGCCTCGCTTCGCTGAGGCTGGGGTGTTTTGATGGCAGAGGGAGTGGGATTCGAACCCACGGTAGGTTGCCCTACACTCGATTTCGAATCGAGCGCCTTAAACCGGACTCAGCCATCCCTCCACTTCGTTCCGGAATGACTTCGTCCTCCGGATTAATAGTGCTGCGCACTTTATGCAGTAACGCTTCGCTTTCAACAACCACTTTCATGGCGAGGCATTCAGCTATCCCTCCGCAACCCGCCCAAGCGGGCGGGAACATTTAACGTTCAACGCAGAACTTTCAATTTCATCAGTTGAGTGTTCCACGTTGAAAGTTCGCGCAGCCAGGCACGTCACTCATCGAGCACACCTTCTCGCCCGTAGAACTTTACCTTGCGCTTGATTTTCTCGCGACCGTTCTGCTCGCGCCACGCGTTGGTGTCGCGAAGGCTGTAGACGCATCCGCAGTATTCCTGCTGATAGAATTCTTCGTTCTTCGAAATTTCGATCATGCGCTGCGATCCGCCCTGCTTTCGCCAGTTGTAGGTCCAGTAGTGCATTCCCGGATACCTTGCCGCGGCGCGCTCTCCACATCCATTGATCTGCTGCATGTTTTTCCATCGGGAAATCCCGAGGGTGCTGGAGATCAAATCAAATCCATTTTCCGCCGCATAGTCAGCCGTGACGTCGAATCGCATGTCAAAACACTCAGTGCAACGGATCCCACGCTCGGGCTCGTCTTCCATGCCCTTGGTTCGCTCAAACCAGTCCTTCGCGTTGTAATCCCAGTCGATAAACTCCATCCCCAACTTTTCAGCGTAGCGGATGTTTTCTTCCTTTCGGATTTCGTATTCATCGCGGGGATGAATATTGGGATTGTAGAAAAAAATCGTCGTCTCGATCTCAGAGGCCGCGAGAGCATCCATCACTTCTGCGGCACAGGGAGCGCAGCAGGAGTGCATCAAGATTTTCTTGGAGTCGTTCGGCGTGTCTAGAACCGGACGCTCAAAATTATCGACGGAAAAACGATCCATGTCGTTTTCACGACCGGCTTTTCTATCGTCTCCATTTTGTGATCGTCTGCCCATATCGTCGGCTTCAATTTCTCGGATACAGTAAAAACGGTTTGCGACGTTTCAAGAACTCTTCCAAGCCCTCACTCCATCCCGCGCGAATTTCATCGGGTGAGCTTCCGCGGAGAACTCGCTCCAGAGTCGGTTGATGCCGCAGCAGAACGTTGCCTTTGTCTTCGAAATCGAAAGTGTCTCCGTGCGTTTCAGCCAGAGAGGTCATGAGGGCGATACCCAGATCGAGCGGACGAAATTTATCTCGATTGGAAACCATGAAGCGAACGCCATCGCAGTCTTCCCCTTCAAATTTGCTCGCATTGGGAGTGAAGCGAGTGGGAATGACGCGCAGCCCTTTGATCTTCTGCTCTTGGATCAATCCTGCAATACGTCCTCCATGAATCCATGGCGCGCCGACATGCTCAAACGGCGTCGCCGTTCCGCGCCCGACAGAGACATTGCAGAACTCGATCAGCCCCACTCCCGGATAGAGCAAAGCCTGCGTCGCGCTGCGAATGTTGGGGGACGGATTAATCCAGGGTAGCCCGGTCTCGTCGAAGTGCATCGCGGGATTCCATCTTTCCACCGGAACGACAGTGAGCTTGGCACCAACCTTTCGCTCTGTGTTAAAGAGGCGGGCCAGCTCCCCGACCGTCATTCCGTGCTGCACCGGGATTTCATGGAAAGCAACGAAGTCATTTCCCTCCCCTGCCCGGATCGGCCCATCCACGACGAGCCCTCCAATCGGATTGATGCGATCGAGAACAATGAATTCGATCCCGGCTTCTGAAGCAGCCTCCATCGCAAGTCCCATCGTGGAGATGTAGGTATAAAAGCGACAACCGATATCCTGAATATCGAAGACCAATGCATCGATGCCTTTCATCTGCTCATTGGTCGGCTTTCGCGATTTTGTCTTGTAGAGACTGTGGATGGGAAGGTCTGTTGCGGCATCCCGGGAGTCATCTACCGAGTCGACTTCCAACTCACCGCGAATGCCGTGCTCGGGGGAGTAAAGGGAGACAAGCTTCACGCCTGGAGCGGAAGCGAGCAGATCGATCGTCGATCTCCGCTGTCGATTGATGCCGGTCTGGTTGGTAATCAGGCCAATTGTTTTCCCTTTCAATTGAGCAAATCCATCACGCTCCAACACATCCACCCCATTCAGAACGACGGCTCCATCGGCTGCCGTCTGCGTTGTCGGCATAGGCTCCACAGACGCACTCGGGACGAGGGTGGTGTATCCGACCGCCTCCGCAGCGAGAGTCCCGACTTTGATTCGCAGCGGCTTGATGCTTCCGTCTTCAGTCGGGTGATTTCGGTTGGCCAGGAGGATGAGAAAAGTCTCCGACTTCGGATCCACCCAGATCGATGTCCCGGTCCAACCCGTATGGCCAAATCCAGCTCGGGGGAACTTCTCTCCGCGCTGGTAGGAAAACGGTGACTCGATATCCCAGCCGAGCCCGCGCTTTTTCCCGAGAGCAGAAGGGAGGTGATTACGCAAGGCCAACTCCACGGTGCTTTGACGAAGAACTTCGCGCGTTCCGTATTTCCCCTTTTTCACCAGCATTCGCACCATCGCGGCGACGTCCTTCGCATTGGAAAAAAGTCCGGCATGACCAGCGACTCCCTGCATCCGACGCGAAGTTGGATCGTGAACGATGCCGCGGAGCAAACCGAATCCTTTGATATCGGTCGTCGGAGCAATTTCGTCCTGGGCAAAAGCATTGGGCAGAAACCCGGTCGACTCCAGATCCAACGCAGAAAAAATATGTCCGTCCACATAGTGATCGAGCCGCTCGCCGGAAATGCGTCGCACGATCTCGCCGAGTAGAATGAAATTCACATCGCTGTAGCGAAATCGCGTTCCCGGTCTCTCGATCAGGCCAACGGTCGCAGCGCGGCGAACTCCTTCGTGATACCCCCAGAAGTCACCCTCACTCAAATAGATTCCCGGCGGCAGGCCGCTTTGATGGGTGATGAGATGCTTCACGGTGATCGTCTCGCGATGCTCCGGTGTGACTTCTTCATCTTTCGGCTCGGGCCGAATCCCACCTTCGAGAAATTCCGGGATGTATTCCGACACCGGCGCATCGAGATCAAGCAGCCCTCGCTCGTGCAGATGCAGGATCGCCGGCGTCGTCGCGAGGACTTTGGTGAGGCTGGCAACATCGAAGAGAGTCTCCGGCGTCATCTTTTCCTTTCCGGGCGAAGTCATGCGCGAGCCGTAGGCTTTGTGATATACCTCGCCTTTTGACTCCAACCAGAGCACGGCACCGGGTATCGTCCCCTTGCCGACCGCCGCATTGATTTCCCGATCAATCTCCCGGAGTTTTCCAGCAGAAAATACCTCCGCTCTCGCCGAAAGGCCCGAGATCAACATCGCTATTGCGACAAAAACAGGGAAATGGAACGATGAAATTCGAGTAATCACAGCGCTAGAGTTTGGCGCATTCCGCCTTTCGAATCAATCCCCGCAAAGATGTGCTCCAATTCACTGAAGCGGTCCACCGTAACGGTTGACCACATCAAGTCCGCCCCGTAGATTCGCGGCCATGTTGCTTGTCATCGACAACTACGATTCTTTCACCTACAACCTCGTCCAATACTTCGGAGAATTGGGCGCGGAGATGGAGGTGCATCGCAACGACCAGATCACGCTCGATGAAATTCGCGAGAAAGCACCCGAGCGTATCTGTGTATCTCCGGGCCCCTGCACTCCTGACGACGCCGGGATCAGCTGCCAGGTGATTGAAGAAATGGGCGGAGTCGTCCCCATCTTCGGAGTCTGCCTCGGCCATCAGAGCATCGGTCAAGTTTACGGAGGCGATGTCGTCCGCGCCGATCGCCTCATGCACGGGAAGACTTCCCCCGTCCATCACAACGGCGAGGGCTTGTTCGCCGGCATCCCCTCCCCTTTTGAAGCGACGCGCTACCATTCCCTGATCGTCAAACGCGACACCCTGCCCGATTGTCTCGAAATCACTGCAGAAACAGAAGAGGGTGAAATCATGGGACTGCGCCACAAGGAGCTTCCTATCCACGGCGTGCAGTTTCACCCCGAATCCATTCTCACGGCCGAGGGAAAAAAGCTCCTTCTCAACTTCCTGGAGATCGAAGCCTGAATCGTTGAATCCACGAGACTAGGATCCTGGCCGATAGCACGAGGCCGAACCATCTTACGGGGCCCTCCCCGAATAGGATCGCTCCATTGACGATCATGAAAAAGATGAAACCCTCCAGAGCAAGGGACACCGGTTTGCCATTTCTGAATTGGAACACCAATTCGATGGCCAGCCAAACGGCGAAGGCGTAATTCACAAGCAAGCCGACTCCGCTGCGCCACCCGGTCAGCTCTTCCGTGTCACGAGCCGTTGCCTCCCACGCAGCCGACTGGCTCCAATCGTGATAGTGATGAAAGGCGAGCCCCATGTGACAGAGGTAGAAAACGAATCCACTCAGCCATAGCCAACGAACCGATTCTCGACCTCGAAACGGTAACGCCACTGTCCACGCCAACATCGCCAGCCAGATGGTTGCGGATGTCAGCGTTTCTCCCATCTCGATCTCTCTTCCGAATTTCCTGCGATCAAAACAATCACAACCCAAACAGGGCTGTTTCGATGGCCACCGACAATCCACGGGCACTTTTTTCCTCAGCATCTACCGGCGTACGAATGTAGGCAGAGTAGTAGGAGTTTGTCAGAGTAATCTCGCTTTCAAAGCCAGCTCCATTTGTGGCACCCCCGAAGGAAATCGGTCGATGGATGCGAGGCATCTTTGTCGCGGGAAGAGAATCGACCGCAATTCGGACATATTTCTTAAACGGCAGTTTTGAATCGTGAAACCGCTGCACGATGCTGGCTGCACCATCTTTGGGTTCCCGCGCGAAATCATTCTCGGTGGCCGAAGGGTCGTTGCTGACCCATTGATAAAACTGCAGAGTGACCCGATTCGTTTTCTGCACCGAAAAATACAGGCCCAGCGCCCATATCGACAGCACTACGCAAAAGAATCCTATCGCAATCTTAATGGGCATCACCTCACGCCCTTACTTCACCGGATTTTCATACCAAGCCACATTGCCCGTTCCGCGACCGGCATTTAGCAAATCGAAATCGCCGTCGCCGTCCATGTCAATCGAGCGGAGGTCATAGGATTCCTGCGCTTCATCGAGGACATGGATCGTGAAGTTCCCTTTCCCATCGTTTTCATACCAGGCCAACTTCTGACTCTCGTAGCCGCAACTTGCTCCGTCGAGATCACCATCGTTATCCAGATCCGCGAGGACAAGGCTGTGCGGTGATTTCGTATCCGGATCGATATCGTGCAGCTTCCAATCGGGACCCTCGAACCAGATCACTCCGGCGCTGTGTCCACGGGATGCGAGAAAATCCATCTTGCCGTCGCCATTGAGATCACCGGGAAGAATGTTCGTCGCCGCAAGCTGATCTTCAGCGATGATCGTTTTCTCCCACGCTCCCTCGACACCGTCCTTGCCCGGGTTTGTCCAGTAGGCAAACCAGTTTCCATCTTCGAAAGGCTTGCCCTTGGCACCGATCGCAATCTCGCCCCAACCATCCCCATTGATGTCTCCGAATCCGAAGTAGTGGCTCCCACCTCTCGCGGTCTTGTCTGCAAAAACATAACGCTCCCACTTCTCAGCCACGTGAACCTTTTTCGGAATGCGAAACCACGCCACCGAATCCGCGAGCGGCCCCTTTGGTTCGAAATTGTTGATGATGATGTCGAGCTTGCCGTCGTTGTCGACATCTGCCTTTAAAATGCAGTGAATTCCACGAATGTCCGTGTCAATCAAACGCGCCGCCCAGGCACCCGATCCATCACCGGAGTGCGGGCCACCCGGATTTTCCATCCAAAACGGGGCCCCGAAAGCCTGACTCCCGACCCAATCCATATCCCCGTCGCCATCGACATCGAGAGTCTCGCTGTGGATGCAGGTCGCGTTCATTTTCGGGAAGCGATGCAGTATGGTCTCCTCCCACTTCGGGGCTGCAAACAGGCTGATCTTTCCCGGGTAGCTTGATATGACATCCACATCGCCGTCTCCATCATAATCCGCAGCAACGGCAGTAACGTTCCTGCCCTTTTCCATCACGGTGTGCTTTTTCCAGTCTCCCGCTTCGCTGAAAAAGGAAAACGCAAAGAGAGAGGTGACAAGGATAGGGGGAAACGATAGTCTGCAGCTCATTTGATCAGAAATTAAGTTGAACGGATTCTACTCCGGCAGAATCAAAGCATGATACCGGATGCCTGTCATTCCGGAAAGAAACCGCTATCCCGCAAACAGAGTATGTCATTTTTCTCCCGCCCTTTTTGGATCTCCAGCCTCGCCCTGCTGCCCCTCTTCAGCGCGCTGGCAATACCACTCTCAGCTGACGAAGCCACCAGCCGAGCCACGATCTGGAAACTCTCTGACGAGAACTCCACCGTCTATCTTGCCGGTTCCGTTCACCTTCTTCGGGAAAAGGACCTGCCGATTCCGGCGGCTTACGATCAAGTCTACGAGAAATCCGACGAGCTTGTCTTTGAAATCGACATGAAGGAGATGACCGATCCGACTCTGGCTCTCAAAATGAAAGAACTCGGAACTCTTCCGGAGGGAAAAACCCTTTCTGATATCCTTCCTGCCGACGTAGTGGCGAAATTGACGGGCTACCTGGAATCCACTGGGCTCCCCGCCGCACTTTTCGAACGCATGACACCGGGGATGGTATTCATCACGATCAGCTCCATCCAAGCCCTGAAAACTGGAGCCAATCCTAACCTCGGACTGGAAATGACCTACTACCAGAAAAGCACCAACGACAACAAACCGAGCCGCGGACTCGAGACAATGGAGTATCAAATTTCTCGATTTAACGAGATTGAAAAAGATCGGCTCGGTGAACTGATTTCTCATTCCATCGACAACGCCGAAGAGACACCCAAGATCCTCGACAAAATCATCAACTCCTGGAAGGCCGGTAACGCCGA
>Ga0181588_10004284_pt1 | contig 11739 bp, 8 predicted proteins | sample 071ome_26_FD_148607 | JGI IMG/M metagenome (GOLD analysis project Ga0181588, IMG submission 148607) | Coastal salt marsh microbial communities from the Groves Creek Marsh, Skidaway Island, Georgia - 071409BT metaG (spades assembly) | ecosystem: Environmental > Aquatic > Marine > Intertidal zone...
TCGGTGCGTACGACGTCGACTACGTCGAATACGACGACGACGATGTACTTTTTGAGTCATGAATGGTCGATTGGAAATACTTGTCCAAATTTTTACACCGGTACCGGTACGATTCACGAAAAAGGTTGCCGGGATGGATGGTGCTGGTGCTCTTCCTGTCTCACCTCGTCGACTACGACGACTACATCATGTATTACAAGAAGAAGAAATGTCATTTAGTGTTAGTATTATGTTTCTGTCTCTACTGGTACTTGCTACCCCTACCACTGAATTTTCAACGCGTGGTGACCCTCGTAGTAGCCAAGATCGACGGCGAGCGCGCCCGTGCGCTCGTCATGGCTAAACACAACCTGCGTCGTCGTTACGTCACCACTGCCCTCACCAGATCGAATGATTCGTTTCGGCCTCGTCGAGGCGTAGCATACGAGCTCGCCGAGACCGTACACTGAAACCTCGGCAGCGAGCGTCGTCGTCGTGGAAAACTTGAGCACGCCGCCGCCGCCGTTATACATGCCACTCAAACCGATCGGGGCGAAATTGATGCCATCACCGCCGACGCGACGAATCTCCGCAATCGTAAAGATGTCCCACTCTTTGTGCGCCAACATGACGGAGACGCTCTCTTTAAGTCCCAAGATGCGAACGTCGCCTCGTCGGTGCGATCGAACGGCGTACGTCGACTCCGCGGCGTTGACGCCCTCGACGTCCCAGGGGCACACCTCCGCGGTGACTGGAGACACTTGCGTCGAGTGCGTCGCAAACTGATTTGTTGCCCGAGACCAAGACGCGCCCTGAATGTTGAATACGCCAACGACGGAGTTGACGACGTTTCTATTCCAAACCTTGAGTGCGGTGCGGCAATCGCGCGTGACATCCTTAAACAGGCAGTCACGCGTCGGACGGCCGTGGGACAAACAACGAAGAGTTCGTCCGGATGGGAACACGAGTTGACGCAAAATCTCAAAATCGTGCTTTCCCGGGTGGTCGCTCACGTACACTGGGCACCCGCCGATGGCGCGCGTCGCCGCATGTAACGCTCCGGCGACGTGTTGGCTCTGAAACATGTCCCAATCCGGTACGACGATTTCACCCAAAAAGATTGAGTTGTACACGACGTTGGCGATGTGCACAGTATGACTCGCCTCGTTCGCCGGGTAAAAGTCGTCGCTCGCGCGCGCCAGGGCGCTCGACTTGAAGTTGTAAATGTTCTCAGTCGAGTGGCACATACAATTGATGAGGCCGTTATCTGGAAAGTGCGCGCGCACAGACTCTTCGAGAGCGGCGTGCACGCGCCGCGCAAAGGCTGGTCCTCCGCCATTCTTGTATCCGAGTGCGCCGATCACCGCCTGGGCGTCAACCTTGACCCCGTCGACGTTCGACGCCGAGAGGTAGTCGTGCATGACGACGTAAAAGTGTGCGATTGTTTGCGGACTCGGAACGCCGACGCCGCCGACGGTGAGCGGATCCCATGCCTGTGACGGTTCCACCGTGAGCACGCCCGGGGTGTGACGTGGGAACTTCATCACCGCACCGTACTTGGCCACATTCTCTTCATCCGGGTGAATGCCACCCCAGTAACCGAGAAGGGCGTGCCAGCAGTAGACGTATTCGACGCCAAACTCCGTCTTGATTTTTCGCACCACCTTGGCCAAACCGTCCACGGACTCCGCCTCGGGAAGCAAGTCGAGCTGTGATTGTCGAGGACTGAGCGCGCCGAGTCGGTTGCGGAAAAACTTGGGCAACACGCGCTCGGAGAGCGACCTGGATAGGCCTCTTTTGTGCGCCACGTGCAACTTTTGAAACTTGTGATTCGCCTTGACTGCAAAGACGCGATGGTTAAAGTGACTCATACTCGACACCACCACTTTTACGGTGTGGAAAAAGACATAATTCATCAACCACCTGAATATGTGCCAGGTTAAGGAACGGAACCTACTGGCGTGGAGCCTGTTCCAGTAGAACGACATGGCTATGGCTGCAAAGAAACCCGGCGGTGGTGACGCCGACGTTGTCGGCGGTGGTTTCACCACGGCGTTGGAATCCGGAATCGTGCTCTCCTTTGTGCTCACTTTTCTGTACGACTTATCCGGCAAAACGCTCTGCCAACCGTCATCAATGATGACGAACCTCGCCGGGGTTCCACCTTCTCTCAGTCGCTCCACCCCGTGCTCGATGCCATCCGGCGTCACGTCTGTGTAAAACGCGTCCCACGTGCACCACCCAAAGACGTCGCACACCTCTGGCTTGTGCTTATCCTCCACGAGATCAAACGTCCCAAGCACGTCCCGCATCTCCAACATTGCTCGATGAATCGCATCGTACGGCGCATCCGACACCGCCATGATCAACACGTCATCCACGTCGATGGCGCTTTCCTCGTTACAGTTGCTCTCCACCACGAGCGTCACCTCCCCCTTGGCGTTTCCTTCGAGCGTCGACCGAAATATAGACCCGCTCGTCGGAAGTAAACAAGCGTACCCCCGACCATCGGCGAGTTCCAACAGCACAAATTGCGTCTCCGCGGGTAAATCCTCACCACCGTGGCCCCACGTCGGTGTCATCCACCAGAGTTTACACCTCGCCGAAGCGGCCAACGCCGTCGCTCTCAACTCGGCGCACAACGACACGCAGTGTCGGCTCCTCGCCCGTTCCGCTCGCAAGTGAAACCGAACGCACCGCCCGTCATCTTCAGCGCCCGTCGTCGTCCCCGTCCCCGCCGTCCCCTTACCGTCTTCCGACTTGCGTCTCCCGCTCGGAGGCAAACCGTCTCTCGACGTCCTCCTCGTCGCCCCGCCGCTCCCCGGCGACGCCGACACCACCCGCTCCACCGGTCCACGCGCGACGACGATCGACGGTCCGAGTCCTCGCAACACGTCCCCGATTCCATCGTCCACCGTGATCGACGTCGTCGACTCGACGATCCGCATATCTGTCAGTCAGTCAGGTTGTTGATCCGTTCGATGTTCGATCGTCACACGTTTACACGTTCGAGACGAATCGTTTCGTTGCGTCCGCGACAAAGCGTCGTTGCGTCCGCGTCGTTTACCCGCCGATTCGTCCGTCCGTCCGTCCGTCCGTCCGTCCGTCCGTCCGTTCGCGCGGTGTTTCGTTTAAACGTGTCAATCACTGAAGATCCAAAGTCCACTTCACTCCACAAGCGACAGACTCTGAGACTAACTGTCATCCAGTCCATCGTTGATCGCCATCCGCCTGGCTGTCTGTCGATCGATCACGCAAGAGGACGGGACAGTTAGAAACGAAATCGGAAGCGATCCGTCTTTGAGAAGGAGACGGACGAGGACGAGGACGATTGATTGATTGATTGATTGATTGATTGATTGGTTGGTTCTCGTGATTAAGAGAACGATGTCGTCAACCGACGCCAACGCAACGGTTGAAGCCATGGAACGCGCGTTACGGGAAAGAGAACGCACGGAGACGCGGGAAAAGGCGAAACTGGAAGAGACGTACGCGAAAATTGAAGAGACGGAGCGAGCGGTTCGGGACAAGGAGCGAGAGCTGCGGAACGCAAGGACAAAACAGAGACGCTTGTTGGAAGAGTTGGCGCGGGCGAAAGAAAACCTGGCGAGAGCGACAGCGGATAAAGACGCGTCGGTCGATGCGGAACGACGTTGGATGGCGATGATAACGGAGATATCAGAGATGGAACGAGAGACGCGGCAAAAGGCGTTGGAGGAGATGCGAGCGGAGATTGAGGATGAAGAGACGACGTTCGAACACGTTCGATTGTGCGCGGAATCTGACGAATTGACAGCGGAAATCGAACGATTGTCAGCGGGGTTTGAAAACGGGCCATGGACCGCGGCAGATCTCTCGGATGTACCGAATGAATTGATGCGAGTGGTTCGTGCGATCGTCGCGCGCGAGATGGGAGACGACGAGAGTGCCGATGCCTTCGCCGACGCCGACGATGCCCGTGGAGGTGCAAAGCGAGAATCTGCGAAATAAAATGAAGAATAGAATTAGAATGATTTGTTTACACCTTTCTACTTTACGTTGTTCATACAGAATACGGATACTTGTCAGTGAAAATGTACGGTTGAATCAATGGTGAAAGAAACCTTCCCTTTCGATGGAGCGACTATCTTGGATGTACAAGGTGGTGAATGAATGTCTCGCTTCAAGGGAAAGTTGGAACAAAATTGTGACCTAGAACGAACGTCTCGGTCTTCTCGTCTCGTCTCGTCTCGTCTCGGTCGGGTGGGTATGGTGGATGATGATGGTCTAGACTAAGTCTCTATTTTTTCGTCCATGCTCCGCGCAGATCCGTCGGATCCGTCAGAGCCATCAGACCTGTCATCCTTCTTCGCTGTGTCTCGTCGCGGCTGCCTGGACGGCTTGGCGTCGGCGCCACTGGCGTTGGTCGCGTTGTTTGCGTTTACAAAACCATTCATCCCGGGCATGGGTACGCTGTTTGGTGCGCTGCCCATGTATCCCATGGCAGAGGCTTGCATGATGGACACAAAGTACGCTTGCATCGCGTTGAACTGATCAGGAGTGAACGCCATCGGGTACGGCGGCGGCGGCGCCACGTCTGGCACGACGTGCTGACCCATATTGTTCACGAAGGCCGGAGGTCCGTTGCCTTGAACGACGTCGTTTATTTTACTATCCGTCGCGGGTGCGTTCGGGTGGTCGCTCTGAGCCATGCCCACGGGTCCTTGTCTCCACATGTTGGCCAGCATGCTTATGTAATTGACGAATTGCTGTGGGTTGCTCATCTGGGGCGGATTTTGTACGCCTGCCGCTGGATTTGCCATGCCAATGTACGGATTCATCATCTGTTGCATCGGAAACATTCGCGGGTTCGGTTGGTAGAGATTACCAGCTTGAGGAATACCGAAATATCCAGAGCGCATCTCTCTCTGCAAGTTTGCCTGCATGGCGTCGGAAGCGACAGATAGGACGGCGGCGACTGCCGCGGACGAAGCTGTATTCGTAACTTGTTCTGCATCCATCTTTTGCGCCGTCCCGGTGCTCTTCCCGGTGCCTCCCGAGCCCGTTCCGCCGGATCCCGTTCCGCCGGAACCACCACTCGGTTGCTGACTCGAACTCGCCTTTTTCGGGTACGGATGCGCCGGTTTCTTTTTCGGTCGAGCGGGAGGAATGTGAATGTCCAAATCCGGTACGTAGTGACCAGAGCCACCCTTGCTCCCAGACTCGGACGGTCGTTTCTCCTGCTCCTTTTGAAGCTTTGAAAAGAACTTTTGCGCGTGACTTCGTATCTGAACCGCCGTCTTTGTTCCGATGTGTTGTTCAATCTTTCTCCACGCTCGCCCGTAGAGCTTGAGCGCCTCTAAGAACTTCTTATGCTCTTCATCCGTCCAGCGCTCGCGCGTCTTCGTGATTGTGTACGGTTTCCTCACCTTAATCACCGGATCCGTCCCCGTCGTCGTCTGCGTCGTTCCCGACGGCGTCGTCTTATTCCCGCTCGGCGCCTTGGCGCCCGTTTTTCGCTGGCCCGAACCGTCCGAACCATCCGAACCGCCCGAACCACCGCTCGCATCCGACCCATCGCGGTGTCTAGACGTCGTCGCGTGTTCACGCTCGTCGTTCCGATCCCCCGTCGTCTTTGACCCGCTCATCGCGGGCGCGTTCTTTGCCATTCTACCTCCTCTTCACAACTCACTCTTCTCCCGTTCTCGAGGGGTGTGCTCGCGTCGCGCCGCCTCGTTCGCTTTTTCGCCCAATTTCACGAGAGAGATTCGCGACCGAAAACCGGGCGACACGCGACGCGACGAACCGAACCGAACCGCGAACCGGAAAAAACAGATGTGATTGAATAATCACCGCGTCGTCCGTCCGTTCGCTCGCGTCGCCGTCGCTCGCGTCGTCGCCGCCGAACGAGAATCAAAGCCGCGCCGACCCTCGTCCGACGCGCGCGAGTGCGTCAAGAAAACGCGGATAACGCCGTGAAAGAGACGACGGGGTGTGTCTTTTTCCCTCACTTATGGGTTAAAAAGGCGCTTTTTACGACTTTTCCTGCTCGCACGCGTCGCCGCAAAAGAGATTTTTTGCGCGCAAAAGCGAACCCGTCCCGAAAAAAGGGTCCTGGTCCTTCGTCCTTCGTCCTTCGTCCTCGACGGAACGGATGCGACGAGACGCGACGAGACGCGACGACCCTACGAACGCGACGCCCGCGACACACGGTGACGCGCGCGACGGAGATGGGCGTATTTCTGTCCTTCTTTTCCCCCAGACCGCGCGCGGGCGGTTCTGCCTCGTCCGTCGACTTCGCGCGTCGACCACTCCCGCCCGTCGTCGACGCGAAAAGCGACGCGGCGCCGCTCGATTTTCGGTTCGCTTTTTGCGTCCCACAAAGGAGATTTTCCAAACCACTTTTACACGTCTGATCGGCTTTGGTGGATTACAATACATCGAACACACCGCCGATCTCGACGAATGCCCATCGAGATCTCGAGATCTTCGTCTCGAAGATTGTGTGACGGTGAGTAGATTTTTTTACAAACGCGCGCACGCTGGTCCTATTCGGGTTCGTTTTAAGCCTTCTTCGCGCGTAGTGAGTGAGCGGGTGGGTGGAGGAGTCTTCCCTCGGGGTGACGAATCGTCGGACATGTGGACTCACTGGACTCACTGGACGGACCGACCGCGAGACGCGAATTGAATTGATTTGATTGATTTGATTGACTGGCGCTTCACCGGATGTCGACGACGGTTTCGACGACGACGGCGGTTTCGGCGACGCCGGGGACGTGGACGTGTCTCGGTGCGACGTGGTCGACGACGGGGGTGGGTGAAGACGACGAAGGACGTTTGGGGTCGGAATCGACGAGCGGAATCGTGAGTGCCGACGGGCGAAAAATCTTTGCGGCGGGTCCGGGGGAAATCGGACGGTTCGGCTCAGTCGTGGAGAACGGCGGTGATGGATCGTCAAACGGCGACAGAGCGAATCCCGTCGTGGGCGACGATGTGACGATGAAGATGCGGTCGGCGACGAGGCGGGTGTTGCGGGAATTCGGCGACGCGAACGGGGACGACGCGGGCTCGCGGTTGGACGCAACGTTGGATGAGCTCGTGGTGGCGCTGCGGGAGTGCTCGGAAAAGGCGGTCTTGCCGAGGAAATCGGACGCGGTGATACGGTCGCTCGAAGCGGCGGCGACTTGTGGGACGGCTTTTGAGAATGCGATGCGACGCGACGCGCCGAGGACGTTGGCGCGAGACGCGAGCGAGACGTTGGCCACGGCGACGAAGAACTCGGACGTCGCGCGGGCGTATTACGAAGCGATCGCGTGCGTGCACGGGACGAAGGACGCGCGTACACTCGAGGTGTTTCGCGCGTTGTCGAGCGTGCGCGTGTTCGACGGTGGGAGCAAACCCACGGCGTTGGCGGTGATGGACGTGTTCTCCGGTTTGTTTGCGGTGACGTCGGACGAACGCGTCGAGCGGGTCGTCTCGTGTCTCGAAGCGAGCGGCGCGCTTCGAAATTTTATTTCCCAGGGATTCGTGGCAATGGCGGCGAGTCATCAGGGCGACGGTGCCATTGACATCGCCGACGCCGCGGGGTCGTCCATCGACGGCGCGATGGCGAAGAGATTTTTCTCTTTTGTTCTCAACGCGCTTCGGTCCGATCGAAGAGGTTACGCCCGAGAGGCGTTCGCCGGTGTCGAAGACGCCGCGGTTCCGGTCGTTCAGCAGCTCTGTCTTGCCCGTGCGGCGTCCGATCCGGGGGCGTCCGAATTGTACCAAGAGATTAGCAAACGATTGTAGAAAATGGTGTTGTTGTTCTTGATGTTGATGACAAATTACAAGTAGTACGTGCCCGTGCTTCGCGCCGCGTTGCGTTAAACTTCGTTAAACTCATTCGGTGCGAGGGACACGTTGGTATCCCGGCCGAAAATAGCCAACGTCGCCTCGACCGATCCGTCGTCATTCTTCGTGACGATGCGTCCTTTAAAACCTTTAAATGGCCCAGTGTGCACCTCGACGCGACCGAGCCCGCCGGCGGTAGAGTCTTCGACGACGCGAGACGCGAGCGGTCGTAAATCTTCGCCGTCGGCTTCGTCGTCGGCGGCGTCGCGCGCGATCTCTCTCGCTTCGGCGCGCGCCTTTTCAACTTCGATATCCTCGTCGCTCAGCACCCTCGGCAAACACTTGGCAATCATCTGCGGGATTTGATCATCCATAGTCAACGGTTGGTTGATTTGCTGGTACTTTTTCGCCCCGAATCGAGAGCTTCCGCCCGTGGCGAACCCACGCACTGTACGAAGCTCGTCGAACGCGTCCAGCAACATTTGTGTCAGCGTGCAACGCACCAACACGTACCCCGGTTGAAGCATTTCTGACATTTCCTCCTCGGTAACCATTTGACACAACTCTAAATCGCTCTTACCCTCTGCATCCGCTGCGCGGACGAAAAATCCATCACGAGGAACTCGAGGAACCCAGGCGACGATGTCCGCCTGCCCGCGCGTGAGCTTTGTTCCATTCAACTCGAGAATGGAATTCACTGCCCGATCCTCTCTCGACTCCGCCGTTTCAAGCATAAACCACCCGCTCGATGCCTCGACGGAGTCAGACATGAACCTCTGCACAACGAACTCGCGCTGAATCTCCGTCACGCCCGCGTCTTTCATCGCTGCGACTTCCCGCGTGGTGTCCGCGATGCTTCGAGCCGACGAAGAGGCGTCGTCCACACCGCCTGCCGCCGCCGTCTTGCCTCCACGTCTCGCGCGTCTCGCCGCCCGTCGAGACTCCATCGCCGCGCTCGCCTCTGCACTCACTCTAGCCGTTTCCTCGGCCTCTCTCGCGAACTCCTCCGCGGGTGATTGTCCCCGGTCTACCATGGCCCACGCGTCTCGCGCTCGTTGGACGAGCTCCGCCTTTTTCCCAGCCGTCGGCGCGCCGAGCGCCTTGAGCACATCCCTCAGTTCACTCGCCTTGAGCGTCGACGGGTCCGGTCGCGATGACGACAGTGAATCGGGCGCGCCCTCTTCACCCGCACGTCCGACGACATCGCGTCGGCTACGCGTCGGCGTTAACATCATCGTCCTCTTCTGTCGAACGGCGGCGGCTGGTCGTCCTCCTCTTTTTCCTCGAGACGCGCGCATCATCGCCGTCGCGCCCGCGACGACGGACGATCCCGACGACGATAACATGACGTTTCTTCCGTCTATTCCTCCGATTCGGTGTGCGTGCGCGTGCGTCGTCTTCGGCGACGACTTTTGACGTCTGAACCGTGCGGCTCAACCCTCAACCTTTCCAACCCCCCTTTTTGATCGATGATTTCACGCGAAGCGAGGTTTTCAACTTTCGATTCATGGTTTTCACGCGTGAAAACTACCGATAAGGATCGACGCATCGATCGAGTCATCACAGTTCGTTGCGCTTGCGAACGAGTCCGCGCATGTTCGGTAACGACGACGACGACGACGACGATAAGTACGCCAAGGCATCGCGGGTGGGCGGTCCGCGTCGAGCGTCAGTTGAAGGGTTCACGTCGCCGCCGCCGTCGACGCAGAGACGAAGCAGACGACGACCGGAACGCGATGGTATCGAAGAAGATGATGATGATCTTTACGATGGAAACGCCGCGGCTCGACGCGCGAGCGTTTCAGCGCACGCGACGCCGACGTCGTACACCCGATCACGATTTAACGAAGGGTACAAAGAGGATGACGACGACGATCGCGTGCGAGGGGCGTTGGATCGATTGGCGTTTTCGAACGCGTTGAACCAAGTCACCGACGCGTTTGGCGCCGTGCTCGACGACGCCGCAGACGAGGCGACGCAGTACGCGAACAAGGCGTCCGAAGCCTTGACGAGGTTTCAAGCGTCGCAATACGCGTCGCAATACCTCCCGATTGAGAGCGCGGTGAGCATGCGGCCGACGTACGTCAAAGTTCCGGCGCAGACGGTGGAGCAATTGAAGTTTTGGGAATCAGACGACGTTCGCGCGATGAAGATGGAGCACTTGAGAGAGAAGCAAGTTATTTTGCAAGAAAACGCCGGCTTGCGGGCGATGGTGGGCGAGGACGCGGCGAGCGAGAGCGTGCAAGAAGTTCGGGAAACTGAGGATGGGGTGAATCGGGCGCTGTTGCTCGCGGCGGTGGAGGAGATTACCAATCTGAAGACGCGCGTCGCCGTGCTTGAAACCGAACGCGCGAAGGCGAGGGTGAGCTCGAGCGGGTTCGGGATCGGTGGGATGTTTGGCGGCGGTGAAGGTGCGAGCGGCGGCGGAGTGGATCAAGCGCAAATACAAAAGATGACGCGAGAAATGGCACGTTTAGAGGAGAATAACTCTCGAATGACGTGGATGTTGGGCGAAAAGGAAAAGCAAATCAAAGAGACGCGCGCCAAGTTTACCGAATCTGCGGCGTACGCGCTCGAGGAAAAACTTCAAGAGTGCATGGAAGCGCTCGAGGTGGCGTCGCATTTACAAGGTGAACAGTTGCAATATTTAGAAACGCACGCGTTGGCAAAGCTCGAAGCTTTGGATGACCGATTGGTGGACGTGCAAGTGTCGGCGGAGAGCAAGACAGAGCATCTCAAACAGTTGCGCACCATCATGGAACGCTTCTTCGTCGACGGGGATGAATCGTCAGTGAGCGTGTTGACGTCGCTCACCGGGTTCAAGCCGAACGAAGGCAAACGTTTGGTTGAGGCGCGGAACAGCCGAGGGATCACGGGAATGCTCAACTTTATCGGAAAGCGCCTGACGCCCGCGGTGAGCGCGGCGGGCTCGATGATTATCGCGTGCGCTCCCCCCGCGTCGAGTGTCCCGGGCGCCGCCGCGGCGCTCAAGACGCTCGGCGTCGAGCTGGACGATGACGATGCTCAAAGTGGCGATAAAGAAAAGGTGACGGACGATGCGAATGCAGAAGAAACGACGTCGTCGTCGTCGACGTCGACGACGACGACCGCGCCTGAAGAAACGAAGAGAGATGAGGAGGACGAAGAGCTGTCCAAGCCCACGATGAAGACTACGGCGGAGCAACCTTCCGCGGGGACGTCAAAGCCCGCACCGCCGAAACCAACGACGACGACAACGACGAGGTCGAAAACGTCATCCAAAGCGTTCGCCGGTTTCGAAGACCCGGCGCTCGAGGAGAAGAAAAAAGCCGAACGCGCCAAATCCCGACAACCGCTCCCGCAACCGAAACTCGTTGGTCGCGCGGCGGCGAGAGAGCGCGCGAAACGCGACGCAACGACGCGATCGAGTGACTCCCCAGCCGGATTTGCCGGGTTCGGCGACGACCCAGACGCGTCGTCGGACGACGACAACTGATCGCGAAAGACGCGCGCGTAAGTAGTAGAGAACCAACGTTCGCCATCGACTGTGTGCGTAGTTATTAAATAATGTAGACTTCACCGAGCAAACGCCATCACGCCTCCTCCTCCTTCTCACCATCGCCATCCTCCCCGCTTCCTTCGTTTTCACCCACCATCGGTCCGTAATACTCTGGATCCTTCAACATGCAATCCCTCAACGCCGACGTCGTCTCAAAGCACCGCTCGACGAAATCTTCCTCCTTTTCCTTTGCCTCATCCACGCACGCCTCCCACGCCACGAACGCGTCTTTACACGATCCGCCCTTCATGTATTTACAAAACCCACACTCCTCCTCCTCCTCCTCGTCCTCCTTTTCCTCGTCACCACTCGTCGTCGTCGTCGTCGTCGTCGGTTCCTCAGTGGAGTCCTCTCTCTTCTGTTGCTCCTCTCGCGCGTCGACATCGTCGTCACCCTTTCCTTCCTCACCC
>Ga0181588_10004290_pt1 | contig 11733 bp, 3 predicted proteins | sample 071ome_26_FD_148607 | JGI IMG/M metagenome (GOLD analysis project Ga0181588, IMG submission 148607) | Coastal salt marsh microbial communities from the Groves Creek Marsh, Skidaway Island, Georgia - 071409BT metaG (spades assembly) | ecosystem: Environmental > Aquatic > Marine > Intertidal zone...
CTCCCTGGATTCCCCTGCGGCTTTCAACGCCTCCGTCAGACGCCGCTGCTCGATCTTCGAACGCCCCTCCCAATCCTGCACCAGCAGGCGTTTGTTCTCCGGAAGAAACCCGAAGGCTTCCTCGTGCCGGCTCGCCATCGACCAGGCATACTTGGCCATCTCGGCATCAAAATTCACCCCCAGCAGTTCGCGGATCAACACCGCTCGCTCGACCTCCAGATCGTGACGCAACGCGGCATTGGCCACGCTCTTGTTCTCAGACTTCGGCCGCCGCCGCCAGTAGCGCCATGGCTCCACCGGCGGTTGCATCTCCCGCCAACGCGCGGCAAACAGCTTGTTGATGTCCGCAATCACGATGTCGCGGATGGTCTCCTCCGGACAGCCAACACTCCGCAAATTCGCAATGTATTGCACGTAATCGGCCGACTCGAGCTCGGCCCAATCCAACTCCATCGTGTTGGTGACGGAATGAACCTGCGTCGGACCGGCGATGGTTCGGGTGACGGTCTTGGTCTCCACGCGCGAGGAGTCGACCACAGCCCCATCCGGGCCCTCGTCGGAGCGCGTCAATAACGCCGCCAACAAGACGACATTCAAGAGCAGCAAGACGGCAATGATTTTAGCTGGTTGCGACATCGGAGACGCGGATCGACCGCCCGGCCAGTGTAGAGCAGCTGAGGCTCCCTACGCAACGCCGATCGACGCAACGCACGATCGAACGACCGGTCAATCCGCGCCCGCCGTCCGGCCCAGTAAGCCCTGGATCTCCGGCTTGGTCGCAAGCAGGATCTCAGCGATGGCGCGCCGCTCCCGCGAGGGCAGATGCCGATAGTCCTCGGGCGGCTCCTCGGATTCCAGGATCTCAAACAACCTCGCATACACCGCGCGCTTCAGAATGACAGGGAGGTGATCAAACGCCTCGGAATAGATCATGTAGCTGCAGCGGTACTTGAACAGCCGCGTGTTGAGATCAAAATCCTTCAGACTGCGCCCCTCGGGATCCACCACCCGGTTCTTCCGAAACGCCTTCTCGAAATCGCCCGTTCCGGAGATGCCGCCATCCGGCAAGGCAACCTCGTCCTTGAAAAGCAGGTATTCCACCAGATCGTCGCGGGCGCCATTGAGCACGGTGAGCAGCGTCCCTGCGGGCTCATCCGGCGCCTCCTCGCCCAGAGCCTTGTAGATGTTCTTCTGGTAATCCGCCCACTTGCGGACGCGCAGCATGGAGCGGGAAAGTCGATTGTGCATCTCGCATTGATGCTCCAGCGTCATCAGGGCGACGATGTCGCTGTCGGGCCGGAGATGCATCTTGGTGTCGAACTTGTCGCTCAGGTCGCTCAGGTTTGCGCCTGCATCGGTGTCGATGCTCGCGTCATTGCCCTCCAGCTTGGCGATCTCGTTGCCCATGTGGCGCGAGTCGCCGTGCTTGCCGGTGACGTACCAACCGCCCCAGCGCTTCTCCATCGGGCTGTCGTGACCGATCACGAATCCGCCGGCTTGCGTCATCGGATGCCCATCCGGATGCGGAAACACGGACCGGACCAATACCCCCGGCCAATACCCCGTGCGCGAACCGCCATGACAGGAGAGGCAGTCCTTGCTGCGTTTGATCCTCACCTTGAAGGGATCCACTTCATAGAACACGAGCCCCAACTTCGGATCGTTCACCGTCAACTCATAGATTCCGCCATAGGACCAGCCCAGGTAGGCATCCTCGTTGAAGTAGATCGCGCGAGGCGTGCTCGGACCGATCTTGGATAGCTGCAGGCTCGTCTTGGAGAACACCAGGGTCTGCGAGGCTTCAGGGATGCCGAACGCCTTCAAGAAACCGCTCAACATCGGTTTTCCATACTGCTCCATCCCCTCCAACTTCCCTGCCTGCCACTGGCGCTCAATCTTGGTGGCGAGATTGTCCGCGGGTGTGTCGCTGTATCGGATCGGCGGCTCCTCGTATTCCGGCACAAGCTGCGCCCTTACCGACGGGACCGTCGCCGCACAAACCAGAGCGGCGACAAAAGAGACCACGGCGCAAGGTGGATGAATCAAAGTGTTTTTCATGGGGACGTCGGTAGTATCTACGCACAAGCCCCCCGCCAAACCGAACATAAATTGCCCGATTGCGCGCCTGCATTGGTGTGGTCGCCAGAGGCCGCTCACCAGGCGGGCGCATTGGCGGGCTTGAACACCTTGTTTGGCCTTCCCGCGCCCAAGCCTATCCCCCCAACGTGATCGGACTCGGCGCGGAGTAGACGGCCCGCTCCGGTGAAACCACCAGTCTTGCCATTACCGTCGCTCGCCCCTGGGACGGTTTGGCCTCATCCCAGATCAGCGTCAACTGGTAGCCCACTCCAATCGTCGAGGTGAATTCGTAGGGCTTCAGTTCATCAACCGAAAACCGCCAGACTTTCAACGGCTTCATCTCTCCTCCCGGAGCCGACTTCAACAGGCCGTCGAACAGGAGAATCTCCAGGTCGCCGCCCCGAACCGGCAGGGGTTTCGCTCGCGAACTGTTGGCCGCAAAAACCTTCAAGGCAATGCCGTCCTGCCCCGGAATGGCGTCCATGTTGATTCCGGTCGGAAAGGTGATCAGGTGAAGCTGCGTGATCTGATCCGAGCCCTTGCCCGCCGTCGCGCGCGGCCGGGAGTGGTCCGAGGCGCAACCGCAAAGCAGCAACGCCCCCATGGCTAGGCATAACAACCGGATGCGATTCACCCGGGATCGACGCATTGGCTCTCGGTTCCTATTCATACGACATCGGGAGAATGGGCGCTTCCAGGCAGGATGCAACGTTGGTTTCGGCATTCCTCCGGTTCCAAGTCCGGTTGAACCGGGATGGGAAGCCGAGACGACGGAACCTTGAAGCCTCCGTCGGAGCGCGGAACTCATTCCGCGCCCCTTATCCGGTTCAAATCGCAACTCGAACTCCCCCATCAGTTTCAGCGATTCGAGCATCGCCATTATCGATTGGGCGCGCGGCAAGCGCGCAGGATACAAAAGCTTCAATTCATGAATCCAAAACAACTTCCCGCTTCAGCCTCCATCCCCCGCAAAGGCCCGTGGTCACATCGCTTCCTCGTGCTGGTGTTCAGCGGCATTCTGACGATGTTGGTCTACTGGTTGCTGGGCTTTGCCCTCCGCGACATCGGCTCCTTTCCCGGCCCGGACTGGCAGGCAATCGAAACCAAACACCTCGATCCCGCCGCCGTCGCCAAACAGGAGGAACTCGCCAAACGTCTCAAATCAACCCAACGGGAAATCAAGAATGAAGGCGCCCGGCAGGCCATCCTTCGCAGCGCCATCTCCAACGCCCAGACCACCATCGGGCAACTGGAGGGACTTCAACGCCTCGCCATCGAGAAGGGATCCGCGCTGCCCGAGTCGGAACAGACAGCGCTCACCGACGCCCGCGCGCTGTTCCTCGAGAGCCAGCGCAAGAGTCAGGCCCTCAACGACGCCGTCGCCGCCCTGAAGGAAACCGAGATTCAACTCGAGGATGAAAAAAGGACCGTCGACGAATCACTGGCCGCGCAGCGCGGCGCCGCGCAGGCCGAACACCAGGAATTGCGCCGGAAACACAACCTGTTGGTCGCGACTTTCAAGCTGCTCTTCCTGGTTCCCGTGACCATCGCCATCACCTGGGTGTTTCGCAAACGGCGACACACGGTCTACAGACCGATGATCTATGCGACGGGCATCGCCGTCTACTGGAAGCTCGGCCAGGTCATGCACGAATACTTTCCCAGCAAACTGTTCAAGTATGTGTTGATCTTCGTGGCCTTGGCGATCGTCCTCAAGGCCTTGGTTTATCTCCTCCGCCAGATCGTCGCGCCGAAACGCGACTGGCTCCTGAAACAATACCGCGAGGCTTACGAGAAATTCCTTTGCCCCATCTGCGGCTATCCCATCCGCCGCGGCCCTTTGAAATACCTCTTCTGGACCTCCCGCAGCATCAAGAAAATGCTCGTCCCCCAGAACGCCGAACCCACCGCGGACGAACCCTACGTCTGCCCCTGCTGCGCCACGCCGCTCTTCGAGCAATGCAACGAATGCGACGCCGTCCGCCCGTCATTGCTCCCGGCCTGCGACCACTGCGGAGCGAGTTCGGTCGAGGAGGCAGTGGAAGCGTGATCGAAGCCGCAGGGCGGCGGCAACGCCGCGAGGGAGACAAGGCGAGCGCGTTGTCTTGATGCTACTCCCGCCGAGGTTTGACCTCGTCCTCCGGCTTCTTTGGCTTCACCTCCCCGTCCTGCGGCTCGACATCGGTCGGGAAGACCCTTTCGAACATGGCCCGCTTCTTCTCGTCGTCCTTGAAGGCATTCTTCATGGAGGACTCGCGGATCATCTCGTCGGAGAACTCATTGATATCGCGGGCCCAGGGATCGCCGGCCTCCGCATTAAGGATCTGCGGCGTAAGCAGGACCAGCAGTTCCTTGCGGTCGGAAACATTGCGGGAGTTCTTGAACAGGTTTCCGAGCAACGGGATGTTGCCCAGCAACGGCATCTTCTTCTCCCGGGAATCCTCGCTGGCGCTGATCAGGCCGCCGATCACGACCGTCTGCCCGCTCTGCACGGAGACCATGGTTGAGGCGCGCCGTTCGTTGATGATCGGCACGGTGGCGTCGGCATTGATCTGAACCGAGGAACTGCTGATGGAGCTGTTGGTGGTCTGCACATCGATCTGCACGAACCCGTCGCCCACGATCCGCGGCGTCACCGCCAGGCTGACACCGACGTCGCGATAGTCGAACTGGTTGTTCACGCCGCCCTGCGGGGTGATCTGGCTGCCGGTGATCAACGGCACCCGCTGACCGATGTTGATCGAGGCGGGCTGATTGTCGGCAGTCAGGATCTGCGGGCGACTGAGCACTTCGAGGTGCCCGTCATTCTCCAGCGCGCGCAGCAGGAAGTTGAAGTTGTTGCCGGTGACCAGCGCGGAATAACCGCCCAAGGTGGCCAACTCCGCCGGCACCCCGAAGTCGGTCCCGGAACCGAAATTCCAGCCATTGCCCAAGGTCTTGGAGTAATTCCACTCCACTCCGAGGTCGCGCATGGCATCCACCGTGATCTCCGCCAGCAACACCTGCACCAGCACCTGGGGCTGGGCGCGATCAAGCTCCTCAATCATCGTATTCAAGGTCTCGAAATAGTGCGCGTGCGCCGACAGCAACAGGGTGTTGCTCACTGGCTCGGCCACAATGGCAACTTCCTTCTCCAACAAGGCCTCGGCCGTCCGGACCGCGTCCTGGCCCAGCACCTGCGTGATCCGTTGACGATCCTGGTCGAGAAAATCGCGAATGGCCGTGGAGACATCTGCGGCCTGGGCATTCTTGAGCCGATAGACCTGGCTCTTCCGCGCCACGCCGCCGCCGGCGTCCAGGGACTCGATCACCTCGGCCACCAATCCAATGTAATGCTCCGAACCGCCCACCAGGATGCTGTTGCTGCGCGGGTCGATCGAGATGCGCAGGGCGCTCTGCTCCTCGGCCCCGACCACCGCCGAAGCCACCGCCTCCTCCCCATTCAACGTCGGTCGGTAAAGCGTGTACTCGACGGAACGATCATTGCCCGCCGCAGGCGCGCCGCTGGGCGTGAGGCGAAACAGCCCCAACAACAACTGCCCGACCAATCGCGCCTCCGTGTTCTTGAGGCTGAAGACCTTGATCTGCGCCTCCCGCGGCGAGGCGTCGTCCAACCGCTTCACAATCCGCTCCAGCAGCCCCATGTAGTCGACCGGACCGGAGACGATCAGCGAGTTCATGCGGGTGTCCGGCGTGATCAACACGGCCTCATGCAGGGCCGAGGTGATGAACTTCTCCCCATCCGCGCTGGAGGTGACGAACTGCAACAAGGACTGGCTGTCGGCGTTGCCGCCCTCCAGTGAATCCGGTTTGTCGTTCAACGCGGAGCTGAGGATTGTGGCCAGGCTGTCGGCGCGGGCGTACTCGAGCGGGATGACCCGGATCTCGTTCACGCGCGAAACCTCGTCGGTGTCGAGCTTGCGCACAACTTCCTTGATGCGCTTCAGATCCGTCTCGCCGCCGCTCACGACCAGCGCGTTCAACCGTTCATCCGCATTGACGAAAACCGGCAACCCCGAGGCGCGCGTGGAGCTTTCCCGGTAGAGTTCCTGAACGGTCTCCGCAATGCGCTCGACATTGGCCTTCAAGACCGGAATCACCTCAACCCGCAACCCCAGTTCGACCTGCTCGCTGTCGAGTTTCTCGATCATGGACTCCACCATGGTCATGTCATGGACCCGGGCCCCGACAATGAGCGCGTTCACCCAGGCGTCCGCGACCAGCGTGATGGGATCCGGCCGCTGTCCCTTGACCGGCGGCGGACGATTGGCGAAGAGCTGCTCCAGGGTGTCGCGCAAGGCGGTGGCGGTGGCGTTCTGCAAGGGGATGACCTTGAAGTTCTGGCGGGCAATCTGATCTTCACCATCCAACTCCGGCAGGATGCGGTCCAGGGTGTCGAAGGCCTCCTTGCTGCCGGTGACAAGCAGGGCGTTGATGCGATCGTCGGGAATGATGGAAACCGGGATGCCTCGCTCAGGCGCGTTGATGGCGACCGAATCCGCGGCGCGCTTGGATTCGAAAAAGCTGCCCAACGTCACCGCGATGTCGCTGGCTTGGGCATGCTCCAGTTTGTAGAACTTGATGTCGCCGCCCTGGGCAAAGTCCCTGGTGTCGACCTGCCGGATGACCTCCTTGACCACGCCCAGGTTCTCCGGACTGGCGGAGACGATCAGCGTGTTGCTGCGCGGATCGACGGCCACCGCCAAGGCCTCGCCCGCAACTCTCGCTGACCTCGAGCGCGAACGACCGCTGACCGCGCGTCCGGGGCGATACAACCCCTGCTGGATCAACGATTGGATCAAGGTCGCCACCCGCTGCGCATCGGCGTGCTCCAGCACGAAGGTCTCAAACACGCCTTCCGCCATCATCGGCTGCACGTCGATCTGCTTGAGCAGATCGTTGATCGTTTCGAGGTTCTCCTTGTTGGAGGAGACGATCAGCGTGTTGTTCAGGCTGTCCACCTCGATGGAGACCTCCTCCGAAGGCGAGGGCGTCTGCCCCGGCACGGCCCGGGACTTGAGCCGCGCATCGAAGATGTCCTCCAGCATGTTGGACACCTGCGCGGCGTCATTGTGCTTCAACGGCACAACGGTCAACAGCAGCGATGGATTATCCAGCTTCCGGTCGAGCTTGGGCAGCAACTCGTCAATGATCTCGTTGTCGTCCATGGCCGCTGTGATCAGCAACGCGTTGATGCGGGCGTCCGCGACGATCACCGGCTTGTTCCGATTCCGCTCCGTGCCGCGTGTTGCGGCGTAGCGCGCGGTGAACAACGAATCGAACGACGACGCCACCGTGCGGGCGTCGGCAAAGTTCAACGGCAACAGGCGTATCGTCCCGCTCAAGGCGGGCGCCGCCGCGTCCAACCGCTTGGCCAACGACTCCACCAGTTCGAAGCTGTCCTTGCCGCCCGCGATCAGCAGGCTGTTGCTCCGCGCCTCGGGCACGATCAACACGCGCTGCGCCTCCGCGGCGCCGCGCTTGCCGCCGCCGATGCGGGATATTCGCGAGTCCATCAGGTTCTGAATCGTGGCGGCCAACTCATTCGCATCGGCGTGTTCCAGCTTCAGGATATGAATGTCGCGCAACTCCAGGGGCAACTCCGTGTCCAACATGGCGAGCAGACTGTCGATCATGGCGAAGGAGGCGTCCGTGCCGGCGACAACCAGGGCGTTGCTGCGGGCGTCCACCATGACATTGGGCTTGTCCGCCGTGCGATTCGAGCCCGTCAGGGAACCCGCGTAAACGTCCGTGATGATCGAGCGCACGGATGTGGCGTCGGCATGCTCCAGCGGATAGATGCGGACCGACGCAATCCCCGAGGCCTCGGGAATATCCAGCTGCTTCACCACCGCCTCGATCAAGGGCAACGCATCGCTCCGGGCGGCGACAATGAGGACATTCAGGGATTCATCCGCCTGCATCACAATCGCCGCACGAGCCTTGGGCAGCTCCGAGGTGAGATCGCCCCCATCCGGATCCACGGTCTTCAAGCGGGTCACAAAGGCGCTGACGCCCTCCGTCCCCGGCACGGCGCCGCCCTCGGCGAAGACGGACTGCAGGAGCGGCAGGATTTTCACGGCCGATGCATAGCGCAACTGGATCAGTTTGACCTCGGTCAGGAAGCCCTCCTGCTTGCGGTCCATGTCGGCGACGATCTCCTGCGCCAGGACAACCGCCTCCTTCGCGCCGCTGATGAACACGCTGTTCAGACGCGCGTCGGCGGCCACGTTCAACGGCTTCGCCAGGGCCTTGCCGGAACCCTGCTCCGGATCGCCCTTGGCCCGCGGCGTCAACCGGGATCCTCGCGAAAAGATATCATTCAAGGTCGCGGCGACCGTCGCGGCGTCGGCGTGCTCCAGGACGACCTTGACGACCTCGACCTCTTCATCCGTCGCGGGAATGTCGAGATCCCGGATCATGGTTTCAATCTCATCGATCACCACCGCGCGCCCGATGACCAGCAGACTGCGATTGCGGTCATAGGGTTCGATCACCAGCGCGTCGCCCGGCTGCGCCGCCTTCAGCTGCTCGGCCATGATGACGATCATGGGGGCCAGCTTCGCGGCCGGCGCGTTCTTCAGGGGAATCAGGCGATACGCAATCTTGGATTGTTCCCCGGCCTGGTCCAGTTGCTCGATCAGCGATTCCACAGTCAGGTAATCCGTCGGCGTGGCGCGCACAATGATGCTTCGCGTGCGCGGCTCCGGCACCACAATCATCTTGGGGGGGCGCGCGCTGCGCTGCTGCGTCCGCTGGCTGTTGTTCGAGCTGTTGTTGTTGTTGGAGCCGGTTTTCGGCTTCGCCGCCTGTTGCGCGGCCAACGCCTGGGCTTCAAAGCGGAAAAGGTCATTCAAGGTCTTCGCCACCACGGCGGGGTCCGCCTTCTTCAACGGATAGACATGCAGGTCCGTTTCTCCGGGCAGCGCAAACCACTCCAACTCAAAGATGATCTCGTCCACCTTGTCCAACTCGGCGCTCGGCCCGGACAACAACAGCATGTTGGTCTTCTTGTCGACAGAGATGACCACCTCGGGCCGGTCGTCCCCGCTCTTCCCTTCCCGCTTGTCCCCGCCCTCGGGCTTCGCATCGGAGTCATCGGCCTTCGTTGCCTCCTCCGGCGCGTCACCGGCCTCCAAACGCTCTACGAAGGTCAGCTTCCCGGAATACATCTGGGGATAAAGCGTCTTGAGCATCTCGGCCATCTGCTCCACCGGCACCCGGCTCAGGCTGATCATGCGAATCTGCTGATCCACCTGGACGATGCCCTCATCGAACTGCTCGATGAGATCCATGATCTGCGGCATGTCGGAGCGCTTGGCGATAACGGTCAACTGCTCCCCCAGCAGGTCCGTCTCAAGGTAGGGCTGATCGCGCGCTGAACGATCCGCGTAGAACGCGTCGATCGCATCAATGATCTCGTAGCCGTCGGCCGTCTTCAGCCAGACGAATTGAACATCCTTGTCCGAACTCTCCGGCGCCTTGTCCAGTTCCGGCAGCAGCTTCTCAATCAACTCAAACTGGTCCGCCTTGGCCGTGATCAGAAGGCGGTTGGTTTCTTCATGAATGGTGATGGAAGGCTGCTTGCCGCCGCCATCCTGGCCGCCGGACATCCTCGAGTAGGGGTAATAGCCGTAGAAGGGATAGTAGCGATTGCGGGAACTGCGCGAACCGCCCGTATCCGCCCCCCCTCCCTTGGACATCAGGTTCTTGATCAATTGCGCCAATAGGGGCTCGATATCGCGCGCCGTGGTGTTCTTCAGCTGGTAGATTCGCACCTCGGCTTCGCCGCCAATGCTGCCGGTGTCGAGTTTCTTCACGATCTCCATCACCTTGTCCACGGACTCGCGGGGACCGTTCAACAGCAGGGTCTTGGTTCCCGTGACCGGCGTCACATGCACGGACTTCAACTCCGGATTGGCCCCCTCGGCGTTGATCGTGTCCATCAGCGCGCGCGCGATGGCCTCGGATTCCCCCTCTTCCAGATGAACCGTCTGAATGACGGCATCGCCATCGCCCTGCGGCGCGTCGATCGTCGCAATGAACTCGGCCACCCGCTTCAAGGTCGCCCCATCCGCGTCCACCAACAACGTCTTGTCATCGGGGCCGGGCGTCGTCGTCAACCGACCCGCAGTCCGGCTGCGACTGTAGCGACGGTCAAACAGCTGGTTGACCATGTCGGCAACCGGGGTGGCGGGGACATGCTTCAGCGTGAACATCTGCACTCGACGTTCCGCGTCGCCCCAGCCTTCCAGCAACTGCCCCAGGGCGTCGTCGATGAACTTCATGTCCGACGCCCGGGCCGTGATGATCACACGATTGGCGTCGTCATTGCCCATGAACACCGCGTCCGCCTGGTTCCGCTTGCCGCGCTGCCTCATGTCCGCCTGGTAAAGCTGCCCCAACTGCCGGGCAATCTCGTCAGGATCCGCGTCATGGGTCTTCACGAATCGCGTCACCCGCTCCTCTCGCGGAATGTCGGTCCCGTCATAATCAGCGATCAACTTCTCGGCGCGGCCCAGGTCCTTCTCATCGCCGGTCAGGATCAACGTGCCGGTCGACCGATCGACCGTCGCGCTCACCAACGGAACCGGATACCCCCGTGAGTTGTAGCGCACAATCGCCGTCGACAAAATGGACCGCAAGTTGTCGGGATCCGCATTCTTCAGCTGGATGAACCTCACCGCGTCATTGCGCGGACGCGCCTTGTCGAGTTGGGCGATGATGGCGTCGATCTCCGCCATCTCCTCCGGAATCGCCGACACCAGCAACCGGTTGGTCGAGCGGTCGTCCAAAATCAACGCCTGCGACTCCGGACGCGTCTTCCGCTTCTTCAATTGCGCGCGGTAGAGATCCTTGACGATATCGCCAATATCGTCGGCATCGCCATTGAGAATGTCGTAGACCCGCGTTTCCTTGCGTGTCGCCTTGACCTCTTCAGGAGCAAGCGTCTTGACAATCTCATCCACGACTTTCAACTGCTCCTCGTTGCCCGCAATCACGATCTGATCCCCCTCGACCCCCTCCATGACCAGGATGTCGTTGCGCCGCAACTCCGGGCGCGACTGGGTTTGATCGTCGAACAGCGAACGAACCTGCTCGACGAGTTCATCCGCCTTGCCATAGCCGACGTTCACAACCTTCATCCGGCGCGGGGCGGCATCGGGGGCCTTGGAGTCACGATCATAATCCTCAATCAATTTGGCAGCCAAACCGAGGTCGTCCGGAGAACCCGTGATGATCAGCGTGTCGGTCGCGCGATCGGTTGTCGCCGTCACCTGCGGCAACGGAACGCCGCGCGAGTTGTAACGCACGATCACCCGCTGAAGAATGGAAACGACATCATCCGGATTCGCGTTCTTGAGCTTGAAAAAGCGGACGGTGTCCTCGCGTGGACTGGCCTTGTCCAACTGGGTGATCATGGAATCAATGGCCTTCAACTCTTCCGGGATGGCGGACACGATCAGGCGGTTCGTGGAACGATCGTCGAGAATCAACGCCTCCGTTCCCGGACGCGTTGTTCGGGAACGGAGCTGCTTTTCATACAAATCACGAACCACGTCGCCGATGTCATCCGCATCGCCCACCTTGATGTCGTAGACCCGGGTCTCGCGCGCCACGGTCGGCGCCTCCTCCGGCGAAATGGTCTTCACA
>Ga0181588_10004298_pt1 | contig 11724 bp, 8 predicted proteins | sample 071ome_26_FD_148607 | JGI IMG/M metagenome (GOLD analysis project Ga0181588, IMG submission 148607) | Coastal salt marsh microbial communities from the Groves Creek Marsh, Skidaway Island, Georgia - 071409BT metaG (spades assembly) | ecosystem: Environmental > Aquatic > Marine > Intertidal zone...
CGCGCTGGTCGCCATACTTTTGATTGAGCGCGGCCCGCACATGACAGTGGAGGGCTTGATAGAGCGGTCGCACCTGACCCCACAGGCGCTCCATCTCTCGCTCAAAGGCCTCGGGCGCCATGTCATATTGAGAGCGCCACAGCGCGCCGAGGTCACTGAAGCCGAGCTCGCGAGCCCCTTGGTTACTCAGCGCGACCTGCTCAGCGTAGCGGGGTCGCATTGGGCGAGCGGTGAGGCGCCAGTCCTCCCAGGCCTCCTCAAGCGCGTCATAGTCATCTGTGCTCCGCATCACCTCCTCGAGCTGTTCAAGGTCACGGCAACGCTTTATCTGCTGACCGGGGGCGCTTGGATCAGCGACCACCCGACAGGTCTTCCCTTTACCGTACATGCTCTCAAGCGCGGTGGAGAGCTCAGCGAGGCGACGTTGGGCTTGGGGGTCCTTAGGGGCGGGGAGGGAGGAGCCACGCTTGAGCAAGGTCAGCTGACGGCGGGTGATAGGGTCGGTCTTGACGTCATCAAAGCGAGAGGCGAGCGGGATGACCTCGCTCAAGTACGCCATCAGCTCAGCGGAGCGCGTGGCCGCGGACGCCTCATGCGCAGGGGTGAGGTCCGTTAAGTTCGCCCACTGGGCCTTGGAGGAGGCGACATACGCGGCGCGCAGGCCACGGTTCACCTGCGCGATAAACCACTGCGCGTCCCCGCTCTCGAGCGCGCGTGATGGCAGGACAGGTGTCGTGAGTGGCGAGGGGTAGCTCACTGTGGGCGTGACAGGCTCCTCTGCGGAGACAGGAGACAACGCGACGACAGGAGCGCTAAAAGAGATGAACATGAACGCGCGTATGGCGCAGTTCAAGGGAGATCGAGACAGGCGCATAAGGTGCTCCGTGAGCGAGGTGAAGATCAAGCGCTCAGAAAGGCATGAAGGGGGTGAGAACACAAGTCGCTCAAGCGCTCAGGGGGCAGGAGGGGGTGCCTCCTCAACACCAGCGCTCATTACGCCTGCGCTCATCACCCCACCAGCTTGTGCGCCGGCCTCTGCTCCGCCGATGGAGGTGCCGGCCTCTCCCCCAGCGTCGCCTTGCCCCGCCTGAGCTCCACCCTCGAGCTCCTCGACACTTAAAACAAGGAGCGAGAGGGGCTGAGTGACCTTCCCCCGAGCGCGGATCACAACCGAGCGAGCCCCCTGCACATCAGCGGGGACCTGAAAGCTGATCAAGCGCTCACTCCAGTAAGAGACCTCCACCTGTTGACCCGATAACCAGAGGCCGTCCTCATCCCCTTGTACACCAAACCCCCAACCGGTAACGCCAACGACGGAGCCCGGGGTCGCGACGGTAGGGCTGAGGCCTGTGGCGTGCACGACAGGGGGGGGCTGTGACGCGCTCGAGTCACAGGAGGTGAGGAGCGCGGAGGTGAGGAGCGCGCCCATGAGCATGACGACGGGCCCGAGTCGCCCGAGATCACAAACCCGACATAAAGCTAAGGTGACCCTCTGAGTCTCGCTTTCCATATCCTCCCTCAGCACTTAAGTGAGTAACGCGCTCAACGGCTCCGCGCGGACCTGGGTGGGTGGGTTAAGCCCAAGGGTGGCGAGCGCCGTGACCATGAGCTCTTGTGGGCGAATGGGCGACCCGCTTGGGTCACCGCGACCGGTCTCAAGGTTTACCTTAAGCGGGCCCATAAAGCGAGGGGAGGTCTCACCAAAGACCTGACCCCCACGGACCCCTCCACCGATGAGGAGCGAGGCGTTGGCGAGGTGATGGTCACGCCCCCCTCGCGCGTTCAGCCTTGGGGTGCGAGAGAACTCGGAGGTGACCACAATCATCGTCTGATCAAGGAGGGCGCTTTGACCGTCTGGCGCGGGGCTCTGCGAGAGGTCATCGAGGAGCTGAGAGAGGGCGACAAAGCCCTGCTCGAGTCGCGCGCTGTGGTCGTTGGCCCACTGCCCGTCGTGGGTGTCGAGCCCATCTACGAGGGTGAGGGAGACCACACGAGAGAGGCCCGTCTTGAGCGCCTGAGCGGCGAGCGCGGCGCGACCTGACGGGGTGTCGAGCTGCTGAGGGTTGAGCTGGTAATGGGCGCGGAGCGTGGCCTGGGCGTCGGCGTTAAACTGGAAGGACTCATGGAGGGACGCCGTGACGAGCTCACGGGCGCGCGCCCTGAGCGCGAGCGTCTTACGGAGCTCATCAAGCGAGCGCGCGTGAGCCTCGCCACTAGGGAGAGCGGCCCAGCGCGCCTCATACGCCTCGCTCTGCTTAGCCCAATAACGATTGAGCGCACCTCGCAGGTGAGCGGGAGCGTAGCTGGGGAGCCCGAGCGTCTCTTGGAGCAGGTACTGCAAGTGGTCCACCGAGGCGACGTTGAGCGCGCTCGCCTCACTCGGGAGATCGAGGTGGTAGCTCTCGAAGCGGTGAGCGAGGTGAGGGATCAGCTGCTCGCCTCCGAGCGCCGATGCGGCGTAGCTCGAGATCGAGACCCCTTGCGCGCTCACCCCCGCTGGCGGCCGAGCCGTGTTCAGATAGCGGCGACCGACCTCATGGGTGAGCGTCCCCATATCTATCCCACGGACGAGGGCGAGGCGCTCGGCCCACGGCGCGAGGGGGGCCCCGCAGGGCCCCAATTTAAATGGCCCTACGTCAATGGGCGACCGAGAGAAGCGAGGCGGGAGGCGCTGGTAACCTGGCTCGACCCCCGTGACAGGGGCGTCTGCGTCAGGGAAGTCAGCGGGGTCACGCGGGTCGAGCCCTAACAGCAGATCCCAACCCCCATCAAAGTGAAGATAGAGGAGATACCGAGCCCGAGGAGAGGTGCTAGCTTGGGCCCAAGCCCGCCCTTGCTCACGGCCGCACAGGAGCGTATTGAGCGTGGAGGGCGCGATCTGGGAGAGGCCAACAGCCTCAACCATGTGGGCGAGGAGGGCGCGGCGGGATAAGGAGGTCGTGGCAGACATAAGGTGGCTCCTCTGGGCGCTCAGTACATCACAAATTCGGGGTCGGTCATCAGCGCGAGGCAGACCGCGAGCCAAGCGTCCCCTGTTGGGTCGGAGGGCGAGGCGGCCGACACGAGCTCAAAGAGCTCATAGAGCGCGCTCACGCGGGGGTCATCCACCTCAGAGTCCCCAAGCAACGAGCCTTGGGCGCTGTAGGCGAAGAAGACGAGCAGCAGGCGCTCGAGGTTGGCCTTCACGTGGCGAGGCTCACGGCTCACCCAGCCCTCGCTAGAGGTCGACAGCTCGACCAAGGTGTGGGCGCTGAGGGCGGGGTCACGGTCACGAGCGACCCAGGCTTCACAGACCCGCTGGGCTCCATCTTGGACGAACTTGCTTAAGAGCAAGCTCGGCTCGAGGTTCTCGTGGGTCACCCCGCGATAATCGGGCGCGCCGAGCGTGGGCGCGAGGAGCTCAAGCATATCAACAGGCCCCTGGCCGAGGTCCTCGAGCCAGCGCAGGCCCCCCGTGACCACCTCAATCGAGCGGGCGAGCTGAGCGATGGTGAGGCGGCGAGGAGCGCGAGGTTTGATCACAGGCTCGGGCGCCTCGACGCCGGCTGCCTCTGCGCCTGCGGAGCCCCCAGCCGCCTCCCCAGCCTCGTCGGCGCCACCAGCGAGTGAACCGGCGCGAGGGGGCTCAGGGCTCAACGTGACCCGCCGCGCCTCTTCACAGCCCGATGACAAAAGAGAGGAGATGAGCACAGAGCTCAGCAAGGTCATAAGGCGCGCGGGCGCCTTTGATTGTAGGGCGCTCATGGGCTGACTCCTTGGGTTGGTCGACCCCAGAGCGTGGGGCTCTCAAGCTGGTAAGAGGGGTCTTGGAGCAGGCGACGCATGAGGAGAGGCATAGACCCTCGCTCAGCGAACTCCACAGCGTACCCACGCGCCCGAGCGAGCGCGTCCCCTTGTGGAGCGTAGCCCACGAGGCGCTCGAAGAGCTGACGGGTGAGGCAGAGCGAGAGCGCCCCGCGCTCAAGGGCGTCGGAGACCTGAGCGCGAGGGCCTGCCTCTAGCCGCTCTAGCTCATCGGGGCTCCGCCACTCATAGGCCTTGAGCACACCGAGGTAGTCACGGTGGGCCTCTGTTGGGGCCTCAGACACATAAAAGCGACGGCAGACATCGGGGCAAGCGCCTCCATCCGCGCAAGCAGCGCAAGAGGCGAGGTAGCTAGGGAAGCGCTCGGGGTCTAGATACAGGGCGCCAGCGTCGCTAAAGCGAGCCCAGTGTGCAGAGAGAGGCTCAAGCCTCGCGTGGCAGTCGGCGCAGCCACAGCGGAGCCGGAGGTTAGGCTCTTGGCTACACTCGTCTTCGGGGCTCGGGAGGACCCCGTTTGAGGCGATAAAGGGCTCACAGAGGAGCGCCTGTGAGACTCGGTTCGCGCGAGCGCGAGCGGTCTGGAAGCGGAGCAAGAAGGGCGTGCTGGTTAAGAGCCCGCTGTGCACAGGCGCGGCGCGCTCCGCCCAGCGCCACTCATCTTGCTGAGAGAAGTCAAGCGAGGGGAGCTGATCAGGGGTGATCGGAGCGACGAGGACGACTGGGTCGATCGCGGCCGAGGCGAGGTGACGATAATAGTGAGCGATAGGGCCATTCACGGGCTCCTCTGAGCGGGTGAGCAGCTCGAAGTAGTTGGCGCCCTCGGCGCTGTGGGTTGAGGCGTACTGAGCGACCTGAGCGCGAAAAGAGGCCAGCAGAGTGAGGGCGCTGTCGATCGACGCGCAGCGCTCAAGCGTCGCGCCACAGCCACAAAAGCCAGAGGCGAGCCCCTCGAAGGAGTCACAGGCGACCCCACCGGGGCCAGCCTCCTCAGCGAGCGACTCAAGCGCGCAGACCTTCACGGGCTCCTCAGACCAGTAGGGGGTGACCCATACGACCCCCTCGCGGAGGGTGCCATCGGCCTGCTCCTCCATCACGAGCTCACCCGCTTCATTCCACTCGGCGGGCTGATCGAGGCAGGGCACGAGCCCCCCGCGGCGCGTGAGGCCAGTGAAGAGGGTAAAGAGCTGCTGACCACCGAGCGGCCCCTCATAAAACGTCGCAGGTAAGAGCAAACTCGCGGCGGGGTTGATCAGGTCGCCGATCTCGAGCGCGGGCCAGAACAGGTCCTCATGAAAGCGCGTCACCCAGTGTGAGGCGCGCGCATCGCTGAGCAGCTCTGAGAGCTGCTCGTCACTGGTAGGCCACGCCTCAAGCGACTGAAGCGCGTCGAGGGAGGGGGGCGCCCCCCAGAGGTCGAGCGAGAGGCGTCGTAGCAAACGACGCGCGGCGCGCACGTCTTGAGTATCCACGCCGGGCTGAGCGCTCACAGGTGCGCTGAGCGCCAAGAGCGAGAGGCTGAGCGAGAGGCTCATGAGCGCGCTGAGCGGTACGAGAGGCCAGCGCCCTAGGTTCCGAGTGAACCTGAGGGTGAGGGTCATAGGTGACTCCTAAAACAAGAGCGTGACGAGGGCGCCACACCTCAGAGCTTAAAGCGCGCTTGTGCCCTCATCAAGCGCTCTAAGAAAATCAAACAAGATCGGGTGTAATAGAGTACCTTGAGCGGGGTAAAACGCCTCAACACTACACCCATGAGAGAGCCACCCATGACGCTGAACAGACCAAGCGTGAAGACAAGCCACCTCACCCTGCTCATCACCTTATCGCTCACGCTCATGACCGGCTGTGAGGAGGAGGTCACCTCACAGCAAGCAGGTGGTGGGCAGCCCGAGGCGGGCGCCTCGATCGTCACCGGAGGAGAGGGCGCTCAAGCGGGGGGGGATGATGGAGGAGCGAGCTCAACAGGTGGCGATCAGGGCGGAGCTCAAGCGGGTGAGATGGGTGGTGAGCCACAAGGGGGGACGGGCGTAGGGGGGAGCGCAGGAGCCTCGGCAGGGGGCGAGCCGAGCGAGCGCTGTGAGGAGAGCTGTGTGGCGCTCAGCGCCTGTGTGGAGGAGGGCTGTGAGGGCGCGGACTTGAGCGTGGTGGAGGGGCTCTGTGCGCAGCGCTGCGAGCGCTTCGCGCCCTTCGCGGAGATCGCCTCGGGGATCGACAGCTGTACAGACTGGATCTCCTTTGCGGGTCAACAGTTGGGGGATGACTTCACCGAGCAATGTGAGGTCGCCCCAGCCCCGCCCGCTGAGCCGCTCCCTGAGTGTGAGCCCTTTGCGGCGAGGTTGAGCGCGTGCGTGACTGAGCGCTGTGAGAATTTTGCGCCTATCCAATCGGACGCCGAGCAGATCTTACGGACGGTCTGTACGCAACAGGTCGCGAACGGAGAGGTCCCGTTGACCACGTTCGCGGCGGTCACTGACGAGACGAGCTGTGAGCAACAGACGCTCACGGCGTACCTGACCTTCCTCTTGGAGCGGAACCCACTAAACCCAGAGAGCGGCCCCTTTGTGGAGCTCTGTGAGGAGGGCCCACAGGTGTCTACAGAGACCTGCACGGCCGCCTGTGAGCACGTGGGCCCCTGTATCCCAGAGGGCTCGGATGGAGAGGCGCTCCGAGACAGGGCGACCTGCCGGTACATCTGCGCGATCTCTCCAGACGTTGACCCGAGCGTGTGGCAGTGCTTGGAGGAGGCAGACGAGGGCGGCTGCATCAGCGTAGGGCAGTGCTTTCAGTGATCAACACCTGAGAATACGCTAGAGCGTGGGGAGCGGTTGACCCTGAGGTGAAGAGTAAGTAGACATAACGGAGCGCTTGCCTAAGAGACGAGGCGGTGGGATGCCCCAAGAGACCAAGATTACAACAGGGACCGTGATCGGTGACACCTATCGCCTCAACGCTAAGATTGGAGCGGGGGGCATGGGTGAGGTGTGGGTAGCGGAGCACACGAGGCTCCCAGGGCTAGAGGTCGCGGTGAAGTTCCTGTTTGGGGGGAAGGTGAAGGAGGACGACTTCAGCAGGTTTCAGCGAGAGGCCTACATTATGGCCTCGCTTCACCACCCGCACATCACCAAGGTGATCGACCTCAACATGCTCCCGGACGGAGAGACCCCCTACATCGTCCTAGAGCTCTTAAAAGGTGAGCCTCTCAGCGACCGGCTCAAGCGTGGAGGGCTCGACGCGCGAGAGGTCTGCCACATCATCGCCCAGGTCGGCTCAGCGCTCCAAGCGACGCACAGCAAGGAGATCATCCACCGGGACCTCAAGCCGGACAACATCTTCCTGTGTGAGACCCCTGAGGGGGACCTCCCGCACGTGAAGGTGCTTGACTTTGGGGTGAGCAAGGTCAGGAGCCTTGAGAAAAATATCACCGTCCAAGAGCAGGGCTTCTTAGGTACCCCGCAGTACATGAGCCCTGAACAGGCGATGGGGAACGCGGACGTAGACCAAGCGGCCGACCAGTTCTCGCTGGGCATCATCAGCTACGAGATGCTGTCCGGTTACCTGCCCTTTGGTGGAGAGCAGCTGATGCAGATCATCACCAGCATCGTGCAGAGCGAGCCGATCCCGCTCCGAGAGCTCGCGCCGGAGCTCTCTCGGGACGTTGAGCAGGTGGTTCATCGAGCGCTCAGCAAGTCAAAAGAGGGCCGATTCCCGAACTGTAACGCCTACGTGAGCGCCTTAGTGCAGGCGATGATGAGCCTAGAGGAGACACATGATGACTGGGACATCGAGAGCCTGACAGAGATCATAGGAGCGGAGGGGGACGGGGAGCCGGAGGGGGGGGACACGCTCATGATGAAGAACATCACCCAACAGCTCAGCGCGACCCAACCCGAGCTGATGATGGCCAGCTCCCCGCTAGAGGGAGACGACAAGACACGGGTTGACGCTGATGGACCTGCGCCTACCAGAGCGAGGGTGAGGGCGAGCAGCCCGCAAGATGAGCTCGTCAGCCAAGCCTTCACCTTCTCCTCGCTCTGGAAGCTCCCCTCAGCGCAAGGGGGCGCCTCAGAGCTCAAAGAGTGGACTGGAGGGAGCTCGACGAGCTCAAGCCAGCAAGACCCGCTTGTCCGAGCTCAGCGGGAGCTCGGGGCTGACCCCTTGGGTGGACTCCCGCTCCCGAGACCGGGGAAGACAGGCCTCCGCTCAAAGCGCTCGCTGACGCTGATGGGGCTGCTTGGGATCGTAGCCCTCGCCGTGATCTTGGGGAGGGGGGGAGAGCGAGTGACCCTGCGAGAGGTCATCGACCGGATAGAGAATACTGAGGAGCTCGGTCAAGCGGAGGTGTTCGCGCCGTATGGCGAGCTCATCAAGGGCGTGAAGTTGAGCGTTACGCCTGCGCAGAGGCTCCTCGAGCCAAGTGACTATGAGGAGCTCGCTGGCACCCAGACCCTCCCGATAGAGGCGGGGCTTGGGGTTGAGGTGAACGCGTACCTGAGCCTCTCAAGGGGCGCGCTCAAGCGCTTGAAGCTCAACCTCACAGAGCTGAAGGCCTCATGGAGCGCGGGAGACGAGCGTAAGGGAGAGGCGAGGCCAAGCGCGTTAGGGGACGCCTCCGATGGGGAGACGCTCGTGCTCCACGCGAGCCACTACTTGATCAACTCGGAGCCAAAGCGCTGGACCTTTGGGCTCACGCAAGCTGAAGGTCCGCGAGATGAGCGCCTGATCTTAGTCGCCCCCTTTGAGCTTAAGGAGCTCCCCAAGCGCGCGAAGGCCCGTAAAAACCCTCCCAAGAAGTCGAGGCGTCGACGACCACGTCGAAAGCGAAGCAAGAAAAAGGACGCTAAAAAATAGCACACAGGCGGGAGATCAAGGTAAGCTCAACGGGCTCTAATAAAGCGTTACAGAACTTAACCCCTTAACTGATCTCCCCTCTGTGAGGTGACCCATGACAAGACAAGACCTAAACCGAGTCAACCACCGCGTGTGGCTGACAGGGGCGCTCGCCTTCGCGCTCTGCTTAAACGCCTGTAAGACAGGTGACGCTGATCCAGAGAGCGATGGGGGGATGAGCGGTGGTGGTGAGACCGCAGGCGAAGTGGCGGGGACGCAGGCGGGGACTGAGGGAGGTACAGACGCGGGTACAGACGCGGGTACAGACGCGGGAACAAACGGTGGTGAGCGCTTAACCGTAGAGCCGACCGGTGTCCAGATCATGGGGCCTGACGCGATCCAAGCGCACGACTCCTTCACGCTCACCGCCTCGGTCTTATTGAATGATGAGACCACGTTAGATGACGAGTTTGAGTACACCTGGGAGAGCTTGACGCCCAACGCGACCATCAGCGAGGCGGGTGAGGTGTACGTTGAGGGTGAGGGTGAGGTGAAGATCAAGGCCACCTACCGAGACCTGTCGGGTGAGTGGACGATGAACGCCGGCTGTAGCTACCCTGACCCAACAGGGGAGCGCTTTAACACAGCGCTCGAGCTGAACACGGTGATCCCACCGCTCGAGTGGCCGAACAGCTACTCCGCGAAGAACAGCACGCTGACCGACGTCTCACTCAAGGACATCTACTGCAAGACCAACTTTAAGTGGGTGAAGACCATCAACCTCCTCACCACAGCGGGCTGGTGCCCTGCGTGCCCAGATTACTTGAGGGCGGTCGCGGACATGAACCCAGAGCTTAAAGAGGCGGGTGGGCTCTTGATCTACGTGGACGTCCAAGACAACGACTACGCGCCGGCCGACAGCGAGTTTGCCAACGAGCACCTGAGTCGCCTGCTCGGCTCAACCGAGGGCTACTTTGTGGGGGACCTCAACTCACAACCTCTCTCGCGCTTCTTTGGCCAGTCGACCGCGATCGAGGCCTTCCCTGACGCGTACGTGATCCGGCGCCGAGATATGACGATCCTCACGAGCCAGAACCTCAACCGTGAAGCGGGGATGATCCCCTTCGTACGGATCGCGGAGGACCCAGAGCAGGACTGGACCACGATCATGCCTCCGCCGTTTGAGTCGATTTGTGCAGAGGGTGACGATGAGCCGAGCGAGCCGAACGACACCCCTGAGACCGCGGGCGTCTTGATGGAGGGCATGAGCAGCGCGGGCATCTGTACACCAGAGCCAGACTACTACCAGATCGAGACTGAGGGCGCGTGGGAGGTCACCATTAACTTCACGCACAGCGAGGCGGACCTCGACCTCTACCAAGTCGACCCGAGCGCGCCTGACATGGCGCTCCAGGGGAGCAACGGGGAGAGCGACAGCGAGACGCTCAGCGGAGAGGGCCCAGCGACCTTAGTCGTGGTCAGCTACACTCGCACGAGCACGCTCTATACCATCAACCTCACCACGACCCCTTAAACACAAGGGGCGGGGAGGAATGAGCCACAGGAGGTGGCGACTGAGTCCAGTCACGGGTGAGCGCCAGAGGGGAGCTTAACCGCGACGCCTATCAGACCCTGAAGGGGGCCTGACAGGGGTAAGCTCAGAGGATAAAGGGGAGCTTGATCGACATGGGAGACCCGCTAAAGGCAGGGAACTTGAAGCGCTTCACACGGCTCTTCATACAGTCCTCAAGGGGTGACCCTTTATATCCAGCGGGGTCGAGGAACTGGACGCTACTCACGGAGCCACTTTTCTCGATCTTGAGTCGAACAGAGACACGGACGCGAGAGTCACCGGGGTTGAGCTTCGCCTTACACTGGTTGATCCCGCTCTGATTCTTACGCACGGTCGAGAGGATCTCGCTCCTACCGAGGCGAGCGGGCAAGTTCGATTTTGTGTCGGGCGTAGCGCTCGCTGAGCCCGAGCCCTTACCCCCCTTCTTGAGCGAGCTGAGGAGAGAGGCCGCCTCGCTCTTCTTGGGAGGAGGAGGTGGAGGAGGCTCAGTCGCCTTAGGTGGCTCAGCCTTAGGCTTGGCCTGAGCGACCCTAGACTTAGCTCTGTTCTTAGCGCGCTTCCCGCTAGAGCGCTTGCTCGCGCTGGCCTTCGCTGCCGCCTTAGCCGCCTCAGCCTCCGCTTTGGCCTTCGCTTCAGCCTCAGCCTTGGCCTTCGCGACCGCCTCAGCCTCTGCCTTCGCTTGATCTTCAGCGAGGAGCGCCTTAACAGCGTCGCTAGGTGGTGGAGTAGAGGAGGAGGGCGGGGGGGTCTGAGAGCCAGAGCTGTTTACAGGTGAGGTAGAAGGCAGGACGACGGCGTTAGGGTTGAGGAAGCCACCGAGGATCACCCCTCCCGCGACGAGCCCGACCGCGCAGAGAGAGAGCACGATATACAGGAGCGCGTTGCTCTTTTTAGGCTCATTAATATTCAGCTGTTGGACATGAACAGGTCGAGCCGCGGGGATCGGCCGATGTCCCCCTGTGCTCTTATTAATCCCGAGCTGACTGAGCGCGGCGTTGGGCTCTTCAGCCTCAACGGGTCCATCCACCCCAATATCATCGAGCTCATCAAAGCTGATCATCACAGACTGGTCCATCTTTGGGTCGTTAGCCATCTGCTCTCCTCCGTGCGACGTGATGTGCCGTGCGTGCGAGCACCGCATGATATGTTCGGCGCTGAGTGTACCTTGTTTATCCTCGATGTTCGACCATGTTTCGCATCTTATGTTTCACCTCACCTACGAGCGTTCGCTCTTTATCTCGATTTTCTGTGCCCTTGACCTTCACCCGCCAAGATTTCACTCATGAGCGCACAAAAAAAGTTTGACGCCCCGCTCCCTCAGCGGTATACAAGCTATCGACCTGATCGGGCTTAGCTCAGCTGGTTAGAGCGGGTGGCTGTTAACCACTAGGTCGGGGGTTCAAGTCCCTCAGCCCGAGCTTAAAGCGTCTACGCGAACCGCGTAGACGCTTTTTTTTAACTTGGGGATGGTAGGGCTTGAGCGTGATTGGCAATAGATTTTATTTATAATTATCAGGCCCTTA
>Ga0181588_10004300_pt1 | contig 11719 bp, 13 predicted proteins | sample 071ome_26_FD_148607 | JGI IMG/M metagenome (GOLD analysis project Ga0181588, IMG submission 148607) | Coastal salt marsh microbial communities from the Groves Creek Marsh, Skidaway Island, Georgia - 071409BT metaG (spades assembly) | ecosystem: Environmental > Aquatic > Marine > Intertidal zone...
GATGTGGCGGCATTGTTCGCCGGACTTCTGAAGATTGCCCGCGGCCGCCACGATCAATCGACCCGGCTTTTGGTCCGGCTGATCGTGGGCACCGTGCCCGTCGTGATCGGGGGCGCGGCCTTGGTTGCCCTGGATATCGTGGACAGCTTGCGCAGCCCTGAAATTATCGCGTGGACCACATTGGGTTTTGGCGTTCTTCTTTACATCGCCGACCGGCTCTTCTTGCGCGTCCGCAAGCTGGAGCAGATGACCGTCAGCCATTCTCTCATTATCGGGGTCGCGCAGGTGTTGTCGCTGATCCCCGGCACCAGCCGGTCGGGCATCACGATGACAGCGGCGCGAATCCTTGGGTTCGAACGTCCCGAAGCGGCGCGATTCTCGATGTTGCTCTCTATCCCAACGATCATCGCAGCAGGGATTTTGGTGGCGGCCGACGCGACCAAGGTGACCGCCATTGGGGATATCACCGAAGCGGCGATCGCCGCTGTACTCGCCTTCGGGTTCGCCTTGCTGGCGATTACCGCATTATTGGCGTGGTTGCGTCGCGCGACCTTCGGCCCCTTTGCGCTCTACCGCGTCCTGCTGGGTGTCGGTCTACTTATCTGGATTTACGGCTTTGACGCCGTCGGGTTGACCTAGGCTTCCACCGGGCGGCCGCCCTTCCTAAATCGCGCCAGGAAACTCGGGACGACGGCTTCAACTGGGGTCGGCGAAACGCCCAAATCCGCTAGTCCCGGCAGATCACCGCACACGTTATCGATCCGCAAAAGCTTGAGTTGATCCCGGGTCAACGGCGCCTGGGGAACCATTTCGAGGAACGCCGCCGCCACGCCGGCCAGCGAATACGGCACCGGCAAAAGCAACCGCCGGCGCCCGGTGTATTCCAGGACCAACGCCATCAGCTCGCGGAAGGTGTAAACGCGCGGACCGCCCAGTTCGTAGGTCTTTCCTGTCGCCGCATCGTCCGTCAGGCATTGCGCGATGGCCGCCGCAACGTCGCCGACAAAAACCGGCTGAAATTTGGTTGTCCCCGCATCGGCAACAGTGTCGCCGAAGATGGGGAGGAAGGGCGACAATGCCGTCATCGCCGCGAAGCGATTGAAAAACTGATCTTCCGGGCCAAACACCAAACTGGGTCGGATGATCGTTACCTCGGGAAACTCGGCCTTCGACGCAGCTTCGCCCTGGGCCCTGGACTGCGCGTAGTGCGACGCCGATTCTGGGTCCGCCCCGAGCGCCGAGACTTGGACCAAGCGCTCGACCCCACCCATCCGGGCGAGGCGCCCGACCCGGCCAGGACCGGCCGCGTGAATAGCATCGAATGTCTGGTGTCCGCTGTTGCGCAGCACCCCGACTAGGTTGACCACGCCCCAGGCCCCGCTCACCGCGGCCAAGACCGTGGTGTCGTCGCGCAGGTTGACTTGAACCGGCACGATTTGGCCGACATCGCCCAACGGCTGAAGGAATTTTGCCTTTTCGGGGCGTCGAACGCCGACCCGAATACGGTAGCCCTGCGCCGCCAGTCGGCGGACCAAATGGCGCCCAATAAAGCCGGATCCGCCAATCAAGGTAATAAGTCGCTCGGACATCGATTCCTCCGCTGCCAAGGCCCGGCATCTTAGTCCTGCCCGAGAATCGGTCAATGAGCCGGCGCGATGCTTGACACGCCTATCGGTCACTCTTTACCAGTCACGCCTCGGGCCCAGGTGGCGGAATTGGTAGACGCGCTAGCTTCAGGTGCTAGTGGCCTTCGGGCCGTGGAAGTTCGAGTCTTCTCCTGGGCACCACGCCGCCGCGATGTTGCCGCGGACCAGAAAAGAGGCCGCTATGGCGTCCGCACCGAAAATTCATCTGCATCAAAACGATCTTCCTGACGGGCTCGATCTTGGTGACACCGTCGCCATCGACACCGAGACCACAGGCTTGTCGCTGGTACGCGATCGGCTTTGCCTTGCGCAACTCTCCGGAAACGGCGCCGACTGCCATCTGGTGCAGTTTCGCCATCCGGCGACCTATGATGCGCCGAACCTCCGCGCCCTGCTCGCCGATCCGAATGTCCTCAAACTGTTTCATTACGGACGCTTCGATATCGCGATGCTCGAACGACACATCGGACAAATCGGCGGCAAAGTGTATTGCACCAAGATCGCGTCCAAATTGGTGCGCACCTACACCGATCGTCACGGGCTGAAAGACCTATGCCGAGAACTTCTCGGCATTGATCTGTCAAAGGAGCAGCAGTCCTCGGATTGGGGGGCCGATACGTTATCCCCCAAACAACAGAACTATGCGGCGCAGGATGTCCTCTATCTCCATCGGCTGCGCGAGAAGCTCGATACGATGCTGGCGCGCGAAGGCCGAACAGACCTCGCGCAATCCTGCTTTGATTTTCTACCAAAGCGTGTGGCACTCGACATGGGTGGCTGGCCCGAGGACGACATCTTTTCGCATTAAGTTATTGCGAGAGTTATTGAATTTGCCCTTGGGGGGGCGCATAACAAGAGGGTTAGCGCGATAATCGCGCAACGGTCATGAGGCAGTTTTCGAATGAGTTCGGGCGCCCCCACCCCAGGTTTGGCTTCCAATCCACCCCCTGATCGCGACCTTGAAGTGGCCCGCGAGGTGTTGGGCCAAGAATCCGCGGCTTTAGGCGAACTTTCGCGACGTCTTGATGGGCGATTCACCGATGCGGTCGAGACCCTGGCCCGCGTCGGTGGTCGGGTTATTGTCGGTGGTATCGGGAAGTCCGGCCAGATCGCCCGCAAGGTCGCGGCGACCTTGGCCTCAACCGGCACACCCGCCCAATTCGTGCATCCCAGCGAAGCCAGCCATGGCGATCTTGGCATGGTCACAGCCCAAGATGCCGTCTTGCTGTTTTCCAAGTCCGGCGAAAACGGCGAACTGGCCGACATCCTTTCCTATACGAAGCGTTTCAGCATTCCGTTGGTCGCCATTACCGGAAACCCTGATTCAACGCTCGGTCAGGCGGCGGACATCGTTCTGACGCTGCCCGATGTGCCTGAGGCCTGCCCGATGGGGCTCGCCCCGACGACCTCGACCACGATGATGATGGCCCTCGGCGATGCGCTCGCCGTCGCCCTGCTCGAACGCAGCGGTTTCTCCCCTGACCGTTTTCGCGTCCTACATCCCGGCGGCCGACTGGGCGCCTCGCTGCTTCGCGTGGGCGACCTCATGCGGAAGGCACCGGAGATGCCGCTTGCGATGCGCGATGCCTCCATGTCGGACGTCCTCTTGGTCATGTCGGAAAAGAACTTCGGCTGCGCCGGAATCGTCGAGGACGGTGACTGCCTCGTTGGGGTCATAACGGACGGCGATCTCCGACGCCACATGGCGCCTGGCTTGCTTGAGATGGAAGCCGCCGCGGTGATGACCCCGGATCCCCAAACGATCTCGTCGGACAGCCTCGTTGCCGAAGCCGTCGCGATGATGGCCGGAAAGATCACAAACCTCTTTGTGGTCGATAACGGGCGCGTCGTGGGTATTGTTCGGCTTCACGATTGTCTCCGAGCAGGCGCAGCTTGAGCACTGGCACCGCGACAACGCCACCGCGCGAGGTCTTCTCGCCCCAAGGCCGGCGTGCGCTAAGCCGACGATACAGCCGGTTCGTCAATCTCGCCAAAATTGCGCTCCCGCTCATCGCCCTCGGGCTCATCATGGTTCTTGTCGCATGGCCGCAAGGCCAAGATTCCGACTCGTCCTTTCGCGTTTCACTGGCAGCGCTACCCGAAGGAGACGCTGGGGATGCCGGCATGACACACGCTCGCTTCGTCGGCACCGACTCGCGCGACCAACCGTTTGTCATTACCGCCGAGCGCGCTGTGCCGAACGCTATTAACCCAGAACGCATTGCCCTTCATACGCTGCAGGCCGACATCACTCTCGACAGCGGCGCATGGGTTTCGATGATCTCGACAAGTGGGCTTTACGACCGCACCCAGCAGAGCCTCACCCTCGGTGGCGGGGTCGAATTGTTCGCCGACAACGGCTTTGCCATGCATACCTCAAGTGCGCGTATCGATTTGATCGACGGCACCGCCCGAGGGAGCGAACCGGTCAGCGCGCAAGGGCCGCTCGGGACGTTGGATGCCGATTCATTTCGAATGGAACGCGACGGGCGCCGCCTCTTTTTCACGGGCAACGTACGCATGACCCTTCAGGCCGGTAACGCATTATGAACGCGCCGCTCGTACCGACGTTGGCTTTTTTGGCCGCCATCGTCGCCGCGCCCGCCGCCTTTGCGCAAGAGCGCACGGGCCACGATACGGACTTGCCGATCGAAATCGCCGCCGATTCGCTCGAGGTTCAACAAGAGAATCAAATCGCCGTTTTCAGCGGCAACGTCGACGCCCAGCAAGGCAATATCAAACTGCGGGCCGAGCGACTGTGGGTGCACTATCAAGACGGCGCCGATGAGGACGCCGCCCAGGCCATTTCCAAGATCGACGCGGAGGGACAGGTGTTCTTTTCCTCCGGCGAGGAAACGGCCGAGGGCGACGAGGGCACATACGACGTCGACAATGGCGTGATCACCCTGACCGGTCGCGTTGTGCTGACCCAGGGCGATAACGTGATCAAGGGAAACCGCGTGGTGTTTGATCTGACAACCGGTCAAAGCACGATGGATGGTGACAAAACGGGCGGTGACGGTCGTGTACGCGGGTTGTTCGTTCCGCGCCGTAATGGCGGACGTTGACCGCTTGTTAACCAAATCTGGCCGAGAGTCGGATACGGTAGTGGTGGTAATTTGACGAATGGCTGATTTGAGCAACCTAGAACCTGATGGACCCCGGCTTGTCGCAAGCAACGAGGGGCTTGTGGCCGAGCGCCTGGGCAAGTCGTTTCGGAAGCGGCCCGTCCTGCGCAACGTCACCTTGTCGGTTCAGCGCGGCGAGGCGGTCGCCCTTCTGGGTCCGAACGGCGCAGGTAAAACCACCTGCTTTTATTGCATGACCGGCTTGATCGCGCCGGATTACGGCACGATCACCATGGACGGCCACGACATCACCAGCCTACCGATGTATCGCCGCGCACGGCTTGGCGTTGGGTACCTACCCCAGGAAGCGTCGATTTTCCGTGGCCTATCGGTCGAGAACAACATTCGCGCCGCCTTGGAAGTGACCGAGCCGCATCATCATCGGCGCGAAGAGTATCTCGAGGAACTTCTCGCCGAGTTTTCTATAGAACATCTACGCCGCGCCTCGGCAGTGACGCTGTCGGGTGGCGAACGGCGCCGCGTCGAAATCGCCCGGGCGCTCGCATCGCGACCGAGCTTTGTGCTTCTCGACGAACCGCTCGCCGGGATCGACCCCATTGCCCTTGGCGACATTCGCGACCTGGTCGCACACCTCAAGGATCGTGGGATCGGCGTGCTGATCACCGATCACAACGTCCGCGAGACACTCGATATCGTCGACCGCGCCTACATCCTCCATGATGGCGGCATTCTCATGGAGGGCCCACCCTCCGAGATCGTCGCCCACGAAGCCGTTCGCCGGGTTTACCTCGGCGACCGCTTTACCCTTTAGGAGGCATCGATGGCGCTCGGTCAACGGCAGGAGATGCGGCAATCACAATCGCTTGTGATGACGCCGCAACTGCAGCAGGCGATCAAGCTTTTGCAGTTGACCAACGTCGAGCTTTCCGAATTCGTTGAACAAGAAATCGAACGCAACCCCCTGCTTGAAAGAGTGGAGGGGGAACGGCCGGAGCGTGGCGAAGCTCAGCCCGATGACGGAGGCAATGTAGGCACCGACAATGTCGACACCGCATCGCTCTCAAACGCCTCCGAAATTCCGAACGACAACGACCAGCCGCTGGATATGAGCTACGGCGATGTCTACACCGACAATGCCGCCGGCGAAGGCTACCCGTCGGACGCCGGTCTGCGTGGCCCCTATGCAAGCTCTGGTTCTTCTTTCGAAGGATCGGGCGATTTGCTGGAGCAGACGATCGGCGAGGAGATCAGCCTCACCGATCATCTCTTGGCCCAACTGAATATGGATTTCACCGATCCCGTCGACCGAATGATCGGCTTCAACCTAATCCATATGCTCGATGAGGCCGGGTATTTGGTCGGTGAACTCGACGCGATCGCCGAGCAAGTCGGGGCGCCGGTCGAACACGTCGAAAACGTCCTGACTCGGCTACAAGCGTTCGATCCCGTTGGGATCTTCGCACGCGATCTTAGCGAGTGCTTGGCGCTCCAGCTTCGTGAAAAAGACCGGTTCGATCCGGCAATGGCGACCCTGATCGACAACCTCGACCTCCTCGCGTCCCACGACCATGCGGCGCTGGTATCACGCTGTGGGGTCGAGGCGGACGATATCGCGGACATGGTTCAGGAACTCCGGCGTCTAAACCCGAAGCCGGGGTTGGCCTTCAGCAACGAAATTGCCCAGACCCTCGTGCCCGACGTCTATGTGCGACCGGGCGCAAACGGCGGGTGGACCGTCGAACTCAACAACGAAACGTTGCCGAAAGTCCTGGTGAACCAGCAGTACTTCGCCGAGGTGAATACGCAAAGTTGTTCGCGTAAGGACAAGGCATACATCACCGAGCAGCTGCATTCCGCCAATTGGCTGGTGAAATCGCTCGAGCAACGTGCCCAAACCATTCTGAAGGTATCGGCCGAACTGGTGCGCCAACAGGACGCCTTTTTTGCCCACGGCATCCAGCATCTCCGCCCGCTGACTCTGCGTGACATCGCGCAGGAAATCGAGATGCACGAAAGTACGGTCAGCCGCGTGACGACGAACAAATACATGGCCACCCCGCGCGGGACGTATCAACTCAAGTATTTCTTCACCTCGGCGATCACATCGACCACCGGCGGCGATCCGCTGTCGGCAGAATCGGTGCGCCACCGCATCCGCGATCTCATCGACAAAGAACCGGCAAACGCTGTGCTCTCGGACGATAAAATCGTCGATATGTTGCGTCGCGAGAACATCGATATCGCGCGGCGAACCGTCGCAAAATACCGTGAGGCGATGCGCATCCCCTCCTCCGTCATGCGGCGACGGATCAAAAAATCTGATCAAATCGCCGTCGGATAGCCCCTGTTCTGGCTGTTTTCTGCGGGTTTCTCGTCGTTGACAAGCCTGCGACGCAGGGCCTATGTTCCGCCGCCTCAGCCCCGGTCGAACAACGAATAATCGGCTGGCGGGCCTTGAACATAGCTTTCAATGTTGATTCAGAACCGCAGTCACGCCAACGACTCCCTTTACCGCGCTCGATTTTATGAAGCGCGTCTTGAAGTGATTCGGCGGCAGCGACCTAAAGGCCAACCTCAACTGGCCGCGATCAGCGAGCGCCGATAATGGATATCACCGAGCTGCTAAACGTCGATTCCGTCGTGTCGCACCTCAAAACGACCGGAAAGAAACACGCCCTTCAGGAACTCGCGGCCATTGCCGCGAAAACCTCGGGCCGCGAAGAACGCGAGATATTCGACATCTTGCTTGAGCGCGAACGCCTGGGAACGACGGGCGTCGGTCATGGCATTGCGATCCCGCACGGGAAACTCAAGGATCTCGACAGGTTGCACGGCGTCTTCGCGCAACTCGAACGTCCGATCGATTTCGACGCCATCGACGACGAGCCGGTCGACCTCGTATTTGTCCTGCTGGCACCCGAAACGGCTGGCGCCGACCACCTAAAGGCACTTGCCCGCGTCTCGCGGCTCCTTCGCGACAATGCCGTCTGTGAGAAGATCCGCGGGTGCGACAACCCCGATGCGATTTACGCCGTTCTCACCGAACAGACCGCGACCTCCCACGCCGCCTAAAACACTCTGACGACCTGACTTTCCTGTGGCCGGAAATGCTATGTTCCGGTCCATGCAGTTTCGAACGCGCGAAATGTCACGTTTCCTCTCCGCCGCGTTGCTTTCGGCCGTCTTGGCCGGCTGGGCGTATTCCGGCGTCGACGCGCAGCAAGCCGTCCCACCGCCGATTTCTTTAGGATCGCCCGTCGACTGTTCGGTCCCCGAAATTTGTTGGGTGCAGAATTATTTCGACCACGATCCCGGACCCGGCGCCGAAGACCACACCTGCGGACACCGAGCCTATCAGCGCCACTTCGGGATCGATTTTCGGGTCGCGAACCTTGAAGTCATGCGCGAGGGCATTTCGGTCATTGCGGCGGCAGACGGCGTCGTTGCCGGAACCCGAGACGGGATGGAGGATGTCGGCATTCTAGAGTCCGATGCAAGCAGCGTCCGGGGCCGAGAATGCGGGAACGGGGTCGTCTTGCGCCACAACAACGGCTGGACCACGCAGTACTGCCATTTGCGCAAAGGCAGCATCGTCGTCGCGAAGGGGCAGACGGTTAAAAAGGGCGAGCCCCTGGGCGAGATCGGGCTCTCGGGTTTGACGCAATTCCCCCACGTTCATTTCGAAGTGCGCAACGGCAAAAAGCGCGTCGACCCCTTTGTCGGCTTTGAAGCAACCGGCAAATGCGGCTCCGCGGGGACACCGCTTTTCGAATCGGCATTCCTGGAAAAAACGCCCTACGTCGAGACCGGCCTGCTCAATGCCGGGTTCACCGATCGGCCGCCCAAAGGGATCGAAGTGCTGAACGGCGAGCACGCCAACGATTCGTTGCCGGCCGACGCCGGCGCGCTGATCTATTGGGTGGAACTATTCGGCACCCATCCCGGAGACCGAGATCGTTTCACGATTTTCGCCCCCGACGGTTCGGTGTTCACGACACAAACGCGGCCGGCGCAAGAAGGCTATAGCGCCCGCCACCTCGCATTTGCCGGGCGCCGCCGTCCCGCCACCGGTTTTGAAACCGGCACCTACCGCGGCGTCTTCGAACTACTTCGCGAAGAAGTCGGCGAGACCAAGATCGCTTTTCGGCTGGAACGTACACTTCAGCTTGGTGCCCAAGCTGCCATTGCGCCACCGCCGGCGTCTACGACGACGCCGGCAATTACGCCGACCTCGCCGCAAGCCCCTGCCACACCGGCACCCCCGACGAACGAGGCGGCAGCGCCACAGTCTCCCGCCACGCCTGAGGTTGCCGAGGTGGTACCCGAGCCTACGCCGACGGCATCCCCAAGTTTGGCCCAACGGGCCGAAGAGCTTCTGCCGGTGACCTTGCCTGCGGCGTTTCGGACACCTCGCGGCGCCAAAGGTCCGCCGCCGTGGATTGTCGCCGCGGGTCTGATTGGTGTGATTTTGTCGATGGCCGGGATCGCTTACATCACCCGGCGGTAAGCGACCGGTTCAGTGCACGCTGACCGGCTCGAGCTCGTTTTGGCGCACGACCTCCTCGGCAATATCCCGGCGGGCCATCGTTGCGATCACCCGACCGTCCGCCAAATGAATCTCGAACTGGCATTCGCCGTCCACGTCCACCGGCTTGATGTAGGCGAGACCTTCCGCGCCAAGCGCCGCGAAAGCTGCGGGAGACAGGTTACGTAGCAATTCGGCGGGGCTGCCCTGGTCCGATATCGGTGAACGCTCATCCCTGGTCATTGTCGGTCCCCACTGCAACTTTTTCGGTTGATGTCGCTGCGGGCTCAGTGGTGATTTTCACCGAGCGGACCAAGGTCTCCACCTGGGGGCGCGCCATTTCGATGTGCAGCAACCCCTTTTCGAGCGTGGCGCCAGTAACCTCGATCCCGTCCGCGAGAACGAAAGAGCGTTGAAATTGGCGCGCCGCGATCCCGCGGTGCAGGAAAACTCGGTCGTCGTCGTGCGCGTCTTGCTTGCCCCGCACCACGAGCTGATTGGATTCCACAGTCACACTGAGGTCCTGTTCGGCGAACCCGGCAACCGCCAGCGTGATTCGCAGCGCGCCGGCACCAGTTTGTTCGATGTTGTACGGCGGATAGCTGTCGCCGCCTGACTTGGTTAGACGGTCGACCGTGCGCTCGACTTCTTCGAACCCGAGAAGGAGCGGGTGATCGAAAAGGGAAAGACGCCCCATGGCTTTTGCTCCTCCTGAATGAGCGAGTTCAAACCCGAATGGAGCCCACCATTGGCACTCCACAGCGCCAAATGTGGGGAGATCGCCCTAGAATTTCAAGAATTGCTGTGGCGCGCGTCCGCCGCAAGGTCCTGAATATATTGGGGCAGCGCGAAGGCGGCTTCATGGATGGCGGCGTTGTAGTAACGCGTTTTGAACCCTGCCTGTTCGATCCGCGCGACATCACGCGTTGCGAGGCGCTGTGACAGGTCCCGCGCATTGCTTCCCCACCCCAAGGTCATAAAGCCGCCGTAGTAGGTCGGTACGGCGACTACGTAAAACCCGAAATGCGCAAACACGCCTTCGAAACGCTGCGACGTACGGACAAGTTCGTCAGCCTGAAAGTAGGGCACCCCGTTTTGCGTCACGACGATGCCCTGATCCGCCAGGATGGCGGCGCAACGCCGGTAGAAGGATTTGGTGAATAGACCCTCGCCGGGACCCACGGGATCCGTCGAGTCGATAATCACCGCGTCGAATTGATCGGCGCAATCGGCGACGAACTGGACGCCGTCGCCAACGATGACGTCGGCACGCGGGTCGTCGAACGCCCCGGCGCTTAGGCTCGGCAGGAACTCTTCGCACAGCTCGATGACCTGCCCATCGATATCGACCATCGTCACCCGATCGACCGGATGCCTTAGCACCTCGCGCAAAACGCCTCCATCGCCCCCACCGATGATCAGGACCCGCCGGACATCGCCGTGCGCAAACAACGGCACATGGGCCATCATCTCGTGATAGACGAATTCGTCTTTTTCGGTGGTCTGGACAATGCCGTCGAGCGCCATCACCCGGCCCATCGCCGCGTTCTCGAAAATCTCGACATGCTGAAAGTCCGTGTCGCCCTCGTACAACACCCTGCCTCGGGCGAAGTTCTGTGACACGGACGGATAGAGGTCTTCGCGAAACCAGTCAGTCATCGTGAACCTGTTACGCGCCGAAAAGGGACGCGAACTCGTCGCGCAACGCATCCATCTTTTTGTTCATGGCCTCTTGGCCCGCCGGGTCCGACCATATTCGGTGCTCCCCGCGGGCATAGGCCTCGGCGTTTTGCTCGTACATAAATGCGTTCAGTCGATTGGCAACCCAGTTGTTGCGGGTCTTTGTAACCTGCGCCGGGACACCCATGACGATCGAATTGGGGGGGACCACCGCCCCCTCACGAACAAAGGCACCGCCCGCGACAATGGTGTTATCGCCGATCACCGCCCCATCCATGATCGTTGCGTTAATACCGATCAAGCAGTTGTCACCAATTGTGCAGCCGTGAATTGTGCAGTGATGGGTAATGGAACAGTGGTCGCCGATGATCGTGGGCGTGCTGGCGCCGACGTGAATCATCGTAAAATCCTGGATGTTTGTGTGCGCACCGATTTTGATCGCAAAACACTCGGCGCGCATCGCCACGTTGATCCAAACCGAGGAGCCCGCTCCGATAGTGACTTCCCCGTAAATCTGCGCGGTTTCATGTATGTAGGCGGCGGCATCGACTTGCACCATCGGACCAAATGTCATCATCTAACCTCAATTGATTCGCCACCCGTGGCAGCACGGCAAAGTAGCGACGGTCATAGCACCGCGCGCGCCAGACGGCTAAGTTGGCCCGAGATTCTGTTGCCTATCTACGAGCTTAGACATGGACGCGAACAAGAGCTTCGAACGGCTGGCCATTGAGTCGCACAAGACGATTTTCAGCGAAGGCGAGCCCGGAGACAACGCC
>Ga0181588_10004303_pt1 | contig 11716 bp, 1 predicted proteins | sample 071ome_26_FD_148607 | JGI IMG/M metagenome (GOLD analysis project Ga0181588, IMG submission 148607) | Coastal salt marsh microbial communities from the Groves Creek Marsh, Skidaway Island, Georgia - 071409BT metaG (spades assembly) | ecosystem: Environmental > Aquatic > Marine > Intertidal zone...
TGTTGACCACTACCTCTCACCATCAGCGCGTCACCAGCTTAATGGGCCTGCTCTCTGCAATATCGCTCATGCTCGCGTGTAACCTCACCCCCTCGCTAAGCTACGCGCAGAGCTCTCTCGCGCTCCCCTGTGACCCCTCAAACCCTGAGCCCTGCTTACCTGATCTGAGCGGGGTGTCGATTCAGAAATCAGCTGGGGTGTTCTATCTGCAAGCGAGGGTCTCTCCCGCTAAGCTACCATCGGGCCGTGGGCAGGTCGCTCTGCAAGTCAAGATCTCTCGTCCTACAGGTGAGGTCCTCTGCAGTGAGCGCTTCAGTCGCCCTGTGAAGATCCGGGAGGGGGTGCTCAACCTCGAGGTCGGGCGTGGGATGGACTGCGCGCTCCCTGAGGTGCTCACCGAGAACCGTCGGCTTATGTTTCAGCTCTGCTTGGGGAGTGGGAGCTGCATGAGGCCGATCGAGCTGACCGCGGTCCCGTTTGCGTTAAGCGCTCACATCGCCTCTGAAGCGAAGCAGGCTCGAAAGTCGACCCTCTCCGCGCGGAGCCAACACGCCCTTCGGCTCACCGCTGACCAAGAGCTCCTCTTCCCTACCTCGGTAGGCTTTGGGTACCTCGACACCTTCACCCACACCGCCCAAGATCATGGGAGCCTCTACCCAAGCCCTGATGACCTCGCCCCCTATGTGAACGGGGGATTCTTACAGTGGACCCCAGTGCGAGGTGACCAGTGGCCGTCCGATGACTTTGACGCGAATCAGCTCATCTTTGTCGGTGAGACCCCCGCTCGTGAGCTCACACCGCTCAGCTCGCTCACGCTCGCTGCGCTTGAGACGCGCCTCAAAGGTCGCGCTCGGCTCCTCAGTGGCCACATGGTGGTCAGGAGTCGCGCTGAGGTCGAGGGTGAGGCCCGCGTTCAGCGACGTCTGTCGACCCCCACGCTCTCCGTCACCGGGCCACTTGATGTGACGGGTGACAGCACGGTAACCAGCACCATGAGCGCGACTGGGCCACTCACGATCACCTCAGAGGGCGCCACGCTCCGCGCTCGTGTCACAAGCCCCGATGTTGTGATCGAGGAGACGGCCTCTGTAACCCAAGCCCGCGCGACGCTCGGCGCAGTGCAGGTGCGTGGGCCGATCAGCCTGAGCACCGAGCGGCTCATGGAGGTGACGGGTGACTTGAAGGTAGGCGGAACCCCAAGCTTAGACGCCGAAGGCACCCCCACTCGCCGTGGGTTCGACGTGAGTGATCACGCTCATGTTGGTCAAGATGTCAAGGTAACAGGCGCGGTGACCCTCACACGAGATGTTGACCCAAGCGCGCCTCTTGAGAGCTCTAATCAGGGCCTCTTTATGAGGAGTGAGGGCGCACAGAAGCGTATCTTCTCCGTGAAGGAGAGTGGCGTTATAGAGCTCAATAAACCACACCGTGAGGACGTCGCTCCCCTCTCCCAGATCAGCATCAAGGGTCATGAGGTGATCTTTGAGGACGAGGTTGTCTTCCAAGACGGTAAGCTCGGCTCTGAGTGTGTGTTAGCGCTCGTTGAGGGTCAGCAGAAGATGACGCTCTCATGTGGTGGGTCGATCTACACCTTCGCTCCAGATCAGTGCGGAAATGGTCGCCGTTTCCGTTGCTCCTGTGGAGATGGGAACGTCGACCCTAGCGAGGAGTGTGATGATGGTAACGACAACAACCTCGATGGCTGTCTCAAGAGCTGCTCGCTCGCGCGCTGTGGTGACCTCCTGGTTCGCGCTGATATCACCGACCCAAACGCTGAGGGCTACGAGGAGTGTGATGATGGGAACGGCAATGAGCTCGATGCGTGTCGGAGCGACTGCCTCCTCGCGCGCTGTGGAGACGGGTTCCTACGTCAAGACCTAACCCCAAGCGATGCAGGATATGAGGAGTGTGATGACGGAAACAGCGATGATGGTGATGACTGCACAAACGACTGCACTCGCGCTGTGTGCGGAGATGGTCGCGTCACCCGCGGTCGCGAGGAGTGTGATGACGGCAACCTCAACGAGGGTGATGGCTGTGATGGCGCGTGTCGCGCTGAGGTCTGCGGGAACGCGATCGTCCAGGCAGGTGAGCGCTGTGATGATGGGAACGCGGACTCCGGCGACGGCTGTGTAGCGTGCCAGCCCGCTCGGTGTGGTGATGGGGCGCTCTGGCGTGGCGTAGAGCGCTGTGATGATGGCAATCAAGATAACAGTGACGCCTGCGTCAACTGCCAGCCCGCCCGCTGTGGTGATGGGGTCATCCGTCGAGGGGTTGAGGAGTGTGACGACGGCAACACATACCCCTACGATAACTGTGGTAGTGATTGTCAGCTCGCCTGCGCGAACATCGATAAGGTCGCGCACCTCGTTGACCAAGGGGGCACCTTCACCGTCAACACGCGTGGCCGACGCTCTAGCCCAACCTCCGCAGGTGGAGGTGGACCTCAGGCGGCGATCGCCATCACGCTTACACGGCGTCAAAACGTTATTTTTGAGGTCACCTCACAAGACTATGACAGCTATTTCCACCTCCGAAGAGAGTGTGATGACCGCGCCCACATCGCGTATGATGATGACTCTAACGGGAGCCTGAGGCCTCGGCTCCAGCAGACCCTTGAGGCTGGTACATATTACCTGATCGTCGATGGCTATGCGGCTCGCTCAGGGACAAGCACCGTCCAGATCTCGATGAACGACTGCTTCGATGTGCCTGTGGTGCACACGATCAACCCAATCTACAGCTTCTTTGGCTGGCTTGTAGGTGGCTACGCCTCAGGGGTTGTTCATCTGAACACCTCAGATGGGAGCCGACCCTCTCAAGGTCCCTATCAGTGTGGTGGTCGTGGCCCACAAGAGGCCATCGCCTTCACCTTGCTCTTCCCCTCAAGGGTGCACTTCCGCACAGAGGGCTCCTACGACACCGTCCTCCATCTCCGGCGCGGTTTAAGCTGCTCAGACATGACGGATATCACCTGTGATGATGACGCAGGGTCGGGCCTAAACTCCGACCTAAGCGCTCACCTGAGCCCTGGCACCTATTACCTGATCGTCGACGGCTATCGTGGCCAATCAGGCGACGTCAGCGTTTACTTTGACTTGAACTGAGGTCCCCCATGAGAACGCCCCTGCTCCCCCAGATGAGCTCACGTCCCCTCGCCCTCAGCTCTGCGTCAAGCGCTTTGCTCCTCGGGCTCTTATCCCTGACCGCCTGTGACCCCCCCCCTACCGACTCGAGTAGCATGCACAAGGCTGGCGCAGAGGCTGGCGCTGAGGCTGGCGCTGAGGCCGGCGCCCCCTCCGGAGGCGGTGAATCTTGCATCCCAGACTGTGAGGGGCGCTCCTGTGGTGTTGAGCCTCGCTGTGGCCAAAGCTGTGGTGAGTGCGCGACAAGTGAGGTCTGTGAGGCTGGGCTCTGTGTAGCTGAGCCCACGCTCGCAGGCCACGACGGAGGAGCGAGCTCCCCTGTCGCCGGCACAGAGCCTGTGGGTGGTGTGAGCGCAGGTAGCTCCGCTCAGGCTGGAGCGCCTGCCTGTACCCCAAGCTGTACAGGCTTGAGCTGTGGTGACCCTGACGGCTGTGGTGGGACCTGTAGCCCCTGTCCAAGGTCGGTCAGCTGTGATGGCTGTGCCCTCCGTCTTCGCGTCGTTGAGCTCGGTGAGGTCGCAGGTCGCGTCTCCTCTGCGCGCCTCGCCTTAGAGTTAACGCTCCCTGAGGGAGCGCCTCACCCAGAGATGGCTGACATCCATATCAGCCTCACAGGGCCAGCGCTCATCGGGCGTGTAGGGCTTGGTGAAGCGACGTTGAACGCCCAAAAACAGCTCGTCCCAGACCCCGCGACCGGGCTCCCCTATCGGGCCTCGGGCGAGCGGTACAGCTTTATGTTGCTGTCGACACAGAACACCAACACGATCCCCTCCGGAGAGCTCCTCATACTTGAGCTTCAGCTCGGGGACACAGGGAGCGAGCCTGTTGTACTGAACGTCATCCATCGTGAGCAGACCTTTGCCCCGCCAAGCGCTGATCTCCAGCTCTGGGGGGCGCCCGAGTCTGAGGGTGTGGTGATCTGGCCTGCCTTGAGCCAAGGAGAGTGATCCATGTTTAGCTTTCATTTTGGCCTCAATATGACCCGTTCTGAGCGATCGGAGCCCCTCCCTTCTCACTCCCTTCACACGCTTATTCGCAGTAGTCTCGCCTTGTGTGCGCTCACCCTGATGAGCACATCGCTCGCCTCAGCTGACCCGCTCACGCTCGGTGAGTTGAACCGCTTTAACACGTGGGTTCAGTGCGCAGAGCGTTGCGCTTCTCAGCTCGAGTACGCCGAGCCTAGCTCGCCAACATATGAAGAGCAACGGGCCCGATTTATGTGCCTCTCAGAGTGCGGTGTCCCCGCGCACACTTGGGAGAAAGATGGGGCGCGCGCCTCTACTCGTGACGTGCTCCGAGTCTATCCAATCGACCGTCATGATCTGAAGCTCGCGATCCTTGAGCTTCAGTCCGCCTCCCTCAACCCCGAAGCGCAGACCCTCAACCAGCAGTTCAACCGCCTCGGCTTCGGCGACGCCTTCGACCCTGCACAGCTGATCTGTTATGGCGACGCGCTCCTTGAAGAGGGCTCGTCCGCTGAAGAGAGCTCGTCCGCTGAAGAGGGCTCGTCCGCTGAAGAGGCCCCAGAGGAGCTTGAAGGCGAGCAGGTGACGCGCGCAGCTCAGCGTGGTGAGCAGGTCATTGTGGGGACGCTCTGCCCCTATGTCGCCACCTCAGAAGACCCACGCTTTGGTTGCCCTTACCTCGAGGGGGTTGAGGTGGAAGGTGAGACGCCCTACTACCCCTTCTGTAACACTGATGTCTGCGCGCTCCCCAAATTTGACCTCAACGCTCCGCTCGCTCCGATCAGCGAGGACGGCGTGTATTGGGCGGGCACCTATCGACCATTGGTCTGCCCCGACGTGGTCTGTGAGCTCTATGCGGGGGGGCGCGAGCCTGAGGGTGATCTCGCCCTCTGTGAGCCCGGCACCTCACCCGACGTCCCTCGCTGGCTCGAGCAACGTCTCGGAGAGCGCTCGCTCTGTGACCTCAGCGCGCATGGTGAGTCCGCCTGTGCGCTTGATGAGCGCTGTGTCTACGATGAGCGCTTTGGGCGAGGGGTCTGTGAGCCACGTTGCGCTGTCGGCGAGGCCTGCACGGTCGCTCACCTTGAGCTCAAGTCAGAGAGCGACCAGGAGCTGATCGCGTGGGTCTACTTCGACCACTCTGACGCGCCAGTTCGCGCCCTTGACCTCCACCTCTCTTATCCACGAGAGAAGCTCGTGCTCGCTGACGCTCGTCGCTTACCCGCGCTCCTGTACTCCGGGAGCTCAGAGGGGAAGCAGCTCGCTACGCAGCACCTCTCTGATGGCCTCTTGCGCCTCTCGATCTTCGACACCGCGAGCAGCGCCCCGATCCCATATGGGCCCATCGTAGAGCTTGTGTTCAAGAGGACTGGAGATGGGGAGGTCACGCTGTCCTTCACCGATGACTCTGACCTCCGTGAGATGAGCATGGCGCCACTCCATGAGCAGGCCCAGGCGGGCCTCCGCGGAGATGAGGTCTGGGGTGAGCCTCTCACCGTAGGCTCTCGTACAGACGCGTCACTCAAGCTGAGCCTCTGGTATAACTTCGAGGACCACGACGCGCCTCTGTCCTATCGCAATGTTCACTCAGGGGAAGAGCTCTGTGACGTAGTCGCCAGCTGTGCGCTAGAGCTTGAGGTCCCGATACGGGATCGGCTCATCAGCAAGCTCGACCGCCTCCAAGCGGGTGAGGCGCGCCTAGATCGATCCATTGAGGGCGTCCTCGCCGAGGCGGGCTACCTGAACGGCTCAATGAGCCACCTGCGCCTCCCGCTCACGATGAGCGATGAGCTGAACGCCAACGCGCAGAGCTTCTCCATGTCGATGTGGTTCTACACCGAAGGGAACCTCCCTCATGAGTCGCTCGACACGCCTCAAGTGCTCTTCGCACACCATGACCGCTCTGAGCGAACCCGCTTTGGGCTTTGGCTTCGCGCCTCGCCCTACGCCGAGGGCGAGTATGACCTCGAGCTCTTCGACGGCGACCTGCTCGCTCGAGACCTACCCACAGGACTCACTCGCGTCCCATTGGCGACCCTGCCTACGCACGCTTGGCAACACCTCACCTTCACCTATGACGCGCCTCATCGCTTGATGCGCTTCTATCTGAACGGTGAGCCTCTCGGGACAGACTACCAGTTCCCGACCGCCTCTGCGAACCCGCTCTCCTGTCCGCAGTTCAGCCGTGGGCGGGATCTGATCCTGCATGATGAGGGCGACATCCTAGGCGGTAAGCCCTCTGAGCTGCTCTATGTGTCGGTGAAGGAGTCAGGGCGCTACAAGATCAAGCGTAGAGACCTCAACGGGAGCGTTGAGACGGAGGTGCTTGGGGACGGTGAGTTCTCCTACATTGAGCCAGACTATCACCCGCTCCTCGACCGGCTCGTCTATGTCTCAGACGCGACAGGTAGCCCCGAGGTCTGGATCTCTAATGGCCTCGGTGGTGACCGTCATCAGCTCACGGTGGGCTTTGGCGACAGCTACCTCGGCTTCGCTGCGCACTCTCCCAAGTGGGCTCCCGATGGGACAGGGATCGTCTTTGAGAGTAACGCCTTCGACCTCATCGCTCGAGATAACCTCGATGAGCGGGTCTATCACCTCTATTACCTCGGGTATGACGCCAGAGAGAACCTCCCCTCGATCATGCTCGCCGATGGGAGCACGACCGATCAGCTCGACTATCAGGCGCGCCTAAATGATCAGAGCCTTGTGTATTATCGGCTGACTGGCACCGACAACATTCGACATCACCGCAAGCCTCGCTGGCTGGAGGGGAGCGATGATGACCTCCTCCAGCGCGGTCGCCTGCTCTTTGAGCACTCCTCTCCGCTGTACACTCAAAAAGGTGTCTCTGAGCTCCGCATCGACGAGGTGGTCCCCTTGTCAACGTTTAACGCGCTTGAGGGCCTCACCCGTGGCGAGGAGAGTGAGGAGCTGAGCCTCCTAGACGCCAAACGTGACGTCCGCGCGAGCGTAGACGGGCCACAAGCGGTAGAGCGAATGATTTACAAACGCACCTTCTCTGAGCTCTATGACCTCGGGCAAGGCGACAGCGCTCCGAACAGCATACGCCTGCTCGGTCCAAGGGTTGGCGAGTCTGAGCGCCCGGAGACCGCCCACAGCTTCAGGGTCTCCGCGACCCTCAACCCTGCGGACCACACCGCCACCATCGAGCTCTACTACCTCCCGCTCCTCGCCGAGATGAGCTCAAGCTGTTGGGACCGTAACGCCAATGGGCTCCGTGAGAGCGAGGAGGACATCACCGGTGACGCGGTGTGGGATGAAGAGGACTGCGCGCTCGCGGAGCTCTCTCAGCTCTATGTTGAGCTCGACGTCGCGAGGCTCGACTTTGTTGAGGCGCTCCCGATCACTCCGCTCCTCCCGAACACAGAGCTCGCGCGCTCGATCAACATCTCGCGAGCGCCATGGAACAAAGAGGTCAACCTGTCTGAGCTGAGCTCCCCAGGTCGTCTGATGGTGGGCGTACAGGTGACAAGCCCCTATAACACCTACCCCATGTATCGCGTTGGTGGCGCGCTCCCTGTCGCCCGCTTCAAGGTGCGCTCAAGGGGTGGCAACCTCGGTGACATTGACACCTGGACAGTCGATCAGGTGCGCTCTTACCTCCACGTCAAGCAGCGCCTCGCTGAAGAGGAGCTGGTTGTCCGAGACCTCAGCCCCAACCCTGAGACGTGCTGGGATCTCAATCAAGATCGGCTACAAGACCCACGCGAGGACCGCAATCAAGATGGGGTGTATGATGAGCTCGACTGCTTTGATCAGGTCTATGACTCTCAGGGTAAGTTTGAGCTCATTCGAGACGCGAAGCTCTCACCCAACAGCGACTCGCTCTTGCTCGACGCGATCAGCCTCAGCAGGCCTGTCCTCCTTTATGGTCCTGACCTGATCAGCGCGGAGCGCGCGGTGAGCGTTAGTGAGCGCTCAGGTCAGCTCAAGGGGGTGAGCTGGCGCTATGATGAGCGCCTCTTCCCTTGCAACTGGGTCGGCGCGGTCCAACACCCGATCAACAAGAACCTCATGACCGCCTTGCGCGGTGGCCTCGACGAGCTCAAGCTCCACCTCGGCGTCCGTGACATCAACTCGATCCGCTCCGAAGCGGAGCGAGGTCGTGACTGGCTCGATCGTCAAGCGTCGCTCACCTCACAGCGACCACGCTGTGGCGCGAGCCACCTCGAGTGCCCCGCCTTCCATCTGTGTGTTGACTCTGAGTGTGTGGTCACCTCGTGTGACCCAAGCGCGATGCCTGATGAGCTTGGCTCCTGTACACCATATGGCGCTCAGTGCCGTCTCCGCCCTGTCACGATCGAGGCCCAAGAGGGTGGGCTCGGCCTCTCAGGGGGCGCGGATTGGGTCTGTGTCGCGGACTGTCAGAGCGACCGCGAGTGCTACACCCAGACCTGCCTCAACGGGCCCTGCCTGTTCTGTGACGTCAACTCCTCCGCTTGCTCCGAGTGCCGTGAGACCGAGGTCAACCTCGGCGGGCTAACAGTCAAGCGCACCGAGGGTTGCCCAGATGAGCGGAGCTTCTACTGTGACACAGGCGCCTGTCGCACCGAGTGTTACTCGTTTGAGGATGACCAGAGCCTCTACCTCTGTGACCCTGTCACGGAGTTCTGTGACCAAGGTCGCTGTGTGCTCCGTGACTGGTCATGGGAGGACCTCAGCCCGCTCACCATGATGGGGGCGAGCGACGCTCAGTTCGCCTTAGCGCCCAGCGAGTGGTCGCACTACACGGTCGCCATCGGTGAGCGCTACCCTGTGCAGGTGCACGCGTATGGCGTCGAGGACTACGGGAGCTCACCTGAGGTCCTCGTCGAGGTCCGGGGTGGGCCGTTCTATGGAGGAGACTGGCACACGCTCGGTCGCTTGAGCGTCCATAACCGCACCCAAGCCGAGGCGACCAGCAACCCGCTGGTGCTCGACTCTGTTCACCCATACACCTCGATCCGCCTCAAGCTCATCACGTCCCCGTATCAAAACCCCTCCGCGAGCGCGACGGGGCTCGGCACACGTGATCTTGAGTTCTGCGTGAGTGACGTGATCAACAGCGGGATCGCCGAGGGGGCAGCCGCGCTCGCGCTCTGTCGCCAGCGAGCACAAGGGAGCCGTTTCCAGCTCGGCTACCGGCTCGATGTCCCTGAGTATGAGTCGATCCAAGCCTGCCGTGACCGCGGTCACGCGGGTTGCCCCACTCGTGGTCAAAATGAGAACGACTACATCTATGGTGGCGCCCCAGGAGTGGTGGTGCTTGACGTCCTCTCCAACGGCGGGAGCGTGATGAACGCGCTCGCTCGTAACACGGTCTGTAGCTACGCGGGTGGCCTCCGCCCAGTGAGCCTCGAAGGGGGTCCAGAGAAGCTCTTCTATGGTCGAATCAGCGCCGAGCGCTCACCACAGCGCGCTCATTACTGTGAGCGGAGCCCTGAGGCCTGCTTTGCGGACGTCAACGAGCCTGAGACGCTCAACTTCGAGGGCTCATTTGCCCTGCTGAACTGCAATTACGTGAGCGCCGATCAGCCGAGCGAGAGCGCCTACGCCGAGTTTGTCAACATCCCCTACCTCCCACCTAAGACTAATGAGGGCCCGATCGCCCTTGATAACGGTGACAGCTGTGTCATCAACATCGATAACCTCCGCTCAGAGGTCTGCTATGAGTGGCAGGGAGGCGCGGTCTCGCTCGACGCGTACACCAAGCCCATGGACGTCAACCAGACCCTCGAGATGTCTGTGAGCCGAAGCTTTGGACATGACCGTGGCTTCACGCCGATCCCTCCTCCTACCCACCCCTTGCGGGTGCGTGTCACCGGCTACACAGGCGTGGGTCTCGCGCTCACGAACGGCTTAGGTGAGCTCCTCCCTGTGCAAGCGACCTCAACTGGAGAGACCGTCGTCGAGTTTGAGCCCATCTATAAGGGCTGGCACTACGCCTTAAGCGTCGCTCGTCAGCCGCTTGACGCCTCGATGAGCTGTCATTTTGTTGGCTCAGAGACCCCTGCGCTGTCCGGAAGCGCGAGCGGAGCTCTAGATGGATATGAGTTCAGCGTCCGCTGTATCCAGGGCTTCTCGCTGGAGGGTTGCGTCAACTATGTGACGAACGCCTGTGCACAGAACCTCAACGCAGGGAAGTCACTCAGCTTATTAATCAACACTCAAGGGAACGTCGCTCGAAGCCAGCTCCTCACAGCCTACGCAGACGGACATTTCCGATACCCACGGGGTCTCTCTCCAGGAGAAAGCTACTCCGTGAGCGTAGCCACCTCTCCACGGGGTCTCAGGTGTTCAGTCACCTCGAATGGCGAAGGGACGGTTGATGGGGTCAGGCCTCAACCCGTTGAGGTGACCTGTGAAGACATCCCCGGTGAGAGGCTAGCGTATGTTGTTGAGGGGCTCTCCCCCTCAAGTGAGCTCGAGCTCCTTGAGCGTTACAGTGTTGAGCGCGCGACTGTCACCAGCGCTCAGCTCAACAACCAGGGCGTTGGGGAGCTGACCTCTGCCTTTGTCCCCAACGATCCTTACCAGCTGATCATTGTCCGCCAGCCAAGCGCTCAAACCTGTAGTATAGCCCAAAGTAGTGGCCTAATGCCTGTTGGCGGGCTCACAGAGGAGGCTAGACCGATCATCACCTGTCAAGACCTGCCGAGCTTCCCGCTCAGCGTGACGGTGATGGGCCTCACCCCCGGCGGGTCTGTCAGCGTGACCCTCCACGCCCTCAACGGCGCAGGAGAGGTCGCCTCGAGCGGTGTAGCGAGCCTGAGCGTCCCCGCTGAGTCAGGCTCAGAGGTCAACCTAGACCTGCTCTTCTCAAGCCCGACCCTCTATCACATGCAAGCGTACCGCTTAGAGGTCAACTCAAGCTCCCCTGAGAGCGTCACCTGTGAGGCAGTTAACCTGGCAGACCCTGAGGCGACCTCCTTCACCTTCCGCACCGATGTCCCGCTCAGCGAGGCGATCATCCGCTGTCGAGATGCTAACGACGTTCGAGAGTACTTCTCTCTCTCGGGGCAGGTGTATGGCTACACCGGCACAGGGCTCAAGCTCAGCCTTAACAACTCTCCAGAGCTCCTCCAGGTCGAGGAGGGCGCCGACAGCTTTGACTTTGGACCGAAGCTCCCTGATGACGCGAACTATGACGTCATCGTCAAGCGACAGCCTGCCTTTAGCTTTTGTGAGGTGCGTAACGGGAGCGGGGTGATCTCAGGAGTAGACGTGACAGATCTAGAGGTTCACTGTAGCCCCTCTGGGCAGCTCGAGGTCTCATTGACTGGCCTACCTGAGGGCGCGGAGGTCGAGTATACGCTCTTCTCTGTACCACGAGGGAACGTCGCGGCCGCCCTCGTGGGTGAGGCGCGCTCAGACCTCGTCGTTCGCAACGGAGAGGTCAGCTCCCCGCTCGTCTCGCCTGGCGGTGGCTCAAATGAGGCGACCTCCCTCGCGGTTGGTGACTATCACTTGTATGTGTATGTGAACAGCAACGGCTCTGTGGACAGCACCTCCAATGAGCCGACCTTTGGCTTGGGGGACCAAGGCTTATATCGTCGCGTCACGGTCAGCGCGGGCCAAGTGACCTATCTTGACTTAAACCAA